>WNGA01000673.1_pt1 | contig 51862 bp, 52 predicted proteins | sample 5400061 | NCBI WGS metagenome assembly WNGA01 (sample SAMN13153366, study PRJNA577476) | soil metagenome | isolation source: 100 cm soil or saprolite under grassland replicate 2 | place: USA:California | collected 2016-06-15
GTGGGAGTTGGCCGCTGGCACTCGGCGCGCTCCTGCTGGGCCTGCTGGTGATCGTCGTCGGAATGAGGCAATCATCGCTCCTGGTCGGCCCGTTCCACTGGGTGATCCAGGTGGTGCACCTGCTGCTTGGCATACTGGCCGTCGGGATTGGCCAGATCGCTGCAGCACGGTGGCGCAATAGCAGCGCACTTCGCGAAGAACAGCCCAGCAGAGCGGCTTAGGAGGAAACGTGTCCTTACGACTCGTTCACTACCTTTGCAGAATCCGCGTCTAAGTCAAGGAGGTGTCAGCATGCACAAGCGATTGATCATTCTGTTAGTCGTGCTGGTCGTGGTTGCGGGATTGGCGCTCGCAGCCCACGAGCTCAACCTGGCCGGACTGCTGCTGGGACTCAACCCGCACGCCATGACGTAAGTCACTCGCCGTGTGATCGGTGGCCCGGCAGTAGATAGATCATATGCGTGTGGTGTCGTTGTTTCGCGCCGCAGGGCGAAACAACGACACCGGAGAGAGGACTAGATCGATGAGGCTCTACCTGTTCCAACTGGCGCTCCATCCTGCGAACGACATCCCGGCGCCAGGCTATCTGATACAGACAGACGGCGTAATCGACAGATGTGGATGCTGGTGGATACCCGCGCAACTGATTCGTAAACAGCAGGTCGCCGGTTGAACCCCGACCACCGGCCCAGATTGGGAAGCGGTGTTCTGTATTGGCCTCACCTCTTTCATGCGTCCCTCCCCAGGAGACGTTTCTCCAATTGCTCAATCGCAGCCCGCATTACGGCCAAGGTTGAGTGGCTATACCGGCCAGGTTACGTCCTGCTTGCTGTGGCCAAGGGTTACGCTGATCACCCGGTTCGGCACCTCCTCAGCCAGCAAGGTCGCACAGGTATGCCAAAGATCGCGAAATCGTACATCTGAGAGGCCAGCAGCCTCTTAGAGAGTACTTCCCTGTGATCGTGGAGTGGAGGTGGTGTCAAACACCATGGGCAATGTCGTGTGCAATCTTGTTTGCAATGTATGCATATTCTGTCGGAATCTGACGGGAAGTGAAGACGGTTATTCTGTATTAGAACGGGTCATTTGGTTACGCCTGATCCCGCTCTGTTGGCTGAACATCAAGTTTGCAAGCAGAGGGTCAGGGGTTCGAGTCCCCTTCGCTCCACCATCAATATGGCCTTAGAAAGCCAAAGCCCGTCGAGCGATCGGCGGGCTTTCGCGTGCATGGAGCCAATCATGTAACCAAAGCCATTCCGTGGGTTCATCGCTATCATCTTTGTCGGACTTATTATCAGGTGCCAGCGCGCCCATCCGATCGGTCGCGCTCTGTAATACTTTGGGCAGCAGATGACCATAGAAGTTTAGCGTCGTGGTGATATTCGCATGGCCCAAAATCCTCTGGATCGCTTTCGGATGCACATCGTAGGCGATCAGCAGCGACGCGCACCAGTGGCGCAGATCATGAAATCGTGTTGTGGTTGGTAGCCCGGCTTTTACTAAGGCTGACTTGAAATGGCGCACCAGATTGCGTGGCTCCAGCGCTGTTCCACCGACAGCCGGGAACAACCACCCCTGTTCCAGCCAGGTATCGCTGGCCTTGTCTTGCTCAGCTCCTAATCCACCAGAATGGCAGCGCATGGCCATAGGTGCGCTTTGCGGTGTGCAGATGGCATACTGGCGCAACTCTTGCTACAAGCGTCCAGCATATGCGTGTAACCAGCGGATTGTGCTTTAGTGATGCCAAGGGAGCGATGCAGGAGCAACCACCAAGCAGCAACTGTTCGACCAGCTGCAGCAAGAACGCGCGCTCTGGGAGGCACTTCTCGCCGAGATTGGCGCTGAACATATGGAGCTGCCGGGTGTGGCGGGTGAGTGGACGATGATTATCCATCCTCAGGAAGATACTGGTAACGGTTAGTGTTATTACCTATAATCAGTAGATCACAAATGTGTCCCAGAAGGTGCGAATCGAGCGAAGAGAAATGCTTGTTTGGATGAGCATGGTGCGACAACAGCACTTCAACGACTATCGGCGCAACATCGGACTGTTCATCGTCGCACTCCCCTTGGTCATTGGGTGGTGCTTGCTGTTGCTGGCCGGCATGTACGCGCAGCCGCTGGCGCTCACCCACGACGTCGGGTCGCGCTTCGAGACGATGCGCGGGCTGTACGCTCCGGAGCGCAACCAGCAGTTCTCCTACGCCTACACCAGCGGCGACGCACTCCTGCGCTTGCCCCAGATCGGAGTCGGGCGCTTTATCGTCGCCCTCCGGATGGGCGGGCCAGGCGCATCAGTGGCGCTTCCGGCGCAGCTGATCGCCAATGAACAACTGGTCGACCTCGGCCAGGTCCAACAGATCCGCACCTATCACATGCTCGTTCCTGCCGATACACAGGGCACCGTCCAGCTGCAGCTGCTCAGCCCCCGCGTCACCATCGCGGGCGATTCGCGATCGCTCGGCGTGCTGCTCGATCGGGTCGAGATCCGATCGGTTGGGCCGGCGCGTCCACCCGTCGCGATCGTACTGAGTGTGGTGCTGGTACTTAGCCTGGCCACCGCGGAAGTGATCCGGCGGGCGATGCCCCTCCGACGGAAGGTTGGCCTGTTGCTGTTAGTGAGCACGATACTGGCGATCTTGTATGGGGTTGGCCGCGGCACGATCGATCTGGCGACCTGGTGGAATATCTTCATCCTGAGCATATTTGGTGCCGTGATCCTGCAGCTGAGCCAACTGGATGGCCGCGGGTTCGCGCGGCCGATCTACGCGGTCGCGACGCTGTTCATCGCCTGGCGCGCGGCGCTCTGGTTCCTGGCCGCACTCGGCTTACACTATCGAGCGGTGCTGATGCCGCTCACAGCGCTGATCGAGCACGACGATTCCAGCGCTGCGCCTAGCGCATTCGCCGCGAACGTGCTGGCTGGCAGCTGGGTCCATTGGGATAGCACGGCTTATCTCGCGATCGCCGAGCGCGGCTATGCGTTCTTCGGGCAGCGCTGGCCGACAATCGCTTTTTTTCCGCTCTATCCGCTGCTGACGCGCGCCACGGCATTCGTGACCGGCCAGAGCGCCGCAAGCGCGGCGCTCCTCATCGCCCAGATCGCGTTCTTTGCGGCGCTGCTGCTGCTCTACAGCCTGCTCGCACACGACTTCGGCGATACCCTGGCGTATCGCAGCGTGCTGTTGCTGCTGGTCTGCCCGACCTCGTTCTTTTTCGCCGCCGCCTACAGCGAAGCCCTCGCGCTGCTGCTGCTGGTGGCTGCCGTTTGGGCGCTGCGCCGCGAGCACTGGTGGCTGGCGGGCATGGCTGGGTTCCTTCTGGCGCTGACTCGGCTGCCCGGCGTGCTGATTGCCCCGATCCTTGCGCTGGCCTACCTACGGGCGTGCGGCTGGAATTGGCGAGCGATTCATCGCCCGATCCTGGCGGTGCTGCTGCCGCCCGCCGGCCTGGCGCTGTTTATGCTGTTCCAGTGGTGGCGCTTTGGGACACCCTTCGCCTTCATGATTGCGCAGCGCAACTGGCACAACTATCTCAGCCCGCCGTGGGTGCTGCCACAAGCGCTGTTCGGCCACACCTTCGTCTATGGCCACTGGCCCACAGCCGGCTTTCAGAGCCTCTTCTGGCTTGGCTTCCTCGTGCTGACGATCGGGGCGCTGCGGCGGCTGCCGCCGCTGTACAGCCTCACGCTGCTGCTCTTCCTGCTGCCGGCGTACCTCAGCAGCTGGCCGTGGAGCGTCTCACGCCATGTGCTGCTGGGGTTTCCCGCCTTCTGCATGCTTGCGCTCTGGACCGAGCGCTTGTGGGTTCGCCAGGTGTTGATCGTCGCGCTGCTGGTGCTGCTCGTCGTAGCCACCATGCTGTTCGTGAACGGTTTTCTCGTCGCCTGAGAGTGTGCGCTGCATACCGAAAAGTCGGTTTAAACAGTCGTTGCGCTGCTGACATCTGTTGTCACTCGTGCAGGGTATACTGCTAATCGAAGCGCAACCGAGTGCCACGCCAGCGTGGCAGCCCGGCTTTGAAACACAGGAGTAGTCTCATACGAAAGCAGTTTGAGCTCAGCGGTCCCGCCTTCATCGGTCTGCTCGTCCGTGACGTGGCAGCTGCAGCCGACTTCTACGAGCACAAGCTCGGCATGCGTCCAACCACTTCACATGCTTGCAATTTCCGGCAGTCTGCGGGCGCCTCGTCGAACACAGCCGTGCTGCAGGCGATGGCTGCGATTGCGCCAGCCGGTGTGACGATCACCCTCTACGATCAGCTTGCCGAGCTGCCCTATTTTAATCCGGATCTCGATCGTGAGAGCGACACACCACCCGCGAGCGTGCGTGAGCTGCGTGAGCGGATTGGACGTGCTGACGGCATCCTGATCTGCAGCTCGGAATATGCGCACGGCGTGCCGGGGGTGCTGAAAAATGCGCTCGACTGGTTAGTGAGTAGTCTCGAATTTCCTGAATCAGCTTGCCGGCTTCCACAAGGCCAGCGGGCAGCACCCAGTAGGGGTTCGTTGGGCGTTTGCTGCTGGGCGAGCACCACGCCATCCTCGCGGCAGAGGATCGCCAGAGTGAGATGATCAAGGCCGATTCCGTCCGAGGTTTGGCGCATACAGAGTCCTTGTGGTTCGTGTCGCCCCGCTCATCCGTCTGGTAAAAGGAGGGCTTGCATTTCGCTGCGAACAAGTATACGCTAGCACTGGCGCGACAACAAGCTCGGAAAAGCCGCAACAGCGCGCGAGTGCCGTGGCATGGCCGCCCGCGCGCAACTCTTTCTGTCACTCCAGATCATAGATGAGTGTTCCGTTACAACCGACAAGGAGGGGGATATGATTGAACTCTCGGTTTCGATTGAGGGCCTGTGTGGACTGACGTGGCACGCGTGGAAGCGACTGGTGGAAGAGGTCGAGCCATTGGGATTCGCTGGGCTGTTTTGCTCCGATCACTTCAGCTTGCCGGAGACATCGACGGTTGACTCCCTTGAGATGATCGTCGCGCTGACCTACTTAGCGGATCACACGCAGCGGCTCCACTTTGGACCGATGGTTGCGCCATTCTCATTCCGTGACCCGGTGATGTTGGCCCGCCAGGCAGCCGCGCTGGATGATCTGAGCGGTGGGCGCATGCTATTGGGCGTCGGGGCCGGCTGGATGGAATATGAGCACCACATGTTCGGCTACGACCTCGGCGATATGGCGACGCGCATGGCACGCTTCGAGGAAGGGCTGGAGGTGATCACCCGCTTGCTCCAGAGCACTGAGCCGGTTTCCTATCAAGGTCAGTTTTACCAGTTGTGCGAGGCGATTCTTCACCCGCGGCCGCGGCGACCCGGCGGGTCGCCGATCTTGGTGGGCGGCAAAGGCCCGCGGCGTACCCTGCCGCTGGTCGCGCGCTACGCCAACATTTGGAACGCGACACGACTTACGCCCGACGAATTTCGCGCGCTCTCAGCCAAGCTCGACGAATTGATGCGTACGGCTGGGCGAGAGCCCAGCGCGATTAAGCGCACATTGATGATACCGATTATTTGTGGGCGTGATACGGCTGAACTCGAACGGCGTGTGCAGCGATTCCGCCAGCTATTCCCAGAACTCGCTGACATGCGGCTCGACGCCTTGCTAGACGACTTGCGGGCGAGTTTCACCAACATGATTGTGGGCACCCCCGACGAAGTAATTGGCGAGATTCGCGCCTATGTGGATGCGGGTGTCGAAGAGTTGATCATCCAGTGGTTCGGCGTGGAGGATCTGGAAGGCTTACAGGTACTGGCGGAGCAGGTGCTGCCGCAGCTCAGTTAATCGGTTCCGATCTTCGGCTTCCTCCGCTGCTTGTCGCCGCTCCCTCGGCCGTGCTCCTGAGTGCTCTTTCTGCGATATCGATTCCTCTCCACTTTTGATTTGAGTTACACATCGAATTTCCGTAATAGTTCAGCCGCCTTGGGAGTCGCGCACGAGAGCCATCACCGTCAGGTCATCGAATTGGGTCGCATCGCCGACGAATCGATCAACCGCTGCTAGGATGGCGGCCTGGACCTCCAGAGCTGTGCGCTCGCGACAGCTGCGGGCCGCATCCAGCAAGCGCTCTGCATCGAAGAACTCGCCGTTCGAGTTCTGCGCCTCGTTAACGCCATCGGTGTACAGCACCAATACATCGCCCGGCTCCAACGTCACCGTTTCGGCCGTCCAGGTGGTGTCGCGCACGATGCCGAGCGGGATGCCGGTGTTACGCAGCGGCCGCGGCTCGGCACGGTCACTGAGTAAGTACGGCGGGTTGTGGCCGGCGTTGCAATAGCTCAATGTCCCACTGGCCGGGTCGAGGATACCATAGAAGACTGTGACAAACATTGAGCTGCGCGAGTCCAGCAGGATGCGCTTGTTCGCCGCATGCAGCGCCTTCTCCGGTTGTTCCAGATATTCAAATGCGTAGGTACGAATCAGCGTGCGACTCAAGGCCATAAACAGCGCCGCGCCGGTGCCTTTGTCGGTGACATCGGCGATCAGCAGCCCCAGGCGCCCATCGGGCAGCTCCATCAGATCGTAAAAGTCGCCCGAGGTCTGCCTGGCCGGGCGCAGCGTCGCCGCCAGCTGCCAGCCTTCGATGTGCGGCAAGCTGGCGGGGAGGAAGCTGGCCTGGATTTCAGCCGCCACGGTCAGCTCCTGGACCACTTTCTGATGCGCCAGCGTCAGGGCATACTCCTCCGCGCGATACAGCGCCGAAGCGATCTGCGCCGCCAGGGATTGCAGTGCTGGCAGCGCCTCTGCCGGGTCGTCGACAGCTGGCGAGAAGCATACGCAGATACCGCCGATCGATTTGGTCGTGTCGATGCCGACGATGGGGGCGACAGCCAGCGCGCGCGTCGATGGCTGATCGTTCCAGGGCGGTCGCGCTCCAACGGCGACAGCATGCGGCCGAGCAGTGCTGAGCAGCCAGCCCCATAGCGCCGCTGGAAGAGGTGGCGTCTGCGCTGGCGTGTGTAGCAACGTCGGTCCGGCGAGCAGCCTGATCTCGATCAGGATCGATAGGAACATCGGCGGCACGAACTCGGCCAGTATCTCAGGCAGGGTTGAGGCATCCGGTGGAGACGCGATAATCGCGCGGCCCAGCTGCTCGAGCTGTGCCAGCTCGCGGGAGCGCTGCCCGCTGCGCTCGACTGCCCTACTCAATTGCTGCGCCAGCAGGCTGACCAGCAGCGCTCCAGCGATCAGGAAGAGATATGCCCCTAACCCCATCTGGACGTACACGGCCGCGGCCAGGATTGCGAAGAACTCCGGCAGAAACGCGACAACCTGGAATTTGGCGAACAGGCCCAGCTCCAGCGCGCCCGCCCGGTTCAACGGCGTATAGCCCACAATCAACAAATAGCACGACCAACAAAGCCAGTCGAAGACGAGCAGCGTCAGTACGGCTCCCGCAGCCAACGGCGCTGCTGGCCAGGCGAGGCCCAGTAAAGGGAAACTCCCACCCAGCTGCTGATACAACGCAAGCCCGATCAGCGAGCCGAGCGAGAAGCTGCTTACGTTTAGCACCAGATTGCGCATGGCGAGCACGCGCTGGGTCGGTAAAGGCGTCGCGCGCCACATCTGTGCATATTGGACTAGTGGGAGAATCGTACCCAGCCAGAGCGCCGTCGGGCCGAACAGCAGCGCGGCCGAGATGGTGACTAATCCGCCGAGCGGCGCGATCCAGCGGTCGTATATGCCTGCTCGTCGCTCGACGACCCAGAAGAAGTCGAGCTGGTTGAGGACAGCGGCCAGGATGAGCATAAGCAGCAGTGTCGGCCATTCCGCGCCCACCAGGGCCAGGTCGGTGGCTAGAACCAGCCAACCCACGCCAAGCACGCTCAGGAGTGTTCCATAGATAATGCCGACCAACTCCCTTAATATATGCTTGCGCTCGGGCTCATCAAGCACATAGAGATCGGGCCAGAGCTTGCCGGCGATGCGTAGCAGGCGCTGTTCCGTCATCATGAGTGTCTATCCAGATAAAACCAAATCAACCGATAGCGCAGCACGCCGAGCACCACTCTAAGCGCGACCACGTGCCGTGCCTGCTGGCGTGGGACGCCGCTGGTGTTGGGAGTCAGCCACGCGACCAGCGGCGGGCGGGCGGACGTTGTGTGTGGAGATCGTGGGTGCATGGCGGATATTATACCAGGATTGAGCGATGAGGACTGAGAACTGAGGCCAAGAGAACCGCAGTCCTCCGTCCTTTCATCTCAGGCCTATGGCGCGGGCGCAATGCCGACGAGCAGCACTAGCCGCGCAGCACTGGTGTTGGTCACGCCATGGTCGACCCCGGCTGGCGCCCAGATGACCATGCCAGGCCCAGCCTGGCTTGTCTCCGTTCCGACCACAAATGTGCCCTGGCCCTCAATCACGAAGTAGAACTTATCCTGGCTGGCATGGCAAGCCTCCATCATAATAGCCGTCAGTGTATGCTCGTTGTTGCGGAATAAGCGGCGCATCGCTTCCAGGTGGCGTACAGAGGGCTAGGTATCGCTTCAGGATGTGTATGCCACATCCTCACCCCTCTGACGTTATCTCTGTGCCCGAACGCCTGAATTAAGCCGCGCCGCGAAGTAGCATCGGCTTGAATAAATAGTTGGGACTCATCCGCGGGCCACCCGTTTAGTGTACTTGCTGACGGCCAGATCATAAGCCTCAGATAGTAATGGTTGCACCACTGCCTTCTGATAAGCAAACTCATCGTTCTGTGTATTCATGCGCTGTCGTCCAAGCTGGCCAGGCTCTTTCCGGACTACACACATAGTATACAACCTCATATACCCCATTCACAACGACTCCGCATAACCTTGGTGATATGATATGCCCTCCTTGTATCGCAGACTTGACAGTATCCACCCATAACCGTATCCTTGCGCCTACATCTCAAAGCCATGCCGGAGTCCGCTATGGGCACGCTCTATCTCGTCAGTACACCGATCGGTCATGTAGAGGATATTACGCTGCGGGCCTTGCGCGTGCTGCGCGAGGTCAGCCTGATCGCGGCCGAGGATGTGCGCCAGACACAGCGACTGCTTGCGCGCTACGATATTACGACGCCGTGCATCTCGTATCATGAGCATAACAAACTCTCGAAGGTCGACGAGTTGCTGACCGCGCTCGCCCTTGGCGATGTCGCGCTGGTCTCTAATGCCGGCACGCCGGGTATGTCCGACCCTGGTTTCGAGCTGGTCAGCGCCTGCATTGGCGCTGGCTTCGATGTGACGCCAATTCCTGGCCCAAGCGCACCGATCGCGGCGCTGGTCGCTTCGGGTTTGCCGCCCGACCAGTTCACCTATCTCGGGTTTCTGCCGCCGCGGGGTGCCGCGCGCCGCGCGCTGCTGCACAGCTTGGTCGATGCGCCGCCGACGCTCGTTTGCTTTGAGGCGCCGCATCGCCTCATCGACGCGCTCACCGATATGCTGGCGATTCTGGGCGATCGGCGGATCGTGATTGCCCGCGATCTGACCAAGCCGCACGAAGATTTTCGCCGCGAGCGGCTCAGTCAGGCGCTCCAGCATTTTAGCGCTCACCGGCTGCGCGGCGAGTTCACCTTGATCGTCGAGGGGCGCCGCTGGCCGCTGGCCAGCCGTAAGCTCAGCGCTGCCGCATCGGCAGGCGGTGCCGCCGATACGCTGAGTACCGACGACGAGCTGCCCAGCGAGGCCGCTGTTGCCGCGCGTTTGCGTGCGCTACGCGACCAAGGTAAAAGCGGTAGTGCCGCCGCCCGCCAAGTTGCTCGCGAGCTGGGGTTAAACAAGAGCCTGGTCTACCAGATCTGGATCGGGCTCGACGACCAAGCAGAACCGAAGATCGAAGATAGAGGATAGAAGATCGAAGATAGCCTTTCTATCCTCTATCTTCTATCCTCTATCCGCAAATGGAGCAGCAGTGGATCTACGCGACAAAGTCATCGTGATCACCGGCGCATCGAGCGGCTTCGGCGAGCAGATCGCCCGGCGTTGCGCGCAGGCCGGCGCCAACGTTGTGCTGGCGGCCCGTTCGGCCGAGCGGCTCGAGCGGCTCGCAGCCGAGCTGGGCGCCGACCGTGCCCTAGCGGCGCCAACCGATGTGACCAGCGACGCTGGGGTTACGCGCTTAGTGGCCACGACGCTGGAGCGCTTCGGGCGGGCCGACGTACTGGTCGCCAATGCCGGGTTTGGCGTGCTTGATCCTATCACCGATGCGCGAATAGAAGATCTTCAGGAGATGATTGACGTCAATTTGTATGGGACGGTGCGCTGCATCAAGGCATTTCTGCCGGATATGCTGCGGCGCCGCAACGGTCAGATCGTCGTCATGGCGTCGATGGCCGGCCTGTTGGCTACCGCGAATATGGGTTTCTACACTACGACCAAGCATGCGCTCGTCGGGATGACGCGCACGCTGCTGCTAGAGTTGCACGGCACCGGCGTGCGTTCCGCGCTGATCTGCCCCGGCGTTGCGGAAACCGGCTTCCAGCAGCGCGCCGACCAAGCCAAGTACGCTCGGTTTACGCGGCTGGTGTCGTGTACCGCCGAGCAGGTTGCCGACGTGACCGTGCGCGCGATCCAACGCCGCACGCATGGCGAGGTGATTGTGCCCTGGTATGGGAGGATCCTGGACATTCTCGCCACGCCGATCCCTGGCCTGAGCCGGTTTGTCATCCGGTTGGTGGGATAAGATGCGGAACCGATACTGGTATAAGATAGTACCACAGTCATACGCACAAAGCTTGGCAGCGCGGCGGCAAAATGCTAAGATAGGCGCCGAGAAGCTCCCTGTCGGCGGCCGCGAGCGCGTGATAAGGAACCGGCGAGCGGCCGGCAGAGAGGAAACACCATGGCGCAGGAACGAATTGCGGAGCGGGTGGCGAAGGTGCCGCCCTCGGGCATCCGTCGTTTCTTCGACATCGCGGCGCAAATGCCCGATGTCATCTCACTTGGCATTGGCGAACCCGATTTTGTCACACCCGCTCATATTCGCGCCGCTGGTGTGCGCGCGCTTGACGAGGGGCGCACGGCGTATACGTCGAATTCTGGCCTACTTGAGCTGCGCGTCGCGCTGGCCGAGCACTTGGAACAGCTTTACCGCGTCGCCTATGATCCCGAGAATGAGCTATTGATCACTGTCGGCGTGAGCGAGGCGCTGCAGAATGCCATGCTGGCGACGATCAATCCCCGCGATGAGGTGATCATTCCCGAGCCCAGCTTCGTGGCCTATCCCGCGAGCGTCGTGTTCGCCGATGGTATACCCGTCAGCGTGCCGACCTCGGTCGAAGATGCCTTCCAGGTCGCCGGTGCCGCGATCGAGGCTGCGATTACACCGCGCACGCGTGCGATCCTGATCGGCTACCCGAACAATCCTACCGGAGCGGTCATGCCGCGCAAGCGGCTGCTTGAGATCGCCGCGATCGCCGAGCGACACGATTTGTTGGTGTTCTCCGACGAAATCTACGATCGGCTTGTGTATGGCGTCGAGCACACCTGCTTCGCTTCTTTGCCGGGCATGCGTAACCGCACCGTGCTGTTAGGCGGTTTCTCTAAGGGCTATGCCATGACTGGCTGGCGGCTCGGCTGGCTGGCCGCCCCGGCCGATGTGACTGCTGCGACGCGCAAGATTCATCAGTACGCGATCATGTCCGCGCCCACGATTGCGCAGTATGCCGGTCTAGAGGCGCTGCACAGCGGCGAACCGGATGTTAGAGCGATGGTGGCCGAGTACGATCGGCGGCGGCGCGTGATCGTCGATGGCCTGAATCAGATTGGCCTGCCGACGTTCGAAGCTCAGGGTGCGTTCTATGTCTTTCCACAGATCGGCCATCTTGGCCTGACCAGTGAAGATTTCGCTGAGCGGCTGCTGCTCGACCAGCACGTGGCGGTCATTCCTGGCGATGCTTTTGGGCCAAGCGGCGCCGGCTTCGTGCGCGCTTGCTATGCAACGTCGATGGATAAAATCGAGATGGCGCTTGACCGGATCGATCAATTTGTCAAAAAGCTACGTTAACACGTTAACACGTCGGTACGTTCGAACGTTCCAACGTGTTAACGTGCGAACGCAATCAATCCAGTTGTCGTTCAAACATAGGAGGATTCGTAACATGACAATCGAGCACGCCGAACCACAGGCCGCTGATACCCCGGCGGTTGTACAAGAGCAGCTCTACTGCGCGCTAACCGGCCAGCCGATCAATGCTGAGACTGCATACTGGGCGCCGCCGCTGGTTACAGCTCGCGAGCTTGTCGCGGCAATCGTCGGCGGAGCGCTGCATTCACCAGCGACGCTCGGCCAGCTTCTTTTCGCCGAGCAACCGAATGTCCCCTACGATCCCGCAATGCGCGCGGAGTTGGCGGCGCGGCGTAGCTCCGAGCAGATCAAGCTTTTAGTCGGCCTCCTTTCGGCAATTGCATTGATTGTCGTGCCGATTGTGCTACTCGCAATGCGGTGATTTCATGCTACTTTCGGTGATTATGCCGTGCTATAACGAAGCGGCGACACTTTTGGAAATTCTGAGCAAAGTTCGCGCGGTCAATCTTGAAAAACAGATTATCGTGGTTGACGACCACTCGTCGGATCAGACGTACGATCTATTGTGCCGGGAGGCCGCCCGCGATCCCAATTTGATTGTCGTGCGGCACCCCACCAATCGCGGCAAAGGTGCCGCGGTTCGCAGCGGGCTGGCGCGTGCCTGTGGCGAGATTGTGATCATTCAAGATGCCGATCTTGAGTATGATCCCGAGGATTATTACGAACTGGTTCGGCCAATCGCCGAAGGGCGCGTCAATGTGGTCTTCGGTTCGCGCTTCCTTGGCCGCCATACTGGCATGTACTTCTGGAACGCACTCGGCAACAAAGCCTTAACCTTTCTAACCAACTTCCTGTTCAACTGCTGGATCTCTGATATGGAGACATGCTACAAAGTAATGCGCACCGAGATCATGCGCGATCTGCGATTGCAGAGCAATGATTTTCGGTTAGAGCCTGAGATCGTAGCCAAGGTGCTCAAACGTGGCCATCGCGTCTACGAGGTGCCGGTAAGCTATCTGGGCCGTACCTATGAAGAGGGCAAGAAAATGAAGACCAGCCAGGGATTTTATGCGCTCCTGGCGCTGTTTAGGTATCGCCTCCTCAATTAACCCCGGCGTTGCGGCGCACGGCGATGCGCTGCCCTACAACAGAAAACGAGCAATAAACCGAATGTAGTATGCTATAATTGGCGGCGTCATGCGGTGATTTCGCCCGATCAGGCGCTATGCACGCTCGGGCACTATGAGGTTGGTGTGCCGATCGCCCACATTCGTAATCGACCGATCCTGTTGGCGCCTTCTGTGTTGGCGGCCGATTTCGCGCGGCTCGGCGAGCAGGCGCGCGCCGCTGAAGACGCCGGGGCCGATTGGCTGCAGATCGATGTGATGGACGGCGTATTCGTGCCCAATATCAGTGTTGGTCTGCCGGTTGTTGCCGCGCTGCGTCGCTCGGTTGGGCTGACGCTTGACTGCCACCTAATGATTACTCAGCCCGAGCGCTACGTTGCCGATTTTGTCAAAGCCGGCGCGAATCATATCACCGTGCATATCGAAGCGACCACGCATTTGCATCGCACGATTCAGCATATTAAGGAGCTTGGCGCCACCGCCGGCGTCGCGCTCAACCCCGCGACTCCGCTGACTGCGCTGGAGGAGATCTTGCCATATCTCGATCTGGTGCTGATCATGAGCGTCAATCCCGGCTTTGGTGGTCAGGAATACATTCCAACCAGCAATGGTAAGATCGCGCGGCTGCGGCAACTGCTCGAACAGCACCAGCTGGGCCATGTCCATATCCAGGTCGACGGCGGCGTGAGCCACAAGAATGTTGCCGAGATCGTCGCCGCTGGCGCAACCAATCTCGTCGCAGGCTCGGCCATTTTCAACGATCGACAAACCGTCGCCGAGACGATTGGCGAACTGCGCGCGGCCTTGGGGGGACACTAATTTCGCACCGATAACACGGAGAGCTACATTCGTAGCGGACTTCTCATCATATGTATCGGTGTATGAGCTACTTAGTCATTGGGGATGATATATCCGTGTATCCATGGAGCTAATCCGTGTCCTGCCTCCTCGCCACCACCCAGCACGACCCAGACGGCCGGCTGACCGGCCAACTCACGCGCGTCTTACCGGTGCTGACGCGTATCTTCAGTGGAATCGCCGTCCAGGCGACTTATGCGAGCCAGACGCCTGCCCTAGACTTGCTGCGTTCCGCCGGCGCGCTGGTGCGCCAGGAGACGTCATCCCAGTTCAATGGTTTGCAGTATCTTGGTGCAACGCGCCGTGCCGCGATTGAGCTGGCGCTCGGCTTGAATGCTGAGTTCATACTCTTCTGTGATTTCGACCGCGCGCTGCATTGGGCCGAGCATCACGCCGGCGAGTTGGTCCAGGTGGCCGCGAACATTTCTGCGCGCGATTTCACTGTGCTGGGGCGCACCGATCGGGCGTTTGCCTCACACCCGCGCATACAGCGCGACACCGAGGCGATCATCAATCATGTGTATGCGGCTAACAGCGGCACCACCTGGGATGTGACCGCGGCGGCGCGCGGACTCTCGCGGCGGGCCGCTAGGGCACTTTTGGAAGGCTGTTCCGACCAGAGTATCGGCACCGATGTCTCGTGGCCGCTATTTCTGCGGTGCGCAGGCGGCTTCACGCTTGGCTATCTTGCCACCGAAGGGCTTGAATTCGAGACCGCCGACCGCTATGCCGATCAGGTTGCTGCGGCCGGCGGGTTAGCGCAGTGGATCGCACAACTCGACACGAGCCCGCAGCAGTGGGCCTTCCGGCTGGAACTGGCCCGGATCGAGGTTGAGGCGGCGATACCGTATATTTGAGAGGAACCTATGCCAAAAGAGGGAATAATGCCCCGCGCTCAGGATTATTCGCAGTGGTATCTTGATATCGTGCAGCAAGCTGAGCTTTGTGATTATGCCGAAGTTGTTCGCGGCTGCATCGTCTTCAAACCAACTGGCTATGCGCTCTGGGAGGCGATCCAGCGCGGCCTCGACGATCGGATCAAGGCGACTGGCCATGTGAATGCGTATTTTCCGTTGCTGATTCCCAAGAGTTTCATTACTAAGGAGGCAGAGCATGTCGCCGGATTTGCCCCCGAACTCTTTGAGGTGACGCGGATCGGTACCGACGAGTTGGCCGAGCCGCTAGTGATTCGCCCGACCTCCGAGACCATCATTGGCTATTTCTACGCGAAATGGATCCGCAGTTACCGCGACCTGCCGCTGCTGATTAATCAATGGGCGAACGTGATGCGGGCCGAGATGCGCACCCGGCCGTTTCTGCGCACCGCCGAGTTTCTCTGGCAAGAGGGTCACACCGTCCATGTGGATGAGGCCGACGCCGAACGCGAGACGCTGATGATCCTGCACGACGTCTATGCCGATTTTGTCGAGCAAGAAATGGCTGTGCCGGTGATCAAAGGGCTCAAGACCGAAAAAGAGAAGTTCCCCGGCGCGCTACGCTCGTACAGCATCGAAGCGATGATGCAAGATGGCCGCGCACTGCAGGCCGGCACGTCGCACAACTTGGGGCAGAACTTTGCCAGGGCGTTCAACATTAGCTTCACCGATCAGAACAACACGATTCAGACCGCCTGGACCACAAGTTGGGGCGCGAGCACGCGGCTGATCGGCGCGCTGATTATGAGCCATTCCGACGACGAAGGGTTGATTGTTCCGCCACGCCTGGCCCCAACTCAGGTGGTCGTGGTGCCGATCTATAAGAACGACGCCGAGAAAAGTGCCGTGCTCGCCGCGGTCGCGCAGATTACCTCACCGTGGAAAGGCCGTCTGCGTTTCAAGATCGACGATCGCGACAACCTGACGCCGGGGTTCAAGTTCAACGAATGGGAAGTCAAGGGCGTGCCTGTGCGTGTGGAGGTTGGGCCGAAAGATGTCGAGAAGGGCAGTGTGGCTGTGGCGCGCCGCGACATGCCTGGCAAGGCCGGCAAGGCTTTTGTGCCGCAGGCCGGCCTCACCGAGCGCCTGGAGCAACTACTGGTTGATATCCAGCAGAATCTCTACGACCGAGCGTTAACGTTCCGCGCCGACCATACCGCCGATGTCGCTACCTACGACGATCTCAAAGCGCAGGTCGAGCGCGGCTTTGCTCGCTGCTATTGGGCCGGCTCTACTGAAGACGAGCAGCGGATTCAAGACGAAACCAAAGCCACAATTCGCTGCATACCGCTTGAACAGCCCGGCAGCACGGGCAAATGTGTCTACACGAGTAAGGAGACCACTCAGCAGGTCATTTTTGCGCGGGCATACTAACGACTGCCGAACTGAGACGGATCTGCTCACAGATTATAACCATTTTGCGCCTGCATAAACACTTGGTGGAACATAGAATAGCAGCAATGCTCAAGTGAAATATGCTAGAGATCTGTGAATAGGAAAATACTATGAACCTGGATTTCGAGCGAGTTAGCCACGTTTGGCGCGACGAGAGCGAAGCCTATATCGAGCAACTTACTGATCAGATCCCATCTCGCGCAGGATCTTCGTATGCCGCTATTCCGCGCGATCAGTTGCTCGCATCAGCCAGGCAGGCCGTGACCGCTTGGCAAGCCGCGCTCGACAGCGGCGATGGTACTCCAGTCTATGAGTACGCGCGCTCGATCGGGCAACGCCGCGCCGAGGCCCATGTCACCATGGATGAAATCATGCGGGTGGTGGATATCCTCCGCGAGACAGTCTGGCAGGCGCTAGGGCGCGCGTACGCCGCTGGCGATTGGGATATGCCTGTCGTGGCAAACATCGAGCACTGGCTCCACGAAATGCGCAATGGCGTCGTACGTAGTTACGGAGTGACGTTGGATCAGTCCGAACAGAATCTTGCCGAGCGCGAGCAGGCGATCGAATATCAACGCCGGCTCATTCAGGAGCTGTCGGTACCAATTGTGCCGATCGATGAGGGCGTGCTTGTGCTACCGCTTGTCGGCGCAATAGATTCGCGCCGGGCCTCGCAGGTGATGGAAGCGGCGCTCGATAAAATCGTCGAGTTTCAAGCCGATGTGCTGATCTTGGATATCACTGGCGTGCCGCTGGTTGATACTGGCGTGGCGAACTACCTGCTTCAGATGGCGCGTGCGGTCAAACTGTTGGGCGCCCAAATTGTGCTGGTCGGTATTGGCGCCGAGATCGCCCAGACGATGGTTCAGCTTGGCGTCGAGCTGCGCGATGTCACCACGCGATCGAACCTGCAAGCGGGCATTGCGTTTGCTCTGGCGCGGCGGGGCTTTGCAATCAGTCCGCTCGCGGAAACTGGCGACGTGCTGGCATAAAATCAGTGCGCAAAATGCGGCGCTTGCGCAGCAGAAACGGCGCGTAGCATCATTATTACGACGGCCCGAGCACTATGGTGTTCGGGCCGTCGTTCTAGCGCCCGATTGACATCATGTTCACACTGGCGTAGACTGAATTTCGGCCGACCGCCAGATCATGAACATTTGAGGTATTGTATGCTCGATCGTGCCTGGCATCCCAAGAGCGCCTTGTTGATCGCCGCACTGCTACTAACGGCTTGCTCAGGCTCCGCAGGCCGCTCTGCGCCGGCCGTCCTTGCAACGCCTCAACCAATCGCCACGAGTATTCCCGAGGTTGTATCTACACAGCCGCCTGCCACAACCATAGCGCCAACCGCCATACAGCCGGCTGTCGCAACCGCAGCGCCGGTCGCTACGCCTGAGCCTGAGGCGGCGACTACTCGCCCGCTCGCGGATGGTGCGGGACAGGTGGTGCTGCAGCTCAGTGTCGGCACTGGGGATGCCGAGGTCGGCGTCGTGAAAGAAGATCCGAACACTATCGGCCCGCGCTCATTTCGGATCGGCGCGGATGGCTCGATCCGCCTACTCGACAATGTGAATAAGCGGGTGCTGTTCTTTGATCAAAGCGGCAAAATCGCGCGCACACTTCCAATCGCCGCGGCGCAGGATCCGCAGGATTTTATTGTTAATAACGCCGGCGAAGTGTTTGTGTTGGATCGTGCTGGCAGCCAGGTGCTACGATACGGCCCGAAGGGCGATGTGACGGCCACGATGACGCTCAGCCCAGGCGTTGCTGCGAGCGCCGACGGTATAATGCTGACTGCAGCCCAAGATCTGATGCTCGTACAGAATAATCAGTCGTTCTGGGTGCTTGTTCATCAAGGCGCGATCGTGCCGCCCGAAATCCAATCGCTGACAATGCGAGCAGGGACAGTGACGCCACGCAGCCCGACATTTTTCCAAACTACATTAACCGAAACCCGCACGCCGTACTTGCACATCGTAGGGCTGCGCCGCGGCCCTACAAGCGATCTGATCGCCGATGTCGATGGGCGCCAGATTCTACTGCCCAGCGACGCGCAATTCTTCAACGTCGATCGAGCAATGAACCTCTATTTTACGCGCACATCGCCCGAATCCGACGCGTTTGATGTCTGGCGAGTCAACCCCGATGGTACGCCAGTGGGCGGGGTGCATATTCCCACCGGCACCTGCGGTGTCTCCTGGCGATCACTATACGTTGATCAGACCGGCGTGGCCTGGACGATGTGTGTGAGCGAGAGCGGCGCGACGATCACCCGCTACCCATTGCTCGGCTTCGATGGAACGCCCTTATCCGAACCAGCGAACGATGCTGCCGATGTACCATGGAAGCCGGGAGCACGGCTCGCCGCGGCCTGATAGGCCGATCCGGCGCCGTGCGCGCTGTAGCGAAATCTATGGCCTGGGCGAATGTTCGCCCAGGCCGTTATGTTAGAATAGCCTCAATGAGAAAATTCTATCTTGTTGGATGGCTGACGCTAGCGCTGCTGATTGCATGTGATAGCCAGCAGCGCCCTGATGCCGGGGCCCAAACGACATCTACGCCTGGCCCAACGCGGCAGGCTGCTCAAGCTCCTACCGATACGCGGCCAACGGCTGAGCCCACACCGGCGTCCCCGAGCCGCACACCGGTTCGACCAACTATACAAGCCACGGCCACCGAGGCGCCCGCAACTGCAACGGCCATCCCGGCTGCCACCGTCAAGCCGGTGGCACCGACGAACCCACCCGCCATGCCGACCAAGCACGCGTATGTCTTTCCAGTGCGCAGCAGCGGCAAGGTGACTTATGGTAAGACGCATCACGACTACCCGGCCACCGACATCTTTTGTTCGGTCGGCAGTGAGTTTCTGGCCGTCACCGATGGCGTCGTCGATTTTGTGAGCCGTGAGGATCGCTGGGATCCGAAGATCGACGACGGGGCGACGCGTGGCGGCCTTTCTGTCGCGATCGTTGGCGACGACGGGGTGCGCTACTATGGATCGCATCTTTCACACGTGGCCGATGGCATCGCGCCGGGTGTGCGCGTCACGGTGGGGCAGGTGCTGGGGCTCACCGGTCAGAGCGGCGACGCGATCGTCACGCCGCCGCACCTACATTTTGGCATCTCGCACCCAACCACCCCCGACGATTGGGCGGTGCGGCGCGGCGAGCTCTGGCCTTATCGGTATTTACGGGCCTGGCAGCGTGATGAGAATGTGACACCGGATCTGACAAAGTGACACGGTGAGCGGGTGACAAGGTGACGATTAGACTTCGTTTTCTGTCACCTTGTCATCTTGTCACGATTTGAGCTGCTGCACCGTCTCGGCATCCAAGCGCTTGATCACGGCGACAAGCAACTTCGCGGCATTATCGAAGTCGTCGCGGTGCATAATCGCGGCATGAGTATGAATATAGCGCACCGGCACGCCGAGGACCAGCGAAGGCACCCCGGCGCCGAACAGGTGGATCTTCCCGGCGTCGGTGCCGCCAGCGGCAATCACATCGAATTGGTATGGAATTCCCTCGGTCTTGGCCGTGTCGATCACTAAGTCGCGCAGGCCCACATGTGGAATCATCGAAGCATCGTAGAGCAAGATCACCGGGCCGCCGCCGAGCTTACCCTGCGCTTCGTCGGCGCTGATACCTGGCGTATCGCCGGCAATGCCCGTATCGAGCGCAAAACCAATGTCGGGGTTAATCGCATACGTCGTCGTCACTGCGCCGCGCAGCCCAACCTCCTCTTGCACATTGCCGACGCCGTAAACCTCGTTCGGGTAGGATTGGCCTTTCAGGCGACGCAGCACCTCGATCGCCAGCGCGCAGCCAAAGCGATTATCCCAGGCCTTCGCCATCAGCAACTTCTCGTTTTTCATCACCGTGAACGGGCAGATCGGCACCACCGGGTCGCCGGGCCGGATACCGAAGGACTCGGCCTCGGCGCGCGAGCCGGCGCCGACGTCGATAAACATGTCCTTCTTCTCATAGATCTTTTTGCGCTCCTCGGGCGTTAGCAGATGCGGCGGTTTTGAACCAATCACACCGACGATGACGCCCTGGCGCGTATGCACTTCGACGCGCTGGGCCAGCATCACCTGTTCCCACCAACCGCCTAATGTCTGGAATTTGAGATAGCCGTCGTCGGTGAGGCGCGTTACCATGAACCCGATCTCATCCAGATGGCCAGCAAGCACAATCCTTGGCCCGCCCGCCAAGCCGCCGCGCGCCCGGCCAATAATCGAGCCGATGTTATCGGTCGTGATCTCGCCAAGCGGCTCCATGTGCCGGCGCATGACCCGCCGGGCCGGCTCCTCAAAACCGGAGACGCCAGGCGCATCGGTGAGCTCTTTCAGCATTTTGAGTGTTTCATCCATAGTGTTTCTCCTCTATATGCTACAGCGCATGTGGCGGCTTCCCCCTACACTCCACCTAAAAGTTTAGCGTGTCATAAGCAAGATTGTACACGACAATCAAAGGTTAGCAGGGCGTATTGGCTGATACAGACGATGCTGCATAATGTATTCTATCACCGGATCTGGTGTCAGGTAGCGAATCGACTGGCCAGCCGCGACGCGCTCGCGTAAGAGCGTGCTGGAAATATCGAGTCGCGGCCCTGCCACCAGGAGCATTCGCTCGGCCAAGCGCGGAAATGTACGGATAAGCTGTTCACGATCGGGGGCAGCTCCCGGCCGCCCGATTACCACAACTCGCGCCAATTCAATGATCCGTTCTGCGGCATACCAATGACCTAGATCGCTGGCCGCATCCGCTCCAAGGATGAAATAATATTCGCCGGGATGGCTTTTGTGGAACTCTTCTAAGGTTATGACGCTATACGACGGCCCTGGTCGCTCGATCTCGATTGGCGAGACCTCAAACGCCGTATTCGAGGCGCATGCCAGCCGTGCCATCTCGAAGCGCTGCGCCGACGCCGCACCGTGGCCGCTGTGCTTGAGCGGCTGCCGTGCGGCGGGAACAAACACGACCCGATCGAGCTGCAGTGTGACGCGCGCTTCCTCGGCAATTGCGAGGTGCCCGTAGTGGATAGGATCAAACGAGCCGCCTAAAATGCCGATACGTGGGGTCATATTTTAATCCGTGGTGGTCCAATATTCGCTTCTACTGCGTAAGTCTATCAGTAGAGATAAAAATACAGGGCAGACTATCATGTCCGCCCTGTGTGTATCAACAACAGAAGTTCAATGCAGTTGGTATTCGATTTCCATGCCTTCTTGCAAAAGATTCCAAATAAGCCAAGGCAGCATGTGTTGATCTTCGTTCACGAGGTCTTCAGTATATGGCTGAATGAGCTCGGCGACATCCTGACGCGTCAGGTGGTAAGCGCGCGGCCCAAGCCGCTGATACAAGCGCATCGCTAATAAATCGCTCAGCTCTTGGAGATCGCGTTCAGGCAATGTTCCACCGGTTGAATACTGTCGTCCACGCATGGCCTAGCCCTCGTAATCATCGGCGCGCGCACGACGGCGGCGCTCTTCTCCTTGATAATAACGCGCTTCGCGCGGGTCCATTCGCGGGTCTTGCCTGCGCCGCCGCTCCTCCTGATCATGTTCAGCCGGCGCTTGGAGCGCCATCTCGTGGCGCTCGGCCTCGGCACGCGTCGTCAGCGTCGAGCGCGTGAGGCTTTCGCTAATATACTCGAGCACATCACGAATATCTTCATTATCATCGAGCATGCCATCGAAGGGCATGGCCACACCACTAACTGTCTTAACCGTTTGACCAACCTCACGCAGTGTGCGATCGATGCCGCCGACCAGGCTGCGCATCACCGCCGCAAGTTCCTCGCGCTCGTCGACCGTCAGATTGGCGAAGCCGACCAAGGCTTTCTCCTGCGCGCGCAACAGCGTAGCTCTGAGTATCGCAATATCGGCTTGCGTTTGCAATTCGTAGCGCTTGACCAAGTGCGCCTGACGAACTTGCTCGACCAACTCGTCGGATGAGACCGGCGTCCAGAGCAGTGCTGGGATAATAATGAAGCCAATCATGCCAATAAAGACCTGCTGATAGATCAGGCCACTTTCGGCGACCACTTGCTGCGCGGCCCACCAGCTCCATTGAATTTGGAACGAATAATACAAAAGATAGAACGAGCAGGCGATCACTACCGCGTAGCCCCAGGTTTTGGCGTTCACTTTTTGCAGCAGCATGCCGCCAGGACTCCACGGAATCAAGAAGCTCACCAGGCTTGGCGGAGCAAGCACGAGGATCGCTGTGAAGGCCGCCGCGACGACCTTATTATCGGGGATGAGAGTCGATTGCACGCCCCACCAATAGACCGCCGAGCCGCCCATGGCAATCAGCGCCAGAATCGCGAGCAATGATTTTGAGGTAAACTGGAAATTGGAGCCGCGCCGGCGCTGGCTCCGCATCATATCAAGGTATCGACTGCTCACAAAAGCCTCCTTGCTCCATCGAGAACGTCGACATGGAAGCTGAATGCATGGCACATCTGAGGACAAATCATTTCTGAGCCTTTAAAAATGAGAAAGAGCCCCACGGTCTGTCTAGGCACAGATCCGTTGGGCGCTTTGCTATAATTCCTGTCGTCGAATAACAACGATACGGCAACACGTGCTGGCCTCGATTTACTTCGAAACGACGACTTCGGATTGTTCGATATACGCCTCAACGCTTTCTGTGTATCCCGCAGCGTTCATGCGCGCTCGAACCGCCTCAGAAATAGCCGTTAATCCAAAGTCCTGGTTGATTCGATAGGGAACTTCCAAAGCCGGACGGCGATCATTCCGCAAAATGAATTGCGCCTGCGCCGGAAATTCACCACGAATAGTACCAATCTCAAGCGATTGGCCCGTCATTGGATCATACCATAACAAAGCGACATCATTATTAGCAATATATAAACGTTGTTGGTCAAAAACGTGCCGTTCGATCTGTTGGGCCCGCCAGCGCTGCTCGTTATTCAGCGGTACCGCCGTCTGAGGTATAACCACCACTGCTGGCGTCTCCGATGGCGCAGACGCCGATATGGTTGGCGATGACGAGATTGTTGGCGTGGCTGGCGCTACCTGAGTTGTCTCGACCGGTTGGTTCGCCGTCGGCGCCGTTTCGGCATCAGCTGTGACAGGTGCCGTACCGATCGCTGGCATTCGTGTTGGCGGTGTGGCAGTTCGCGTTGTACGTGGTGAGGATGGCGTGTTGATTTGAAGCGGCTGCCCGCATCCAGTCACCACCACCACGATCAGCGCGAGCCAACAATAACGCACGTGTACCACGTTGATTATAAGAACTTTTGTTCTAAAAAGCAACCGCAGTGTACCATGCTCTTGCGAGTATGTCAAGAAAACAGACTGCGATTCACTCCTTATTTGTGCGCTTGAAATCGGCTAGACTCGTTGCACGCGGTTTCACTCGATTGCCAATCAACATTACTTATCACGGCGCCTGCGTCAATTGGCATACGACACAAGCTAAGCGCCGCAAGTATATGGCGAGGTTTTACACCCCAATCAAGGAAGACGCGATCAGATCACTTGTTCTGAATGATTGCAAAGAGTTAAAACACGCTTACGATTGTACACGCTCGTGCGATTATTGTCAATATAGATTTGTTAATAAATGTAGCGAGCGATTTGATTTGCCACAGGCTTGACAGACGTGGTATAATACGTTTCACAAGCGAAGCGTTGCAATAGCATCCTCTATCGCTTGTAAAGATAGTACTACCCCGTGCTATCACGTTGTTCGCATCCCCCAGGCTGTATCAGGGCTTATTCCGCCGCACGCGCGGTTTACATGCGCGATGCAGCCCGGCACAAACCTCAATTGATGATGATTCAATCATCCGCCAACATCCTCACGGATAAACAACCTGCTCTGCTGAGTTGCGCTATGGTGGTGCGTCTTTTACATGTCCTCAATATAGGTTGAAGGATCCAACGGGAATATCGTGTTTTCTTGCAATAATATGGTTTTATTGAAGTATACCGGTAACGTAATTTGCCGGTAAGGAGCAGTGTGTGCCACGTATACGAACAAAAAATAATCATGAGGCACCGGCTGAGTTTATCGAAACAAGAGAAAGAACGCCGGTGGTGAACGTGGCGGAGCTTGAGACGAAGACCCTGAACGATTTACGCGAGATGGCGCGTACCAGCGGCATTAGCGGCGTCAGCGGCCTCAAGAAGCAGGATCTGATCTTCAAGCTTCTGCAAGCCCAGACCGAAGAGGCCGGTCATAGCCTCAGCGATGGTGTTCTCGATATCGTTTCCGATGGATTTGGCTTCTTGCGCGGTCCCCGGTTGTTGCCCGGCCCCGACGATGTGTATGTTTCCCAATCGCAGATCCGCCGCTTTGGCCTGCGAACTGGCGACCGCGTATGGGGCCAGATCCGCCCGCCAAAGGAGAGCGAGCGCTACTTCTCGCTGCTGCGCGTCGAACTGGTTAACAATATGGACCCCGAGACGGCGCGTAAACGTCCCTCGTTCGATCAGTTGACGCCGATCTTTCCGAATGAACAACTGCATCTGGAAACCGAGCCGAATGTGCTGGCGACCCGCATGGTCGACCTGATTGCGCCGATCGGTCGCGGGCAGCGCGGTCTGATTGTCTCACCGCCCAAGGCCGGCAAGACCCTGCTGCTGAAGGCGATCGCTAATGGTATTACCGCGAACCACGCGGATGTGCATCTGATGGTCTTGCTGATCGGCGAGCGGCCGGAAGAGGTGACCGATATGAAGCGCTCGGTCAAGGGTGAGGTGATCTCCTCGACCTTCGACGAGCCGGTCGAGGATCACACCAAGGTGGCCGAAATGACGCTCGACCGCGCCAAGCGCTTGGTCGAGGGCGGGCAGGACGTGGTGATCTTGATGGATTCAATCACCCGCCTGGCGCGCGCCTACAACCTAGACATGCCGCCCAGCGGGCGCACGCTCTCCGGCGGTATCGACCCAGTGGCGCTCTACCCGCCCAAGCGTTTCTTCGGCGCCGCGCGCAATATCGAGAACGGCGGATCGCTCACGATCATCGCCACCTGCCTGGTCGATACCGGCAGCCGTATGGATGATGTGATCTACGAGGAGTTCAAAGGTACCGGCAATATGGAGCTGCATCTGGATCGCAAGCTCGCGGAGAAGCGCGTCTTCCCGGCGATCGATATCACCCGCAGCAGCACGCGCCGTGAGGAGTTGCTGCTGGGCGACAACCTGCGCCAGGTATGGACGCTGCGCCGGATGGTGAGCATGCTGGGTGAGAACGAAGGTACTGAGCTGGTGCTGACGCGTATGTCGAAGACCCGCACCAATACTGAGTTCTTGACGACGCTGACCAAAGCGAGCTAGCAGTTGCCGGTTGTCTGTTGTCCAGCGTCCGTTGTTTGATTGGCTCTCCAAGAGGAGGGAGAATGATGAAGAGACTTGGTCTGGCGCTCGCGCTGTTCTGCGTCCTCGCGCTGCCCACAAGCGCATGGGGGGCGACTGTAGGCAAGCTGGCGAACATCAGCAACGATGGGCCTGCGGACAATGGCGACAACGAGGTCGACATCGCGATCAATCCCACGAATCCGCAGAACCTCATTGCTGCCTGGAACGACTACGGCCCAGGCAGCTCCTGCGGCCTCGGCTACTCGACCAACGGCGGCCAGACGTGGGGCACGAGCTGGCTCAGCGGCGTCACACCCGAGGGCGGCAACCCGACGTTCGACTACGGTGCCGGCGACCCGTCCGTCGGCTTTCTGAACGACGGCACTGCGATCCTGAGTTGTGCCGCCTGGGGTGCCAGCAAGAGCCAGCCGAGCGCGATCTTCGCCAGCCGGTCCACCGATGGCGGCAAGACATGGCAGCCGGCCCAGCAGCTGACCTTCGGTCAGAACCTCGGCCACCTGCAAGATCACAACATGCTCACGATCGACCGCTACAACGATCGAGCGCTCGTCGCCTACTCCGTCTGGAACGGTTACCGTGCGCGCTCCTACGCGTTGATCTCGTCCGACGGTGGGCGCATGTACCAGGGGCCGTACGAGATCGCGTCCGACTACACGGCGAACGCAGTCGACAGGTTCGACGTGTCGCTCGCGGGTGCGCCCGACGGGACGATCTACGCGACTTCCGGTATCTGGCAGTACGTGAATGAGTGGAACGAGCAGGCGGTGGTCGTCAGCCAGATGCGACCGGGCGAAACGAAGTTCTCCCGGAGCGTCAAGGTGCGGGACCTCGTGCCGGCGCCGTATACGCTGCCTGGGGAGTCGTGGCGCACCTCGATGCAGGCCTCTATCGGCGTTGAGGCCGATGGGACCGTCGATCTCCTCACCGGCGACTTCGTCACCGGCAACCTTGACATGTATCTGGCCCGCTCGACCGACCACGGACTGTCCTTCCCGAGCCAAGTCAACCTGACCAGCGACTCGAATGATCAGGTCATGCCCTGGTTGTCGATCGCTCCCAGCGGCCGGATCGACACGATCTTCTACGACTACAACCGCTCGACCGGGCTCATGGACGCTGTCTACGGTCAGGTGGCGCCCGACGGGACGACGATGATCCGGACGGTCATCCAGCGGGGCATCGACGGCGACGCGCAGCCGCCGCGCGGCCCGGACCACACCCCATTCATGGGCGACTACCTGGGGATCGACTCGACCGACAACCTCGTCGCCGTCTCGTGGACGGGCAACGGCCCTGCGTCGCAAGACGTCTACGCCGCCACGCTGCGGCCATAGCTTCGCGCAGAGGGAGGGCTTCGGCCCTCCCTCTGGTTACAGGAGCTCGCGCTTCCGGGTCACAACGCCGAGGCCATGCAGCACAATGAGTGCGGTGCACCATCCATGCCTGTCACCGGAACGGGCGAGCTTCTTTAAGCTGGTGCCGGTGGGCAGGATCAGGCGTTCACACCTGGGTTGACGGACATTTGACTCATATAGAAGGATGAACGACGTGCGTTGTACAACTTGTGATGCAGAGCTCGCACCCAACGCAAAATTCTGCACCAAATGCGGCACACCTGTGAACGCGACGCCATCGCCGCCACCGACAACAGGAGGATCAGCTGCCATGACTGATAGCTATACCAATCAACCCGGCGAACGCCTGGATCTCCCATCGCCGAATGTCGCGATGCGCGGCAAAGGCACCACCGGCATGGAGTACCAGATCATCGGCACCACGCTCCAGGCGGTGATCCTCGAGCTCGATCCCGGCGAAACGGTGTATTCCGAGAGCGGCGGCATGGCCTGGATGAGCGGGAATATCGCGATGCAGACGAGCGGGCGCGGCGGCGGCTTAGGCGGCATGTTCAAGCGCGCAGTCTCAGGCGAATCGATGTTTCTGGTGGAATATACCAGCCAGGGCGGCAAGGGCATCGTCGCCTTCGCCTCCGACTTCCCCGGTAAGATTGTGCCCGTGAACCTTGGGCCCGGCCAGCAGATGATCGCTCAAAAACAGGCGTTTCTCGCCGCTGAGAAGACTGTGGCGATGGACATCCACTTCCGCAAGAAGCTTGGCGCCGGGTTCTTCGGCGGCGAGGGCTTTATCATGCAGAAGCTGACTGGCCCCGGTGTGGCGTTTGTCTGTCTCGACGGCGAGATTATGGAGTACACGCTTGGCCCGGATCAAATTCTGAAAGTCGATACTGGCCATGTGGCGATGTACGAGCCGAGCGTGACCTTCGACATCGAAATGATGAAGGGCTTCCGCAATATTTTGTTCGGCGGCGAAGGCCTGTTCTTGGCGACCCTGCGCGGCCCTGGTCGTGTTTGGCTGCAGACGATGCCGACGATGAATCTAGCCAAGGCGATCGCGGAATATCTCCCCAGAGCCTCAGGCGAGAACCGCGGCCCGAGTATCGATCTTGGCAACCTGCTCGGCGGCGGCTAGATCGCGACTTTGCCCAATTCTGGTTGAGCAGACGAAGGACGAACGACGAAGGACGAAAGCATGCGCTCCTTGGTCGTTCGTCCTTTGTCCTCATCAGCAGCGGCATAGATGTTGCCACAAGCGTGATCGACAGCAGGAGCGAGGCGATGACAGAACAAGAGCCGATTCTTAAGCCGGGGCCCGATCCGCAGCGGGCCAAACTCATCTATAGGCTGCTTGGCGAAGCCTATGGCATCAAGCCATGGAAGCCGCGCCGCGAGCCATTGCATGAGCTGATCTCGACCATCCTATCGCACCGGACTACCCAAGCGAACGAGGCCAAGGCGTTCGACCAGCTCTGGCAAAAATATGGCAGCTGGTCGGCGATCTGCGATGCACCGGCCGAAGGAATCGCCGAAGCGATCGCGCCCGCGAATTGGCCGGAGGTCAAGGCGCCGCGAATCAAAGCGGTGCTGCAACGGATCATCGACGAGCGGGGCGAGCCGAGCATCGACTTCCTGGCCGATCTGCCGGCCGAGGCGGGGTTGGAATGGCTGCAATCGCTGCCAGGAGTTGGGCCAAAGACGGCGTCGTTGGTGCTGCTGTTCTGCTTCCATAAGCCGGTGCTGCCGGTCGATACGCATGTTCACCGTGTCAGCCAGCGGATCGGGCTGATTGGCCCCAAGGTCTCGGCCGAGCAAGCCCACACCCTGCTGGCGAGCCAGCTGCCGCACGACGCCGACGTGCTGTGGAACTTCCACCTGAACATGCTGCGCCATGGCCAGCGCATCTGCGTATGGGAGCGGCCGCGCTGCGAGCAATGTGTTCTGCGCGAACATTGCGATTATGCTCACGCCCACGGCCGTGATAAGCCATAATATTATCATCTTCCCCTCAGTCGCTCACCTGTTCACCTGCGCATCCGTTCATGGTACAATACTTAGACATCGTTATCAGACGTGTTCATCCTTGGGGAGCAGAAAACCTATGTCCGCGCTTGCTCGTTTCGAATCCTTCATGGAAAATATGGTCGAAGGCTCGGTTGCCCGCCTCTTTCGTAGCCCAATACAGCCGGCGGAGATTGCCAAGCGTTTGGAACGGGCGATGGAGACCCAGCAGACCATTAGCGTACGCCGCATCATCGTGCCGAATCTGTACCGCGCGTTTCTTAACCCGCAGGATCTGGCGGCATTCACCCCAATTCGCGCCGAGATGGAACACGAAATGGCGACGTATCTGGCTGAACTTGCGCAAGAGCGCGGCTTCACAATGATCGAGCATCCACGCGTCGAGCTTGGCTCCGATCCGAGCGTACCGCGCCGTAATATCCAGGTCGTCGCCGAGACTGTCAGCGCGCCGCCCGACCCGGATGCAGCGCACACACAGATCTTCCAACCGGCGAACGCGCCGGCGGCGCAGTCGCGCACGCGCTTGCTGCTTAGCACACCGGCTGGAAGGCATGTTATTCCGCTCGAGAGTACACAGATCACGATTGGACGCGGCCTGAACAACGACGTTATTCTTGAGGATACGCGCGTTTCTCGGCACCACGCGCAGCTGCGCTACCGCGCGCGTCGCTTCTGGGTCACCGATCTTGGCTCGACGAACGGCACCTATGTGAACGGCGAGCATATTGAAGAAAAGGCGCTGCGCGATGGCGACACGATCTCGTTGGGTGGGTTGGAGTTGACCTTCAAAGAAGCCTAATCGCGGCTTCGCCGAGCTTTCTTAAGCGTAAAACGCACGGTAGGCGCCGACTTGCGGATAATGCTTGCTTTGTATTACGCACTACGCAATACTTTGTATGTTTGATTTGACCAATTTTTCGATTGATATTCTGGTGCTCATCCTGCGCGTTGCGGTGGTCCTGTTGCTGTATTTCTTCCTCTGGCAAGTCTTGCGCTTTGTCATGCGCGATCTCCGTACCGGCGGGCAATTGGCGTCGAGCGGCACCAATAGCCCATACGGCCAGTTGCTGGTTTTGCGAGCGGGCGCCAGCGGCGTGGCGGCCGGCAAAACATTCCCACTCGGCCCGAGTAATATTATCGGGCGCAGCATGGAAAATTGCGAGATCGCGCTGAACGACACGTTCCTCTCATCACAGCATGCCCGCTTGGAACTTCAAGGCGATGTATGGGTGCTCGAAGATCTCAACAGTACCAACGGCACCTTTGTCAACGAGATCGAAGTCCGCGATGCCACCGGCGTTGAAGAAGGCGATATTATTCGTGTCGGGCGCGTCGAGATGCGGCTCGTACGCTAAGCTTCCCTAGCGATTAGAATGCGCTGTGGCAAGTTTGGCGCGTTTGCAGCCCACTTTCAGCTGTGATATACTTATCAAAGTCGTTAGGATTGTAGCCACTTTGTCAGTATAGGTCCAGTTGCGGCATATCGCTACTGGATAACAGGCCATGCGCCTGGTTTAGAATCGCGCAGTCCGCATCAGCAAAGGAGCGCAGTCGTGCTTGCTAACTACGCTTTTATTGGCCTCTTCTTCATCGCCGCTGCGTCATTTCCGATTCTCCCATTGGTTGGCGCCTATTTCCTTCGCCCTTCGCGCCCGACCGAGATTAAGCTCGATACCTACGAGTGCGGATTGGAAGCAATCGGCGATATCTGGGTGCAGTTCAAAGTACAATACTACCTTTACGCGCTGGCATTCGTGGTTTTCGATATCGAAGTGGTGTTTCTGTATCCCTGGGCCGTCGCGTTCAACCAGCTCGGCTTATTCGCGCTGGTCGAGATGGCGATTTTCTTGCTGATCTTGATCGGCGGCTTGGTGTACGCCTGGCGTAAAGGCGCTTTGGAGTGGATTTAACGATAGAACAAAGAACAAAGAACCGGGTACCCTCTGGGTGAACAAACCGTACGCGACCTCTTGTTCTTTGTCTTTTGTTCTCTGTTCTCGGATAAGGTGACAATAATGGCTGACGATAAAGACACCCAATTGGAGCTTGAAAAGCAAGGTGTGTTCATCTCGACAATCAACCGATTTTACAATTGGGGGCGTCGCTCCTCGGTTTGGCCAATGGCGTTTGGCCTGGCCTGCTGTGCGATCGAGATGATGGCGACCGGCCTTTCGCGCTACGACCTGGCGCGCTTTGGTGCCGAGATGTTCCGCGCTTCGCCGCGCCAAGCCGATCTAATGATCGTTGCCGGCACGGTGACGAAAAAGATGGCGCCGCAGGTTGTGCGGTTGTACAACCAGATGCCTGAGCCGCGCTATGTCATTTCGATGGGCGCCTGCGCGACCTCGGGCGGGCCGTTTCGCGATGGCTACAATGTGCTGCGCGGGATCGACCTATTCCTGCCGGTCGACGTCTACATCCCCGGCTGCCCGCCGCGCCCGGAGGCGCTCTTGCATGCAATCATGACCTTGCAGACGCAGATCGACAACCAGAAGCTCAACCGCGTGCGCTGGTATGGGAAGCGCGAGGCCAAAGATTTCCCGGTGCCAACCTTCGGCAAGCGGGGGCTGGAGATCGACGGCAAGCTGGTCGACCCAGTGGGTGGCCTGCCGCTGCTCAGCCCGTATAGCTCGCCGCTCGCGGGCGAGCAGCGCAGTGGCAAAATCGAGCATCCCGAGATGGCGCGCCATTTCCCGATTATGGACGACTCGGTCGAGCTGGAGTCGCCGCACAAGGCCAGCGGTGTTGCGCCCGAGATCGCCGCCGACGACCTGAAACGCAAGGCGGAGGTACCCAGTGCCTAACATCAGCCCCGCCGAGCTGAAAGAGCGCTTTACACGCGATCTGCCGGGCGCCCTGGCGCCTGCGCGCCCCAAGATCAAGCCCGCCGAGAACGGGCGCGCCGCCGAAGTTCCCGCCAGGGCCAAAAAAGGCGAAGAAGGGCCGGTCGATTTGCTGGCTACCGACGACGCGGTAGTGCTTGCCGATCGCATTCCCGACGTGGCGCAGTATCTGAGCGACAAACTGGGCTACACCTTCCTGAGCGATATCACCGCGGTCGACTATCTGACCGACGGCGTGATTGAGGTGATCTATCGTTTCGCGCACCTCGATGGCGGCCCAACGCTGCCAATCAAGACGCGTGTACCGCGCGAGCGCCCGGTGATTCCATCGATCACACCGTTCTGGCCGGGCGCCGACCTGCAAGAGCGCGAAGCGTACGATATGTATGGGGTCGAGTTTCCCGGGCATCCGAACTTGACCCGCGTTTACATGTGGGATGAGTTTGAAGGCTTCCCCATGCGCAAAGATTTCCCCAAGCAGGGCGATAAATATCTCGGCGACGGAGAGGAGTAGTTGGTTGCCCGTTGTTCGTTGTCCGTGGTTTTCTGGCAACTGACAATTGGCAACTGACAACTGACAGCTATGCTAAAGACACAAGAACTGCAGATTAACATTGGCCCACAGCATCCTTCAACGCATGGGGTGTTCCGCCTGGTCGTGACAGTTGACGGCGAGACGATCGTCGACCTCAAGCCGGTGTTTGGCTACCTACACCGCAATCACGAGCAACTGGGCGAGGTTTCGACCTATATCCAATCCATGCCATTCACTGATCGGCTCGACTACTTCAACTCGATGGCAAATAACTTCGGCCTGGCGCTGGCGGTCGAGAAGCTCGCCGGAATCGAGGTGCCGCAGCGCGCGAACTACATTCGCGTGCTGATGGCCGAGCTAACGCGCATCCTCAACCATGCCACGGCGGTCGGGTTTATGATCAACGACATGGGCGCATGGCAGACACCGCTGGCCTTTGGTATGCGCGAGCGCGAGAAGATCCTGGACCTGTTCGAAATGGCCAGCGGCGCGCGGATGATGTGCAACTACTTCCGCTTCGGCGGCGTTTGGCGCGATCTGCCGCCCGATTTTATGCCGCTGCTCAACGACCTAATGAAGGGTCTGCCCACGTTCTTCGACGAGTTCGAGCGGCTGCTGCGTCAGAGCGAAATCTTGCTGCTGCGCTCCGAGGGCGTTGGTATCTTGCCGAAAGAGCTGGCCGCAGCATATAGCGTGACCGGGCCGGTGCTGCGCGCCTCGGGCATTCCCTACGATATCCGCAAAGCCGAGCCGTATAGTGTCTACGACGAACTAGACTTCGACGTACCGATTGGCTCAGTCGGCGATGTGTACGACCGCTTCCTGGTGCGAATCGAGGAGATGCGTCAGAGCCACCGGATTCTCCAACAAGTGATCGAGCGGTTGCCAGACACCACTGGCGGCCATGTCAACCCCGCGATGGCGAATATCGGTAAGCAGAAGGCACTCAAACCGCCAGTTGGCGATGCCTACGGCCGGGTCGAGACGCCCAAAGGGGAACTAGGCTTCTACCTGGTGAGCGACGGGTCGGCTCGACCGTATCGCTACAAGGTGCGTGCGCCATCGTTCATCAACCTGACGCCGCTGGGCGATATGTGCCGCGGCCATAAGGTCGCCGATGTGGTTGTGATTCTGGGCAGCATTGATATTGTGATGGGTGAGGTAGATCGGTAAGAACAAAGAACAGAGAACAAAGAACAGAGAATAAGCTCCGAAATGAGCTTTTGTTCGTTGTTCTTTGCACTTTGTTCTTGGGAGCATAGATATGACCGTTGAATTCGCACGCGGCAAAGCGTATGTGATCGACCGTGGTAAGCCCAAACTGCGCGCCGGCCAGGGGATGCTGGCGGGCCTGGACGTGGTGATCAAGCATTTTGTCGGCGCCTTCACCAAAAAGCTCGAGACTCCAAGCGAAACCACCGGCGTCTTCACCGTCCAATACCCCGAAGAGCGGCTGGCGCTGCCCGAGGCGTTCCGTAATTTCCCGATCTTACTGTACGACGATGCGACCGGCCACGAGCTGTGTACGTCGTGCTTTCAGTGCCAGCGCATCTGCCCGCCGCAGGTCATTCATATGGCCCAGGCGACCGATCCGACCACCGGGAAACCGGTGCCGGCGGTGTCGGAGTTCATCATCGAGTACGACGCCTGTATGAGCTGCGGGCTGTGCGCCGAAGTCTGCCCGTTCGACGCGATCAAGATGGATCACGACTACGAGCTGTCGACCTCCGACCATCCCAGCATGACTGTCGACAAAGTTGGCCTCGATCGGCCGGTTTCGTACTACGAGGCGATCGCGCCATCATTCTGGGCCGAGGTCAAAGACAGCGCCTACAAGAAACTCCAAGGCAATATGAAGCGCCGGTCGGGCACAATCGGCATCGCGCCGCAGGTGGCCGGTAAGGTGAAGAAGGCCGCGCCCGCCGCCGCCCGGCCAGCCGCAGCAGCTGCCCCGACAGCGGCAACCAGGCCGGCCGCGCCGGTGGCGGCTGTCGGCACGAATATGTCCGATGAGAAACGGGCGCGCCTGGAAGCGATTCGCGCCGCCAAGGCCGGCGGTGGGGCCGCGCCAGCTCCGGTCGTCGAGGCGGTCTCGATGGACGACGGTGAGGCCGCCGAGGCGGCGCCGGTGGCGGTCGCGACCGCACGGCCGGCTGCCAGCGGCAGTGCTTCGAATGCGCTCAGTACAGGCCTGCCGTTCAGCGCCGACAATCTGCTCGGCGGCGTGCCGGAGAACACGGCCATGGCCGAGGACAAATTGGATCGCCTGAGGTCTATTCGGTCGGGCAATATAGCGAAGCCCGGATGATGAAACGTAAAGCGTAAAACGTATGACGTATCTGCCAGAAACACCATAGTACGTTTTACGTTTGACGCGGATTGGAATAAACGTATGATTGGCTGGCTTCAATCGTTGCTTGGCGGCGTGCTGCCCAGTTGGCTGATTTATGTGATCAGCTTTATTGTGAACACCACCATCATTCTGATCGTCGCGCCGGTGACCTTTATGATGATGACCTGGTTTGAGCGACGGATCGTGGCGCGCATGCAGGATCGCCTGGGGCCGAACCGGGTTGGTCCGGCAGGCTTGCTGCAAGCGGTCGCCGACGGCGTCAAGATGTTCACCAAGGAGAATATCACGCCGCGCGCCGCCGACAAGTGGGTACACCTGATCGCGCCGGTGATCGCAACTGCGCCGGTGATCTTTCTGTTCGCGGTGATTCCATGGGGGCGCGGTCTCGCGCCGGCCGACATTCATGTGAGCGTGCTGTTCGTGGTGGCGATCTCGTCGATCTCGGCGGTGGGCCTGATGATGGGCGGCTGGGGCTCGAACAACAAGTTTGCGCTGCTCGGCGCGATGCGTGCGGTGGCGCAGATGGTCTCGTACGAGATTCCGGCGGTGATCGCGCTGCTAGCGATGGTGCTGTTCACCGGCACGATGAATCTTAACCAATACTCGGAGCTCCAGGGTGGCATCCCGATCTTTGGCAATACGCTCAACTCGGTGATTCCCGATCTGGGACTGGGCTGGTATGTTTTCACCCCGGTTGGTCTGCTCGGGTTCATGGCTTTCTTTATTTGTATCCTCTCTGAAGGCGAGCGCACGCCCTTCGATATTCCTGAAGCCGACTCCGAGATTGTCGCCGGGTATATGACCGAATACAGCGGCATGAAGTTCGCGGTGTTCTATATGGGCCAGTTTCTCTTCAACTACGCCCTATCGATGGTCGCGGCGATTGTGTTCCTGGGCGGCTGGAACTTCCCAGGGATTCCGCAGTTGGCCAACGCTGTGCCAATTCTAGGCAATCTTGCCTCGGCGATCGTCCTCGGTGTCAAAGCATGGTTGCTGTTCTTTGTGATGGTCTGGCTGCGCGGGGCCTTCCCGCGCCTGCGCATGGATCAGCTGATGGGCTTTGCCTGGAAATTCCTCCTACCGCTGGTGCTGATCAATATTCTCAGCGCGGCGATCTGGCTCACTGTGCGCAAATGGGGCAGCGATGCGAATTGGACTGTCACGATTGCTCCGTTTGGGCTAAGTCTGCTGGGATGGTTGGAAACCGCGCCAAACTGGCTGCGGGAGCTGGTCGGCTGGGTGTTGGCCGCGATCATCAATGGCGCGTCGTTCATGTGGCTTCTGCGCGTCAATCGCCGCCGGGCCGGCGAGACGCCGGTGGAGCTGGCCCAGGATCAGGCGTTTGGCGTCGCATCGCTACCGTAATCGCTACCGCAGATTTGGGACTGAGGACTGAGCAATGACACTCGGTCCTTAGTAGTGTGTAAAAGGAAAAACGATGAATATTCTTATTATGGTCATCTTTCTTGTGCTGTCGGCCTTTACGCTGGCCGCCGGTGTTATGGTGGTGACCGTCAAGAATATTATTCACGCGGCGCTCTGGCTGATCGCATCGTTCTTCAGCGTTGCCTCGCTGTATCTGCTGATGGAGGCGGAGTTCCTCGCAATTGTGCAAGTGCTCATCTATGTCGGCGCGATTTCGATCCTGGTGCTGTTCGCGATCATGCTAACGCGGCATGTGACCGGCGAGGGCGTGCGCCAGCTGTACCAGCGCTGGTGGGTCGCGCTGATCGTCGCGGCGGCGCTGTTTGGCGTGTTGATCGTGCCGACAGTGTCGAACTATGAGTGGAGCACAGTTCCGCCCGCCGCCGAGGGCCAGGCCACGGCAATCTCGTCGTCGGTTGAGATTGGCAAGGCATTTATGCGCGAATACCTGCTGCCTTTCGAGGTTGTTTCGATACTGCTGCTGGTCGCATTAGTAGGCGCGATTGTGATTGCATTTGAAGAGCGCGCGGGGCGGCGTAAGGTGCTGACGTTGGCCGAAGAGGTCGAGCTACGGCGCCAGCGCGGCGAGCCGCTGATCGGCGTGCCGAACACGGCCGCATCCGATACGCAGGCTACGAATAGCGCGACGAGCCAACCCTAGCCGAATTGCACATTGTAAATTGCTTATTTATGTTGTTTAACAACGTGCAATTTACAATGTGCAATGTGCAATTCAGATTGAGGTTGTTGTATGAATATGGTCGAAGCTGTGCCGCTTTCGTGGGTGCTGATTGTAGCGGCGGGGTTGTTCTGTATCGGGCTGTTTGGCGCGCTTTCACGCCGCAATACGGTCGGAATCCTGCTGGGCGTCGAACTAATGCTGAATGCGGTGAACATTAACCTTGTGGCGTTCTGGCGCTACCTAGAGCCCAATCTTGTGGCCGGGCAGGTCTTCGCGCTGTTCATCATCACGGTGGCCGCGGCCGAGGCGGCGGTTGGCCTTGCGATGATCATCGCGATCTACCGCTCGCGGCTGACGGTGAATGCGGATGAAGTCGACACCCTGAAGGGATAGAAATTGCAAATTGCAAATTGCAGATTGTCGAGGCCGAAACCAATCTGCAATTTACAATTTACAATCTGCAATCGGTAAAGAGGCAGTAATGGGTTTGTTCCTAAACTATGCCTGGCTGATCCCGCTCCTGCCGCTGCTCGGTTTCGCGATTATTACGCTGACACCGGTGCGGATGAGCAAGGCGCTGAGCGGCTGGCTGGCGATTGGCCTGATGGTTGCCGCGACGGTGATCGCATTAGGCGTCGGCGCCGAGGTGTACCAAGGCATCCACGTCAATGCCGAGGGCGCCGCCGAGGTGCTTCCGGCCGGCGAGGCCCCGGCGGCCGAAGGCGAAGCATTCGCATTCCCCGCGGCGAATATCGTTCGCACCTTCCGCTGGGCGCCGGCCGGCGGCGATGCCGCCTTCACGATGGGTTACTATATCGACCCGGCGGCCGCGGCGATGCTGGTGATGGTGACGATCACCGCCACATGCATCCACCTGTTCTCGATGGGCTATATGGCCCGCGATGAGCGACAATCGCGCTTTTTCTCGTGGATCTCGCTGTTCACCGCCTCGATGCTGCTGATGGTTCTGGCGAGCAATCTGCTGCTGTTCTTTGTTGCCTGGGAGCTGATGGGCCTGTGCTCGTACCTGTTGATCGGTTTCTGGTACGACAAGGTTTACCCGAACCCCAACCAGATAACGCCGCGCCAGGCGGCGATCAAGGCGTTCATTACCACGCGCGTCGGCGACGTGCTGTTTATGGTCGGCATGGCTTACCTGTGGACGCAGGCCGGCTCGCTCGACTTTGGTGCCGGCGAGGGGCAGATCTTCAATCCCGCATTCCTGGCGCGCATCGGCGGGACCACAAATATGCTCGGTATCAGCGTTGCCACGGGCATCGCGCTGCTGCTGTTCGCCGGCACGGTCGGCAAATCGGCGCAGTTCCCGCTGCACGTCTGGCTGCCCGATGCGATGGAAGGCCCAACGCCGGTCTCGGCGCTGATTCATGCGGCGACGATGGTGGCGGCGGGCGTGTTCTTGGTTGGGCGCACCTACCCGATCTTTGTGGCCAGTGGTGCGCGGCCGGTGGTCGCGTTCATCGGCGCGTTCACGGCGCTGCTCGCGGCGCTAATTGCGGTTGGCCAGTTCGATATCAAGCGCATCCTGGCCTACTCGACGATCTCGCAGCTGGGATTTATGGTGGCGGCGCTGGGCATCGGCGGCTGGGTGGCGGGCATCTTTCACCTGCTGACGCATGCGTTCTTCAAGGCGCTGCTGTTCCTCGGCTCCGGCTCGGTCATCCATGGCATGGAGGCGACCGTCGGCCACGACTCGAATACCGCGCAAGATATTCGCAACATGGGCAATATGCGCAGGTATATGCCGACAACTTGGCTGACGTACATGGCCGGCTATTTGGCGCTCGCCGGTATCGTGCCGTTTGCCGGTTTTTGGAGTAAAGATGAGATTCTAGCCGACGCTTTCAGCAATGGCCACTATATCGTCTGGATCGTGCTGACGCTGGCCTCATTCCTGACGGCTTTCTACATGACCCGCCAAGTCTGGGTAGTGTTCTTCGGCAACTTCCGCGGCCACCACCCGCGCATGGCCACGGCGCCCAGCGAGCCGGTGGCGGTCGAACACGCCCATGGCACTGCACAAGAAGAGGCAATTGCCGGCGAGCACGAGCACGGCGGGCACGACCCGCACGAAAGCCCGTGGACGATGACTGTGCCGCTGATCATTCTGGCGGTATTTGCGGTGCTGGTGGGGTTCGTCAACATCACTGGCGGCTTGAGCGGGTTCTTCGGGCAAGAGTTCGCAGGCTTCAACTTCGTCACGGCTGGTATCGCGACCGTCATCGCATTTGCTGGTATCGGCCTTGGATGGATGCTGTACCGCAACGCCTACGCTACATCTGAAGATGCCGACCCGCTCGAGCGTCTGATGCCGGGCGTGTTCCGGGCGCTGAACCGCAAGCTGTACTTCGACGAGATCTACGCCAGCACCTTCGGCAAGCTTTCGTATGTGCTTGCGTTGGCGTGGAATTGGCTCGATCGCAGCGTGTTCGACGGTTTCATCAACGGCACCGGCTTGTTTACTCAGTTCATCGGCCGGCTGAACTTCATCATCGACGATACGATCTTGAACGACGGCATGGACGCGGTTTCTGAAGGAACCAATGCGGCCGGCGATGTAACTCGCCAGACCGAGACCGGCAAGATTCAAGACTATGTCTCGCTGATCTTCGCCGGCGTGGTGATTCTGGGTATCATCTATCTGTATGCGATCAGGAAGTAGTGATGAATTACCTTCAATTCAGCGATGGTCCCTGGCTGACCTTTCTGGTGCTCTCGCCGATCGTCGGGCTGCTGCTGGTCGCGCTGGCCGGCGCGCTGCGGCTGGACGATCGGCTGGTGAAAGTTGGCGCGACGGCCTGGTCGCTGACATCGCTGGGGCTAGCGATCTTCCTGTGGGCCGGCTTCAACCCGGCCGCGGTCTCCGACGGGCAAGGCGTAGTGCAGTTTGTCGAGAAGATCACCTGGATCGAGGCGATCAGGGTCGACTACTTCCTGGGCGTCGACGGCATCAGTTTGCCGCTGGTGGTGCTGACGACCGTGATGGCGCCGATCGCGATGCTGGCCTCGTTCAATGTCGAGGCGCGCGTCAAGATGCACTATGCCCTGCTGTTCCTGCTGGAAGCGGCAATGCTGGGCTATTTCGTGGCGCTGAATTTCTTCTTCTTCTTTATCTTCTGGGAATTCAGCCTGGTGCCGGCGTTCTTCATTATTCAGAACTGGGGCCGCGACCCCGAGAACCGGCGCCGCTACGCCGCCTTCAAGTTCTTCGTCTATACGATGGCTGGCTCGGTTGGCTTGTTGCTGCTGTTCCAGTTCTTCTACGTAGCGACTCGCGCGGCCGGCGTGGCGACCTTCGACCTGGTGACGCTGGGGCGGCTCGGCCAGGGCCTGCCGGTCGACGGCGCTCAGGGGACCCTACAGGATATCATCTACCGCTATGTGGACCAAGTCGGCATTACAAGTTACCTAGGGCAGTTCCCGCTACTATATACCTCGATCGCGTTCTGGGCGATCTTCATCGCCTTCGCAATCAAGCTGGCGGTGTGGCCATTCCACACCTGGCTGCCCGACGCCTACGCCGAGGCGCCGACGGCCGGCTCGATCCTGCTCTCGGCGGTGATGTCGAAGATGGGCGCGTATGGCATGCTGCGGATCATGCTGCCGCTGGTGCCCGAAGCCGCGCAGTTCTTCGGCCCGGTGATCGGCGCGCTCGCGCTGATCGGCATTGTCGCGGGCGCGTTTGGAGCGCTCTCGTACACCGGCGGCGATGTGAAGCGGCTGATCGGCTATACCTCGATCAACCACATGGGCTATGTCGCGCTGGCGATCGCCGCCGCGGCGACGCTGAACGACGCCGCTAATGCCCAGAGCCGCGCAATCGCGATCAATGGCGCGGAGATGCAGATGATCGCGCACGGCCTCTCGACCGGCGCACTGTTCCTGCTGGTCGGCTACCTTTACCAGCGCACCGGCACCTACAACCTGCGCGAGTGGGGTGGCCTGCGCAAGATCATGCCGATGTTCGCGGGCGTGATGGGCGTGGCGATGTTCGCGAACCTGGGGCTGCCGGGGCTGGCGGGCTTTGTCGGCGAGTTCTTCATCTTCCGCGGCACCTGGGCCTCGCTGCCGTTCTTTACGCTGCTAGCGACGATTGGTTTGTTGGTGTCGGCGCTGGCGCTGCTGCAAATGTACTCGCGCATTTTCAATGGGCCGCTGAACACACGCTGGAGCGGTCTGGCGGATATGCGCGTCGCGAGCCGCGAGTTCCTGGCCGCCGCGCCGCTGCTGGTGGCACTGCTCATTCTAGGCGTCTACCCGGCGCCGATTATGGATCTGGCTAACCAGGCCGCGACGCAATTGGTGGCGGTGTTTACGAAGGCGCTTTCCTGATTTCAAATTGTAAATTGCAAATTGCACACTACGTTATTCAATTTACAATTTACAATATGCAATTCTCTAAGGACGCACCATGCATTTGTATGACCTCAATGCCCTGCTCCCCGGCGTGCCCTGGCTCAGCCTGATCTGGATCAGCATGCTGCTTCCGGCAATCATCATGATGTTGCTCAAGCCGGAGCAGAAATACGCGATCCGAGTCGTCGGCACCAGTTTTGCGTTTATTTCGTTGGCGCTTTCGCTGCTGGTATTCTTCGGCTACGACTATACCAGTGGGCAAAAGCTCCAATTCGTCGAAGAAGTGCCTTGGCTGCCGCAGATCGGTATCAACTACATCCTGGGGGTCGACGGCATCAGTTTGCCAATGCTGATTCTCAACGGTTTTGTGATCTTCACCGGCGCGCTGATGAGCTGGAACATCGAAGATCGCGCGCGCGAGTATTGGGTGCTGCTGCTCATCCTCACCTCAGGCGTGTATGGCGTGTTCGTATCGGTCGACCTGTTCCTGTTCTTTATATTCTACGAACTGGCTGTGCTGCCGATGTACCTGCTGATCGGCATCTGGGGCAGCACGCGCAAAGAGTATGGCGCGATGAAGCTGACGTTGTACCTGATGGGCGGCTCGGCGATGGTCATTATCGGTATGCTCGCGCTGTACTTCGGCAGCGGGCTGCGGACCTTCGATATGCGCCAGCTTGCCCAGATCGCGCTGTTCTCGCGCAATTTTCAGATCGCCTTCTTTCCGCCTACATTCCTCGGCTTCGCGGTGCTGGCGGGCATGTTCCCGTTCCACACATGGTCGCCGACCGGCCATGTGGCCGCGCCCACGGCTGTGTCGATGCTGCATGCCGGCGTGCTGATGAAGCTCGGAGCGTATGGCTGCCTGCGCGCCGCCATGTGGCTGATGCCCGAGGGCGCGAACTACTGGCTGCTGCCGATCGCGATCCTGACATTGATCAACGCGGTGTATGGCGCGACGATCGCCATGACCCAGCGCGACTTCAAGTTTATGGTCGGCTACTCGTCGGTGAGCCATATGGGGCTGGTGGTGATGGGCCTGGCCGCCGCGAATGAGATTGGCCTGATTGGGGCGGTGCTGCAGATGTTTGCACATGGCATCATGACGGCGCTGTTCTTCGCGGTCGTCGGGCGGATGGTGTATGAACGCACGCACACGCGCCAGTTCCCCGAGCTTGGCGGCCTGGCCAGGATCATGCCGTTCGCCGCGGTTGTGTTCGTCCTCGCCGGCCTCTCGTCCATGGGTATGCCTGGGTTCGCCGGCTTCTGGGCCGAGTTCAATATCTTCATGGGCATGTGGGATCGCTTCCCGCTGATCGCGATTCTGGCGGCGATCTCGATTCCGATTACGGCGGCATATATTTTGCGCGCGGTCTATACCGTGTTCTTCGGCGAGGTCAAGGACTCGAGCTTCTTCAGACTACCAAAGCTGACCTGGCAGGAATACACAGGCGCGGCGGTGCTGGCGGCGGTGCTGCTGATTGCTGGCCTGTACCCCAGCATTCTGACCGAAATGATCGGCAGCAGCGTCCGACCGATCGCCGAGGCGCTGCAGCGGGCGGGAACACTGACATTAGGACGGTGACAAGATGACAAGGTGACAAGGTGACAAGGTGACATTCTCAATCCTCACGTCACTCTGTCACCCTATCACCCTGTCACTCTGTCACCTTGTCAAAGGGAGTTGTAGCAGTGACGTTTCAGATCACAGATATACCGCGGCTGCTGCCCGAGCTGATGCTGCTGGCGCTGGCGCTGCTGGTACTTGGCACCGATGTGCTGGAGCGCTGGGGTAACGATCCACAGTCCCAGATCGAACGGGGCAAGGCGGCTGGCCAGTTGACGGCGATCGGCCTGGTGTTCGTCTTTATCGTCGCGTTGGTCCAGAGCAAATACCTGTTTGTCATCCCCGAGCCGGCGCCGGGTACAAATGCAGTCCTTGGTTACCTGATCGCGCTCGGGCGCAATTTGCAGGCCGGCGGGCCAGGCGGCGAGCCGATTCTGGGCGCCTTTGCGACCGACAATTTGACCATGATTGCCCGGCTGACGTTTATCGGCGCGGCGTTTTTGACGACGCTGCTGGCGCTTGACTACCGGCCCTCGGGCAACCCCGGCGAGTTCTACGCCTTGATTCTGTTCTCGACGGCCGGCATGAACTTTATGGCGTCGGCCTCCGAGCTGATTATGGCCTATATTTCGCTTGAGCTGTCGTCGATTTCGCTCTACATCCTAGCCGGCTACTTCCGTAGCGAGCGAACGTCGGCGGAGGCTGGCCTCAAGTACTTTCTGTTTGGCGCGCTGTCGTCGGGTATTTTGCTCTATGGCATGAGCCTGGCCTATGGCTTCACCGCCAGCGCCAACCACGCGGCCGGCGGCCAGCAGGTGATCTCGACGCTGTTCTCGGAGATTGCGAAAGCTGGCGCGGCTAATCAAGGCAATACAACGCTGCTGACGCTGGCGATGATTTTCGTGCTCGGCGGCATTGGCTATAAAGTTGCGGTGGTGCCATTCCATAGCTGGTCGCCCGACGTGTACCAAGGCGCGCCGACGCCGATCACCGCATTCATTTCGACCGCCTCGAAGACGGCCGGCTTCATCCTGCTTTACCGCGTGTTGGCGACGGCGTTCCCGACAATTGTGGGCTCGCCGAATCCAAGTAACTTTAGTGGTTGGACCAGCCTGCTGGCGATTATCGCGCTAGTGACGGTGGTATTCGGCAATCTCTCGGCGCTACCACAAACGAATGCCAAGCGCCTGCTGGCCTATTCCAGCATTGGCCATGCCGGGTTCTTGCTGCTGGCGATTCTATTGTGGACGTCCACAGCGGCCGTGGATCGTGCGTTTGGCACGGCATCGCTGATTTACTACCTGATCGCCTATACGGTCACCAACCTCGGCGCTTTTGGCGCGCTGGCGATCGTTAGCGAGGCGCTCGGCGGCGACGATATGAGCGACCTGAACGGCCTGTGGCGGCGCAATATCGGCCTGGCGCTGATGCTTACTGTGCTGGTGCTGTCGCTGGCAGGTGTGCCGCCGCTGGCGGGCTTCTGGGCCAAGTTCTTCGTCTTCATGGCCGGCTACCAGGCTGGCGCGCTGCTGCCGGTGGCTGTCGGCATAGCGATGACGATCGTCAGCCTGTATTACTATCTGCGCTTCCTCAAGGCCATGTGGATGAACCCGGCGAACTCGACCGAGGCCATAATTACGCCGCGCTCGATGAACGCGACGCTGATTGTTTCGACCGTGCTGGTGCTGCTGCTGGGCCTATTTCCCAACCTGGTCTGGAACATTCTCAGCCAGGCGACATTGGTGGCCGGGCGGTGACTGATCGGCCGATCATGAAACAATCGAATCTGCGGAAGCCGCCGAGTAACTCGGCGGTTTTCTTTTGCGCCCCCAATTCCAAACAGCAGGCCGCGGCTTGTGGCGGGTTAGCTATTGACATCTCGTCTTTATATGATAAAATTGCTAAAGTAGTTAGCTTTTATTGCTAACATAGATGGCATAAAGCGACAAGTGATCTATTGATATCTTCTTACCCCGAAGGAGGTTATGTATGAGAGCGGAGCGAACAAAGGTACTGGAGATGCTCGCTACGGGGACGATCTCAGTCGAGCAGGCCCAGCAGTTGATCGAAGTGTTGGAGGCAGATTCAACTACCAGCGCGATACAGGGAGCCGATACAATCAGTCCGGAAGAGCGACTAGCGTATGAGGGTGCGACGATTACCCTTCCAAAGGAGCGAGATATGGGCGGGCGCACCGGGCAGAGATCTGGCTTCCAGGGTAGCGCAAGCTCCACGCATTTCACGCTCGACCAGATCATTGCGCTGAGTGAACACGACGTCGACCCCGACTTCCTTAAAGGGCTGGCCGATATAGGACTGAATGACTTGACCTTCGAGCAGATTATCGCGTTGAGCGAGCACGAGGTCGATCCCGACTACATCAAGGGCATCCATAAGGCCGGCCTGGCGGACCTGACCTTCGAGCAGATTATCGCGTTGAGCGAGCACGAGGTCGATCCTGACTACATTAAAGGACTCAATAAGGCCGGCCTGATTGATCTGACCTTCGAGCAGATTATCGCGTTGAGCGAGCACGAGGTCGATCCTGATTTTCTGAAAGGGTTGCGCCGCGCAGGGATCACGGATGTCTCGTTCGATCAGATCATCGCGCTAAGCGAGCATGAGGTCGACCCGGATTTTATCCGCGGGCTCCGCGAAGCTGGCCTCTTGGACCTCTCATTCGATCAGATCGTCGCACTAAGCGAACACGATGTTGACCCCGACTATCTCAAGAGCATCCGCAAGGCTGGCCTATCCGATCTCTCGTTCGATCAGGTCATTACGCTGAGCGAGCACGATGTCGACCCGGATTTTATCCGCGGGCTCCGCGAAGCTGGCCTCTTGGACCTCTCCGTCGAACAAATTGTGGACCTCAGCGAGCGCGAGGTCGATCCTGGGCTTGTCAAAGCGTTTCGGAAAGCCGCGCGGTGAAAAGGAGATCGAGCCATGGGCCAAGAACGAGTCAAGGTGCTAGAAATGTTGGCGGCTGGTAAAATCACGATTGATCAGGCGAGCCAGTTGATTGAAGCGCTCAGCGGAGAGGCCGACAGCTTGGCGGAACAGCAGGAGCGAGACGAACGGCCGGATAGCCCAACAACCATTCTAGAGCCGCAACAAGCTTTGCCACAGCAGGACTTCAATAGCTTCACTTTCGATCAGGCGATCGCTATGGGAACAGTTGGCGTGAAACCGGACTTCGTCCGCAAGGTACGCGAGGCCGGTCTCACCGACCTCAGCTTTGAGCAGATCATTCAGATGGGAACCGTTGGGATCGAGCCTGACTACGTGCTCAAGGTACGCGAGGCCGGTCTCACCGACCTCAGCTTTGAGCAGATCATTCAGATGGGAACCGTTGGGATCGAGCCCGAATTCATCCGCAGCATGCGCGACGCCGGAGTACTTGATCTGACAAAAGGCCGAGATCAGAATTCGCTGCAACACGACCTACATATCACTGGGGAGTTCACATTGTATAGCTTGGCGCCGCGCGATGTCACCGTCGCCTCAGGAGGACGCTTGATACTGTACGGCCGGGTAGCGCGGGATCTTATCCTGAAGAGCGGGGCTAGTATCGACTTCCAGGGAACCGTTGGCCGTAACTTCTACAATCAGAGTGGCGCGGTTGTCGATCTCTATGGCGTGGTCGATCGCGATGTCTATAATTCGCCCGGCTCGCGAATCAATCTCTATGGCCAGGTCAAAGGCGACATCTACAGTCGAACAGAAGACCTATCTGTGTCTGGTACCCTTAAGGGGAGCGTACGCGAAGAGATCCACGCCGAGCAAAGTGACAATTTCTGATGCACCCACTGATCACAAAAGATCCGGTCACCGGCGGCGAGCTGATCGTCACACGGCTGGAGTGCCCCGAGAGCGGCATCTTAATCGAAGGCAGGTTCAGCATGGGATGGATCGCTCGGCTGACGCCCGATCAGCTTGCGTTCGTGGGGCTGCTGGTGAAGCAGCGCGGCAATCTCCAGAAGGTCGCGGCGGATATGGATGTGTCGTACAACACGGCGCGAAACCGTATGGATGAGATTGTCGAAGCGCTCGAAGAGGTGCCGACACGAAAAGCCATAGCCAATCGCATGGCGGTGCTCGAGCGCCTCTCGGCGGGCGAACTCAGTTTTGAGGAAGCAATGTATTTGCTGAAAGCCTAAACCGCCCCTGCCAGAAATCTCCTCGCCGTCTCGGCCAGGATCGCAGCGCCGATCGGCAGCGCGCGCTCGTCGATGTCGAAGACCGGGGTATGGTGCGCGCGCTGATAGTCGCTGACGGCCGCGCCGAGCATGAACATCGCACCAGGAGCGGATTGGCACATATAGGCGAAATCTTCGGCGCCCATGCCCGCCCGGCTGCGGTCGATCGCTTCGGCGCCAATCAATATTTATCGCTGGGATGCGACGACGATAATGTCATACCCGTGTTCCACGATTTCTCCCTCCGCCGCTTGCCACGAAAACAGCAGCCGGTAAACGCCGGGGCGATCGGGGGTCAGGCGCAATCGATCGATTTCCAGGGCCATACAATCGGCCGGGAAGGTCAGCGAGCGCTCGATCCGCGCCAATTCGGCTCCAGCGTCGTCGTGCAGCCGCGCGGTTAGTTCGGCCGGCACGTTGCGCTGAGCGTCGTTGACAATATAGATCGGCAGATCAATCGGCTCGCCGACCCGGTACTGATCTCGATCGAGCAATGTAAACACATACTGCGGGCTAAACGCCAGGCGCATGGCGTCGTACGAGCGCTTTGGCACGCGCCAATAATCGACGATCGACCACTGAATCGCCGGATTGGAGTCGTTGAACATAAACGGCAGGATACCGCCGGTCGGCCGGTATTTATGGTAACGCAGCCGATCGATATAGAAGCGATTGACCGCAATCTGGTAATCCTGGGTGATCCGAATAAGTTCGTCGAGCGATTGGGCGGCGCGCCAGTCGAGCCAGTGGCCGAGCATGCCCGGCTGGAAGTGGTGCCGCTCGGCCAGATGCTGCCAATCGATTTTTGTAATATCGGCATCCATAAATTTGAGGCAGCTTTCGAGATTGGGGAAGCTCTGCGCGCCGAACTCGGTGATGAAGCGAATATTCCTGGGGAAACGCCGGATCACCGGCTCCCACGACCGCAGCACGCCATAGATTTTGAGATACCAGCCGAAATAGAAATGGGTGTCGGTTCCTGCGCGAATCAAGGGCACCGCGTACTCGCCGGATGAGCGCACGACGGGTCGAGTGCCATCGGCCGCTTGTGCGACCTCTGTGAGCCGGGTGTCGAGGACGTCGCGATTCCAATTCCAGATAAACACCGAGAAGTAGATTCGCAAGAACGTTATGATGCCCTCGTCGGTCGTATCGGCGGTGTAGAGCGCTTCGTTGTGCATGCACCAGATCGCCACCGCCGGGTGATTGCCAAGCAGTTCGATCATCTCGCGCGCCTGGCACAGCGCCTGGGGCAAGACCTCACGACGGTAGAGCCACTGAAGCGGAAAATCTTGCCAGAGCAGGATTCCGGCCAGATCGGCGGCTTCGTAAAAGGCCTGATGATCGACATGGGCGTGGACACGCAGCATATTCATGTTGCAGGCCTGGGCCAGCTGCAGATCCTGGGCGCAGCGCTCGGGCGTCATCGTCGCGATGCGCGTGTCGCCAGGCGCATAGTTGCTGCCTTTCAGAAACAGCCGTATGCCGTTGAGGTAGGCGATCCATTTGCGCATCTCGAAGCGCCGCAGGCCGAAGGTGATCGCACGCGCGTCGGAGACCTGGTCGTCGTGCATGACCTCGAGCGTGATAGTGTAGCAGCTTGGGTGCCCGAGATCGTGCGTCCACCACGGCTGCGGGTCGCGCAGATCGAGTAGCCCGGCAATCTCCTGCGGGCCCGCGGCCAGCGCGCGACGCTGCTCGATCACCTGAACCTCGCCGGCAAAGTTCTTTGGCGCCAGTGTCCAGCGCAGCGTCACGTCGCTGGCCGTGGCGGTGTCGAGCGTAGCGCGGAAGCCCAGTTCGGCGGCAGCCACGCCCAGCACCTTGGTCTGGAGCTGTACGGCTTTGATTCGCGTCGGGCCGGTGGCGATCAGTTCGATCGGCAGCCAGATACCGCCGGGATTTGTCGCGGGATCGAGGCAATCCCAGTGCGAGAAGACGCCGGTGATCATCCGTTTGCCGAATTTGTCGTGCTCATCAGGGCACTCGACTTCGACCAGCAGCGTGTTATCGGCGGCGAGCCAGGATGTGACCTCGTGCTCCTGCGGCGCGAAATAGCCCTCGTGGCGGCCAAGATCGACGCCGTTGAAGTAGGGCTGCGACCAGTAGAAAATGCCATTCAAGCGCAACCACCAGCGCGTCGCGTCCGTTGTCCGTTGTCCGTTGTCCGTTGTTTGAGCAGGATTGTGGTCTACAACGGACGAAGGACTAGGGGCAACGGACACAGGGAAGCGTTTGCGATAGACAACTTTGCCGGCGTAATGCTCGAGCAGCGGGTGCTGCTGCCAATGGGCCGGCAATTCCTGGTCGAGCCAGGCGCCGTCTTCAAGCGGATAGAAACCCTGGCGGAATGTGTCGATCGGCAGCAGCTGCCAGGCGCCGTCGAGGGAGAACGTTTGAGGAAAGGTCATAGTGTAATCAACAATTGAGAACCGAGAACCGAATGCGACCCTATACGGTTCTTGGTTCGCCCAGAGGGCACCCGGTTCTTGGTTCTGGCGGGTCAGCCGGCACGCATGAGAAAATCCAATACGGCAAGCCGGAAAAGCTCCGGCTGGTCGTTCATCACCATATGACCGGCGGCGGGCAGAATACATAGCTCGCTATAAGGCATGGCGCGGCGCATCACCACCTGCTGATCGATATGGCCGAAGTTGTCGCGCTCGCCGGCGATCAGCAGCGTGGGCGCGGTGATTTGCGCGATCTGCTCGGGCGTGTAGTTTGGCTCAACCATCCACATCGGTGTCATCTGGTTCAATAGTTCGCGCCAGTAGCCTGGCGTATGATAGGCATCGTGGAGCTGTTCGAGCTGGGCGGCCCATTCGGGCAGGCGCGTCTGAATGCGATCGGGGGTCATCTTCGACAGCATGCCGAATGTGCGCTCGTCGTTGGTATATTGGGTGCCGGTGAGAATGAGCGAACGAACGCGCGCGGGGTAGCGCAGCGCGAAGGCCACGAGGGTGATGCCGCCATCGCTGAAGCCGCAGAAATGCGCCTGGCCAATGCCGAGCGCGTCGAGCAGCGCTGCAAGATCGCCGGCCAGCATCTCGTAGCTCCCAAAACCTTCCGGCGATCTGCTAGTGCGCCCGTGGCCGCGATGATCGTAGGCCAGCACACGATAACGTTCTGCGAACGCCGGCAGATGCATGCTCCAGTCGGCCTCGATGGTATCGAGCGCACCGTTGAGCAATACCAACTGGCCAGCGCCGCCGCGATCGGCGCCAAGTGGTCTGTGTAGCTCGTAGTAGATCTGGAGATTGCGCAGCTCAAGGAAAGCCATGTACACCATCCACACACGAATATGCCGGCGCTATTCTAGAAGATAGGAGCGGGCATGTCAAGATGAGGTCATCTAGTAATATTTATCAAGACCAACAATTTGTATGCAGTTTAGTTTGTAAATAAAAATATCTTCAGCTACCGCCAGTACTTATCTGATATAGTATCGATATGCCCTTCCATTATTTGTTCACAGCTTCGAAATGAGAGGAGGTAGCTTCGATGGAGCACTACGTTCGCCCAGAAGTGTTGGCCAGCTATACCGAAGAGGAGCTGGTTGAGGAGGCCGCCGTTTGCCATGCGTATGGGCCGACGTCGATCAACACGGGAGTTCGCTGATCGCTCGGTTGCCTTGATCATAATGTACGCCGGGTCGCCCAATTGGGCGGCCCGGCTTATTCTTGCGGATGGTGCGGACCATCCTAATGACACCACACATAAGCTGCCAGGTGGTCTGGGTTTGCAGTACAATAAGCCGGACAAAAACCCTGACCGCTACCGCTCACAGCCCGTTAGTCCGCAGCGCCTCGACTGAGAGGATGGCGATTTCCAGGGCAGGAGGATGGGATGGATCGCACACACTCGTTTGGCTACTGGCTACGGCGGCGGCGCAAAGCGCTCGACCTGACCCAGGCGGAACTCGCGCAGCGGGTCAGCTGCTCGCTTGAACTGATTCAGAAGATCGAGGCCGATGCGCGGCGACCCTCGCGCCAGCTTGCCGAGAAACTGGCCGACAGCCTCGGCCTCGATGCGGCGGAGCGGGTGGCCTTTGTCCAGGCGGCGCGGGCGGCGCGGGCCGTCGACCAGTTGGCGCTGTCCAGCCAGCCGGTCGAGCAGCCGCAGCGTTCGTCGCGCACCAACATGCCCGCGCAGCTCACGGCGCTGATCGGCCGCGAACGGGAGCTTGCCTCCGTCTGTACGCTGCTGCGCCGGAATCCCGACGAAGTGAGGGGGGCGGATATTCGCCTGCTCACGCTGACCGGCCCGGGCGGCGTTGGGAAGACGCGCCTCGGCCTGCAGGTCGCGACCGATCTGGTCGAAGACTTCGCCGACGGAGTGTATTTCGTCGACCTGGCTCCGGTTCGTGACTCCACTCTCGTCAGTAGTGCAATCGCGCAGACGCTGGACGTGCGCGAAGTCGGCGGCCTGCCGCTTCTGGAGTGCCTCAAGGCCTATCTGCGTAATAAGCGCATCTTGCTGCTGCTGGACAACTTCGAGCATCTTCTCGACGCGGCAACGCTGGTTGCCGAGCTGCTGGCGACGGCGACGGAACTGAAAGTGTTGGTCACCAGTCGTGAGCACCTGCACCTGCGCGGTGAGCAGGAGGTCGCGGTGCCGCCGCTGGCGCTGCCCCCCCATCCCCCAACCCCTTCCCCCACGCTGGAGGGAAGGGGAGTACAATCCCCCCCTCTCCCGGCGCATATCATTACCCAGAACGTTTGTGTCGGCCCATGTCGTGGTATGATGCGGGGATAGGGCGGGCGGTGGGCCGCGCCCAGCGATCATGAGCGAGGATGGTGACCGATGGAGCCGGATGCGCTGTGGGCCGAGCAGGAG
>WNGA01000713.1_pt1 | contig 51808 bp, 38 predicted proteins | sample 5400061 | NCBI WGS metagenome assembly WNGA01 (sample SAMN13153366, study PRJNA577476) | soil metagenome | isolation source: 100 cm soil or saprolite under grassland replicate 2 | place: USA:California | collected 2016-06-15
CGACCAGCCTGGGATATCCACGGCCGTCCCAATGCCAAGCCCAATCGCGAAGACCATGAGGCTGAGTCCCAGCGCCCAAAGCCCAGTCAATACGAACTTCGCGGCGACGATGATCGCGCGGGGAGTGGGCAGGGCCAGCAGTTCTTTTGCGGTGCGATCGGAAAATTCACGCCCAAAGACCCAGGCGGTAATAATCGCAAACAGAACTCCCCCGCCAATGGCGGTGCCTTGTGTTAGCATTCCGAAAAAGGTTGGCCAATCGGCCACCCCGGCGGCAAGTTGCGCTTTTACGCTGATCAATCCCATCGCCCGCGCACGTTCGGGGTCCTTCAAAATGATCATGAACAGCCCGGCGATGAGCGGCAGGATCAAGAAGCCAGCGGCTGTCAGAACAGATATTTTGGAGCGGCGCGCTTTGAGCGTCTCGGCCCAAAAAGCGGAAAGCAGGGCTTTCATTGTTTTTCTCCTGTCAATCGCAGAAAATAATCTTCGAGATTCTCTTGTGCTACGGCGAGCCTGACTGGAGGTGTTCCCGCCTCGACAAGAATGGTCGCCACCTCATCCGGCGCATTGATGGCGCGCGCTTCGCTCAAGACAATCGTGCTGCCGTTTGTTTTCACAGCGAAGCCAGCCTTGGCAAGCGCACTTTGTGCGGCTTCAACGTTGCGCGCTCTAATTTCCAAGCGCTGCGACCGTAATTGTTCTAGTTTGTCCGCTTCGAGTTCCTCGACCAAACAGCCCTTGTGGATGATCCCGATGCGCGTGGCGAGTCGGTCCACCTCGGTTAGGATGTGGCTCGACATAAACACGGTCACACCGTTCTTATGGGCCAGACTCGCCAGGAGCACGCGGATCTCGACCACGCCGGCCGGGTCGAGTCCATTGGCGGGTTCGTCGAGGATCAGCAACTCGGGCTCGTGCAATAACGCGCGCGCCAAGCCCAGGCGCTGGAGATTGCCCGTCGAAAGCGTGCCCGCTTTGCGATCCGCATACGTGCTGAGACTCAGGCGTTCGATCGCGCGCGATGTGGCGCCCGTGTCCGCGACGCCATGCATGCGGCGGGCGATCTCAAGATTTTCCCGGACGGTCAATTCAGGATAGGCGGCGGGCGCCTCGACCAGATGGCCAACTCGCCGCCATGGCCCGCGTCCATTTGGCCCGACAGCCTGCCCCAGCACTTTGACCGATCCACTACTCGGACGGATCATGCCTAACAAAGCACGGATGGTCGTCGTCTTGCCGGCGCCGTTCAGGCCCAGGAAGCCATAGATTTCCCCGTTCCCCACGCGCAGATTGACCGAGTCAACAGCGCGCACGTGGCCATAGGATTTTGATAACCCATTTGTTTCGATAGCGAAATTCATGATGCACCTTTTTATCGTTATTCTTTCACCAGATATCTAGAGATCTGGTCGATCAGAATCGCCACGACATCGGCGTGGACGTCCCTGCCAATATCGTCTTCATGCAGATTGAGAAACACGACCGCGCGCATAAGCCCCGCTGAACTCCACATCGCTCTGCAGGTGCGCCTGGATCTGCTCTTCCGGCAGCTTGCGGGCTATGTATTCGTACTCGTCGTTGCTGAAGTGCGCGAACAGCGGGTTCTCTCTCCAGCGCAGCAGCGCGCCGCGCAACATCTCTTTGAAGCGCTGCCGCGGAGCAAGGTCGGCCCGGACGAGGTCGCGCAGTATCTGCTCGCGATACTCAGCCTCGAATTGCCGCACGAGCTCGAAGAACAGCACTTCCTTCGATTCGTAGAACAGATAGAATGCACCTTTTGAAATGCCGACCGCCTCGGTGAGATCTTCGACATTGGTCTTCTTGACGCCGTAGGCGCTAAACAGCTCTTTGCCTTTGGTGCGCAGCTTGGTGCGAATGATCGCCTTTTCGCGCTCGGTGAATGCTTTTGGCATCGTTCTTCTTGTTTCTATGTGACCAAATTATTTATTTGGTCACAAGTAGTATATACCGATGGATACTTTTGTCTATCGGTCTTAGGTCGTAGTTTGCGGATGCGGGATGCGTCCGTCACTTTCTTGCTTTTTCTGCTTGCGCCTGCGCCGAACCTGTCGTAGGATGTATCCACGCGCAAAGTTCAGAAGGAGACCTGCCATGCTCACTACCAGATTCACCGAATTGGTTGGTTGCTCAGTCCCCATCCAACAGGCGGGCATGGGTAGTGGTATAGCCACCCCCCGTCTGGCCGCGGCCGTGGCCAATGCTGGTGGGTTAGGTATGGTCTCGGTATACGGCGACGACTACACACCCGACGTGGTCGCGTGGGTGCTCGACAGCGCGCGGAAGCAGACGACCGGAGCAATCGGCGCTAACTTCCTTATGCCTGGTGTCGATCCCGCTCTGGTTGAGGAGTCCGTAGCAGCAGCGGCTCGCCACGCACGGGTCGTTGACTTTTTCTGGGGCGAACCTGACCCCGGGCTGGTCAAGATCGTCCATGCTGCGGGGGCGTTGGCCTGTTGGCAGGTCGGGTCGCGCGAGGAAGCAGTCGCCGCCGCCGATGCTGGGTGTGACTTTATTATCGCCCAGTGTATTGAGGCAGGCGGTCACGTGCGTGGGCGCATCGGTGTGCTTGCACTGCTCGACGAGGTGCTTGCCGCCGTTGACGTGCCAGTGCTAGCCGGAGGTGGCATTGGTACGGGGCGCGCTGTAGCAGCTGTGCTGGCGGCAGGAGCAGCGGGGGTGCGAGTGGGCACGCGATTCCTCGCAGCAGCGGAAGCGGGAACGCACCCGACGTACGTGCAGGCGCTGATTGCCGCCGAGGCGAAGGATACCATCTATACTGAGGCGTTTTCGGTTGGCTGGCCCGCGCCGCACCGCGTGTTGCGGTCATGCATTGAGGCAGCCGAAGCCTACCAAGGCGAGGTCGTCGGCGAATATGTGGACGTGAATACTGGCAAGCGCAGCCCAATTCGGCGTTTCCAGCCACTTGGTATCCATACTGGCGTGACGGGAGCAATTGAAGCGATGCCGCATTGGGCAGGTGAATCAGTCGATGGCGTCAAGGCGGTGCAGCCGGCGGCCGAGATTGTGCGTGAGCTTGCCGACGAGGCAGAGCGGCTCTTGCGGCGATGGAGTTGAAGGAGTGGTCGGTTAGATTCAACCCAATTGCACGCCGCCTTTCAACGACCCTGGCCGGGTGGTGTTGGTGCGCGAGCTACGACCGCTGCCGTAGAATGCCTTGGTACCACGTTCATCTCATCTCGTCGTATTTTCTTCATCGGGGCGATGGCTTGACGGCTCGGGTGATGGCGACACTGCCCGGCTCGCTAAAATGCCTTTGGTTTGCGCACCAGCGTCGGTGGTTGGGGGACGCAGGAGCAGTTTATCAATCCGGTGTCCATCAAGGTCAAGGACTTCAAAGCGGTAGTGCTCCCATTCGACCGTATCACCGACCACCGGCATTCGACCGAGAAGGGCGATTACAAAGCCGGCCACAGTCTCAAAATCATGTGTTTCCTGAATTGCCTCGGCACTCGGCACATTCAACTCGTCTTGCAGATCGACAAATGGGAGCAGACCATCGATCAGATACGTACCATCGTCGCGCCTGACAATCGGGTCTTCGGCAGGCTGACCTTCATCACTGATATCGCCGACTAACTCCTCCAGCACGTCTTCCATCGTCACGATGCCGGCAATCTGGCCATACTCATCGACCACCATCGCCAATCCACTTCGCTGCTGTTTGAGTTGCTGAAAGGCAATGACCGCACGTTGTCCTTCGGGAATATAGATGGGCGTGCGGATGAGCGAGCGCAGCTCGGGCGTTGGCGATTGGCCAATTGCTCGCAACAAATCACGTACGTGTAAAATACCTACCACCCGATCGAGGGTCCCATCATACACCGGAACACGCGAAAAGCCCGAGTTAGTCACGATCTGTAAGGCTTCGCTCATTGGCGTGGCCACGTCAACCGCCACCACTTGCGTGCGTGGCGTCATAATTGTGCGCACGGTGCGCTGGGTAAAGGTGAACACGCTACTAATCAGGTCCGCTTCCGCCGCTTCCAACGAGCCTTCTTCGGTGCCTTCGCGCACCAGCGCCAAGACATCATCCTCGGTGATCGGCGTTTCTTCGACGTTTTGCCGGCCAAGCAGGCGCAGCACCATCTCCGATGAAAAGGTCAGAAAGCCGACTATCGGACCGGTCAGTCGCCCCAGGAAGCGCATGAGCGGCGCAAGACGGATAGCGATACCTTCGGCACTTTGCAATGCCAGGCGTTTCGGCACCAACTCCCCAATAATCAGCGAGATGTAACTAATCAGGATGACGACGAGGCCAAGCGCGATGCTTTGTGCATAGGAGGCAAGCGCAGGGACCGTTTCTAGCAGCCCAGCAACAACCTGGGCAAGTCGGGCGCCGCCGAACGCCGCGGCCAGCGTGCCGATCAGCGTGATACCGACTTGTACGGTGGAGAGAAAGTGATTGGGGTTTTCGGCCAAATCCAGTGCCACCTGAGCACCGTACCGCCCGCGCTCGGCCTCCTGTTCGAGCCGCCCTCTGCGTGCTGATACGACCGCAATCTCAGCAGCAGCAAAAACGCCATTGGCGAGGATTAAGACCAAGATTATCGCGATTTCACCCAATGTCCCACCCATCGTATCGCTCCTTCTCGGCGCTGCGTTTGTGTTATCTGCTCGCTCTGTGTACGGAATGATACTACACTATTATCGTTGTCATACCGATATCGAACATTGCCCGTTCCTGGTGTCACTAGAACCTCGGCTCGTCCGGCTTGCGCTCGTGCTGTTCGCGCTTGGCGCGCTCGCGTCCGTTGCGCTGTTCGATCCAGTTGAGCACGAGCAGTGGCGCAACAACGAAAAAGCCGGCCGGCAGGCCGACCCAAGGAAAGGAGGCATGGCGGGAAAAATGCAGCACGGTCCAGAGGATGGCCCAGGCGATCGCGATACCCCACAAGCTGGCCAGCGTACGCGTGGGCATCTGCTTCTCCTTGTTCAATACGCCAACATCTTTCGCGTCATATTGATGCCCCAAGCGATATAGCCACGCGCAATCACGGCCACCAGCATGATTTCGGTGTCTGAGTCGGTGAGCGGGACGATGGCATAGTCAACGACATCTTCAAAAGGCTACACCATGCTCATCCCCGTACGATGATGCGCGACGAGCGACTCCGCTTCAGTGAAGATATGCTGAGTGCTCAGTCAGCGGCAGCCATGTGTGCTGGCCATCCGGACCAACCAGAACCGCGTTACTGAGCGTGCCGGCCAGGTCGCGAAAGCGCACCCAGGCAATGCGCGGGCCATTGGTCGGCCACTGCCACGGGATGTGCAGCGGCAGCGACTGCCACGCTGCGCCGGAGAAGTCTGGCGCGGCGCTGATCTGGGCCTCCAGCGCAATCGCGCTGTCTGCCTGTGTGATCGTCAGCGTCGCGCCCAGATCGGTGAGGTCGGTCAAGCTGATCTGTGGCTGCGGGGGCGGCGCCAACGTCACAGTCGTGCTGATCGTCGTGCTGTTGCCGGCGCGGTCGAACAGGCGCGCGGCGATGATATGCCGGCCGAGGTTTGCCGGCAGCTGTAAGGCCGATCGTTCATCATAGGGCTGCGGGTCGCCGAACACACCGTCGACGCCCAATTGTAGCGCGACAATTGCGCCGCCATCGTCGAGCGCTTTGGCGATAACGGTGAGATCGGGCCTGTCGATCGCGGCGGCGCTGGCGGGCAGCGGTGCGTCGCGCGCCGCCAGTTGGGCGATCTCAAATGGACCGAGCGCGCGGTTAAAGATCGCCAGGTCGTCGAATGCCACGCCGCTGGCGTTCGCGCCAGGCGCCCAACGTCCCAGGTCGAGCGTCGCGCCGATATCGCCTGGCAGCTCGACGCCCATGATCGCGATCGCGCGCTGGCCATCGAGATACAGCGCCTTCGATTGGCGGGCGCGATCCCAGGTGATCGCAAAGTGATGCAAGCCAGGTCCAAGCGTGTCGGGCGCACTCAGATCATCACGGCCCGCCGCGCCCGAGTTGGGCGTGGTCCAAAAATCCCAGCGCGGCGAGCCATTCGGCCCAAGCGCGTCGCGGCGGAGTGCCAGTGTTCCAGTATAGACTGGACCTTCGTCGCCGTGAGCGCTGGCGGCCAGCAGGTAGTGTCGCTCGTTCGAGGTTTCGGGGTAGCGCTCGGGCAGCCGTGCCCAGAAGGCGATCGTGCCGGAGTCGGGATTCAGGTTGCCGTCGGTTGGGAAGGCCAGGCGGTCGCCACCGCTCACCAGCGCGCCCGGCCCGAACTTCGCGTCGACATATTCAGCCGACCCGGCGACGGTTGGCATACCTGCGCCAATTTGCGGCAGCGGATTGCCGTCGAAGCGGGCGAGCAACAGCAGATCGTCGGGCGGGTTGACCGTCAGCGCGGCGAGTGGCGGTGTGCGGTCGGGCGGCGCAGCAGCGCCTGGTGGCGTGAAATCGAACTCGCCGGCGAGTTCGCGGCTCCACAGCCAGACGCTGGCCTCGCAAGCGGCATAGGCGGTGCATGGATCGGGACCGGGACCATACCAGCCATATGGATCGACCTGCTTGCCGTTATGGCGCACTTCGAAGTGTAGATGCGGAGTGCCGGACACAAAGCCAGTCTTGCCGCTGCTGCCGATCAAGTCGCCAGCATGCACCCGCACGCCCTCGCCAGTGTTGACCTTGCCACGAAACTTCTTCGAAAATTTATCGAGATGCCAATATACCGTCACGTAGCCGCCGGCATGCTCGATCCACACGCCATTGCCACGGTGCGTGCTGGCACGCGCGATTCCGTCGGCGGCGGCGTAAATGTAGGTGCCGATCGGCTGATCGGGGAAGTAAAAGTCGTCGGCGTCGTGGCCGTCGTACTGAACACTGCCGCGGCCGAGGTAGTTGACCACAAAGCCATTGTCGCGCTTGCCGGTGTCGACGGTCGGGAACATATGGTCGAAATAGGCCAGATGCACCACGCGCGTGCCGGGCGCCCAGGGACGCTGCAAAAAGCCGCTGGTCGCCGCCGGCTGCGGCTGCTGCTGCTCGGGCAACTCGTTGTTAAAATATTGCTGGAACGCCTGAGTGAAGCGATCGAATGTCGCGCGCCAGTCGCTCTGGTCGCGGCCTTTCGCCAAGAAGCGCTGGATCGCCACGCCTTCGGGCGCCTGCTGTAGCGTCAGCGTCAGCGTAGTGCCATCGGTGAAGCGCACCACCGGCGCACGATCGTAGGGGCCGAGTCCGGCGCGCAATTCGCGGCTGGCCCAATCGAGCTGGTTCGCGAAACCATCCGGCCCACTCGAGCTAAATGGCTGGCGTAACGCCTGATCGGGTGGGTTCGGCGTGCTCAGTAAGCCGTTAGTGGCCTCCAGCAGCGCCAAGAGGATGCGCGGGCTGACGCCGTAATAGGCGCTGGCGGTCTGAATCAGCTCGGCAGCGCTGTGTCGATCCTCCTCGAACGACTTAAGCGGGCCAGGCTGCGCGTCAAGAAAGCCCTGTACGCCCGCCTCGACCGGGGGCGGCGGATCAGCGTGCGCGGCAATCGGCAATATAATCAGCAGCGCAATCAGTGCGCTGAGCAGCAGCCGGATGGGGCGGAACGTCACAATTACTCCCGAGCAAATGGCGGTGATAGGAGAGATCCTAGCATGCTCGCTAAAGCGAGTCAATCCAGGGTTTGCGACGTTTTGATGACATTTGGTTCACTTTTCCGGCAATCTGTTACGTCGCCGCACGCAGCGCCGCCAGGATGCGCGTGAGCGCGGAAGTCAGCGTCTGGATGTCCCCGGCGTGTAGCTGGCTCGCGAAATAGGTGGAGATCCCATGCGCATAGATCGGCCAGGCCTTACGCAACGCAGCGTAACCCTGGTCCGTGAGAACGGCATAGGCGCCACGCCGATCGCTGTCGCTACGCTCGCGTTTCACCAGCCCATGCGCCTCGAGCCGCTCGACCAGGTGCGTCAGCGTGCTGCGGCTAAGAACTACACGGCTGGCCAGCTCGCTCATGCGCAGACGCTTCTCAGGCGCTTCCACCAGCTCGATCAATATATCATACCAGCTCAGCGGAACGCACTCGGCCGCTGCCAGGTCGCGGTCGATCCGCTCGATCAGCGAAGCATGCGCCGTGATGAATGCCCGCCAGGCCGCCAGAGCTGTTTCATCAACATGTGTCATGGAGAAAGTATACGACAAAGTACTTGAAACTTCAACTATTATATGCTATACTCAATTTAGTTCGAATTTCAATAATTGAATTTCGAACGATAATTCTAATCTGCGACACAAAACCTGATAGGAGGTCAAACCATGAAAGTTCCGCTTTGTCAGATCGACGAAATACCCGACGAAGGTACGAAGACGGTCGATTTTTTCGGGCGCGAGGTGCTAGTGCTGAAAGTCGACGGCGCGCCGAAGGCGATTGCGAATGTGTGTATGCACTTGGGCGGCCCGCTGCAGCGCGAAGGCGAGAAGTTCGTGTGCGCGTGGCACGGCGCCGAATTTAGCTGCGCCGATGGGCGGCGCCTGAAGGGGCCGGCGCGCGCCGATACCCGCCTGATGGAGCTGCCAACGCGCATCCTGGATGGCGCGCTGACCTATGTGTATGGTGAATAGCCCGGCGTACAGGCGACCACGCGGGGTAGGGAATCGCCCTTGTGGTCGCCCTACCCCGCGTGGTTCTGGTGTATCATGATGTCTATGAATACATCAATCGCGCACACCAGCCCTTTGCTTGCGATCGTTGGGCCGACGGCGGTCGGTAAGACGGCGCTGTCGATCGCGCTTGCGCAGGCGCTGGGCGGCGAAATCGTCTCGGCCGACTCGCGCCAGATCTATCGTGGCATGGATATCGGCACCGCCAAGCCGACCGCCGCCGAGCGCGCTGCCGCGCCGCACCATCTAATCGATATCGCCGACCCGGCCGAAGAGTTCTCGCTTGCGGTCTATCAAGAGTTGGCGCTCGCCGCGATCGCCGATATAGCGGCGCGCGGCCGCCAGCCGCTGCTGGTTGGCGGCACCGGCCAATACCTGGCGGCGGTGCTGGAGGGCTGGCAGATTCCGCGGGTCGAGCCGCAGGTTGCGTTGCGCGCCGCGTTCGAGCGCGAGGCCGCTGAGCATGGTGTGGCGGCGCTGCATGCGCGCCTGGCGCAGGTCGATCCGGCGGCGGCGGCTGGGATATTGCCTACTAACCTGCGGCGGATCATTCGCGCGTTGGAAGTTTACGAGGTCACCGGCCGCCCGATCTCCGAGCAGCAGGCCAAGCGACCGCCATCGTATCATACGCGCACGCTCTGGCTGACGCTGCCGCCAAACGAACTGTATGCCCGGATCGATCGCCGTGTGGATACGATGATCGCCGCTGGTTTGGTCGGCGAGGTGCGCAATCTGATCGAGCGTGGCTACAATTGGGATCTGCCGGCGCTGTCGAGCCTGGGTTACCGCGAGTTTCAGCCGTACTTCGCCGGCGAAGCGTCGCTTGACGACGCCATCCTTCGGCTGAAATTCAACACACACGCCTTTGCCCGCCGCCAGCCCAATTGGTTTCGCCGCCTACCGAACGTCGTGCAGCTGCCCATCGCCCCCGATCTGCTCGATCGCGCGCTGGCATGGTTCAAGGACACTGATTCGGCTACCGGGCCGATGAGCTTGTAGCTTGGTAGCGTGGTCGAGCGGGGCAGGGAGCCAGCTTTTGCGCGAGGTGAGCCCGGCACATCTGCTGTGCCGCGCTTCGCGCAGGAAGCGCATGCTTGGTTGAGCGTTGGCCTTTCAATCCATCGATCAGATCGGCCAGACCGGTGTAGCCATTCACCCGCACGCGCATCAGCGTCAAGAGCTGGTTACTCGTCTCGCTCAGTCCCTCGTGCGTCGTCACGGCGGTCGCAAAGCCAAGCTCTGCGACTTGATCCAGCAGGGTCTGGTTGTATTCGCCAGAAGGATAAGCAAAATGCCGCACCGGCCGCCCTAGCTCACCTTCGAGATCGGCTTTGCTGCCTTCCAGTTCATTCCAGCTCCGCTGGGCCGTCAAGGCGCGCAGGTCGGGATGGGTGCGAGTATGCGCGCCGATTGTGATCAGCCGCGATTTTGCTAGCTTGCGCAGCTCGTCCCAAGTCATATAGCCGGCGTGCCCGACCTTTCCAGTAATAATATAAATGGTGGCGCGGTCGTTGAACCGCCGCAGCAGCGGGTAGGCGTTGTCGTAAAAGTCCTGATAACCATCGTCGAATGTCAGTATGATCGGCCTCTCTGGCAACGCGACATCGTCGCGCAGGGCATGAACAAGATCATCAAGCGTGATCGTCGTATAGCCGGTCTGACGCAAGTAGTTGAGTTGCGCGGCAAATGCTCTGGGCGTCACCGAAAGACGGGTGCGAATGATATCGAGGGGCCACCGCGGGTTGATAGAAATATAATGGTACATGAGGATTGCCACATGCGCCGTCCGTGGCGGATCATCGGGCGGAACGTGGACGGCGGTTGGCGCGCCGAGCGTGAGCAGTGAAGAGAGGCAGGCCAGCCCTAGGTGCAGCAATATGCGAGACATCATCGTATCGACACGTATCGCTAGCCAGCTTGTTGCCGGCGCTTAAACAACTGATATTCGCCCGACACATACTGCAGAAAGCGCTCGGCGTCGCCGCCCTGCGGCAACCCCAGCCGGGCCTGCAAACCGCCGGCGAGTTGTACTCCCAAGCGCATCCGGGCGTCGCGGCTGAGCTCCTCGCGCCGGCGCAAGAACTCCTGGATCAGGTTGTAATCTTGATCGTTGAGCAGCTCGACATTAGCGAGCGTCGGTTCCGGCAGCGGCGCGCCCGGTAGCGTCGGCGCGGGCGCGGCGATGCTTGGTGCGGTCAGACTTTCGAGCGTGACGCCGCGGCGCTCTTTGATCACCAGAGTTCCGCCGGCCAGATCGCCAAGCCGACGAGCGCGCCGATCGACGAACATTACTACCACGCCGATGCCATAGAATGCGGGCAGGAAGTCGACGATACGGATCAGATTGCGGATGGCCGAGCCGACGAACGTAATCGGGCGCCCGCCCTCACGGACCACGCGCAGCCCGATTGCGCGCTTGCCTGGGCTCTGGCCGTTCCATAGCAGCTCGAAGGCGATATAGTAGCCCCACAGAATCGTGAATGACAGTAGCGTGCCCAGCGCCAACAGTACACTGCCGGCGGCATTCGCGCCAATGCCGGTCGCCGAGATCGTCAGCGCGACGATTAAGAAAAGAATGATCTGCGCGACGATGATCAGTAAGGTGTCGATGATCGCCGCCAGAAAGCGCGATCCAATCCCCGCAATATCATAGGCGAACTCGATATTCTCAGGTGTGTCGATGGTGTAACGATCGTCCATATGAATTGTAAATTGCAAATTGTATATTGCAAATTGTAAATTACGCAACGAATTTACAATTTACAATATGCCATTTGCAATAGTTAGGGTCGTTCCGCATCATCCGGCGGTGCCGACATCATATCGTAGGCCTGAGCGTTGGCTTCTAGATGCGACATGTCGTTGACTAAGCCGAAGTTCCAACCGGGTGGATCGTGTATCAGCACAGTGATCGCGGTATTACCAATATGGATGCGGTAAGGATTCACGCCGCTCTTGTCGCGCGCGGCATGGAGCAGCAGCGCCCGCACCGGCCCACCATGGGTCACCAGCGCCAGTGTCGCGCCGGCGCGCTCAGCCGCCAACTGCTCGACCGCCGCGACGACGCGGTTGTACAGATCGAGAAAGCGCTCGCCGCCGCCACGTGCGAGATCTTCGCCCGATTGGATCCGCGCGTAGGTATCGCCATCCAGCGCGCGCACCTGGGCGCTGTTCATTCCGCTCCACCTGCCGACATCGATCTCGCGCAGAGCCGGGAGCGGCTGTGGCTCCAGGTCGATTATCGCGCCGAGCGTGCAGGCCGTCTCCCAGGCTCGTTTGAGATCGCTGCTGTAGATCGCTGTGAAGCGTGGCCCGCTGGCGCGCAGCCGCTCGGCGAGCCGCTGTGCCTGCGCCCGCCCGACATGGTTGAGCGGCACATCGGCATGGCCTTGCCAGCGGCCATCGAGATTCCAATCGGTTTCGCCGTGGCGAATCACATAAAATGTTGTTTTCACGGTTTTGCTGTGTATGGCCGACCGCGGATGAGTATAGCATCGGTCCGGAAGTAAAACAAGTCTGAATTGCTAGTATGATCTGGCGCGAGGCCTGCGGAAATGGGCCACGGATTTGACGGATAGTACAGATCTGCACGGATTACTCCTAGACATTATCCGTGCGAATCCGTCCAATCGGTTCGATCGGTGGTCTATTCCGCAATGGTTGCTTGTAAATGCACTAGCCACCACGAAACCCGCGCAGGCGCACCAGCAGCCCGCGTACGCGCCGCAGTGTCGCGCGGATCTCTTCCAGCCGTAGCGCCAGCGCGACTCCGCCGTACACGAGCATGCCAAGCGCGCCCGCGCCCGCCAGCCAGAGCGCCAGCGACACAAAGTCGGCCGGCCAGCGGTACGTATCACCGCTTTGCAGAAATGGCAGCGCTGGTCGTGAGATCCACAATAACGCCAGCAGCGCGGCTGCGCAAGCCAGCGTCGCCGCGAGCATGCGTATGAACGCGCCCCAAAAATCGCGGCCCAGAGAGCCGATTCGCGGGCGCAGCAGCCAGAGCAGCGTGGCGGCCTCGGCCGTATTCGCAACGCTAAAGGCCAGCGCCAGCATACCGAGGTTGGCGCGAAGCCGGAGCAGCGTCCAGCCAAGCGCGATATTCAACAGCACCGCGCCGATGCCGATATACACGGGCGTGCGTGTGTCGCGCATGGCATAGAACGTGCGCACCAGGATTTCGGCGGCGGCGAAGGCCACCAGCCCCAGCGCATAGAATCCGAGCGCCCCAGCCGTCAGCGCGGTCGATGTGGCGTCGAACTGGCCGCGCTGGTACAGCAGGCGCAGCACCGGCAAGCGTAAAATCGCCAGCAATGCCGCCGCGGGCAGTGCCAGGAACAGCACGCTGCGCACGCCGGCAAGCGCCGCCGCGCGCAACGCCGCCATGTCGCCGGCCGCATAATGGCGCGCAAGCTGAGGGAACATCACCGTACCCAGGCTCAGCGCGATCAGGCCGTGTGGCAGCAGCATCAGCTGCAAGGCATAGCCGTTGGCCGCGACCGCGCCATTGCCCAGCAGCGAGGCGAAGCTGGCGATCGCGATCATGTTGATCTGCCATGCCGATTGACCGAACAGCCGCGGGCCGAGTAGCCGGCCGACCTGTCGCAGCCCAGGCGTGTCGAGCCGCAGCACTGGCGTATAGCGCGCGCCGACGCCGCGCAGCCCCGGCAGCTGCACCAATAGGAACAGCGCCGCCCCGGCAACCACGCCCCACACCAGCCCGCCGATGCCCAGCCAGTGTGCTAACAGCGCGCCGCCGATAATTCCTATATTATAGAGGTTTGCGCCGATCGCCGGCAGCGTGAACTGGTCGAACGACTCAAGCGTCGCTTTCGCCAGCCCGCCGAGCCCTAACAGCACTGGCTGGATCAGCAGCAGGCGTAAGATCTGAGCAGTCAGCGCGCGCTTAGGTGGGTCGAAGCCGCTGCCGACCGTGAGCGCGACCAGCGGGTCGGCCAGCAGCGCAATCAGCACGCAGGCGGCCAGCAGCGCAATCAGCACCCAGTTCAGCAGGCTGCCGGCCAGGCGCCAGGCGTCGTCTTCGCGCTGTTCCGCAAGGAAGCCGGCGAACACCGGGATGAACGCCGAGCCAAGCGCGCCGCCGGCAACCACCAGATAGATTAAGTCAAGGATATTGAACGTCGCGCGGTAGGCGTCGAGCTCGGGGCGAGTGCCGAATTGCGCGGAGATAATGATATCGCGAGCAAGGCCCAGCACGCGGCTGAGCAGATAGCCGCCGGCCACGATCAGCGTGTTCAAGAACGGGCCAAGCCGGGCGCGAGCGGCGGCGGGGTTCGGTTGCGAGCGAGCCATTTGCGGGGTCTAGTGCTTTCTGCTATAATCGCCCATTAGTGATAAAAACAAGCGTTTTTGAGACGATATCGGAAACTCAACGCCATTATAGCAGATGCTCTTAGGCAATTGCCACATAGTCTCCCTCGTCGTGGGGCGCACGGAGAGGTAAAACGCTTGTGGAGCCGATATAGACCTCTCAAGAGAGGCGATCGGCATTGAAGCAAGAATCCGACTGCAATGCAGTGGGAATGTCACAGCGGAGGATCGTCACTTTGGCGAACACCAAGTCATCCGAGAAACGTATTCGCTCGAACGAGCACAAGCGCGTGCGCAATCAAATGTATCGCTCGCGCGTCAAGACCATGGTTCGCAAGGCCGAGGAGCAGATCCTCACGGGCCTGGACAGCGTAGAGGCGATTCGCCTGGCGATGAGCACGCTCGACAAGGCCGCGGGCAAGGGGATCATTCACAAGAATAACGCTGCGCGCCGCAAGTCGCGCCTGGCCGCGAAGCTGGCGAAATTCCAGGCGACGGTGCCGGTCACCGAGACGCCGGCGAAGAAGTCCCGCGCCAGCACCAAGCGTACTACCACCAAGTCGTCGGCCAAGCCAGCTGCCAAGCCAGCTGCCAAGTCATCCGCCAAGGCCTAGCCGGCACAAAAAATAGCCGATCCAACAAGGTCGCCCGCGCGGCCTTTTTTGGTTATCCGCGAAAGACAAAGAACAAAGAGCAAAGAACAAATCGTAATAAGATGTATCTTTGTTCTCTGTTCGCCGGGCACCCACACCGGGTACCCTCTGGGTGTGGGTACCCGGTGTGGGCACCCGGTTCTTTGTTCTTCTACCGGCACAGCTCCACGACCAACACCTCCAGGCCGGTCTCGGCCTCCATCCGGCCGGTCTTGGTGGCGTGGTCGAGCTCGAGCACGCGGTCATGCAGTCGCGCCAGCTCGGCGTCGCTGAAGGCGCGCGCCTGATCGAGCGCCTTGCGTACCACAAACGGCTTCTGGCCGAGCTTGGCGGCGATATCGTCGGGGCGCATGCGCTGCGCCGCCAACTCTTTCACGCCCAGCAAAACGCGCACCTGCCGCGCGATCATAAACAGAATATAGGTCGCGGCCTGGCCATCCTCGATCAGCCGCCGTAGGCTTTGCAGCGCCGCGCCGCGCCGCTGAGCGCTGAGCTCGTCGATGAACGCGAACAGGTTCTGCTCATGGCCATCCTGCACCAACAGATCGATCTGCGTGGTGGTGACCCGCCCGCCGCGCCCGACATAGCTCGCCAGCTTGTCGAGCTCATTGATCAGCGCGCGGCCGTCGTTGCCGACGAAGCCGATCAGCCGCTGGGCCGCCGGCGGGTCGATCTTGATCTGCAGTTGCTTGGCGCGCTCGCCGAGCCAGCGGATGAGTTCGGCGCCCTCCTTCGGCAGAAACTCGCGCACGTCGGCGGCTTTCTTCAGGTAGCTGAAAACCGCGCCGCGCTTGTCGAAATCCTCACTCTCGACAAAGATTAAGTCGCAAGTCTGCGGTACACGCTCGAGGTAGGCGCGCAGTTCGTCACGCTCTTTGCCGGCCTTCTGGCTCTTGAGCAGATTGTGGACGATTACAATCCGCCGATCGGCGAGAAACGGGAATACCTCGCATGCCCCGATCAGCGCGTCGAGCTTGAGCCTGCGCCCATCCAGCGCGGCCATGTTCAGGTCGGCCAGATCCGGCGGCACACTGGCCTTTAGCGCCGCCAGCGCCTCGCTGCGCGCGAATTCGTCGGGACCGTACAGTAGATAAATCATTGTAGATTGCAAATTGCAAATTGCAGATTGCAGTTTGAGGCAAATAATCTGCAATCTACAATCTGAAATCTGAGATAAAGAAGGCCCTACAACTGGCGCAAACGGGCTAGTTTCGAACCTGCATACGCAGGTGGGTGCCCGCCCGCGGGTATCTGCGGCCCGCCGCATAGCCCACATTGGAGCAGAGCTCCCTTCGAAACTGTGTTGGCTCGAAACAACACCCGCCCACGCGCAGCGTAGGGTATACAGATGATAGCACTGACGGTCGGTTTACGCAAACGATCGTCGGTTGGCCTAGATGCCTAGCGTGTCATAATGGGCAGAAACAACTTGCGATCCGGGCCGCTGGCTGGCGCCAAAGTGGTGTATGGAATGGCCCATAGTTCATCGCCTACGCTGCCGTCGTCGGCGCTAAACAGCACGCGGTCGCCGAGCAACGTAAAGGAAGCCGGGTTGGAATTGGCCCGCCCGGGCGCGATATCTTGCACCATATTGGTCCCGCCGAGTGTGCCGTCGCTGCGCCACAACTCCATACCATGTTGCCCGTCCGAGGCTGCGAACACCAGGCGCCCCTGGATGTTCGCCAGGTTTCTCGGTACCGAGCCTTCCGACCCGGCGTTGATATCCTGCACCATAATGGTTCCGGCGGCGGTGCCATCACTCTTCCACAGCTCGCGGCCGTGGATGCCGTCCGACGCGCTAAAGAATAGCGTACCTTGCACATCGGTAAGCGAATCGGGCGAGGAGCTGGCGAGCCCTGGAGCCATGTCGGCGACCATGCTCGTGCCGGTGGCGCTGCCGTCGCTGCGCCATAGCTCGCGGCCATGAATGCCGTCGTCGGCGGTGAAGTACAGCGTTCCCCCAATCGCCGTGAATCCGCCTGGATACGAGGTCCAGCTGCCTGGGTTGATATCCTTTACAATGCTGGTGCCGGCGGTGGTGCCGTCGCTCTTCCACAGTTCACCACCAGTGGCACTATCGCCACTAGCAAAAAATATAGTTGCGCCGAGATGTGCCAGTGGCGTATCACTGCTAGCTGGAGTCAGTGGCACCGTTCCAGCCGGCGTGCCATCGCTTTTCCATAGCCGTACATCGCCGTATAGTGTGCCGGCAATAAAGTAGAGCGTTCCATCGGCTTCGGTCAGCTTGCTGAGCACTCGTTCATATTGCCAGGCTGGGTCGCAGATAGTCCATTGTATTGGGATGGACTTGACTTGCACGGTACCTGCGCGCGTGCCGTCGCTTTTCCATAGCTGGGGATTTGCCTCTGGCGAATCGCACGAGAATACATACGGCGGTATGACGCCGAAAAATAGTGTTTTATTTACCGGTGTCAAGTCGCTGACGCCGAGTGTGTCGGTCACCAATGCTGTGCCCGCGCCGGTGCCGTCGCTGCGCCACAGCTGGCCGTCGCTGAAGAACATCGTCTGGTCGATCGCGGTTATCTTAGAGATACTCGCTCCATACCCGACCGGCGATGTGTTGGCGACCAACGATGTCCCACCATTTGTCCCATCGCTCTTCCACAGCGCGTCGCCGTTGGTGCCGTCGCGCGCGGCGAAGAATACCGCGCCATTTACATCCATTAGCTTCTGCGGGGTGGAGCTTGCGACGTTGGCACTGATGTCTTTGACCATCGTTGTGCCAGTCGCGGTGCCGTCGCTGCGCCAGAGTGTGCGGTTTGCTTGGCTAGGATAAGCTGTAAACACCATCGTTCCATTCAAATTGGTGAAATAACTAGGCTGCGAGCTTGGCGGGCCAGGGTTGATATCTTTCACCTCTACCGTGCCGGCGGTGGTGCCGTCGCTCTTCCACAGCTCGATGCCATCGGCGCTAGATCCGCCGCTAAAGAACAATGTTCCGTTAATATTTTTCATAAAGTATGGCTGCTGATCGCTGACCATCACTGTTCCGGCGGTGGTGCCATCGGTCTTCCACAACCCGGGAGCGATTCCATTGGAGGCCTTAAAATAGAGCGCGCCATTCAGCTCCGCCAGGTACTCGGGCCCCGAGCCGTCGCTGCCTGGCCAAATATCGGCAACCATGATGGTGCCGTCGGCGGTGCCGTCGCTTTTCCATAGTTCATGGCCGTGCGTAGCATCACTGGCGGCGAAAAAGAGGGTTCCATTCACGTTGGTAAACACATTGGGACTCGATCCGGTCGGGCCGGGATGAATATCCTTCACTAGCACAGTGCCGGCGGCGGTGCCATCGCTCTTCCATAGCTCTTCGCCATACACGCTATCAGCGCCGCTGAAGAAGAGTGTGCTGTTGACTTGGATGAGGCTAAAAGGATTAACCGGCGAGATCTGAACGGTTCCGGCGGGTGTGCCGTCGCTCCTCCATAGCCCACCAGTATTTCCGTCGAAGCATCCGAAATACAGCGCGCCATTGAACGCGGCCATAAAAGAGCTGTCCAGCTTTTTGAGGAACATCGTGCCCGTGGCGGTGCCATCGCTCTTCCACAACGCTTTGCCGGTTCCATCATCGGCGGTAAAGAACAGTGTTCCATCGACATTCACCAGCCATGTGCTATAGCCGGGAAAGGCACTGTAGGCGCCGCGATTAATGTCTTTAACCATAATCGTGCCGGTGGCACTGCCATCACTTTTCCACAGCTCAAAGCCATAGCTGCCGTCGTCGGCGGTGAAGAATAATGTGCCGTTGACATTCGTCAGATTGTCAGGGTTTGAGCCAAGCGCACCGGGACGGATATCTTTGACCAGCACAGTGCCGGCGGCAGTGCCATCGCTTTTCCAGAGCTCGATGCCGTAGCTCCCATCATCGGCGGTGAAGTATAGTGTGCCGTGGATGTTGGTTAGACTAAAAGGGTTCGAGCCTAATAGTCCCGGGCGAATGTCCTCGACCAGAGCCGTGCCATTAGCTGTTCCGTCAGTGCGCCAGAGCTCCTGTCCTGTATCAGGGCCGGCCCCTATAAAGTAGGCATAGTTGCCTACACTCACGAGATCGAGAGGCGACCACAGAGGGTACCGTTGCAACCCAACCGCCGGATTGATATCCTTCACCAGGAACGCGGGATTGGCGGCTTGAGTCGTCAGTCCATTGCTCAGGGCGAGCAGGAGCGTAAGTACGAGTACACTCCACCAGATGCGTCGTTGGGCGGCAGCCCGCATGGTGGAGTGGTAGCGCATGGCAGTTCGGCGGGTGTGATGCTGCATAAGATTTACTGCGATGATTCCTGCGTCAAAACGCTATTGGTCGCTGTAGTTGAGGTTAAGCTCAGTGTAGCACCGATTGTGACCATATACAATGACTGTTTTGTCATAAGGGCCCGAATAAGAAGATTACTATGCAGATGGAATGATGTGGTGGCGCCCTTGCGGGCGCTGAAGCGGGGACAAGCCCCGCGACCACATCAATTGCCATCCTCCAATTCCTTGCCTACCTGCTAAAACGAACCTTCCCGATAGGAACCTCCGCCGAGATGGACTAGCTGCACCTTGTCATCTTGTCATCTCATCGAGGCCGGATCCTGGAACATTTTCGCAGTTTCGTCGTCATATGCTTATTACCCTTGGAATGAACATTCGGTTGTGTCTTCAGGAGGTAAGCCCATGCGTTGGATGCTGCTCTTGTTGCTGCTGCTGCTGCCGGCTCTGCCAGCCTACGCGCAGCCCGCGAATAACGCGCGTGTGACCCAGGTCGATAGCTCGCATTACCCCGATGTGACGCTGTATGTAAGCGTGGCCGACCCTGGCGGGCAGCCGGTCGGCGGGCTGGCGGCGCGCGACTTCGCGATCACCGAGGATGGCCAGCCGGTGACGATCAGTAATTTCGCCGGCGGTGGCGCTAGCTCCGTCGCCACGGCGCTGGTGATCGATCGTTCCGGCAGTATGGAAGAGAACGACAAGATTGATGGCGCCAAAGACGCCGCACGCGCCTTTGTCGAGCAGATGCGGCCTGGCGACCGCACCGCGCTGATTGCGTTCAGCTCCGACACGCGCATGCTCCAGCCGTTTACTGCCGATCAGGCCAGCCTGCTCGACGCGATCGATCAGATTGGCCCTGGTGGCGGCACGGCGCTATACGACAGCATGGCCGCCGGCGTGGATGCGCTGGGGAATATGCCCGGGCGGCGCGCGCTGCTGCTGCTGACCGACGGCCAGGATTGTCGCGAGTCGCGCACATGCCCGGCCAGCTATGGCAGCCGGCGATCGCTCGACGAGGCAATCGACTATGCCAATCAGCACGCTCAGCCGCTGTATGTGGTTGGCCTGGGCGACCGGGGCAGCGACGATCGCGATGGCATCGACGAGTCGGTGTTGCGGCAGATGGCGCAGGCGACCGACGGCGAGTATTTCTACGCGCCAAGCGGCGATCAGCTGGCCGGGCTGTATCGCCGGCTCTCATCCGATCTGCAGCAAGAATATACGCTGACCTATCGCAGCCCGCGGCCGTTCTACGACGGCACGCGCCGCGATATCCGGGTGAGTGTCGGCGGCGCGCCCGCAGCCAGCGGCGGCTATGTCGAGCGCCATCTCATCAACGTGCGCTCCGATCCATTTGTCGGCACGCTGCTGCTGTTGCCTATTCTCGGCGCGCTGCTACTGCCGGTGATCGTGCGTCGGCGGACGCGCAACTCTGGGCCGGCCGGTGCGCCCACCAACGTGCCGATTGTGGTCGATACGCCACCCGATACGGTTCCGGCGATGGGGGCGACGATTCTCCAGCCGCAGAGTGTGGTCGTGATCCCGCCCGACGTGCCGCGCTGTTGTAGCTGCGACGCGCCGCTGCTGCGGGCCGGCGCGCGTTTCTGCGCTGAGTGCGGCGCGCCACAGGCGCTTGAGCCCGCCGCAGCTACATCGGCTCGGCGAATGTTTTGCGATCAGTGCGGTCGGCCAATGCGTGCGGGTGGGCATTTTTGCTCACATTGCGGTGCCACCGCGCCAGTATCGGTCGTTGAAGCGTGATGCGCACCTGTCGGTGGCCCGTGATCGGTGGCCGGTAGCTGGTTGCAACAGACCACCGATCACTGACAACAGACTCTGTGGAGCAGACGATGAATAAAACTCTCCAAGTTTATTACACCGCCGTCCTGGGCGCGCTCGGCGGGCTGCTGGGCTGGTGGCTCATGGGCAGCCTGCCCACCGGCGCATGGAATGTGTGGCTGGCCTACCCGATCGTCGGCATGGGTCTGGGCGCCTGCATTGGTGGGTGCGTGGCGGCGACCGACGGCGCGCTGATCAAGCGCAGCTTCGGCCGCGGCCTGCGCGATGGGCTGGCGGGGGTGGTGGTTGGTGCGCTGGCCGGCCTGATCGGCCTCTTGCTAGCCGAGGCGGGCTTCCTGGCGATCGGCGGCGGGCTGCTGGGCCGCACACTGGGCTGGATGGCGCTGGGCGGCATGATCGGCCTGAGCGATCTGCTGCTCAGCTGGCGGCTCAACCGCGCGCTGTATGGCGCGCTGGGCGGTTTAGGCGGCGGGCTGCTGGGCGGCGCGCTGTACGAGCTGTTGACGCAGGCGTTTCTGGTGCAGAGCGACCGCGCCCAAGTGGTGGTGGGCGGTGTCGGGCTGATGGTGCTCGGCGCATGCATCGGCGCGCTCATCCCGCTGGCGCGCCAGGTGTTCTCGCGCGGTGAACTGCGCGTGCTGAATGGCGAGCAGGCCGGGCTGGTGCGCGAGATCACCGATAGCGCGACGATCGGCCGGTACGACGGCTGCGACCTGTACCTGCCGGATGCGGCGGTGGCCTGGCGGCACGCATTGGTGCGCCATACGTCGCAGGGCTTTGCGTGTGAGGTTTTGCCCACGGCCGAGCGCGGAGTGATGATTGGCGATCGGCGTGTCGCGCCGGGCGAGGCCGTGCTGCTGCGCGGCGGCGAACGGATCTGGCTCGGCGAAACCGCCGTCGAGTTTGTGGGGCGTTAGAACATGAGCCAAGAATCCGCGAGAGGCATTCATTGGCACTCATGTTGCAGTACTCTTGTATTCATAAGATGATGCGGGCCTGAGGGCCGCGAGAGGAGTACCTGCCATAATGGACCAACGATCGAAATCAATACAGCCGCCAGCCAGCCGCGACGATCTTCGAGATGAGCGCCAGCAGCGCGGTGATGCGACTACGCCGGAGCCGGCCGACCAGTTTGGCGCGACCGAGCAGCAGGTCACGCCGCTGACGCCCCCGACCAGTGAAAAGCCGGCCAAAAAATCGCCGCTAGGCGCTTCCACAAAGCAGAAAGCAGCCGAACAGGTTGATCCGGCCGACGAGATTACGCCGGGTTAATTGGCGAAAAAAGAGATTACGCCCACCTTCATAGTGGAGGTGGGCGTTTTTTGTAACTGTTGAGATTTGCCTCGGGATTGGACGCGGATGGCCGCAGACAAACACGGACATATGACCTCATTTCCGCGTTCGTCTGCGTCCTATTATCCGAATAGTGAACGGTTAGCGCTTTTTTGTGCTATTGACGCTACCGGTCGCCTGAAGTATAATACATATGAATAGTTGTTCAATTGATATATTGATTTGATTCAAAATCTCAATAAATTGCCGTCGAAGCATTGGAATCTGATCGTAGCCCTTGACGTAGTTTAGATACTGTCTCACCGGCTGCGGAGCTTGACTATGACATTACATACAATCACACTTGCGCGCCCACTCGTACTACCGGAAAACACCGACTGCGAGTGTTGTGCCGGCCATCTGATACAGGTGCTGTGCGAGCGCGCCGGCGTGGCCGAGGCCGCGCTGGATGGCGCACAGCTGGTACTGAAAGTCGACGCGCAGTTGGTAGCCGATGCCGAGGCCGAACAGCTGGCGCGCGAAGCGGGTATGCGTATCGCACAGCGCTACGACCATCCGGTTTTCATAGTTGAGGGCATGGACTGCGCCGATTGCGCTCGCACCGTCGAGCGCGCAGTTGCCCGGATGTCTGGCGTTCATTATGCGATCGTGAACTTCGCCGCCGCCCGTCTGCGCCTGGAGTATGACCGCCAGCAGACCTCGGTGGCAGCGATCGTCGGCCTAGCGCGCAGCTTGGGGTATGGCCTGGGCCTGCCGCGGCAGGCCGGCACATTCGTCTGCTCGGTCGAGGGCATGTGCTGTGCCGCCGAGTCTGGCCCGATCGAGCAGATGCTGCGCGCGCTGCCCGGCGTGGAACATGTCGTCGCCGACCCGGCCTTGGCGCGACTGTCGGTGACCTATGACGCACAGGCGCTGGCCGCCGATCAGATTGCCGCGCAGGTCGAACGATTGGGTTTCCATGTGGCGAGCGAACGTTCAAACGTTCAGACGTCCGAAGGTTCGAACGTCCGCCCATGGTCCTTTGTCGAACGTATTAGATCCGTTATTCGAGAACGACCGAGGGATGGCCTGACTGTGCTCTGCGGCCTGCTGATCATCGCTGCGTGGTCAAGCGAGCTGCTTGGCGGCCCAGTCGGGCTCACTACGGCGCTGTATGTGCTGGCGGCGCTGTCGGGCGGCCTGTTCGTCGCACGGAGCGGGTGGATCACGCTGCTGGCGACACACAGGCTGGATATCAACTTATTGATGACGATCGCGGCGGCCGGCGCGCTGCTGATTGGCGAGTACGCCGAAGGTGCGGCGGTGGTGTTCCTGTTCGCACTCGGTAACGCGCTCGAAGGCTACACCATGAATCGTGCGCGGCGCTCGATCCGCGCGCTTATGCAGCTTGCCCCGGCTACGGCGCTGGTACTGCGCCCGAGAACCGAGAACCGGCACCCGCAGGGTCAACCAAGAACCGGAGAGCACATCACTCACGACGGTTCTCAGTTGACCCTGCGGGTGCCGGTTCTCGGTTCTTACGACGAGGTAGTCGTCCCGATCGGAGAGGTTCGTGTCGGCGAGACGATCGTGATCCGGCCGGGCGACCGCGTGCCGCTTGACGCAGTGGTGCTGGCCGGCGAGAGTGCAATCGACCAGGCGCCGATCACCGGCGAGAGCGTGCCGATGGCCAAAAGCGCCGGTGCCGAGCTGTACGCCGGCACGATCAACGGCGAGGGCGCGCTCGAAGCGCGGGTGATGCGGCCAGCGCAGGACTCGACGCTGGCGCGGATCATTCACCTAGTCGAAGAAGCGCAGGCGCAGAAATCGCGTGCCCAGCGCTTCATCGACGTGTTCGCGACATACTACACGCCTGCGGTGATTGCACTGGCGCTGCTGGTCGCGATTCTCCCGCCGCTGCTGGCGGGCGGCGCCTGGGCGGTCTGGTTCTACCGCGCGCTAGTGCTGCTGGTGATCGCCTGCCCTTGCGCCTTGGTGATCTCGACGCCGGTGAGTATTGTGAGCGCAATCAGCGCCGCCGCGCGCGCGGGGGTGCTGTTCAAAGGCGGCGCGGCTCTGGAGGCTGCCGGCGGCTTGCGGGCGATCGCCTTCGACAAAACCGGCACGCTGACCGAGGGGCGACCGATCGTGACCGACATTATCGCAATTGCAGATTGCAGACCTGTCCTGCCCTTCGAGACACTCAGGAACCGCTCAGTCGAAGGATTGCAGATTGCAGATTGCGATGATCAATCTACAATCCTACGGCTTGCGGCAGCTGTGGAGTGCCGTTCGACCCATCCGTTGGCGCGCGCGATCGTCGCCGCTGCCGAGGATCGCGGGCTCGACATTCCGACTGCCACTGAGTTTCAATCGCGCGGTGGGCGCGGCGCTAGCGCGATCGTCGATGGCGAACTGATCGCGATCGGCAACCGCGCGATGTTTGGCGAGCTCGCATTGGCGCCTGAGCTTGTGGCGCAGATCGCCGAGCTGGAGCAGGCCGGTCGCACGGCAATGCTCGTCGGCCGCGACCGCGTGATCAGCGGAATCATCGCCGTGGCCGATCAGCCGCGCGAGGCGAGTCGTGCGACCATGGTAGCGCTTAAGCGCCAGGGTGTTGACCATATCGCCATGCTCACCGGCGATGCCGCGCCAGTAGCGATGCGGATTGCCGTGGCAACTGGTGTCGACGAGGTGCGCGCAGAGCTGCTGCCCGACCAGAAGCTTACCGCGATTGGCGAGCTGCTGGAGCGGCACGGCAATGTCGGCATGGTCGGCGACGGCGTGAACGACGCCCCGGCATTGGCGCGGGCGACGGTCGGCATCGCGATGGGCACGGCCGGGAGCGACGCGGCGCTGGAGACCGCCGACGTCACATTGATGGCCGACGACCTGAGCAAGCTGCCGTTCGCAATTGGCCTCAGCCGCAGCGCGCGCCGTGTGATCATGCAAAACATTATATTCGCGCTGGTTGTCAAGGCGCTATTCCTGGCCGCCACACTGCTCGGCATCGCGACGCTGTGGATGGCGGTGTTCGCCGACACCGGCGCCGCGCTGATCGTGATCGCGAACGGCATGCGGCTGCTGCGGTACAAGGGCTAGCGCAAATTGGTTCCGATTTCCCTCAGTTCCTGCCAGTTCCTAGGTCGGAACTGAGGGAACTAAAGGAATTATTCATTGGCACAGAGACGGCTTCAGAGTGAGTCAGGGATAATCTGCAATCCTTCGACTGAGCGGTTCCTGAGTGTCTCGAAGGGCAGGACAGGTCTGCAATCTGCAATTGCATTAGTAGCGCGCCCGGCGGCGGTAATAGGTCTGGGAGTGATCGTGGCCCGAGTAGTCTTTGACGACGCGGAATCCTAGCTGGCGCAGGTAGCGTTTGCCGCCGGTCACCAGCCAGTCGGCAATTGAGTGCGCCGCGCTGCCGGCCATAAAACCGACGACGAACGACCATGCTTCGCGTGGGTAATCGCGCACCAGCCCAAAAACGGCGTCGCTGAGACGCGTATGCAGCTGTGGAACAGTGATGCCGACCTGCCCCAATAGCCAGGCTCCGCCGATGAGTACTCCCATGACTACCCCGTAGAAATACAGCAGCCGCAGTAATGGCGCAATAATCAGCCCATGGCTCAGCAAACGGCTGCGGTGTGGCACTGCCCACATATATGGCCGCCAGATCCAGAAGAAGATGCCCCAACGATTGTCGATCGCACCATCGAGATCGAGATCTGGCGAGAACAAGATCCCCGAGATCAGATGCGCGCCGACCAGCAGCGCAGTATCGCGCAACGCCTGGTCGGCCGGCAAACCAACTGTCATATTCGTTGAATATGCCACTGGCGCCAATCCTAAACCTGTCACAACGGTGATGATATCGTGGGTGCGTGCGCCGGGCATATATTGCTCCTTCTACTGAATGACCCCACCCATCAGAATTAAAGTGACGAGCCACTTAGCATGGAGCATAGCACATTCATGCTGAACAGGCAAGCATGAATGTGCTATGTTTGTGCTACAATAAAGCTCCGCTTTCTGAAGGGTGAGGACGCACGTATGCAGCCAATCAATGTCGATCTTGCCGAATTGCTCGCGCAAACTGAAGGCCAGCGGCTTGCATTTGTGCGCCGCGCGTTTCGCCCCGACGAGCTGACCGAGACCTTGGCGGCGCTCGCGAACGCTCAGGGCGGCACGGTGGTCATTGGGGTGAGCGGGCGCGGCAAAAAAGTCGAGGGCGTGGGCGACCCGGACGCCGCGCGCCTGACGGCGCTCGACGCCTCGCTGGCCTGCACTCCGCCGCTGGTGCTGCCACTGCCTGAGATGGCGCCGTATGGTGATGTGCTGCTGCTGCTGCTGAACGTGCCATCTGGCTTGCCACATGTCTACAGCGTTCATGGCAAGTACTTGCGCCGCGAGGGCAGCATCAACCAGCCGATTCCTCCCGACGCGCTTCGCAAGCTGCTACTCGAGCGCGGCGAGACCAGTTGGGAACGGCTGGTGCCCGATAGCGCCACGCTTGACGATCTGGATCAAAATAAGCTAGCGGCGTATGCGCGGCGTATTGGTGCCGCGGCCGAAGCCGATCCCTTGGCGTTCTTGTTCCGGCGCGGCTGCCTTGCCAGGAGTCCCTCGTCCGTTGTCAGTGGTCAGTTGCAATGGACCACGGACCACGGACCACGGACCACGGACTATATCCCCACGAACGCCGGCCTCCTGCTGTTCGGCAAGGACGTCGAACGCTTCTTCCCGCAGTGCGAGGTCACGTTGGTGCGCTATCGCGGCCGCGAGATGAGCGATGAATTTCTGCGCGAGGATGTGCGCGGCACACTGGTCGAGACGATCCGCCGGGCCGAGATCTGGCTTTCGGAGCACATGCGCCACGGTAGCCGGATGATCGGGCTAGAACGCCAGGATTGGGCGCAGTTCCCGCACGGCGCGGTGCGCGAGGTGCTGGTAAACGCAGTGGCGCACCGCGACTATGCCATCCGCGGTGAGGGTATCCGAATTGCGCTGTTTGGCGATCGGATGGAGTGCTACTCGCCTGGGCGGCTGCCTGGGCATATGACTGTGCAGAATATTGTCGAAGAGCGCTTCTCGCGCAACGAGACCCTGGTGCAAGTGCTGTCCGACTATGGCCTGATCGAGCGGTTGGGCTATGGCATCGACCGCATGCTGCGCCAGATGTCCGAGGCTGGCCTGCCGCCGCCCGAGTTTCGCGACACCGCCGCCGGCTTTCTGGTGACGCTGCGCGGCCAAAGCGGCGACGATCGCAACGACGCCGCCGCAGTGGATACCAGTGAGTGGCGGCGTATGGGCCTGAACGAGCGCCAGATCGCGGCAATGCTGCACCTGGCCGAGCACCGCCGGATCACCAACAGCGACCTGCAGGAACTGTCGCCGGATGTCTCGGCCGAGACGATCCGCCGCGACCTCGCCGACTTGGTCGAGCGCCGGCTGCTGCTGAAGATTGGCGAGAAGCGCGGGGCATATTATATTTTGAAGTAGCGCTACGCGTGGCGGCGGAGCCGCCGTCATCCATGGTACACTATGTCAATGATCTAAGATTCTTTTGCTAACAGGACTTACCAGTGGACGCAAACGTTGGACCGCCACGGATTGAAAATCTCTCGTATCAAAGGTTTTTCGTTCGCAGAACGAAAAACCTTTGATACGAAGAAGAAAAATCCGTGTTTTGCGAGTGACCGCGTAGGTGCTGTTACTAACAAGAGGTACCTCATGAGATACGCTGTTCGCATGCCATCCCGGCGATGGAAACTGCGCCGCGCCGCCCTGCTCGTGCTGGCCCCGCTCTTGCTCGCCGCTTGCTCGTTCGCGCCGCAGGCAGCCGAGGCGCCGACCACACCGGCGGTCACACTGCCGCCGGCACCGACCGCCGCCGCGACCGCTGTGGCGAGCTCCGAGCAGTCTACCGCTTCGCAGGCGAGTTCCGGCGGAGCAACGTCGACCGGCGGCCTGGCCGAGCTGACCGGCAAGTTCACCTACTCAAATGACATCATCACCACCTACTACGTCGAACAAGCGGCTGCGCTGGTCGATATGTACGGCTTTGTGAAGCGCGACAAAGAGTGGGAGATCCCGGTCGACTCGCAGGTGCTCGGCTACATGAAGATTGATGCGCAGGCCAAGACCGGCGAGTACACCCTGGAACTGCCTGCACGGCCGCTGGGCAAACTCATCGACGTCAATCACGACGGCAAGAATGACACCGGCGTTCAAATCTTCGTGACAACCTACTGGCCCAACCAGGCTAGCGGCCCTTTCTCGGAAGGCGACGATCGCTCGCGCGGCTGGCCGGATTACTTAGCCTCGACAGTCAACGACTCGGAAAATCAGGACGAGGTCATCGGCGGCAAGCTAGTCGTCTGGGCGCCGGATGGACAGCAGCAGTTCCCGACTGGCTTCGGCGCCGACGGCAAGCTATTTACCGACGACGACCCGGAGGGGCCGATCCCGGCCGGCTACTCGGTAGTCGATCTCGACAAGCAGCCGTTTGCAACTAGTCAGGACGCCAAGCAAGAGCTGACGCTGTACGAGCCGAAAGACGCCGCGATCAAGGACTTCTCAAAGCTGTCGTATAGCGATGCCTTCAAGCAGATGTTCGACAAGATCCGGCAGGACTATGCCTTCAATGGTATCGCGGGCAAGGAGCCAAACTGGGATGATCTGTATGCCCAGCTTGCACCGCGCGTGGCCGAGGCCGAGAAAAATAAGGACGCGAAGACCTTCTACCTGGCGCTCAGCGATTTCACCAGAGCGTTCCACGATGGGCATGTCGGTTTGAGCGGTGGTGAAGTCGCCGATGCGATATTCCAAGAGCAGGCCGCCGGGGGCTATGGCTTTGCGATTCGCCAGCTCGACGACGAGCGCTATATCGTCACGTATGTGGTCAAGGGCGGCCCGGCCGAGAAAGCCGGTATCGTGCTGGGCGACGAGGTGACGAAGTTCAACGACAAGCCAATCGACCAGGCTGTGGCCGAGGTGAAGCCACTGTCCGGGCCGTTTTCCACCGACTTCGCCCTGAAATATCAGCAGCAGCGCTACTTGCTGCGCGCCCCGCTGGATACTAAGGCCAGCATCACATTTGCCCCGGCGGGCAAGCCAGCCAAGGCGGCGACGCTGGCCGCCGTAGAGGATCGCGAGAGCTTCGCGGCAACGTCGCTCTACCGCGGCTTCGACCCGAACGCGCTGCCGGTGGAGTTCCACCTGCTCGACTCAGGAGTCGGCTACATCAAGATCAATTCAAATTACGATGATCTGAACTTGATCATCCGCCTGTTCGAGCGCGCGCTGAAGACCTTCGAGCAAAACCAATCTCCCGGCGTGATCATCGATATGCGGCGGAACGCCGGCGGGGCGCCGCTGGATCTGGCCGGCTTCTTCACCGACAAAACTATCACGATGGGCCAGCTCGAGTATCGCAGCGACAAGACTGGTAAGTTCGAGCCGGAGGGCCCACCCGAAAAGGTTTATCCGTACGAGCATCAGTACAGCTTCAACAAGTTGGCGCTGCTGGTCGATCAGTCGTGCTTCAGCGCGTGCGAGATCGAGTCGTATGGCTTCAGCCAGGTGCCGGGCATGATCGTCGTTGGCCAGTACCCCACCGGCGGCGTCGAGGCCGAGGTCTCGCGCGGCCAGTTCAAGCTGCCGGATGAGATTTCGCTGCAGGTTCCGACTGGCCGTTTTCGCCTGCCCGATGGCAGCTTGTTCCTCGAGGGCCAGGGCGTGCAGCCGACCATGCGCGTCCCGATCGACGAGAAAAGTGTGCTATCGCAAGATGATGTCGTACTGCAGGCGGCCGAGGACGCGCTGGCAAAATAAGCATGGCTGATCCAAGCGCATTGTAGTGAGGGTGCGGGGGCGGCTTGCCGCCCCCGCATTTTCTTTGTCTTGGTTTGGAGCGCGAAGCGCTCCAAACCAAGACGATCTACACCAAAAGTCTTGATTGACTCATCAATCAAGATCAAGTATAATCCTAATTGACTAGTCAATCAAGAGCGAGGATGGTATGGTAGAGCAGAATGAGCAGGAGACCAGCGATCGTCGGCACCAGATACTCGAGGCCGCGTTGAAGGTCTTTAGCACCAAAGGTTTCCACAAAGCCACCAATAAAGATATTGCGGACGCGGCTGGCGGCATTTCGCCGGGCCTGATCTACTGGTATTTCAAGGATAAGCAGGATCTGTTTCTTTCACTGGTCCGCGAGCGTGCTCCGATTTTCGATGTCGTCACACATCCCGAACGGTTGATGGATCTGCCGCCGCGCGAGGCGCTCACACTGATCGGCCGTTCGTTTCTGGCTGTATTGGATGTTCCGGCTAATATGGCGGTGTTTCGGATCATCATTGGTGAGGCGATGCGCTTCCCGCAGGTCGGCGAGCAGTTCTATAAAATTGCGCCGGTGCATATTTTTACGACACTCAACGCCTATTTTCAGCGCCAGATCGATCTTGGGATGTTTCGACCACACGACACCGCGATCGCGACGCGCAGTTTCATGGGGATGTTTGCAGCGCATATCATCGTTCGCGAGGTGATGCGCCAGCCGGAAGCAATCGCTACGCCGAGCGATCAAGTGGTTGCGACCGCGGTTGAAATTTTTGTGCGCGGCCTGGAAGTCGATCGCGCTCAATCAAGCGACTGATACTGAGTGCTGTTCATTAGGAGACGGCGATGTCACCTCTGATCTTGCCATTTACATCAACCGAAGCGACGCTCGCCCGCGTCGGCGGTAAAGGCGCCAACCTGGCCGTGCTGACGCGTGCTGGCTTTGTGGTGCCGCCCGGCTTTCTGATCACCACCGCGGCATACCAGGCCTTTGTCGAAGCAAACAATCTTGCAGCTCAGATCATGGCGCTGGCGCGCGCTGTCGCGCCCGACGATCCGACTACACTCGACCAGACTTCCGCGCGCATTCGCGGACTGTTCGAGCAGGGCCGGATGCCGAATGATGTCGCCGAGCCGATTGTCGCGGCCTATCGCACCCTCGCCCCCCAACCCCCTCTCCCAGAAACGGAAGCGGGGCAGTCGCACAACGACGGAGGTGCGGGCCTGCCGGTGGCGGTGCGCTCGTCGGCCACCGCCGAGGATCTGCCGGGGCTGTCGTTCGCCGGCCAGCAGGATACCTACCTGAACATCGTCGGGGCGGATGCGCTACTCGACGCGGTGAAGCGCTGCTGGGGCAGCCTGTGGACTGCGCGGGCGATCGGCTATCGCGCTCGCAACAAGATCGCGCCGGACGACGTGGCGCTGGCGGTGGTGGTGCAGCAACTTATTCCATCGGAGGTCGCGGGCGTGCTGTTCACCGCCAACCCGCTGACTGGCAAGCGCGACGAGATAGTGATCGACGCCAGTTATGGTCTGGGCGAAGCGATCGTCTCGGGACAGGTCGAGCCGGATCATTATGTCGTCGATCCGCGGTCGTGGCAGATCACCGGCCGTAAGCTCGGCGCCAAGGCGCTCGCGCTCGTTCCACGCGCCGATGGCGGCACCAACCAGGTGGCGCGTGCCGGCGACCAGCAGGCGCTGCCCGACGCGCAAATCCTCGAGCTTGCCCAGGTGTCGCAGCGCGTGGCCGCGCACTTCGGCAGCCCGCAGGATATCGAATGGGCCTGGGCGGATGGCCGGCTGTACCTGCTTCAGTCGCGCCCGATCACCTCGCTCTACCCGCTGCCCGATCTGCCGACTGCGCCGGATGATCCGCGAGTCTATTTCAGCTTGAACTCGGTGCAGGGCGTGCTCGATCCATTTACGCCGTTGGGCTGCGATCTGCTTCAGCTGCTGGGCGCCGGTTTCCTCGAGCTGATAAAGGTCCAGCGGCCGGTGCGGCAGGTGATTCCAGCGGCGGGCGGACGGCTGTTCATCGACGTAACTGATATCACCAAGCTCTGGCTGGCCGCGCTGAGCCGGCTCGACCCCGGCGCGCGGCAGGCGCTGTCGCAGCTGATCGACAAAGGCCAGGTCGAACTGCGCTCGCCGCCATTCCTTGCGACTGTTGGGCGGCTGCCCGTGCTGGCGCCGATCGTGATGCGAATGGCAGTTGCATTGCGTACGCCGGACTTTGAGCGCGCCCATGCGCTGGCCGCGGCCGAGGCGTTTCTGAATGATGCCCGTACTCGTAGCGCAGCCGCGCGCACACTGGCCGACCGGCTCGAGGCCCTGAAATTTGATCTGTCGCGCGCGATCCCGACGATTCTCCCGGCCGTTGGGCCCGTCGTCGCGCCAGGGCTTGTGCTGATGAGCCGGATCGGCGGTTGGCTGGAGCGCTGGTTGGGCCTGCCGTCCAACGCAGTATTTCAGGTGCTGCGCGGTCTGCCACACAATGTCACCACCGAGATGGACCTGCGACTATGGGCGCTCGTACAGGCGATCCGCGCCGACGCAGCCGCGCGCGATACGCTGTTGCACATGCCGGTCGAAGAGCAAGCGGCAGCCTACGCGCGCGGCGCGCTGCCGGCCACGGCGCAGCAGGCGATCAAGCAATTTCTCGACAAGTATGGCATGCGCGCGGTGGCCGAGATCGATATCGGCAGGCCGCGCTGGCGCGACGATCCAACGCCGATCTTGCAGACCATTCATGGGTATTTGCAGCTCGACGATCTCAGCCACGCGCCGGATGCGTTGTTCGCGCACGGCGCGGACGAGGCCGCGCGGCTGGCGGCCGAGTGGACCGGGCAGGTGCGACGCACGCCCTTTGGTGCGATCCGCGCCCGCTTGCTGGGCGGTGCGATCGATCGGATGCGCCGGCTGATTGGGCTGCGCGAGTCGCCCAAGTTCTACCTGATCAGTCTGCTTGGCACCTATCGCGACGCGCTGCTGGCACATGCCCGCGAGCTTGCCGAGCGCGGCACGCTGGACCAAGCCGACGACATCTTTTTCCTTTCGCTTGATCAGCTGGGCCGATTCGCGCGGGGCGAGCCGCTCAACCTCAAGGCGCTGGTCGCCGAACAGCGCGCCGAGTATGAGCATAATCGCGCCAACCGGCGCATGCCGCGGCTGCTGCTCAGCACCGGCGAGACATTCTACGACGGGCTAAGCGAGACTGGCGCGAGCGACCTGATTGGCGACCCAGTCTCGCCCGGCGTTGTCGAAGGCCCCGTGCGGGTGGTGCACGATCCGCGCGGCGTGCGATTGGCGCCGGGTGAGATCCTGGTCTGCCCTGCCACCGACCCCGGCTGGACGCCGCTGTTCCTGACGGCTGGCGGCCTGGTGATGGAGGTTGGCGGGATGATTACACATGGCTCGGTAGTCGCCCGTGAATATGGCATCCCTGCGGTCGTAGGCGTGCAGGCGGCGACAACGCGCTTGCACACCGGCCAGCGCGTACGGGTAGATGGCACGCAGGGGCGGATCACAATTCTGGACGAAGCGCCGGAGCCTGACGAAAAAGTAGTCACGAGTATCGCGGAATAACGGTTCAAGGCGGCGCCGGTTAGGAAATCGTTCCAAGTTGAATCGGTTGCGTTCGATCTATCGTTAACGACATAGCTGTATTACTTTTCGCTTGGCAACGCGAAAAGTAATACATATAAGTCGAAAAGTACCATGCTGCCGTCTATCCTGAGCTCGCCGAAGGGCAGGCTAAAATCGCATAAGGCGACAGCGCCATAAGGAGGGCCAAATGGGATCGCGTCTGCTACCGATCATGCGCAAAGAGTTCATTCACATCATCCGCGACCCGCGCACGCTGCTGGTGATGTTCATCACGCCACTTATACAGCTCATTCTGTTCGGCTACGCCGCGACATCCGACGTGCGCAATGTCCCGCTGGCGGTCTTCGACCAGAGCCGCACGCCGCAGAGCCGCCAGTTGGTCGAGTCGTTTGTGGAATCGGGCCAATTCTCGGTCACACGCTTGGCCACCAGTGAGCAGGATCTGGCGCAGCTGGTTGATGCCGGCACCGCCCGTGCCGGACTGATTATCCCCCCGACCTACGCGGCTGACCTGATCGGCGGACGCGGCGCGCAGGCGGCGTTTGTGCTGGATGGCTCGGACCCGTCGGTCGCATCGTCGGCGTTGTCGTCGGCACGGCTCATCGGCCAGGTCGAAGCGACCAACGTTCAGCAGCAGACGCTGGCACGGCGCGGCAGCGGGTTAACACTCGCGCCGCCAATCGAGGTACGCACACGCGTCTGGTATAACCCCGATATGCTTAGTGCGATCTTCATGGTTCCGGCGCTGATTGGCCTGCTCCTGCAGATGCAGGCGACCCTGCTGACCTCCTCGGCAATCGTGCGCGAGCGTGAGCGCGGCACGATCGAGCAGCTGATCGTGACGCCGATCAGGCCGTTCGAGCTCATCCTTGGCAAGATTCTGCCCTATGCGCTGATAGCACTCCTGATTACTGTCGAGGTCTTAGTGGTAGGCACATTGCTGTTCGGTGTGCCAATCAGGGGTAGCATTGGGCTGCTGCTGGGTATCTCCTGTCTGTTCCTACTTTCGGCCCTAGGCATTGGCCTGCTGATTTCGACCGTCGCGAACACGCAGCAAGAAGCCTTTCTGCTGACCTTCTTGACAATGTTTCCCTCGGTCTTCCTGGCTGGCATGATCTACCCTGTTGCTGCGATGCCAAAGGTGCTCCAAATTGTCAGCGGTGTCATTCCCTTAACGTACTTTCTGATCATCGTGCGTGGCATTGTGATCAAGGGTGTCGGCGTGTCCGCGCTCGCTCCGCAAATCGGGGCGCTGGCGATCTTTGGTGCCGTGCTGATTGTCCTGGCGTCGACACGCTTCCGCAAACGCTTGGATTAATTTTGAGTTCTCAGTTCTGAGTTTTGAGTTTGCACTATTGCAGCCGGAACTCAAAACTCAAAATTCAAAACTCGAAACTGTTAGTTCTCACGGGTGGAACTCAAAACTCAAAATTGTTTAATGGAGGATTGATATGCATAACCGAGCACGAATTATCGCCCCAATCTTGCTGCTGGCACTGCTGGCTGGCGGCGGGTTTTGGTGGTGGAACCAGCGCGCGGCGGCGGCGGGCGCACACACGCTCAGCGGCTCCGGCACGATCGAGGCCGAGGATGTGCTGATCACCAGCGAGGTCTCTGGGCGCGTCCAGTCGCTGCTGGTCGACGAAGGCCAGGAGGTGGCCGCGGCTCAGACGCTGGCCAAGCTCGACCCGGCGCTGCTCGAAGCTCAGCGCGACCAGGCCGCCGCCACCGTCGCCGTGGCCGAGGCCAATCTGGCGCTGCTCAAGGCCGGCAACCGCGCCGAGGATGTCGCCGCCGCAAAGGCCCAGGCCGACCAGGCGCGTGCCGCGCGCGACGGCGCCGCCCAGGGCTATGAAAATGCCCTCAAGGCGCTGAAGAACCCGCAGCAACTCGATGCGCAGGTCATCCAGGCTCAGGCCGCGCGCGATTCGGCACAGCGCGCGCTGGCGCTGGTGCAGGCCGGCAGCCGCGCCGAAGATGTCGCTGCCGCCGAGTCGACGCTGGCCCAGGCCCAGGCGAGCCTGCAGGCAACCCGCGACCGGCTCTCGGCCACCAAGACGCAGGCCGAGGTGCAGGTTCAGCAGTCGGCTTTGGCACTCACACAAGCGCAGGCGCGTTATGCCCAGGCCAAGACTAACTGGGACTATGTGCAGGACACCGGCAATGATCCGCTCATTCCGAAAGTGTCCGACGGCAAAGGCGGTACCAAGCCGAACAAGCTGAGCGATGCCCAGCGCGAGAATTATTACGCGCAGATCGTGCAGGCCGAAGCGGCGATGCACCAGGCCGAGCAGGCGGTGCAGCAGGCGCAAGTCGCCGCCGAGGCCGCGCGCCAGGCCGAGGTGAGCGGCATTCAGACTGCCGAGAGCCAGGTGGACTTGGCCGACGCCACGCTTGCCAAGCTGCGTAACGGTGCGACCAAGGAGAACCTGGCGGCGGCGCAGACCGCGCTGACGAACGCACAGCGCGCGCTCGATCAGTCGCTGGCGATGCGCAAAGACCCGTTGCAGCTTCAGTCGGCGGCCGACGCGGCCAAGGCCCAGCTCGACAGCGCCGACGCGGCGCTCGCTCAGGCGCAGGCGCGGCTAGAATTGGCCCAGGCCGGTGCGCGTGCCGAGCAGATCCAGGCGGCCGAGGCGCAACTGGCCCAGGCGCGCGCAAACCAGCGCCAGATCGAGGTGCAGCTGGCCAAAACCACGCTCACTGCACCGCGCGGCGGCCTGGTGCTCAGCCGCGCAATCCACGAGGGCGAGCAGGCCTCACCCGGCGCCGCGCTGATGACGATTGGCTCGCTCGACAGCGTGCGCCTGACGGTCTATATCGGCGAAACCGATATCGGGCGCGTGCGCCAGGGCCAGCAGGTCGATGTCACGGTCGATAGCTTTCCTGGGCGCACATTCAAAGGTACGGTGACATTTATCTCGCAAGAGGCCCAGTTCACGCCGCGCAACGTGCAGACCAAGGATGAGCGCACCACCACCGTATTCGCCGTGCGCGTGGAGCTGGCGAACCCCGACCACGCGCTGAAGCCGGGCATGCCTGCCGACGCTGTGATCATTGAATAATTGTATATTGTATATTGCAAATTAGCCTCAATGAATTTGCAATATACAATGTACAATTTGCAATTTGCAATCGAGCACTATGAATAATGCAATTGAGATAGATAGACTGACTCGCAGCTTCGGCGCGGTCCACGCGGTGGCTGGGCTGACGATGCGCGTTCCGGCGGGGCGGATCTATGGTTTGATCGGCGCGGATGGCGCGGGCAAGACCACCACGCTGCGAATACTCTGTGGCGCGCTGCTGCCGGATGGTGGCCGGGCTACCATCATGGGGATCGACGTGGCGCGCGACCCCGAGGGGGTGCGGCGGCGGATTGGCTATATGCCGCAGCGCTTCAGTTTGTACGGCGACCTGACCGTGCGTGAAAATATGTTGTTCTTCGCCGATATCTATGGCGTGCCGCGCGCCGAACAGGAGCCGCTGCTGGATCGGCTGCTGGCCTTTAGCCGGCTCGGCCCATTCCAGCAGCGCCGCGCCGAGGCTCTTTCGGGCGGGATGAAACAGAAGCTCGCGCTAGCCTGCACGCTCATCCACAAGCCCGATGTGCTGCTGCTCGACGAGCCAACCACCGGCGTCGACCCCGTCTCGCGTCGTGAGTTCTGGGATATTCTGCGCGATGCCGTGAACCAGGATGGCATGACCGTGCTGGTCTCGACGCCATATATGGACGAAGCCGATCGCTGCCATACTGTCGGCTTTATGCGCGCTGGCGCGTTGATGGCCAGCGGCACTCCGCGCGAGCTCCAAAAGCTGGTCCATGGTGTCGTGCTTGAGCTTCAAATCCGGCCGCTGCATGAAGCGCAGGTGCTGCTGAGCGCGATGCCGGGCGTGCACGAGGTGCAGGTGTTCGGCGATCGGCTGCATTTGATCGCCGACGCGGCCCTGCCCGAGGCGGATCTGCGCGAGCAATTGGAGCGTGGCGGCGCGACGCTTGGCGCCGTTCGGCCAGTACAGCCGACGATGGAAGATGTGTTTATGTACCTTCAGCGGAACGCTGCCAGCGGTTGCTGATCAAAGCTGTATCGCTCATCGTTCTTGCGACAGATACAACTCATTTTAGCCTTCCCTTCGTCAGGCCCTTCGACAGGCTCAGGGGAGCCTCAGGACGGGCGGCAGCCCTTCGACACGCTCCCCTTCGACAAGCTCAGGAACCGGAACCGCGCTACTTTACTTATCCATTTGTGTTTTGTTTTTGCGCTCTACGAGCGCAAAAACAAAACACAGAAAATAGGAAGTACCATGCTGCCGTCTATCCTGAGCCTGCCTGCCCTGAGCTTGTCGAAGGGTCGAAGGGCAGGCTCATAGCCGCTAATGCAGATTAGTCTTCGTTGTGCATAAGCATGGCTGAATAAAAATGGAGCAACAATGACACCCTTTAATGGCCTGGGCATGCATCTCGGCACACTTTCGCGGCTGTCGGCGGCGAGGACGCGCTCGATTAGCCCCGAAAACTTTACTGGCGCAAAAGGTCAGGGCGGCAGGGCCACCGAGGGCACGGGAGCACAAGCCGCGCGAGACCTGGGCATTGGCTGGAAGATCTCGCCTTCGATCCGGATTGCCGTTGGCGAGACGCGTGTGTTGGCCGATATCGACGGCTCCGGCGCGATCCAGCATATCTGGATGACGCCGACCGGCAACTGGCGCTACAGTATTCTACGCATCTACTGGGATGGCGCAGATATGCCGGCGGTGGAATGTCCGCTCGGCGACTTCTTCGCGTGCGGCTGGGGTAAGTACGCGCAGGTCAGCTCCTTGGCGATCTGCGTCAACCCCGGCAGCGCGTTTAACTGCTACTGGGAGATGCCGTTCCGCCAGGGCGCGAAAATAACGCTGACCAATATCGCCGACGAGCCAATGACGCTGTACTATCAGATTACCTACGCCGAAACCGACGTGCCCGACGACGCGGCCTATTTTCACGCCCAGTTCCGGCGCGTCAACCCACTACCGTATAAGCTCGACTTTGTCCATTTGCCCACGGGGCGGTAACGCCTCAGTATGAGGCCGGCGCATCTACTCGCGGCTTTTTTGGATGTCGCCTGTGGCAGGCGATATGCAAATAATTCAGAGCCGGTCGTGACATGCCTTTCTGGGCGCCCTGATGCGCTCTACAATATGGACAAAGTCGAGATAAGGGCGTCTACACTATTCTCGAAGGCGTGCGCGGGCGTGGGCACTACGTCGGCACATACATGGCTTGGGGCGTGAACAACAGCGGTTGGTGGGGCGAAGGCGAGATTAAATTCTTCCTGGATGGGGACGACGAGTACCCGACGATCTGTGGCACCGGCACCGAGGATTACTTCTGCGGTTCGTACAACTTCGATGCGAGCGAGCGCCATAACGAAGGCTACATAACATTCAACAGCCCGTATGCTGGATTGCCGCAAGTCATCCGTCCCGACGGCAATTACCAGTCGCAGACGCGCTTTGGCATGTATCGCTGGCACATCATGGACCCGATCCGCTTCGAACGCGATCTATGCGTAACCATCCAGGCGCTCGGCTGGCGCAGCGGCGGACGCTACCTGCGGCTGCAAGACGACATCGCGTCGGTGGCCTATTGGTACCAGACGCTGCCAACCGCGCCGTTCCCAGCACTGCCCGATCGCGACTACTTGGAGATTATTTAGGATAACTGTATGAACACATCCTACGCTGTCGAGACCGACGCCCTCACCCGCCGCTTTGGCGATTTCATTGCGGTGGACCGCGTGACGCTGCGGGTTGAGCCGGGTGAGGTGTTTGGCTTTCTCGGGCCGAACGGCTCAGGCAAGACCACGACCATTCGCATGTTGTGCGGGCTACTGGCGCCAACCGAGGGCAGCGGCCGCGTGCTAGGATTTGATATCGGCCGCGAGAGCGAAGCGATCAAGGCGCGGATCGGCTATATGTCGCAGAAATTTAGTCTGTACTCCGATCTGACCGTACACGAAAATTTGGCGTTCTACGCCGATGTCTACGGCATCGATCGGCGTGAGCGGGCTGCGCGCATGGCCGAGCTGATCGCAATGGCCGGGCTTAGCGGGCGCGAGGGCGAGCTCACTGCCAACCTCTCCGGCGGCTGGAAGCAGCGGCTTGCGCTGGCCTGCGCGATTGTCCACCGGCCGCGGATGCTGTTCCTCGACGAGCCGACCGGCGGCGTCGATCCCGAGGCCCGGCGCTCGTTCTGGGAGCTGATCTACAATCTGGCCCAGCAGGGCGTGACGGTATTTGTGACAACGCACTACATGGACGAGGCCGAGCACTGCAACCGGATCGGGCTAATGTACGGCGGCAAACTGGTGGCGCTCGACACGCCGGCGGCGCTGAAGCAGAGCACGATCAACGGCGATGTGTTGGAGATCGAAGGCACACCGCAGGAACAGGCGCGCGATATCGTTGCGGCTGCGCCTGGCGTGCGTGAGGTCGCGCCGCATGGCGCGCGACTGCACGCGATTGTCGACGACGCGGCGCTGCGCGTCGCACAGCTTAGCAGCGCGCTGCTGGCCGCAGGTATCGCCGATATACGTGTCGAGCGGATTGAGCCGTCGTTGGAAGATGTGTTCGTGGCGCTGGTGAGTGGGCAGGCGGCGAACGATGAAACTCATGGGTAGAGCACATGAGCCACCGAGTCCACAGAGTACATTCCAGGCATCTTTTTACCGGATTGGGCTATCGATTGTTCATCAGCTCCCGATCAAGCGACTATCTGATCCAGAATTGCATCCACCCCGATCTGTGCCACATCGATATCTTCCATTTCCGGCAGGCCGCTCACGGCCACAGCGCCGACCACGGTTCCGTCAATCGCCACCGGCAGCCCGCCGCCCCAGCCGATATAGCGCGGATCGCCAAAGTACGCCATGTCGAAGCCAGTCTGTGGATCGCGGGCCGATTGGCCGAGTTCACGCGTGGGTTTACGCTCGCGTGCTGCGGTCCAGGACTTATTTGTGGCGATCACGATCGACGGCAGCGGAGCGCCATCGAGGCGCAGCAGTGCGATCAATTCGCCATGCGCATCCGCTACGGCGATAACGGCTGCCTTCCCACGTTTCTGTAGCTCTGCTTGAATCGCCTCGATCGCCCGCTGGGCTTCGCTGTGCCCCAAACTGACGTGCTGATACACTGCTTTCTCCTTTGCATGCCGCGGATGTCGTTGCAGCGTAGTATAGCGGATCTTGGGAATCTGCAACCCTTCGACTGCGCGGTTCCTGAGTGTGTCGAAGGGCAGGACAGGTCTGCAATCTGCAATCGTATTAGTGACATTCAATCAATCCAGTCGGGTCGACATTCGCGCCGCCGTGCCAGACTTCGTAGTGCAGGTGCGGCCCGCTGGCCATGCCGGTGCTGCCGACCGTGCCAATCAGCGCGCCCGCGCCAATGATCTGACCATCGGTCACCTCTACGCTGTCGAGGTGCGCATAGGCGGTGCTCCAGCCGGTCTGCTCGTCGGTAATGCGCACGTAGTTGCCGCCGGGCCAGCTGCCCAGGTACACATGCGCCACCCCGTCGGTGGTTGCGGCGATCGGCGCGCCCTCGGTCGTCGCCGGCTCGGCATTGCCGTCGCCGCCGCCGTCGATTGCCAGGTCGACCGCGCCCCACACACTTGTCGGCATGTGCGTGCCTTCGTTATAGCCTTGTGTAACCACGACGTGGCCATTGGGTGCGGTGAGCGGGCAGCCGTGCGGCCCATCGGCGGCAAGTGTAAAGCGCGGCGTTGGCGTTGGCGGGAGGCTTGTCGGCGGCGGCGCGGTTGGCGCCGGCAGTGCTGTTGCGCTTGGTTGCGGCCGCGCGGTGGCGCTGACGATCGCGCGTGTTTGGCGGTCGGTGGGTGTCGCTGCAGCGGTGGCGGCGCGCTCCGGTGCGATCAGGTGTGGCGCGGCGCTGGCGGATGGCTGGGAATTCAGTATCGGAATGACCGGGAATAGCATTCCGATCATCACGGCGATCACCATGTAGGCGCCGCGTTTCATCCAGATAGTCGCTCGGTCACGCGGCGTTTCGCGGCGCATGGCGTTATGGAGCAGCTCAGGCGGCAGATGAAACACATGCGCCAGCCGCGCTCGGCTTTCCGGATCAAGCCGCTGCATGCCGTACTCAAGCTCGGCCAGCCTGCGCGCGGGAATCTCGGTGAGTAGCGCCAGGTCGATCAGCGTCAAACCACGGCTAAGACGGATTGCTCGTATGTCGGTCACGCGTTTCCTTATCGGGCATAGACAGCACAGCGCGAGCGAGGCGGAGTTCCGCTCCTCGCGACCTGAGCATACGCGATATTGGCCGTTTTGTGGATGACATACTGTTTACAGATGCAAACCGTATAGCACGTGCGTACCTAGTAATACTATAAAGATTCGTAACGGTCCGTTGCGGACGGTCGCGTGGCGCCCTTGCGGTGCGCGATCGAGCGTGCTATGCTTATGGCACCATTACATCGGCATTCCTCACACAAAGCGCGACATGCTACTCATGCCGCGCTTTTCACACATCCAGCCAATCTTGCCCGGCCGACATCTATGGCGCACTCATTCGGAAGGAGGAAAGCCATGACCATCCGGCGCATACTTTGGATCGCCATCCCGGTGTTAGTGATCATTGTGCTGGCTGGCGCTGGGGCACTCACTTGGCTGGTGCTCAATCGGCGTTCCGCCGAGCCGGTGCGGCTGGTGGTGATGAGTGATGATCATCGAGTACGATTGGTAGAGGAAGATGGCGCCGAGCGTGTGCTGGCCGAGAATGCGTTGACCCAAGGCTATAGCTTTCCGGCCACTTCGCCCGATGGGCGGCGCGTCGCTTACGTGGCGAGCGAGCAGGATCGGTCGGCGATCGTGCTGTACGATTTAATCAGCGGCGAGCGCAAAGAGATCTATCAGAGCCAGGCCAATATCCCGATCGACCTGGCCTGGTCGCCGGATGGGAAATATATCGTGTTTTTGATCGGGCGCGAACTCACCGCCCAAATCGTGCCGACCGACGGCTCTAAGCCGGCCCAACTGATCGCGGCGGGGTCACCGTCGTTCTTCGCCTGGAGTCCGGATAGTGCGACGCTGCTGCTGCACCTTGGCGGCCACACCGTGCAGGGCGGCCAAGTTTCGACGTTCCGCCCTGGCCAGCAGCAGGCCAGCCCGCTGCTGAGCGACCCAGGTCTGTTTCAGGCGCCCGCCTGGTCGCTGGATGGCAGCCATTTTTTCTATGTCGCGCAGCCGCCAATCACCCACGCCGAGCCGAGCATCGAAGATATCAAGAGCGATATCATGCGCGTCTCGGCCGATGGCAAAGATTCGGTGATGTTGGTGCGCGAGGAGAAGGCCGATCTACGAATCATTCGCGCGCCAAATAGCGATCAGATCGCCTATGTCATCGTGGGTGAACAGGGATTTGGCCCGCTCAAGCTGATCGACGGCGTTGGCGGCAAGCTGCGCATCCTCTCGCGCGAGGGCGAGCATGTCACCGCATTTTTCTGGTCGCCCAACGGCCAGCAGATCGCCTACCTGACCCATGATGGCGAGTTTACTCCCGACGGCGAGCGCACCTGGCATATCGTCGATGCCACCAGCGGAGCGATCCGCGACTTCGACAGCTTCCGGCCAAGCGCCGCGTTCGCTGGCCTGCAGGTCTTTTTCGACGCCTATACCTTTTCATTCAGCCCTTGGTCGCCCGAGGGTATGCGGTTGGCCTATGGCGCCGAGGATGGAGTGTACCTGATTGATCTGGCCTCTGGCACGATTGCCAAAAAAGCCGATGGCACACTCGGTATGTGGGTTGGGGGCAGGTAGTGCCTGCTAAGTGTTCGCTATCGCAAATCCATTCCAGTTCCTTCAGAAACCGAAAGTTCCTGCGCGAAAGAACTGAAGGAACTTGGATCGAAGGTCAGATTCCCATGTTGCGCAGCGCGATCGCGACCGCGGCCAGCACCAGTACCCCGCCGAGCAGGAAATACAGCGCTGCTGGGCCGATATCGCGCCAGCGTGGCAGGGCTGGGCCGCGTCGTCGCGGCTCGACCTCAATGCGCTGGCCGCGCCAGTATGTTACACGGCCTCGCTCGGGCGGTCCGCCCTCGCGTACCCACATGCGCCAGCCAAGCGCCAATAGCCAGGCGCCGCCGCCGCCCACCGCCAGAACCGTGATCGGCCAGGGTAAGCGCGCGGTGTTCGTCAGTGCTATAAGCACGACGATTGCTACGACCCAGCGCCAGTCAAAACGTATACTCCTCACACCAGCTCCCTCATGCAATTGCAGATTGCAGATTAGATCTAATATATATGTTCTCAAACGAATATGACGCTCGCCAAAGACTTTTTGTTGATTAGTGCTATTTAATAACACGAGTTACGCGGTGGCCGCTGCGACATGGCTAATAGCCTGCCCTTCGACCCTTCGACAAGCTCAGGGCAGGCAGGCTCAGGATAGATGGCAGCATGGTACTTCTTGATTATGCCATATTTCGTTTTTGCGCTCGGAGAGCGCAAAAACGAAATATGATTAGCCAATAAAGCACCGCGGTTCCTGAGCTTGCCGAAGGGCTGCCGAAGGCAAAGGAGGCTTGTAAAAAGCGTCAACATTATAGCACTTGCGTGTTTTTCGATGCTCCGCCATAATGCCTGCTATGCGAAGATTGTATGTTGCGCGTGGCCTGCGTGGCTTGGTGCGCGGGCTTGTGCTGGCGGCACTGAGTGTTGTCGCGATGCTGGCGTTGATCTGCGTGCTGATCGTGCTTCAAGGCCGGCGCGACGATCTGCAGAATCTTGGGGTTGGGCGCGTCGGCGCGGCGATCGTACTCGGCACGGCGCAGTGGAGCGGAGATCGATCGCTGGTGCTGCGCGCGCGGCTCGATCACGCGCTGGATCTGTATCGCCGCGGCCAGGTGCGGCTGATCATCCTGACCGGCGGCGTTGGCGCCGGCGAGACTGTTTCCGAAGCGGCCGCGGGCAAGCAGTATTTGCTGGGGCGCGGGCTGCCGGCCGAGGCGCTGCTGATCGAAGATCGGGGCACCAGCACCTGGGAGAATCTACGCAACAGCGTGGCGCTGATCCAGTCGCATCAGATTGGAGCAGTGGTGCTGGTCAGCGATCCATTTCAGATGCTGCGGTCGCTCAAGATGACGCGCGATCTCGGCTTGATCGCATACGGTTCGCCAACGCGTACATCGCCGATTTCTGCTAACGGCTGGCAAGCGGCGCGCTACGTGGTACGTGAGGCCTGGGCTTATCTGGTGTATCTGTTCTTTCGCCAGTAGCCAGAAAAGGTAAAAGGCAAAAGTATTGGGTCGGTAACTCCTACCTTTTGCCTTTTTACTTTCGATCGAGGGGCACGGTCTGGTGTAGCATGTTCACAATGTTTTCGTTCATTCCATTGAGGCCAAATAGCCATACTTCGGCAACGCCGGCCGCGCGGGTTAGCTGCAAATCGCGCTGCAGCGTCTCTGGCGGCACAAATTGGTCCGACCTGCCCGCACCGTCGTCGAGCACACCCAGTGCTGGAATAAAGCGCGCGCCATAGCGCTCGACGCCGCAGCGCAGGATGCGGGCCATCTCGTCGCTCGGCCGGCCCGCGCCGGTGGTGTACAGATCGAGATGCAGCGACACCTGCGGGTAGTCCAGTGGATCGAAGTGCATCCCCATCAGCCGCAGAAAGAGCGGGTCGAGTCCCATCGACGTATGCGAGCGCCAGATTTGTACCGGCTCGGTGCGCGCGCGCAGCCATTGGTCGAGCCAGAGGCGATTCTGAGGCCAGCTCGCGATCGATGGATGCTCCAACTCAGGTGGCATCTCTAGATCCCAGAGCACTGGCAGACCGGTGGCCTCGCTAGCGACTCGCCGCACCGCGCTCGCATCCGACCAGGTTCCGGGGTAGTAGCCTTCGTGCGCCGCCAGCAGCGGCCAGAAATAGACCTCGCGCACCTGCGGGTATTGGCGCATAATCGTCGCACGCAGTGTCATGAAGGCCGCACGCGAGGGCGCCGCTACCGCCAGCGTCACCGGGAAGTCGACGTACTTGAGGTGCGCCAACCGCCAGGGTGCCGGGAACTCTTCGTAGAGCCCGATTCGTATGGTGTCGGGTAGGGCTGCTGGCCGGGAGCCACCGCAGCTTGCATAGGGATTCCATGGGAGCACGCGCTTGCCGGTGCCCCATTCGTAACAACTCGCGCCGAGCCAGAGTAGTGTGAGACCTAATGCGGCCCCAAGGGTGCGGATCAATAGCCGTCGGAGGCGCAGCGTAGCGCCGAATGCGGGACGCACGGCGCCGCGGGAGTTTGCCAGTGGAATGGCTGCCAGTGCGCGCCGCGCCAACAACTTCTGGCCCGATGTGCTGCTCAGCACATCAGCGTCGGCGGGCGCGCGCTCAAGCGCGGGCAAAGCGGCTAGGGCGGGGTCGCCGTTGTTCAATGGTGTCTGCATGGGCGAGTGTGCTAGGATGTCCTGCTCTTAGTTTACCACAACGCCGAACCAAATCCAACTGGTCAACTGGTTACAAAAAAGCTAGAACACAACCTTGTCAAAAATGATACCGGTGCGCGCTGGCAATTGGGGCGAGCCGGGGCGAGTCAGAACAGGATCGGAGCGATCATCGACTTGCAAGTTATTTTCCGAGCGTCTCCAACACCTCCATCAACGACACCACCCAGGTTTCGCCCGGCAGCGAGCGGCGGTCGAGGCGCACAAATTGCGGGCCAACTCGTATCGAAGGGTTCTGCCCGAAGCGCCGGCGTAGCTTCTCGCGGTCGTGCGCGCTGCCCTCCGGCAGCCGTACAATGAACTCTTCCGCCGTCGTCACGATCGATGTAACTCCGGCGACAAGCGCTAGCGCTTTGATCTGCAGCCAGATCAATAGGCTGTCGGCTGGCTCGGGCAGCTTACCGAATCGGTCGGTGAGTTCCTGGCGCATGGCGCGCACATCGTGCGGGGTCTGGGCCTCGGCCATATGCTGGTAGACCCCCAGGCGCACCCGGTCGTCGGCGATATACTCGGGCGGCAGATACGCGTCCAGCGGCAGATCGAGCGTGACCAGCGGCGAGATCAGCACCTTCTCGTCGACCTTGACCGGCGGCTGCCGCTTTGACAAGGTGGCACGGTGAGGGAGCGTCCGTTGTCCGTTGTCAGTGGTTGGTGGTTCGTCGTCCGTCGCTATTGACGACGGACTACTGACTACGGACTCTGTTCGGTTCTCAGTTCGGTAGTTCGACGCCACCAGCCGCGCCTTCATGGTCTTGACGGCCTGCTCCAGCAACCGCGAGTACAGGTCGAAGCCGACCGCGGCGATATGGCCGCTCTGCTCGGCCCCCAGCAGATTACCCGCGCCGCGGATCTCTAGGTCGCGCATGGCGATGCGGAAACCGGCGCCGAGCTCGGTCGCCTCCTGGATCGCCTGCAGCCGCTCCTGGGCTTCGGGTGTCATGCGATGGTCGGGCTTGTAGAACAGATAGGCATATGCGCGCTGCGCGCTGCGCCCAACTCGCCCGCGCAGTTGGTAGAGCTGTGCCAGGCCATAGTGCGTAGCGTCGTCCACGACGATCGTATTGGCGTTTGGCACATCCAGCCCACTCTCGATGATTGTGGTGCAGACCAGCACGTCGTCTTTGCCGCTGAAAAAGTCGAGCATGACCTTCTCGAGTTGATGCTCGCCCAATTGTCCATGGCCAATGCCGATTTCGGCCTCGGGCACCAGCTGTTTGAGCTTGTCGGCGACATAGTAGATGCTCTGGACGCGGTTGTGCAGGTAGTAGATCTGACCGCCGCGGTCGAGCTCGCGCAAGATCGCCTCGCGCACCAGCTGATCGTCGGTCGGCAGCACATAGGTCTTGATCGGCACGCGATCCTCCGGCGGCGTGTCGATCACGCTCAAGTCGCGGATGCCGGCCAGCGCCATGTGCAGCGTGCGCGGGATGGGTGTGGCTGTGAGCGTCAGCACGTCGACATTCGCGCGCATCTGCTTGATGCGTTCCTTGTGGCGCACGCCAAAGCGCTGCTCCTCGTCGACAATCAGCAGGCCCAGGTCCTTGAAGTGAATATCTTTCGAAAGCAGCCGGTGCGTGCCGATGATGATATCGATCGATCCATTGCTCAGCTGAGCAGTGATCTCGTCCTGCTCCTTCGGCGAGCGAAAACGCGAGATGACATCGACTTTGATTGGGAACGCGGCCATACGGCGCCGAAACGTGTCGTAGTGCTGCTGAGCCAGCACAGTGGTCGGCACCAGCACAGCTACCTGCTTGCCATCTTGCGCGGCTTTGAAGGCTGCCCGCAGCGCCACCTCAGTTTTGCCGAAGCCAACGTCGCCGCAGATCAGCCGGTCCATCGGCTGGATCTGCTCCATATCGTGCTTGACATCGGCGAGCGCGCGCAGTTGGTCGGGCGTTTCGGCGTAAGGAAAGCCATCTTCCAGGTCGCGCTGCCACTCATTGTCGGGGCTGAACGCGAAGCCCTGGCTGAGCTGGCGCTTGGCGTACAGTTCCAGAAGATCGTTGGCCAGCTCTTGCACGGCCGCGCGGGCTTTGCGCTTGGCGCGCTCCCATTCCTGCGTGCCCAGGCGCGTCAGCTGCGGCTCGGCGTCGCCCGCGCCGATATAGCGCGACACGCGGTCGATCTGATCGACTGGCACATACAGGCGGTCGCCCTCGGCGTAGCGCAGATTCAGATACTCGCGCTCGGTCTTGCCGACGGTGCGGCGGATCAGGCCCTCGTAGACGGCGATGCCATGCTCGATATGCACGACAAAGTCGCCTTGCTTCAGGCCGCGTAGGAACGCGGCGCGCTCCTCGGCATTGCGGTCGCGCTTGCGCTTGCGCTCGGCGACCGGACGGCGCTGGCGCCAGCCGAAGATCTCGGCGTCGGTGTAGAGTGTGATATTGAGCTCGGGCGAGCGCCAGCCCTCGTCGAGCGAGCCATGCACCACGGTAAGAACAGAGAACAAAGAACTAAGAACAGCTGAATCGTCTGCGATTGTTCTTTGTTCCTTGTTCCTTGTTGTCTTTAGGGCCTCTTGAACCATCTCCTGAATGCGCGCGGCCTGCGGCGTGACGACCACCACCTGCTCGCCGGAGTGCAGCCGGTCGGCGATATCTTCGACCAGGCGCTTCAGCTGGCCGCCAAACAGATCGGCAGGAGCGAAAAGTGTGTCGGGCAGCTGGAGATTGGAGATTGGATATTGGAGATTGTTGTTTCGAGGACCAATCTCTAGTCTCCAATCTCTAATCTCAGGCTCGTTGTTGCTCAGGTTCACCAGCGCGCATCGCTCGGCTTGCGCGATCAGTTCATCCCACAGCAGATATGGGCGCGGGAAGTCGGGTACGAGCTCGCCGGCCTCGATATGCGCCTTGCGCCGTTCCTCGGCGTGGTGGTGCAGCTCGGCCGCATGCTCGGCCAGTTGTAGCATTTCGCTGAAGACGATCGTGGCGCCGGGCGGCAGGTGCGAGAACAAAGAACAAGGAACAGAGAACAAAAAGTCGCCTTCGTTGGTCGCTGCGCTTTGTTCTTCGTTCTTTGTTCTTTGTTCCCAAAAGAAGGGTGCAAACAAGGCCCGTCCCTCGAACCGCTCGCCCTGCTCGATCCGCTCGATCGCCGCATCCCACTCCTCACGAGCCTCGCGGCGCAGCGCCTCGGCGTCGATCGCGCGCAGGCGCCGCACGGCCTCGGCGCGTCGCCAGAACGGAATTTCGTGCGGCGGGCCGATCAGCGCCGAGCGCACCTGGGACTCACTGCGCTGTGTGATCGGGTCGAATCGCCGTAGACTATCGATTTCATCGCCAAAGAACTCAATCCGCAGCGGCAGCTCATCGCCGGGCGGGAAAATATCGACGATACCGCCGCGCCGATTGAGTTCGCCCGGCTCCTCGACCGTCGGCGCCACGCGGTAGCCCATCGCCACCCAATCGGCGATCAGCTCGTCGATATTGCGCTCATCGCCGCGTTTCAGCAGCACGGTTGCGCCAGCGCATTCCCGCGGCGTCAGGGTGGGCTGGATCAACGCCTTGATCGGCGCCACGATCACCAGCGGAGAACCGAGAACCGAGAACTGAGAACCATCATTGCCACCATTGAGATCTGGTTCTTGGTTGACCCTGCGGGTGCCCGTTCTTGGTTCTGATGCGAGTCGCCGCAGTACCCGCAGCCGTTCCGCGATCACGTCGTTGCCAGGTGACATCGGCTCGTAGGGCATCGCGTCGATTGAAGGAAACAGCTGCACCGCGTCAGGGTCCAGCCATTGACAGAGATCTTCGCGAGTGCGCAGCGCCGCATCGCTATTGCCGACAATATAGAGTAATGGGCCGGCCGTTTGCTCTGCCAACGCGGCCACCAGCGGCGGGCGCGCCGCGGTGAGCGACGGCGCGACATGTACACGCGCGCTCGGCTGATCGCGTAACATCTGCACCAGTGCCACGACGCGTTTATGACTACTCACTTGTTGGAGGATCGAATCGAGTTCTGAACTCATGGATTTAGCTCTTTTTGTGTTCGGCACAAAACGACCGGGGGCATGGTCGGCACGACCAGCCCCTGACAGATACAATGTAGTCGCCGCCAGCGGCGCGCCCAGACGTTGCCAGGCTCGGCAACTCTATGGTGCGATCCAGCCTCGGCCGCAGCGCGCGAGTACGGATGTTATAGCACGATTTCTGCCGATCGTAAAGCGACTTGGGGTGTGCGTAAGGCTACGTCAAAGTCTACCTTGAACTGATGAAGGTGGTATCATGCCAGCCAAACAGAACAGGATTGGACGATTATCGCTACAGCTAGACATAACATATACGCATGAAGATCTTTTCCTCCGACACCTTTGTGCTGCCGTTGCCCGAAGGCCACCGCTTCCCCATGCAGAAATATGCGCTGCTGCGCCGCCGCGTGGCCGAATCCGGAATCGTCGCAGCGGGCGACCTGCGCGTCCCCGCAGCGGCGACCGATGCGGATCTGCAGCGCGCCCACGACGCCATGTATGTGCGCCGCGTTCAGGCCGGCGAGCTTACTATACAGGAGATGCGCCGGATCGGCTTTCCCTGGTCGCCGGCGATGGTCGAGCGCTCGCGGCGCTCCTCGGGCGCGACGATCGCGGCCTGCCGGGCGGCGCTGGCCGAGGGCTTCGCCGCGAATCTGGCCGGCGGCACGCATCACGCTTGCCGCGACCACGGCGAGGGCTATTGTGTCTTCAACGACAGCGCGGTGGCCGCGCGCGCCATGCAGGCCGAGGGCCGCGCCGCGCGCGTGGTGATCATCGACTGCGATGTGCATCAGGGCAATGGCACCGCCACGATTCTGGCTGGCGACCCAACCGTCTTCACATTCTCAATCCACGGCGCAAAGAACTTCCCGTTTCATAAGGAGCGGAGCGACCTCGACATCGCGCTCGACGACGGCGCCGGCAACGACGCGTACCTCGCGGCGCTCGACCAGGGGCTGTGCCAGGCGCTGGAGCTGTCGCACGCCGACCTGGCGATCTACCTGGCCGGCGCCGACCCGTTTCACGACGATAAGCTCGGGCGGCTGAAGCTCACCAAGGCAGGGCTGGCCGCGCGCGACCGCATGGTCTGCCAGTACTGCCGCGACGCCGGCATCCCGGTGGCGATCACAATGGCCGGCGGCTATTCTCGCGATATTGCCGACACCGTCGACATTCATTTCGCGACCGTGCGGATGGCGGCCGAGTTACAAAGATCGGCCAGCGATTGAGCTTCTCTTCTGCCCGGTCTGCTGTCTGGAAGCTAGGGCAGCAGATCGAGCGGCTGTCGCTCGGTGTGCTCGAGCGGGAAGCTGGGCCGATCTGTAGATTCTTATGGCAAATCCGCATTGATCGTGTGCCACTGCTGGCTCCGAGTCCGCCATAATCGCAGCAATTCGCGGTGTGCCGGGATGTTCTCGAAGAACATCCGCCGCTGATCTTCGTCGGCGATGCCGCGCGCTCGCTTCTGCAGCAGCTGATGGCTGGCGACGAGCACCTTGGCCGTCCGTGGGTCATTGGTCGCTTGCAGCACCTGGACACAAGTCAGGGAGATGCGCGCGGGCTCTTCGGTCCCATCCGGCGTGCCGCCCTGCAGCTGGTCCAGGATCGTGTCCGCATATGCCGCGGCCTGGGCCAGGTCCCCTTGAGCAAGCGCGAGTCGCGCTAGCCCGGCCATCGCCTCGATCACCAAGTGGGCATAGCCCAACTTGCGATTCAGGGTCAGGGCTTGCCCATACGCCTCAGCTGCCTCCGTCAGGCGTCCCAAGCCGGCCGACGCGTGTCCCAGCACCATCAGCGCAAACCGCTGCCTTCGGTAGCTCCTGGTTTCCTGGGCGACCTGAAGTGCCTGACGACTGAGATCCCAGGCGTGCCGATCGTTGTCCAGATAGTGGGCCAACAAGCCAAGATCCCCCAGCACAAAACTCTCTCCGA
>WNGA01000680.1_pt1 | contig 51720 bp, 41 predicted proteins | sample 5400061 | NCBI WGS metagenome assembly WNGA01 (sample SAMN13153366, study PRJNA577476) | soil metagenome | isolation source: 100 cm soil or saprolite under grassland replicate 2 | place: USA:California | collected 2016-06-15
GGCGACCACGGTGGTGCCCTTGGAGATGGCGTACTGGATGGCGCGGCGTTCCGCGTTCCAGATCGCCCGCTGGCCCGCGTCGTTCTTGCAGTTGAACAGCCACGGGTCGGCGAAGTAGCTGTTGTTCGTCACGTCGATGCCGTGCGTCGCGGCCCACATGAACCCGCAGACCACCATCTCCGGGAAGAAGAAGCCGTCGTCGTTGCTGGACTTGATGCCGGCGATCTTGACGTTCGGCGCCACACCGGTGATGCCGATGCCGTTCACGGCGGCGGCGATCGTACCGGCGGTGTGGGTGCCGTGGCCGTTCTGGTCGTTGCCGACCAGCAGCGGGCTCGGGGCACCGGAGGAACAGTCCGCACTGTTCGCGGCGTCGTAGTTCGGCGCGAGGTCCGGGTGGGTGAAATCGAGGCCGGTGTCGAGGTCGCCGACCACCACGTCACTGCTGCCACCGGTCACCGCGTGCGCCTGGAACGCCCGGATCTGGGCCATGTCCCACTGCAGCGGTGCGAGCGGCTCGCTGCTGCTGTCCACCGGTCCGTCCAGCGCCAACGCGTCGGTGGTGTCGGTCGCCGGTGCCGCCATCGCGAAACCGTTGGTGCTGGCGGCGCCTTCGACGCCGGACGCACCGCGTACCTTCTTCGCGAAGTCGGACCTGTCCGACCGTGCCACCAGGACGCCGATCTGCGAATAGCTGGCGACGAGCGTGCCGCCCGCGGCCTTCACCGCCGATGCCGCGTTCGCGGTCGACGCCCCCTGCTTGTACGTCACCAGATACGACGAGGTCGTACCGGTGCTGCCGGCCGAGGCCGGGACCGCGGCTAGTGCGGTGAGCCCGGCGACGGTGACGAGCGCGAAGCCACCAGCGGCGAGTCGTACCCAGCCGGGTGGCGTAAACCTAGCGAGATCCACGAGTGCCCCTCCAAGAGGTCATGGCAGCCCCCGCCCGCGGGCACACCATGGCCCGCCTACGTTGATCAGTATTGGTGACCCGGCTCACAGCGCAATAGGTGCGCGCCTATCGGACTCCGAACGGGCGATCAACTGTGTCCGATCGGTCAGCCGAGCAGTCGGGCGCAGGCCACGAACAGCAGCACCAGCATGATCCCGCCCGCCAGCAGCCCCACCCCGTACGTGAACCGCAGGGCTTCCTGCTCGGCGGCGTCGAGCGCGTCGTGGTCCTGCGGCGGCAGCTTCCGGGGCGGTAGCGGATCGGCCACCGTGGGCGTACGCCACCCGCGCGGCGGCGGATCACTGCGCGGCGGGCCCGCGTACGGCTGCTCGCTCGGGGCGGAGGACTCCGGTCGCCGCTGCGGGCCCACGTCTTCCGAGGGCCGTCGCCAGTACGCGTCCGGGTCGGGGTTGCTCACGCGCCGACCGTACCAACCGCGCGCCGCCGTACCGCCTCGACGGGTGGCCGGACCGTGAGCAGGCAGCCGGCCGCGACCAGGCACGCTGCGGCGACCACCAGCATCACCGCCGGATAGCCCGCGACGGCGGCGAGTGCCGCGGCGGCGAGCGGCGCGCCGGCCTTGCTCACCGTCGCGGGGGCGGCGAGGGTGCCCGCGACGGTGGCGTAGCCGGTACGGCCGTACCGGTCGGCGAGGATCGCCGGCCGGGCGATCGTGCCGACTCCGAAGCCGAGCCCGAAGCCGGCCACGCAGCACACCGCGCCGAGCGTGGAACGACCGAGCAGCGGCAGGGCTGCGATCGCGAGCCCCTGCAGCATGAACACCGCCGCGGTGACGGTGGTGACCAGCAGCCGCCGGCTCAGGCCGGTCGCCACCACCCGGCCGGTCACCGAGAGCACGCCGAGCAGCCCGGTCACCGCCGCCGCCAGCGTCGGCGGATGCCCCAGCGCCACCAGGTACGACACCAGGTGCACAGCCACCGCCGCGAGCGCCCCGCCGTGCACCACGAACCCGGCCGTGAGCAGCCAGAACCCCGGATCACGCAGTGCGGCCAACCGCGGCCTTCGCGGTCGGACCGCGGGTGCGCGCGCGTTTCGCAGCCCGGCGTGCAGCGGAATCGTCGCCGCCTGGAGCACCGCGAGCACCAGCACCGCGGTACGCCAGCCGTACCGGTCCACCAGGATCCCGGTCAGCGGTATGAAGATGCTGCTCGCGAAGCCGGCCACGATCGTCACGGCGAGCAACGCCTTCGCCCGGCGTGCCGGATCGAGCACCGCGACCAGGACGGCGAACGCCGGCTCGTACAGCACCATCGCGGAGGCGATCCCGATGGCGGCGAAGACGGCGTACAGCTGCGGTGCGGTGTGGACCGCCGACCATGCTGCGACCGCGACGGTGCCGAGCACCGAGCCGGCGGTCATCAGCCCGCGCCCGCCGTGCCGGTCGAGCCACCGCCCCACCGGGATCGCCGCGACTCCGGTGATCAGCACCGCCAGGGTCAGGGCACCGGTCACCACCGTGACGGACGTACCCAGGTCGGCGGCGACCGGGTGCAGCACGACGGCGAACGCGTAGTAGAGCACGCCGTACCCGACGGTCTGGGTGACCGCGAGTGCGGCGACCAGGCCGCGGCCCGACCCGGTCATCCGCAGCAGGAGCCGCCGGTCGTCGCCACCACCGGCAGGGCGCGCAGCCCGGTGGTGAACCCCTGACCCTGACCCGACGCCAGGTCACTGGAGCAGACACCGGTCTCGGGCAGCTCGAGCCGTACGTCCCGGGCCGCCTCCCAGTCTCCGGCGAGCGCGGCGGCCACCGAGCGGACCTGCTCGTACCCGGTGGCGAGCAGGAACGTCGGCGCCCGGCCGTACGACTTGACGCCCGCGATGTAGTACCCGGTCTCGGGGTGGCTCAGCTCGTCGACGCCGTGCGGCGGCACCGTGCCGCAGGAGTGCACATTGGGGTCGATCAGCGGCGCCAGCGTACGGGTGGCGCCGAGGATCGGGTCGAGGTCGAGCCGCAGCTCGGCGCCGATGCCGTGGTCGGGCCGGAACCCGGTCGCGTTGACCACCAGGTCGGCGACCACGCGCTGCCCGTCGCCGACCAGCACCACCTGGTCGCCGTCCCGCTCGACCGCCTGCACCGCGAAACCGGTCACCAGCTCGACGGTGCCACTCTCGACCAGGGACCGCAGCCGGGCGCCGAGCGCGCCACGGGCGGGAAGCTGGTCGTCGGCGCCGCCGCCGAAGCTGCGGCGCGGGTTCTGCCCGCGTACCGCCCAGATCACCTCGGTGCCGGGCACCTCGTCGCGCAGCGCGGCCAGCTCCAGCAGCGTGGTGGCCGCCGAGTGCCCCGCACCCACCACGGCGGTACGCCGCCCGGCGAACCGCTCCCGCTCGCTGCCGAGCACGTCCGGCAGGGCCGCGGCGACCACCCCGGCCGCGACCGCTTCCGGCTCGCCGCGGGCCGGCAGCCCGTACCCGCCAAGGACATTGGGGGTACGCCAACTGCCGGAGGCGTCGATCACCGCGCGCGCGAGCAGCTCTTCGCCGTCGGCGAGCCGGACCAGGAACGGCGCCTGGTCGCGACCGGTCGAGCGGACCCGGTCGTACCCGAGTCGGGTGACGGCGTCGACGCGGGCGCCGTACCGGATCCGGCCGGCGAGCGTGGGCAGTTTCGCGAGCGGCTGCAGGTACGCCTCGACCAGCTCGCCGCCGGTGGGCAGCAGATCGGGCTCGGGAGCCACCCAGCCGTCCGCCTCCAGCAGCCGCCGTGCGGCCGCGTCGATGTCGAACCGCCACGGCGAGAACAGCCGTACGTGGCGCCACTCGCCGATCGCGGCGGCTACGCCGTCCCCGGCCTCCAGGACGACGAAGTCCAGGTCGCGCTCGGCGAGGTGCGCGGCCGCGGCCAGGCCGACCGGGCCGGCGCCGATCACGACCACGGGCAGGTCAGCCGGCTGCCGGGACTCGAGGACCTCCGCCTTGGCGGCGGGGTCGCAGCAGGCGTCCGCGGCCAGGGCGGCCTCCGCCGTACCGCAGCAGGGGTCGTGTGGGTCGCTGCCGCAACACCTGGTCATGACGTCTCCTCTGATTCGACGTACGTCTAAGCAGCCCAAGTTTGCATCTTGTTTCGACGCCTGTCAATCTAGACGCATGTCAAAACAGTCCGTGGCGCTGGAGCGGAGCCGGCCCGACGATGTCGCCTCCTGCTGCGCGCCGCTCGCCGCGCACTCGCTCGACGAGGCGCAGGCGGCCGATGTGGCGAAGACGTTCAAGGCGCTCGCCGACCCGGTCCGGCTCCGGCTGTTGTCGATGATCACCTCGGCCGAGGGCGAGATCTGCGTCTGCGAGCTGACCCCCGGCTTCGAGGTCTCGGGGCCGACGATCTCGCACCACCTGAAGATCCTGCGGGACGCCGGCCTGGTCGACTGCGAGCGGCGCGGCACCTGGGTGTACTACCGGGCCCGGAAGGAGCGACTGCAGTCGATGGCGATGCTGCTCGCCACGCCGGGCCTGGCCGCCGATCCGAGTCCGGCGGGCCCGCCGAGTCGGGAGGCCGCGCGACGCCGGGGCGCGGTCGCGGGTGTCCGCGGGTGACCGCGACGCTGTGGCGACGGCTGGTCGCGGAGTTCGCCGGCACCGGCCTGTTGGTGACCGTCGTCGTGGGGTCCGGGATCGCGGCGGCCAAGCTGTCGCCGCACGAGGTCGGGCTGCAGTTGCTCGAGAACTCGATCGCCACGGCGTTGGGGCTGGCGATCCTGATACTGATCTTCGGCCCGGTCTCCGGTGGCCACTTCAATCCGGTGGTCTCCGTCGCGGACTGGTGGCTGGGTCGGCGTACCGGCGCCGGGCTCGACGGTCGGGACCTGGTGGCGTACCTGCCCGCGCAGGTCGTGGGCGGCGTCGCCGGTGCCGTCCTGGCCAACCTGATGTACGGGCTGCCGGTGGCCACCTGGTCGACGACCGCGCGTACCGGGGGTGGCCTGCTGCTCGGCGAGGTGGTCGCGACCGCCGGCCTGGTCGCGTTGATCTTCGCGCTGTTGCGCACCGGCCGCGCGGGCAGCGTCGCGCCCGCCGTCGGCGGCTACATCGGGGCGGCTTACTGGTTCACCTCGTCCACCTCGTTCGCGAACCCCGCGGTCACGATCGGGCGGGCGTTCAGCGACACGTTCGCCGGCATCGCTCCCGGCTCGGTGCCGGGCTTCGTACTCGCGCAGTGCCTCGGTGGACTGGTCGGACTGGCATTGCTGGCGGTGCTGTATCCGGAGCCGGCAGCAGCGAAGCGGCGGCAGCCGGAGCTGGTGACGACGGGAGAGGTCAGTGAGCGGTAAGCCGAGTGTGTTGTTCGTCTGCGTCCACAACGCCGGGCGGTCCCAGATGGCGGCCGGTTGGCTGCGCCAGCTCGCCGGGGACGCGGTCGACGTACGGTCCGCGGGCTCGGCGCCGGGCGAGCAGGTCAACCCGGTCGCCGTACGGGCGATGGCAGAGGTCGGCGTCGACATCTCCGACACGCTGCCGCACCGGCTCACCACTGCCGACGCGCAAGCATCCGACGTGATCGTCACGATGGGCTGCGGCGACGCCTGCCCGGTCTTCCCAGGCAAGCGGTACGAGGACTGGCAGCTCACCGACCCCGCCGGCCAGCCCATCGAGGTGGTACGCGAGGTACGCGACGAGATCCGTACCCGGGTGGCGAAGCTCGTCGCCGAGCTCCTCCCGGATTAGTCGGCCGCTGACTCGCCGGAGCCGCGGCGGCGACGCCGCCGGCGCTTCGGCTTCGTGCCCTCGGGCGTCGCCTCCGCGGCCTTCGGAGTCCCGGCCGGTTTGGTGCCCGCCTCGGCGTCGCTGTTGCGGCGGGTGCGCTGGCGTGGTTTGCGTGACCGGGGCGCCTCGCTGGAGTCGTCCCTGCCGCGTGCCGGCCCCTGACGGCGACGCGACCGCTTCTTCGGCTCGATGTCCTCGGTCTCCTCCGCCTCCAGGCCGGCGCGGGTGCGTTGCGCCGTCGGGAGCGTGCCGCTGACGTCCTCCGGGATCCGCAGGTCGTCGTAGAGGTGCGGCGAGGTGTGGTACGTCTCCGCCGGCTCCGCCTCGCCGACCCCCAGCGTGGCGTTGATCAACCGCCAGCGGGGCAGGTCTTCCCAGTCCACGAACGTGACCGCGACCCCCGTCGCGCCCGCCCGGCCGGTACGGCCGATCCGGTGCACGTACGTGTCCGCGTCGTCCGGGCAGTCGTAGTTGATCACGTGGCTGACGCCGGTGACGTCGAGGCCGCGGGCCGCCACGTCGGTCGCCACCAGGATGTCCACCTTGCCGGTACGGAAGGCGCGCAGCGCCCGCTCCCGGGCGGCCTGGCCGAGGTCGCCGTGCACCGGCGCGGCGGCGAAGCCACGGAAGTCCAGGTCGTCGGCGACCTTCTGCGCCGCCCGCTTGGTACGGCAGAAGACCATCGTCAACGTACGGTCCTTCGCCTGCAGCACGCGGGCCAGCACCTCGAGCTTGTTCATCGTGTGGGTCCGGTAGACGAACTGCTCGGTGTCCGGCGACGGGCCGGTGTCCGTGGCGTGGTTGGCGTGGATGGTCAGTGGATGGTGCAGGAACCGGCGGGCGATCCGCACGATCGGGTCCGGCATGGTCGCCGAGAACAGCATCGTCTGGCGCCGCTCGGGCAGCATGCTCAGAATCTTCTCGACGTCCTCGGCGAACCCGAGGTCGAGCATCCGGTCCGCCTCGTCGAGCACCAGGATGCGTACCTGGTTGAGTCGGAGGTGCTTGCCCTTCGCGAGGTCGAGCAGCCGGCCCGGCGTACCGACCACCAGGTCGACGCCGGATTTCAGCTTGTTGGTCTGCGGCTCGTACGCGACGCCGCCGTACACGGCGAGCACCCGGATCTTGCGGCGGCTGCCGGCCTGCTCGAGGTCCCGGGAGACCTGCAGGCAGAGTTCGCGGGTGGGCACCACCACGAGCGCCTGCGGTACGCCGTCGGCGCCGTCGGCCGGTCCGTCGATGTACTCCAGCATCGGCACACCGAAGCCCAGCGTCTTGCCGGTGCCAGTCGGAGCCTGGCCGATCAGGTCGGAGCCGCGCATCGCGGCGGGGATGGCGTACTCCTGGATCGCGAAGGCCCGGGTGATGCCGACGGACTCCAGTGCCTCGACGGTCTCTTCCCGTACGCCCAACTCACGGAACGTGGGGCTGTCCGGCCGGACCGGCGCGCGCGCGGCGAGCTCCTCGACGGTGGCGACCTCGGGAGCTCCGGCAGTCGCGTGATCGAGCGCCTGGGCGGCGGTCGTCGGGTTGTCTTGCTGTGTGATGTCGTACTCCTTGGTTCGCGGAGGTGTCGCGGTGTATGCCGCATCCGACGAGGCTGCGCCGTGGGGTGCTGTCGCCGTCGGGGGCTTGTCACCGCATCGACCGCGGCGGATAAGCGGGGGGTGGATCCACCCGCATCGACATCTATGGTACGCGGACTCCCGCGGCAACCCCACGTCGACACCTCGGGCACAGGCCGTCGACGTGTTGGAGCGCCTGTCCTACACCATGTGTTCGCCGGTGGGCGGTAGCCTGCCAACGTGTCCGACCCAGATGCCCCCACCTCAGATGCCCCCAGCTCAGTAGTCCCCTCCACCGAAGCGGTCGTCGAGTTGCTCGGCGTGCTCGCGTACGGCCACCTGGTCGCCTTCGACACCATGGCGGCCGACGCGCGCCTCGCGCCCGACCTGTCCCGCCGGGCGGTGCTGTGCGAGATGGCGGCCGGCGAGATCGCCAACTTCGGGCGGCTGGCCGACCGGCTCCGCGAGCTCGGCGCCGACCCGGAAGAGGCGATGCGGCCGTACGTGGCGGCGCTCACGGCGTACCACCGGCAGACCCAGCCCCGGGACTGGCTGGAGGGGCTCGCCAAGGCGTACGTGGGCGAGGGGATCGCCGACGACTTCTACCGCGAGGTGGCGAGCTTCCTCACCTCGCCCGACCGGGAACTGGTGCTCGAGGTGCTCCACGACACCCGGTACGCCGACTTCGCGGAGCACGAGATCAGGCGCGCCATCGAGGCCGACCCGAAGGTGGCGAACCGGCTCGGGCTGTGGGCCCGGCGGCTGGTCGGCGAGGCGCTGACCCAGGCGCAGCACGTCGCCGCGGAGCAGGACGCGTTGACCATGCTCGTGGTGGAAGGCTCGGGTGACCTGGCGGGGGTCGGGGCGCTGATCCGGCGGATCACCAGCGCACACACCGAACGGATGACCGCCGTGGGGCTCAGCAACTGAACCCTGGTCCGACCGGGCCGGGGAAGACCGTTCAGCGGGCGGTGAAACCCACGGTCCGGGAGGTCTGCTCGGCGATCTCCACGTACGCGAGCTTGGTGACCGGCACCATGACCCGCCGGCCCTTCTCGTCGACCAGGCTCAGTACGCCGGAATCGTCCGCGAGTGCCTTGGTGACGATCTTCTCCACCTCGGCCGGGCTCAGCGTGCTCTCCAGCGTCAGCTCGCGGGGCGCGAACTGTACGCCGATCTTGACCTCCACGGTGTCTCCTTCTTATGGCGCTATGGGCCGGTCCGCCCAAGAATCTAGCTGGTTGGTTCGTTCTGCAGCGGGAAGCTGGAGATTCCCCGCCAGGAGAGCGCGGCGAGCAGCTCCACCGCCTCGTCGATCGGCACGTCGCGATCCGTGGTGAGCCAGTACCGGGAGGCGACCTCGGCGGTCCCGATCAGCCCGACCGCGAGCAGGGCGGCCCGCTCCCGGCTGACCCCGGTGTCGGCCATGATGGTCTCGGTGATCGCCTCGATGGAGGCCTGCTCCACCCGGTCCATCCGCTCCCGTACGGCGGCGTCGTTGCGCAGGTCGGACTCGAAGACCAGCCGGAACGCGCCGTCCCCGCCGACCACGAACTCGAAGTACGCCCGCATCGTCGCGTTGACCCGGACCTTGTTGTCCGTGGTGGACGTCATGGCGTCCTGGATCCGCTTGATCAACGCCTCGGCGTGGGTGTCCAACAGCGCCAGGTAGAGCTCCAACTTCCCGGGGAAGTGTTGGTAGAGCACGGGCTTGCTGACCCCGGCCTGCTCGGCGATCTCGTCCATCGCCGCGGCGTGGTAGCCGCGGGCCACGAAGACCTCCTGAGCCGCGGCGAGCAGCTGCTTGCGCCGCGCGGACCTGGGCAGCCTGACCGGCCGTCCGTCGGTTTGGGTGCTGCCGGCCATGACCACCTCCCTGGTTGTGCGTACCGCTCGCTGTGGGTCCGCTCGAAGCGAGCGTAGCCGGTCCGTCGGACGACTGTCCGTTACGGTGGGCCCGGTTCGCGTACGGGCGGGCGCTCGCGCGGGGTGGGCGCCCCACGGTAGCCTCCGGTGTCGGACGGACCACGCCCCGTCCATGTCCCACATGCCCCACCGGACAACGTACGTGTCACGGACGAAACCTCAGCCATGAGGAGCGCATCGTGTACGAGCCGCCAGCGCCAGATGCGAGACCGCAGTGGCCCAACGCTGCCGAACCCGACGGCTCACCCGCGTCCGTGTGGCCTCCGTCGCAGTTGTGGGAGCCGTCGCCCGTGCAGGACCCGGACGCACCGTCCGAGGACCCCGCCGCCGCCCGTGGCCAGTTGTCCGAGTTGTTCTGGCGCCGTGCGGAGGGCCGCCGCGGCGATGCGCCGGCCCTGCCCGCCGCTCCGGAGTCGTACGACCAGCAGGAGTACGGCAAGGTCGTACGACTGCCGAGTCCTCCCGGAGCGGCGGCGCCCCCGGTGTCCGGAGCCCCGGCCTCCGGGCACGAGGACACCGGTTTCCCAAGCTTTCCCGGTCCGGTGCCTGAGTCGCCGGCGGGGTTCCCGGGTGAGTTTCCGGCGTCCGGCCCGCCGCTCGGCGTACCTCCGTCGGCGCCGGCTCCGCTGCCCGCCACCGCGGAGTCGCTCGGCATCGGTGACGACGCGACCGGTGAGTTCCCGCGCTGGGGCACCGGGCTGGTGCCGCCGCTGGATACCGGTCCGGCGCAGCCGGCCCCGTCGAACGACGGTCCGTTGCGGATGGCCGCCGGTGGCGGGACGGGTGCGTCGCGTACGGGCACCGGCCGATTTCCGGTGATCCAGGCCGGGCCGTCCGCGCCGAGCCACGCGAGCCCGCCGCGCGACCCGGCCGCGGTTCCCGAGCCGGTGCCGCAATCGCAGACCGGGCCGGTGCCGCAACCGCAGACCGAGCCGGTGTCGCGATCAGAGTCGATCTCGCGATCAGAGTCGATGTCGCGACCAGAGTCGGCGCCGTCCGGGCAGCTGTCGCGAACCGGCCCGTCCTCGCGACTCGAGACCGCTTTCCGGCCGGCGACCTCCTTCCACACCGAACCACCGGTCCAGCCGGACGCGGTGTCCCGGCCGGACTCGGCCGCGCCGCCAGACTCCGCCGCCGGCCCCGAGATCGTGGCCCGCCCTGAGACCGTGGCCCGCCCTGAGACCGTGGCCCGCGCTGAGACTGTTGGGCGATCGGAGACCGGTGCGGGGCGGCCGGAGGCCAGAGCCGCTCGCGAGACCGGTCCGTTCTTCCCCTCGGCCGCTCGGCAACCACACCTGGTCGCCGGGTCGGAGTCGGAGACCAGGAGTCCGGGCGGTCGCCGGACGGCCAGTACCGGGCCACAGGTCCAGGTGTCCGGAGACCCACGGCTCGGCGGCTTGGAGCCACCGACGGAGCCACCGACAGGCCAGCCCACGGAGCCGCCCACAGACCATCCCACGGACCCGCTCACCGGTCCGCTGCCGGAGAGCTCCGGCTGGCGGGCTGGCCCGTTGCCAGGCTCGGCGCCCAGCTGGCTGGAGCTACTGCGGCGAGAGGCCGCCGCCTCGGAGCCGCCGCAGCCGACCGTGCCGCGGCAGCCGGACAGTCGTACGGCGGAGCAGCCGTTTGTCGTACCCCAGGTGGAGGAGGCGGCGCGGCGACGGGAGGTCGGCGACGGGCCGCAACACGAGACCCGCGGTGCCGACGCCGCCACAGTGCTGACCGCGGTCCGGGAGCTTCCCGGAGTACGCGGCGCGGAGCTGGTCGGCGAACCGGGCCGGCAGCAGGTGCTGCGGCTCGACCTGGTCGCCACCGTGGACCCCCACGTGGTGGGGCGGCAGGCCGCCGCGCTGCTTCGGGACCAGCTCGGGGTGCAGGCGGTGGTACGCGCCCGTACCGCCCATGAGGGCCAGTCGGCGCCGCGCAACCGGCGCCGCGAAGACGGGCCCCCAGCGATCTCCGGGCCGTTCGAGAAGTCCGGGCCGGCCGTCACGGTCGAACAGGTGCAGGTGGTCACCGCCGGCCTGGAAGCCGCGGTGGAGGTCGGCCTGGCGGCAGCGGGGGTACGGGTGGCCGGCCGGGCTTCGGGGCCGGCGCACGACTGGCACGTGCTGCGAGCGGCGGTGACCGCCACCGTCGAGGCGCTCGGCATGCTGCTCGCCGGCCGCGCCAGGCTCGCCCTGGAGTACGCCGAGCTGGTGTCCGCGGGTCCGTCGCGGGTCGCCGTGGTGTCGCTGTTGCTGGTCTCCAGCGGCGGCACCGAACGGGTCGCCGGTGCCGCGCCGGTGCTCGGAGAGCCACCCGACGCAGCCGTCGTGGCCACCATCGCGGCGGTACGGCACCGGCTGCCCGAGTTGCTGGACGACGCCGCCATCGGCCGGTAACCGGTACGCCGGCCGACGGCGTCCACTTCGCGACACGAAACGTTTGTTTAACGGTCACGCAGCGTAAAAGGGCTGGCAAGAGGGCACACTTGTCCCGTGAAACGTGCTCAGTTGGCCCCTGACAGCGCCCTACCGGACGATGTGGACCTCTACCCGGCCTGGCCCGGGCGATCCGTGCTGATCGAGGGGCGTACGACGTACCTCCGGCATACCGCGGCGACCGGGCGTGACGCCGAACCGGCGCTGTACGTACACGGGCTCGGCGGTTCTTCGGCGAACTGGACCGACCTGGCCGGGCTGCTCGCGTCCAGGTTGGACGGCTATGCGCTCGACCTGCCCGGGTTCGGCCGGAGCGAGCCGGCCCGGCGGTACACCCTCACCGCCCTGGCCGACCGGGTGGTACGCGTCATCGAGCACCTCGACCGCGGACCTGTCCACCTGTTCGGCAACTCGCTCGGCGGCGCCGTGTCCGTACGGGTGGCCGCCACCCGGCCCGACCTGGTGAAGACGCTCACCCTGATCTCGCCGGCGATGCCGTTCATGGACCCGCGTCGCTCGGTGCAGGGTCGACTGGTGCCGATGCTGCTGATCCCCCGGGTGGAACGACTGGCCGCGCGCCGGCTCGCCGGGATGAACGGGGAGGAGATCGCCCGGCAGGTGATCGACGTGTGCTGGGCCGATCCGACCAGCCTGCATCCGACCCGGCTGGCCGAGGCCGTCGAAGAGGCCGGCCGCAGACTCACGGTCCCCTGGTACGCAGACGCCTACGTCCGTACGTTCCGGGGTCTGGTGACCAGTTTTCTGCGGGCGTACCTGCCCGGGGCGGATTCGCTGTGGCGGCTGGCGGAGCGGGTGAGCGTACCCACCCTGGTGGTCTGGGGGCGGCAGGACCGGCTGGTCGACGTCGGCCTGGCGCCGCGGGTGGCGGGCGCGATCCCGGACAGCCGGCTGCTGATCATGGACCACACCGGCCACGTGGCGCAGATGGAGTCGCCGCGGGTGGTGGCGCGTGCCGTGCTGGGCCTGCTGGATGAGGTGGGCGGCGAGGTAGCGGGGCTGCCCGACGCGTACGAAGCCGAGCGGCTGCCGCGCGGCGCGTAACGCGCTCAGCGGCGGCCGGACGGTGGTACGGCAGGGCGGTGGTGCGGCTCGGTGGTTCCGGTGTCCGGCGCGCGGCTCTGGGCTGCGGCGTCCGGCTGGTCGCGGTCCGGCGTGGCAAGCTGTACCTCGATGACGCCCGACGACTCCTGGCCGCCGCGCCGCCGAGACTCCGCGGAGCACTACCGCGGCGACCGCGGGGACGGCCACCGGGAATGGCAGGCCGACGAGGCGGGCGACCCGGCGCGGCGTGGCAGGCTGCAGCGGCGGGACGTGGAGCGGCGGCGGATCGCCCGGCGACGGCGCCGGCTGCTCGTACTGTCCCTGCTGGTGGTGGCGGCGGTGCTCGCCGGAGTGGACTTCGCCAAGGGCGGCATCACCCGACCGGACCCGACGGACGCGGAGGCGAAGTCGCAGGACCGCTACATCAACCCGCCGGACCCGGCCCACGAGACTCCGCCGCCGAGCCCGTCGGCCTCGCCGTCCCCCTCGGGGAAGCCGGACGTGCCGTACAGCGGGTCGGGGAAGTTCGACACCGCGGCGGGCCAGAGTGACGTGATGGGCAGCGGTGGGGGACTGCTGCGCTACCGGGTACGGGTGGAGCAGGGAGTGCATCAGGACCCGGCCGAGTTCGCGGACTTCGTGGACCAGACGCTCGGCGACGAGCGCAGCTGGATCGCGGGCGGCGACGTACGGCTGCAGCGGGTCTCCACCAGCTCGTACGACTTCACGATCTTCCTGGCCACCCCGGCGACCGTGGACCGGCTCTGCGCGCCGCTGCCCACCGACGGGTTCACCTCGTGCCGGCAGGGCAACAGCGTGGTGATCAACCTGGCGCGCTGGGTGCTGTCGGTGCCGCACTGGGACTCCGACCTGGAGACCTACCGCCGGTACGCGGTCAACCACGAAGTGGGGCACCGGCTCGGCCACGGCCACGAACTGTGCCCCGGCAAGGGCAAGCTCGCGCCCGTGATGCAGCAGCAGACCCTCACGCTGCACGGCTGCAAGGGCAACGCCTGGCCGTACGTGGCCGGCAAGCGGTACGCGGGCCAGCCGGGGACGTACTCGAACTGAGGGTGGCCCACCTCACGGGCGGGCGTACCGGCCGCGAGGGAGAATGGCGTGACGACCTCCGGATCGAAAGGCAGAAATCGTGCCCCTGCCACCGCTCGTAGAGCCCGCCGCCGAGCTGACCGTCGACGAGGTACGCCGTTACTCGCGGCACCTGATCATCCCCGACGTCGGGATGGACGGTCAGAAGCGACTCAAGAACTCGAAGGTGCTGGTCGTCGGGGCCGGGGGCCTCGGCTCGCCCGCGCTGATGTACCTGGCCGCGGCCGGGGTGGGGACGCTCGGCGTGGTCGACTTCGACGTGGTCGACGAGTCCAACCTGCAGCGCCAGATCATCCACGGCCAGTCCGACATCGGCCGGCCGAAGGCGGAGTCCGCCGCGAACAGCGTCCGGGAGATCAACCCGCTGGTCGACGTGGTGATCCACAACGAGGCGCTGTCCAACGACAACGTGCTGCAGATCTTCGAGCGGTACGACCTGATCGTCGACGGCACCGACAACTTCGCCACCCGGTACATGGTCAACGACGCCGCCGTCCTGCTGGGCAAGCCGTACGTGTGGGGGTCGATCTACCGGTTCGATGGACAAGCGAGCGTCTTCTGGGCTGGGCCCCCAGCGCACGGGCCGTGCTACCGCTGCCTCTACCCGGAGCCGCCGCCGCCCGGCATGGTGCCCTCCTGCGCCGAGGGCGGCGTGCTCGGCGTGCTCTGCGCGAGCATCGGCTCGATCCAGGTCAACGAGGCGATCAAGCTGCTCGCCGGGTTCGGCGAGCCGCTGCTCGGCCGGCTCATGGTGTACGACGCCCTGGAGATGTCGTACCGCACGATCAAGGTGCGCAAGGACCCCGACTGCGCGATCTGCGGCGACAACCCGACCGTCACCGGGCTCATCGACTACGACGACTTCTGCGGCGGGATCTCCGACGAGGCCTCCGAGGCGGTGCAGGGCTCCACCATCACCGCGCCCGAGCTCAAGGACTGGATGGACGCCGGCAAGGACTTCTACCTGGTGGACGTCCGCGAACCGGCCGAGTACGAGATCGTGAAGATCCCCGGCGCGGTGCTGATCCCGAAGGGCGACATCCTCAGCGGGGAAGCACTCTCGAGGCTCCCGCAAGATCGGCAGATCGTGCTGCACTGCAAGACGGGCGTACGGTCCGCGGAGGCGCTCGCCGCGGTGAAGGCCGCCGGGTTCCGGGACGCGGTGCACGTACAGGGTGGTGTGGTCGCGTGGGCCAACCAGGTCGACACGTCGCTGCCGACGTACTGACATGATCACCCGGGCGGACGTGGTCGCCGCCGCGGCGCGGATCGCGGGGCGGGTGCGGCGTACGCCCGAGATCCGGGTCGGGGAGTCGCTGTCGCTGAAGCTGGAGTACCTGCAGCACACCGGCTCGTTCAAGGCCCGCGGCGCGTTCAACCGGGTGCTGTCGGCCGCCGAGACCGGTGAGCTGACCGACGCCGGCATCGTCGCGGCGTCCGGCGGCAACGCGGGGCTCGCGTTCGCGTACGCGGCCCGGACGGCGGGCGTCCGTGCCGAGGTGTACGTCCCCGAGACCGCCCCGCCGGTGAAGGTCGCGAAGCTGCGCGCCCTCGGGGCCACGGTGGTGCAACACGGCAGCGAGTACGTCGAGGCGTACGAGGCCGCCCGGAAACGGCAGGCCGACACCGGCGCGGTGTTCTGCCACGCGTACGACCAGCCCGAAGTCGTCGCCGGGCAGGGCACCCTCGCGCTGGAGTTGTCAGCCACGGACGCGGTGCTCGTCGCGGTGGGCGGCGGCGGGCTGATCGGCGGCATCGCGGGGGCGTTGCACGGCCGGGTACGGGTGGTCGGCGTCGAGCCGGTCGCGTGCCCCACGCTGCACGCCGCGCTCGCCGCGGGTGAGCCCGTCGACGTACCGGTCGGCGGAGTCGCGGCCGATTCGCTGGGCGCCCGGCGGGTGGGCGACATCGCGTACCAGACGGCGACCTGGTGTGGCGTACGGTCGCTGCTGGTCGACGACGAGGCGATCGTCGCCGCGCGGCGGGACCTGTGGGACCGGTACCGGATCGCCGTCGAGTACGGCGCGGCCGCCGCGTGGGCGGCGCTGGCCACGGGTGCGTACCGGCCGGCCGAGGGGGAGCGGGTCACAGTCGTCCTCTGCGGCGCCAACACCGACCCGTCCGACCTCGCCTGACCGCTACGGTGGTGCCGTGGCCGACGAGGAGTACGTCGAGGCGGTGCTGTCCCTTGTGGAGCGGATCCCGCCCGGGCGCGTGATGTCGTACGGGTCGGTGGCCGAGTGGGTGCGGGAGCTGACCGGCCGCGGTTCGGCGCGCGTCGTCGGCAACGTGATGGCCCGGTACGGCAGTGCAGTCCCCTGGCACCGCGTGGTGGCGGCCAACGGCCGGCTGCAACCCGGCTACGAGATCGAGTCCCGGCAACGCCTGACCGGCGAAGGCGTCCCGTTCCGCGGCGACAAGGTCGACATGACCCGCGCCGCCTGGTTCCCCGAACCCTGACCACGGAACGAGCCGGCCTCGGCTGGCCCGCTGACCGGCGCAGCCGGCTGGCGGCGGGTGCTACAGCGTGATGCCGACGCCGCCCCGGCGGGGATCGCCGCCGGCGCCGGTACGGCCCACCGCGCTGGACCCGCCGAAGTAGTGGTTGAGCCCGTCCCACCGGTGGATCGGGTATCCGGCCTTCACCAGCGCGTCGAGTTCGTCGTCGGGCAGCCCGGGCTCGAGGTGCACCACGCCGTCGTACACGTGGAATCGGGGGCGTTCGATCGCCTCGGCCGGTGGCAGGCCGTCGATCAGCACCCCGACCAGGGTGTGCACCAGGGCGGTACGGATCCGCGACGCCCCAGCCGCCCCGGCCGCCAGCGCCAGCCCACCATTGTGGCCCGCCGCCGCTGCTGGCGCGCCGTCGGCCGCGGGTCCGGTCACGACCAGCGGGCACATCATGCTCGACATCCGCTGGCCGGGCTCCATGTCGTCGGTGAGCAACTCGCCCTCGCCGAGCATCGAATTCAGGTGTACGCCGAGCCCCGGCAGCCAGACCCCGGCGCCCAGGCCGAGCGTCGTGGTGACCACGCAGGCGTCGCCGTCCGAGTCGACCACGGAGATGTTGGTGGTGTCGCCCACCCGGGGCCGGCTCACGTCCCGCAGCGCGTCGGCGATGCACACCGCCCGCTCGGCGCGGGTCAGTCCGGCCAGCGGCGGCAGCGCGGCGATCGTCGGGACCGTACGGTTCAGGTCGGTACGGCCGTGCACCCGGTATCCGCCCAGCTGGGCCGAGGCGACGGGCAGCTCGACGACCCGGTAGCCGGCCAGGTCGGCGTGGCCGAGCGCGCCGCCGCTGGCCTGTGCCGCGTCCACTGTGGCCTTGCCCATGGCGCCGGTGTAGAACACGGACGGTCCTTCGTCGGCGAGCAGCGACAGCGCGTGGTCCAGCCCGGGGTGGTAGAGCAGGTCGCCGCCGCCGAGCAGGCGTCCGTCCGGGGCGTAGATGGTGGCGCCGTCGCCACGCAGCATCACCGGCGCCAGCGAGACCAACGTACGGGCCTGGGCCTCGGGCAGCGGAGCGCCGTGGCGGGCCAGCTTGATCGCCGGTTCGACCACGTCGCGCCAGGGCAGCCGGCCCCACCGGGAGTGCAGTTCACCGCATCCGGCCGGTACGCCGGGCACCGCGACGCTGGCGCCGCCGACGGCGTACTCGAGAGGTACGCCACCGAAGTTGACCTCGACGGCGGTCATCGGGCCCGCGGCGGTGCCGTCGAGCCCGGGGATCGCGACGAAGAAGTCCAGGCAGGTCACGGTGCCTGACGCGGCGTCGTAGTAGGTGGCGTACCCGCCGCCGCTGATCCCGGTCAACAGGGTCTCGGCGACGCAGCTGGCGAGTACGGCGGCGACGGCGGCGTCCGCGGCCGAACCCCCGGCGGCGAGTACGTCGACACCGATCTGTGCGGTCGCCGGGTGTCCGGCGGCCACGCCGGCGAGCACCCTTCTCGCCTCCTCGGGGGACTGGATCCGGGACAGCCGGACAGCCGGCACAGCATGCGCGGATGCCGGAGTCCGGGGTTGCAGGTCTGCCAGTCGCATTATTCGCACCTTCACGTACCCGCAAGACCAGAAATCAAAAAGCCACCGCTCCCGCGCCCGCCGCCCGGCGCCCGCCACCCCTGTGCGCCAGGCATCGATGACTGGTCGCTTCAGAGGCGCGGAAGCAACGGAAACCCCGCAAAACACAGCAGCCCGCCGGCATCCGGAGAAGCAGCGCGGCCGGCGTCCCAGGGAAGCGGGACGCCGGCGTCGGCTGCGGCGGTCAGGCGGCGGCGAGCGAGGCCGCGGAGGTCGCCGGGGCGCGGCGCAGCTGGCGCAGCGCGACGAGGTGGAGCACCGCGACGACCGGCACCGCCACCGTCGGGATCAGCGTGAGCGGCAGCACCGTGAGCTGTACGGTGCTCGGCGTGACTTCGAGCACCCGCAGGTTGCCCGGTGCCGCCAGCACCCCGAGGCTCACCGCGACCACCAGGTCGAGCAGCCCGAGCAGGTGGAAGCTCAGCGCCCCGGCTCGCGCCGACGGATCCCGGGTGAGCCGCCGGGCGACGAACGGCGCGGCGATTCCGACCGCGACGTCGCCCAGCCCGGCCGGCAGCGCGAACAGCGCCGGGACCTGGCCGAGCGCGAGGGCGACCAGGAACAACCCGCCGATCACCCGGTATGACTGCAGCGCGGTGATCCGGGCGAGCGAGCCCGGTGCGCCGAAACTGGCGCGGACAGACGGGATCAGGGTGGCCGCCAGTGCCGCGACGAGCACGGCGGCGGCAGCCGCACCGAGTGCGGCCGGGCCCTGGTCGGGCCGCGCGCGGTAGAACCCGGAGTCCGCGAGGTACGCCGAGATCAGCAGCCAGCCGCCGAGCGCGACCACCGTACCGGCGACGAGTTGGTTGCGCTGGCGACGCGCGCCCCGGTAGAGCACGACGGCTATCGCCGAGATGAGGCCGGCGACGCCGGCGACTTCCGCGACCCAGAACCATCCAGGTAGTGCCTGCATGACTGACTCCTCTCTGCGCGAGCCGGCTCGGTGGTGATCCGGCTCGGATTTCTACCGGCTCAGTGGTGAAACCGGTGCCGTAGGGTCGTCGGCGGCTCGGGCGACACCGGTGAGCACCCGTCCGGCCCGGTCGAGCACGTCGGGTGCCGCGTCGGTCCGTACCCGGCCGGTGCGGACGGCCGTGGCGAGGTCGAGGTCACCGAGTCCGAGCTCGGCGAAGGTCGCGGTGTCGGTGGTGAGGACCAGGTCCGGCGGGTACGGCGAGGGCCCGAGTTGCGCCCATGCCCGCCCGTCCGCCACCCGGATGTGCAGCAGCTGGCCGTCGACGTCGAGCTGGTAGGTCTCGCGTACCCCCGGAATTGCCGGTGCGGACGCGGCCAGATAGAGGGCCAGCCACTCCGGCCGGAACGTCTCGTCGTCGGCGGGTTCGTCCAGCAGGTGGTTGCCCCAGTCGGCGAGCGCCTTCACCACGGGGGCCAGCCCGGAGCCGAGCTCGGTCAGCCGGTACACGGTGGAGGCGGCGGGCGGCGGCAGCCGGTCCCGGCGTACCGCTCCGGCGTCTTCGAGCTGCTTCAACCGGGCCGACAGCAGGTTGGTGCCCAGCCCGGGCAGGACGGTCTGCAGGTCGGTGAACCGCCGCGGTCCGAGCATCAGCTCACGGACCAGCAGCAGGGTCCAGCGTTCGCCCACGATGTCCAGCGCCTTCGCCACCGCGCAGAACTGGCCGTACGTCCGTCGTGTCATAACTTCCAAAATAGCTAGCGATTACTTTAAAAACAAGTAGGGGTGCCTTCCGTGGATCCGTCGTACCGGCATGGTCTGATGTCGGGGTGAACGCCGCCCGCCTGGTCCGCCGGCCGATCGACGCCGCCGTGCCCCGGCTGGACGAGGCGCAGCGCCGGGTGGTGGCGCACCGCGACGGCCCGTTGCTGGTGCTCGGCGGACCCGGCACCGGGAAGACCTCGACGCTGGTGGAGTCCGTGGCCGCGCGGATCGCCGATGGCGTCGACCCGGCCCGGCTGCTGGTGCTCGGCTTCAGCCGCCGCAGCACGACGCGGCTGAGGAACCGGATCGCCGCCCGGCTGGGTGCCGGCGCTCACGGCGAGCTGTCCGTCAAGACTTTCCACGGGTACGCCTTCGCGCTGCTGCGCCAGCTCGCGGCCAGGCGCGGCGAGCCGCCGCCCCGGCTGCTCAACGGCCCCGAGCAGGACCTCGTGATCCGGGATCTGCTGGCCGGCGGCGGCGTCGACTGGCCGGCCGACCTGCGGCCTGCGCTGGGCACCCGCGGCTTCGCCGCCGAGCTGCGTGACCTGCTGCTGCGCGCCGCCGAGCGGGACGTGTCGCCGGCCCGGCTCGCCGGGCTGGGCCGCGAGTTGGGCCGCGCGGACTGGGTGGCCGCCGCCCGGTTCGCCCAGGTGTACGCAGACGTACAGGCGCTGCGCGACGCGACCGGCCGCGGCACCGTCGGGTACGACACCGCCGAGCTGATCCGGGCCGCCACGACGCAGCTCGCCGCGGACCCGGAGACCGGCGCCGCCGAGCGGGCCCGGTTCCGTCACGTCTACGTGGACGAGTCGCAGGACGTGGACCCGGCGCAGTGGGACCTGTTGGCGCAGGTGTGCGGCGGTGGCGGCGGCCTGGTCTGCTTCGGCGACCCGGATTCGTCGATCTTCGCGTTCCGGGGCACCGATCCGGCGGGCCTGCTGGCGATGCCGTCGCGGTTCACGACCGTCTCGGGGTCGCCGGCGCCGGTGGCCACGCTGCCGACCTGCTACCGGTCCGGGGCGGCGCTGACCACCGCGGCCGACGCCGTGGCGCGGCGGCTGCGGGGTCCGGCCCGGCACCGTACCCGGCGACCGGCCGCCGACCTGCCGGACGGCCAGATCGACGTACGCCTGCTCCGCTCCGCCACCGAAGAAGCGGCCTACGTGGCGCATCGGCTGCGCGCCGCCCACCTGCTCGACCAGGTCCCGTGGTCCGCGATGGCGGTGCTGCTGCGTACCGCCTCCCAGCTCGCCCCGGTACGCCGTGCCCTGCTGCACGCCGGAGTCCCCGTGCGGGTGGCCGCCGACGACCTGCCGTTGGCACAACAGCCGGCGATCACGCCGTTGCTGACCCTGCTGCGCTGCGCCCTGGAACCGGAGCGGCTGGACGAGGAGACCGTGGTCGCACTGCTGCACTCGCCGTTGGGCGGCGCGGATCCGTACACCGAGCGGCAGCTGCGTCAGGGGCTGCGGAGTCTCGCGCTGGCCGCGGGGGACGGGAGCTCCGCCAGGCCGTCCGGCGTACTGCTGGTGGAGGCGGTGGCCGACCCTGCCGAGCTGGCCGCGGTGTCGGGCCGGTGGGCGGAGCCGGCGCGCCGGATCGCGTCGCAGCTGGCAGTGGCCCGCGAGGCGGTGGCGGCGCCGGGGGTCACCGCGGAGGACGCGCTCTGGGCGGTGTGGCACGCCAGCGGGCTGGCCGGCCGGTTGGCGGCGGCGAGCGCGGCGGGCGGGCATCACGGAGCGGCCGCGGATCGGGATCTGGACGCCGTACTGGCGCTGTTCGACGCGGCGGCGCGGTTCACCGACCGGCTGCCGGGCGCCGGTCCCGCGGCGTTCGTGGACCACGTACGGGGGCAGCAGATCCCGGCGGACACGCTCGCGCCGTCGGCGGAGCGCGGCGAAGCCGTACGACTGCTCACCGTCCACTCGGCGAAAGGGCTGGAGTGGGAGCTGGTCGCGGTGCCCGGTTTACAGGAGGGTCGGTGGCCTGACCTGCGGTTACGGGGCAGCGTGCTGGGGTCGGAGCTGCTGGTGGACGCGGTCGCCGGGCGGGCCGTGGCGGGCGGTCGTACCGGGCTGGTCGCGGCGGCGCTGGACGAGGAGCGCCGGCTGTTCTACGTCGCGGCGACCCGGGCGCGCCGCCGGCTCATCGTCACCGCGGTCGCCTCCGGCGACGGCGAGGACCAACCCAGCAGGTTCCTCGACGAGCTCAACCTGGACGACCGCGATCGGAACGAGGTCGATGCGGGCGCGACCGGTGTGAGCGCGCGGGTGCTTGTGTCGGGTCAGCCGCATGCTGTGCTGCCGGACGCGTTGACGTTGCCGGTGCTGGTGGCGCAGTTGCGTACCGTCGTGGGGGATGCTGACGGCGGGCAGGCGCGGCGGCGGGCGGCGGCGCGTCAGCTGGCACGACTCGCGGCGGCCGGGGTGCCGGGCGCGCACCCCGACGAATGGTGGGGGTTGCGGTCGCTGTCGGACCCGGGCCCACTGGCCGGGCAAGGCGAATCCGTCACCGTCTCACCGTCCACAGTGGAGCAGGTACGCCGGTGCGGCCTGCGGTGGCTGCTGGAGCGGCACGGCGGCAACACGCCGGCGGGGCCGGAGCAGACGATCGGCAGCCTGGTGCACGCCGCCGCCGAGCAGGCCGACCGGCTCACCGAGCCCGAGCTCTACCGCTTCCTCGACGAGCAGTGGGGGGTGGTCGAGGTGGCGGCCCGCTGGGAGCAGGGGCGCAAGCGGCAGCATGCCGAGCAGATGATCGAGCGGCTGGTCCGCTGGCTCGCCGCGAACCCGCGCCAACTGGTCGCCGTCGAGCAGGGGTTCCGGGTGACCCTGCCCGCTGCCGACGTGCCTGGTGGGGACCGCGCCGAGGCGACCGGGCCCGAGGTGGAGATCGCCGGCACGGTGGACCGGATCGAGCGGGACGCCGACGGACGGCTCGTGGTGATCGACTTCAAGACCGGCAAGTCGATGCCGACCGCCGAGGACGTGGCGCGGCATCCGCAGCTCGGGACGTACCAACTGGCGATCGCGCTAGGTGGGTTCGAAGCCGTGGCGGGCGGGGTCGCCGAGCCGGGCGGAGCGGCTCTGGTGCAGCTCGGCAAGACCCGCCGGGACGGCCCGGAGCAGCGGCAGCCGGCGCTGGTCGAGGACGCGGACCCGGACTGGGCGGAGCAGGCCGTACGGGACGCCGCCGACGCGATGTCCGGGGAGAGCTTCACCGCGCGGATCAACTCGTACTGTCCGGTGTGTGCGGTGCAGACGTCATGTCCGCTGTCCGAACACGGCCGCCAGGTGGTCGAGCCGGGGGGTGCCGGATGACCCAGCTCCGGCTGCCGGTCGGGGTCATCTACACCCCGCACGACCTCGCCCGACTGCTGCGGCTGCCGCCGCCCACGCCGCAGCAGTCCGAGGTGGTCGCCTCGCCGCTGAACCCTGTGCTGGTGGTGGCCGGCGCCGGCTCCGGCAAGACGGAGACGATGGCCGCGCGGGTGATCTACCTGGTCGCCAACGGCATGGTCCGGCCGGACCAGGTGCTCGGCCTCACCTTCACCCGCAAGGCCGCCGGTGAGCTGGCCAAACGGGTACGGCAGCGACTCGCCCAGCTGCTGGCGACTCCGGAGTTCGCGCCGCTGCGGGGAGGCGCCCTGGCCGGCGAGGCGACGATCTCGACCTATCACTCGTACGCGGCCCGGGTGGTTTCCGAGCACGGGGTCCGTTCGGGATACGAGCCGGGCGTACGGCTGCTCACGGAGGCGGCCGGCTGGCAGTTGGCCGACTCGGTGGTGCGTACGTACCAGGGCGACATGTCCAATGTGGACTTCGCGGCGGCGACGGTCACCAAGGCGGTGCTGGAGCTCGCGGACGGACTCTCCGAGCATCTGCGGCAGCCGTACGAGCTGGCCGACTTCACGGAGCGGTTCGCCGCGGAGGTGGTGAGCCGGCCCGGTCGGGTGATGGCGCCGGTGGAGAAGCTGCTGCGCCGGCAGGCCGCCCGGGCCCAGTTGCTGCCCCTGGTCGAGGCGTACGCCGAGCGCAAGCGGGACGCCGACGTGATGGACTTCGCCGACCAGATGGCACGTGCCGCCGAGGTGGCCCGGGACCATCCCCAGGTGGCGGAGGTGGAGCGGGACCGCTTCGGGGTCGTCCTGTTGGACGAGTACCAGGACACCAGCCACGCACAGGTGGTGCTGCTGCGGTCACTGTTCGGCGACGGCCACCCGGTCACGGCGGTCGGCGATCCGTGCCAGTCGATCTACGGCTGGCGGGGCGCCAGCACGGGCACCCTGGAGCGCTTCGGCACCGACTTTCCCCGGGCCGACGGCCTGCCCACGCAACGGCTGCCGTTGAGTGTCAGCTGGCGGAACCGGCCCGAGATCCTTCGGGTGGCGAACGCGCTGTCGGCTCCGTTGCGTACCGGCGAAGATTCGGCTGAGGTGCTGAGCGCGGCACCGTCGGCGACGCCGAGCAGTCCGGCGGACAGCGGCCGCCATGTGCGGACCGCGTTGCTCGGCACGGTGCTGGACGAGGCCGAATGGCTGGCCGACCGGATCGCGGAAACCTGGAGCGACGAACCGCCCACCGCGGCGGTGCTGGTACGCATCCGGCGGCAGATCCCGCTGCTCGAGGCGGCGCTGCGGGCGCGGGGCCTGCCGGTCGAGGTGGTCGGTCTCGGCGGGTTGCTCGACACCCCGGAGGTACGCGAGATCGTCTGCACCCTGCGGGTGCTGGCCGACCCCACCGACGGCGCTTCGCTGTTGCGGCTGGTCAGCGGGCCACGGTGGCGGATCGGGCCGCGCGACATCGTGGCGCTGCACCGGCGGGCGCGGGCCCTCGCGGCGCACCGGCGGCGGCTCGCCGAAGCCGACGGCGAGCAGGTGACCACGCACCGGCTGGACGAGGCGGCGCTCACCGAGGCGCTGCTCGATCCCGGGCCGGCGGAGCGGTATTCGGCGGAAGGTCACCGGCGGCTCGGGCTGCTCGCGGCCGAGCTGCGGGCGATGTGGTCGCGGGTCGACCAGACCCTGCCGGACCTGGTCGCCGACGTGGAGCGCACCGTGGGCCTCGACGTCGAGGTGGCCGCCCGGCAGCAGGACGCGGTGCTGGCGCGTGGTCACCTGGACCGGTTCGCCGATGTGGCCGCTCAGTTCGCGGCCGACGCCCGGGCGCCCACGTTGTCGTCGTTCCTGGCGTTCTGCGAGGCGGCGGAGCGCTCCGAGCGGGGCTTGGAGCCCGGCAAGGTCGAGGTCATCGAAGGCGCGGTGCAACTGCTCACGGTGCACGCCGCGAAGGGCCTCGAATGGGACGTGGTGGCGGTCGCCGGGCTGTGCGGCGGCGTGTTCCCCACCCGGCAGCAGGGCGACCACTGGGTGTCCCAACCCGGAGTCCTGCCGTTCGAGTTGCGCGGCGACTCGGCCGGGCTGCCGGCGTTGCAGCTCGGCACGGCGCGGGACCAGAAGGCGGTCCGGGACGCGGTCGAGGAGTTCGAGGAGGCGTGGCGCGACCACTCCCGGTTGGAGGAGCGGCGCCTGGCGTACGTGGCGGTGACCCGGCCGAGGCGGCTGCTGCTCTGCTCCGGGTACTGGTGGGACGACGTGGCCCGGCGCCGGCGAGGGCCGTCGGAGTTCCTCACCGAGATCCGGGACGAGTGCTGGGCCGGCGCCGGTACGGTCGACGCCTGGGTGGACGAACCCGAGCCGGAGTCCGACAACCCGCTGCTCGCCCAGACCCGTACCGCCGGCTGGCCGATCGATCCGCTCGGCACTCGGCGCCCCGCGCTGGATGAGGCCGCCGAGCTGGTCCAGGCGGAGCTCGCGGCGCTGGAGTCTGCCTCGGACACCACGCCGGGCGTTCCGCCTCAGGCGGCAGAGATCGGCGCGGGATCCGGGGTCGCCCCTGACGGCGTGGCCGTTGGGGCGGCGCCTCACGTGGCGGCTGACGTGACGGCTGACATGGCGGCTGACGTGGCGACTGACGTGGCGAGGGAGGAGCGGCGGTGGGCGTACCAGGTCGACGTGCTGTTGGCTGAGCGGGATGCCGCTGCGGCCGACGGCGGGGACGTGGCGCTGCCGGACTCGATCTCGGTGTCCACGTTGGTCGGGCTGCGGCGGGATCCGCGCCGGCTGGCCCGCCGGTTGCGCCGGCCGCTACCGGAACGCCCCAACCCGTACGCCCGGCGGGGCACCGCATTCCACCGGTGGCTCGAGCAGCGGTACGGAGCCGACCGGCTGCTCGACATCGACGAGCTTCCCGGTGCGGCCGACGAAGCCGCCGCGCCCGACGAGGTGCTGGCAGCCCTCCAGGAAGCCTTCGCCGCCAGCGAGTGGGCCGACCGCACGCCGTACGCCGTCGAAGTGCCGTTCACCATGGTCGTCGACGGCACCGTCATCCGGGGCCGGATGGACGCCGTCTTCGCCGACCCCGCCGCCGGAACCGCCACCGACGGCGGCGATGGGGGCTTCTTCGATGTGATCGACTGGAAGACCGGGCAGCGGCCGAGCGGCAAGGACGCGGAGGCGGCGGCGGTGCAGTTGGCGGCGTACCGGCTGGCGTGGGCGGAACTTGCCGGGGTGCCCGTCCAACGGGTACGGGCGGGCTTCCACTACGTGGCCGACAACGTCACCGTACGGCCGGCCGACCTGCTCGACGCCGACGGCCTCGCCGCGCTGCTGACCCGCCTGCCACCCGGCTGAGCCTCGCCCGGTCCCAGCTGCACCTGGCAGCCCGATCTGGTCCGGATCCGCAGGTGCCCAGCCGCTCCTGTAGCCCGGACGGACGCTCAGGCGCAGCGCGCCGGCGGCGCCGTGGCGCGGTGGTCGATGAGCACCCGGTCACCGCCGGTCCAGCGGTACAGCCGGGCCTGCAGGTCGCCGCCCGGGGACCGCAGGTAGACGAGGACGCCTTCGGACGTCGTGTGCCGGGACACCACTTCGTACTGGTCATTCGGGTTAGTCATGCTTCGAGTGTGGTACGAAGTATCGTTGAGGACCAGCTCAAGTTATTGGACATGACCGTGCAAGGATTTCGCACGAAGCCCAGCACGAAGGAGCTCGACGATGAACGGCTCGGTGGACCTGCGGCGGCTGCACGTACTGCGGATGGTGGCCCAGCACGGCACCGTGACCGCCGCGGCGGCCGCGCTGCACCTGACTCCGTCGGCGGTGTCGCATCAGCTGCGTACGTTGGCGCACGAGCTCGGCGTACCGCTGCTCGAGCCGCACGGCAGGCGGGTGCGACTGACCGCCGCGGGCGAGACGCTGGTGGCGTACGCGGACTCGCTGCACGCCGACTGGGAGCGGGCCCGCGCCGACCTGGCCCAGTACGCCGCCGACGGTGCCGCCGGGGTGCTGCGGCTGGCCGGCTTCCCCACGGTGGTCGCCGGGGTGCTGGCGCCGGCGGCGAAGCAGCTCAAGGCGGACCTGCCGCGGCTCGTCGTACAGATCTCCGAGGTGGAGACCGCGGACGGGTTCGACCTGCTGCTGGCGGGGGAGACCGACATCGCGGTCGTGGTGCCGATGCCGGACACGCCGCCGCTGGACGACCCCCGGTTCGACCAGCAACCGCTGCTGTCCGAACCGCTCGACCTGTACGTCCCGGAAGGCCACCCACTTGCCGGCCGCCGCGAGGTGCCGCTCACCGACGCCGCCCACGAGGACTGGATCACCGCGGCGCCCGACGTGTCCGACTGTGCCGCCCTGGTGGCGGCCGCCTGCACCGCCGCCGGCTTCGCCCCGAAGATCGTGCACCGCGCCAAGGATGTCGTCGCGGTCGCCGCCCTGGTCTCGTACGGCCTCGGCGTCTCTCTCGTACCCCGCCTGTCCCCGGTACCGGAAGCCCATCCGGTGGTAAGGGTCCCGCTCCGCGACCCGGCCCCGTCCCGCCACATCCTCACCTGCGTACGCCGCGGCAGCGACCAGCAACCACTGATCGCCCGCGGTCTCGAAGCCCTCCGCGCCGCCACCCGTACCCTGCCGCACGCCGCGCCGGCCCTGGCCGCCGCGCCGGCTTAGTGGCCGCGGGTGTAGCGGGCGCCGGGGCGTACCACCAGGAGGATCCCGGCGGTCAACACACCAGGTCGCCGGTCCCCCTCCGGTGGCGCCTCTCCAAGATCATTCCCGGGTACGGAGTCCAACACGGCCGTGACCGTACAACCCCGAGCCCAGCCGGAGAGTGGATCAGGCGGTGTCCACCGTGCGACGCGAGCAACCGATTGCCCGGCCGGCGCGTGGACGGTGCCTGATCAGCAGCCGGTGCCAGGCGCTCGGGCTATGCCGGGTGGCAGGAGCGGTGGTGACGGAACCGGCTACCGTCGGATCGAGATGACCGACCCGCACGACTCGCCGTGGGCCAGCCGGGACAGCGACTTCCAGCTCCCGCCGCTGGCCGGTTCCGCCGCGCCCGCCACCGACGCCGAGCGTGCCGGCGGCGCGGCCGTCGGCCCGAGCTGTGGGCCCGGGCCGGCCGGAGCCGGCAACCCGACCGGAAACGCGACGGGCGGGACGGAGACCGCGGCCAGTGCGGCCGGCCGGCAGGACGCGTTGGGCGCCGGCGCCGTGACCTCGCTGAAGACCGTGCGGCGGGCGCCGGACGGTGATGGCGGGCCGCCGGCGTACCAGGGAAAATTCAAACTGCCCGGGACGTTCGCGCTGTTCGGCTGGGGTACGGGCGCCGTGGTGGCGATCGGGCTGGTGGTCGTGCTGGTGATGGCGCTGAGCGGGGCGTTCGACGACGGCCGGGGCGGCCTGGGGCGGGCGTTCGGTGGCGGCGCGACCGAGGACCCCAACGCGCCGCCGCTGGCGAAGCTGTGCCCGCCGCCGAGCGCGTCCGCGCCACCCGAGTACGCCGAGCCGGCCCCGCCGCCGCCCGGCAAGCGCACCGTGGACAAGGCCGCCGGAATCTCGTACGCGGCGTACGGGAAGCCGTGGGAGCCGTGGAACGAGGACTGGAGCGGCGGCGACCTCAAGGTGCACTACCGGGTGGGGCAGCACTTCGTCACCGAGGAGTACATCGGCGGTACGTACCACGCGTCGATCCTGTCCGGCTCGGTGCCGGCGACCGTGAACGACGGCATGATCCTGGACCTGAAGTGCACCGGTCGCCAGGTCGCCTCCGACGTACGGACCTCCTACTACCCGGAGCCGAACCGGATGGAGAAGATCCGCGACTCGGCGGCGACCCTGGGCGGCCGGCAGGCCTGGGTGACCGTGTTCCGGCTGCACTTCCACGAGGAAGGACTGAAGGCGACGAACGAGTTGGTCGGCGTGGTGCTGATGGACGTGGGCCGCCGGGAAGCCGCCGTGCTGTACGTGTCGATACCGGGCACTCACTCACAGTTCGACTATGTGGTCGACGACGTCATCAAGTCCGTACGCCCGGTCGAGTGAGAGACCGGCTAGGGTCGACGGGTGCCTGCAGACGAGACCTCAGCTGACCGGCGCGTCAGCATTCCGCCGACGACGTACCCGACAGAGCGTTTCACCCTGCCGAACGGGCTGCGGGTGGTGCTCGCCCCCGACACCAGCGCTCCCGTGGTCGGGGTCGCCGTGGTGTACGACGTGGGGATCCGCTCCGAACCGGAGGGGCGTACCGGCTTCGCGCACCTGTTCGAGCACCTGATGTTCCAGGGCTCGGAGAATCTGGAGAAACTGGCGCACTTCAGGTATGTCCAGGCCTCCGGCGGTACGTTCAACGGCTCCACGCATCTCGACTACACCGACTACTACGAGATGCTGCCGTCGAACGCGCTGGAGCGCGCGCTGTTCCTCGAGGCGGACCGGATGCGCTCGCCGCGGATCACCGAGGAGAACCTGCGCAACCAGATCGACGTGGTGAAGCAGGAGATCCGGGTCAACGTGCTGAACCGGCCGTACGGGGGTTTCCCGTGGCTGAAGCTGCCGCCGGTGGCGTTCGACACCTTCCCCAACGCTCACGACGGGTACGGCTCCTTCGAAGACCTCGAGTCGGCGACCGTCGAGCACGCCGCGGACTTCTTCGACAAGTACTACGCGCCGGGCAACGCGGTGCTGGCCGTCGCCGGCGACCTGGACGTGACCGAGGCGACCCGCCTGGTAGAGCGGCACTTCGGCGCGATCCCGGGCCGGCAGACGCCCACGCGCCCCGACTTCGACGAGCCGGACCTCACCGAGGAGAAGCGCTCCAGCTACACCGACGGCTACGCGCCGCTGCCCGCGGTGGCGATGTGCTGGCGGGTCCCCGACCCGATAGGCCGGCTCACCGACTACCTGCCGTACGTGGTGCTCGCCGAGGTGCTGACCGACGGCGACGCCGCCCGGCTGCAGCAGCGGCTGGTGCTCGACGACCGTACGGCCACCAGCGTCGGCGGCTACCTCGGCTTCATGGGCGAGCCGTTCGAGGTACGCGACCCCACCGCCCTGCTGCTGCAGGCGCACCTGCCGCCCGGCGGCGACGCGAACAAGGTCCTCGCCACCGTGGACGAGGAGCTGGACCGGCTCGCCAACGACGGCCTCGACGACGGTGAGCTGGAGCGGGTCGCGGCCCGCATCGGCACCCATCTGCTGCGCGACGTCGACTCGGTGCTCGGCCGTACGCTCCAGTTGGCCGTGGTCGAGCAGCAGCGCGGCGACGGCCCGGGCGCCGCGCTGGTCAACGACCTGCCGAAGCTGATCGGCGAGGTGACCGCCGAGCAGGTGGCCGCGGCCGCCGCGACCCTCAAGCCCCAGCGGCGCGCCTCGGTCGAGGTCATCCCAGGAGGAGCACAAGCGTGAGCGAGCGTAGCGAGCGAACCAATAGGCACAGTGTTGCGCCGGTGCGCGACCTCCAGCGAGGCGAGGCAGACGCGTGAGTACGTTGTCTGTCCCCGATCTCGGTCCGGCGACCGACCTGCGGCTGCCCGAAACCGCCGAGCGGACGCTGCCGAACGGGCTCACCGTGATCGTGGTCCCCAGGCCGTCCGTGCCGCTGGTCGAGGCGCGACTGCGGGTGCCGTTCGCGAAAGCCGACCTGTCCGGTTCGACCGTGCTGGCGCAGACCCTGCTGTCCGGCACCGAGACGAAGTCCACCGTGGACATCGCGATCGAGCTGCAGAAGATCGGCGGCGGCCTGACCGCGAGCACGGACCCGGACCGGCTGCTGGTCGCCGGCAACGCGCTCGCCCCCGAGCTGCCCCGGCTGCTGGAGCTGCTCGGCGAGGTGCTGACGGGGGCGACGTACCCGCAGAAGGAGGTCGACACCGAGCGGGAGCGGCTCGCCGACCGGATCCGCGTCGCCCTGACCCAGCCGGCGCACCTGGCCCGCGTCGCCCTGCTCAAGCGGGTGTACGGCGAGCACCCGTACGCCGTACAGACCCCCGAGCCGGAGCAGGTGCTCGCCGTCGAGTCGCCCAGTCTGCTGCAGCTGCACGCGGAGCGGGTGCACCCGCTCGGCGCGACGTTGGTGCTGGTCGGCGACCTGGACGCGGAGCGGGCGCTGGACACCGCGGAGCAGGCGCTCGGCGGCTGGGACGGCGGCGGCGAGACCGTCGAGCTGCCGCTGGTGCCCGAGCTGGAGCTGGGGCCGCTGACGCTGGTGGACCGGGCCGGATCGGTGCAGTCGTCACTGCGGATGGCCTTCGCGGGCGTGCCGCGGATCCACCCCGACCATGCCGCGCTGCAGCTGGCCAACCTGGTCTTCGGCGGCTACTTCTCGTCCCGCTGGGTGGAGAACATCCGGGAGGACAAGGGGTACACGTACTCGCCGCACTCGCAGTTGGAGCACTCGGTGGCCGGCTCGACGCTCGTCCTGTCGGCGGACGTGTCGACCGAGGTGACGGTCGCGTCCGTACTGGAGACCTGGTACGAGCTGGGCCGCATCGCGAGCCTCCCGGCCGAGGAGGAGGAGCTCGAACAGGCCCGGCAGTACGCCCTCGGCACGCTGCAGCTCGGGCTCGCCACCCAGTCGGGGCTGGCCGGCCTGGCGAGCAGTCTCGCCGGCTTCGGGCTGCGGCTGGAGTGGCTCGCCGAACACCGGGCCCGGCTGGCCAACGCCACCCAGGCCGACGTGTTCGCCGCCGCCACCCGCTACCTGGCCCCCACCCGCGGGATCACCGTCGTCGTGGGCGACGCCACCCAGATCGAGCAACCCCTCACCGTCCTCACCCCGGTCGCCCGCGCGTAGCGCTTCAGCCGGCCACGCCGGCCTGTTCAGCCGGCACGCCGGCGGCTCAGCGGGGTACGCCCGGAATCGTCGGCAGGTGGCTGCCCATGCCGGGCGGGCCGTACGCGCCGTCGTCGCCGGGGCCGGGGCGGGTCGTACCCTGCGGCGGGCCGGGCTGGGTCGGTGTCGGCAGCATCGGCCCTTCCGGTGACCGGTGCGGCTTGGCGTGGTGCTTCTTGTGCTGCGGTACGCCCGGCGCGGCCTCGAAGTTCGCCGCCGGGGCCGCGTCGTACGCCGCCGACAGCAGCCCGTACGTGCCGCCCGCCGTCGCCGCCATCAGGGCCAGACCGGCGAGCGCCACCCGGGCTGGACGGCCGAGCTGCAGCCCCGCGGGCAGCCGCAGCCAGCTCGGCAGCCCCGACGAGCCGAGGGTCTGCGGCAGCAGCACCGGGTCGTCGGTCTCCTTGAAGCCGAACCGGTCGTACACCTGCTTCAGGAACTCGGGCGCCCACCAGTTGTACTCGCCCATCAGCCGCATCGTGGCGGGCACCAGCAGCATGCGTACCAGGCTGGCGTCGACGGTGATCGCGACCAGCATCCCGACGCCGATCATCTTGATGAAGCTGACCCCGCTGGTGCCGAACGCGGCGACCACCACGATCAGCAGCAGCGCCGCCGCGGTGATGATCCGGCCGGTACGCTGCACCCCGCTCGCCACGGCGGCGGTGTTGTCGCCCAGCAGGTCCCACTGCTCGCGTACCCGGGAGAGCAGGAAGACCTCGTAGTCCATCGACAGGCCGAACAGCAGCGCCAGCATCAGGATCGGCTGGGTCGCCTCGACGGTCCCCATCGGAGTGAAGTCGAGCAGGCCGGACAAGTGTCCGTCCTGGAACACGAACACGACCGCCCCGAACGACGCCCCGAGTGACAGCACGTTCATCACGATCGCCTTCAGCGGCAGCACCACCGAGCCGAACGCCAGGAACAGGAGCACGAACGTGACGACGCAGAGCCACAGCAGCATCCATGGCAGCCGGTCGGCGAGGCCGTCGAGCAGGTCCACCAGGTCCGCGGCCTGGCCGCCCACCAGCACCTCGGAGCCGCGCGGCGCCGGCAGCGAGCGGATCCACCGTACGACCTTGCGGGCCTGCAGCGAGGAGGCGGCGCCCTTGTAGCTCACCGAGAGCACCGCCGACCGCCAGCGGTACGTGCTCACCGTGGCGTCGCGTACCCCGGGAATGTCTTCGATCGTGGCGGCGAACCGGTTCACCTGCCGCATCGAGGCGTCGCTGACCAGCACGGTGATCGGGTCGACCTCGCCGACGGCGAAGTCGGCCCTGATCTGCTCGGACACCTGCCGGCTCTCGGTGTCCTTCGGCAGCACCCGCTCGTCCATGCCGCCGAAGTGCACCCTGAGGAACGGCGCGCCGAGCAGCAGCAGCACGAGGACGGTGATGCCGGCGTACCGCCCGGGGCGCTGCATCACGCTGCGCGCGATCCGCTCCCACAGCCCCTGCTCCGGTACGGCGAGCGACCGCCGCCGCGCCCACGGCAGCCGTGCCGCGTCGATCCGCCGGCCGAGGACGGCCAGCAGCGCCGGCAGGACGGTGAGGCTGACCAGGACGGCGACCAGCACCGCCGAGATCCCGCCCAGCCCCATCGAGCGCAGGAACGGCTGCGGGAAGATCAGCAGCCCGGCGAGCGCCAGCGCCACGGTCAACCCCGAGACGAGGACCGTACGGCCGGCGGTCAGCATCGTCCGGGCGACCGCCGCCGGCGCCGGTACGCCGCGGTCCATCTCCTCCCGGAACCGGCTCACGATGAACAGCGCGTAGTCGATCGCGAGGCCCAGCCCGAGCAGCGTGATGATGTTGATCGAGAACGACGACACGTCGGTGACGTACGTCAGGACACGTACCACGGTGAACGCGCCGAGGATCGCGAGGCCGCCCACCAGCAGCGGCGTGGTCGCCGCGACCAGGCTGCCGAACACCACCACGAGCAGCAGCAACAGCACCGGCATCGAGATCATCTCGGCCTTGGCGATGTCGTCCGCGGCCTGGCCCTTGGTGTCCATCGAGACCGCCCACGGGCCGCCCAGTTGCATGGTCAGGCCCTTGACCTGGAGGTCGTCGCGGATCTCGGCGAAGTCGACGTCGTCGGCCACGTCGGTGGTACGGATCGCGACGATCGTCGAGTGCCGGTCCCGGGAGATCAACTGCGGCGCCCGGGTCTGGTAGTACGTGAACACCTCGACCGCGTCGACGTTGCTGCCGGCCTCCGTGGCGGCCTTCATCACCTTGTCGCGGAAGCGTGGTTCAGTGGCCTTGAGCTTCTTGCTGGAGTACAGCGCGAAGATGTTCGGCCCGTGCCAGTCGAGCTCCTCGGCGATCCGCTCGGCGGTCCGCTGCGACTCGCTGCCGGGCTGGTCGAACCCGCCGCCGGCCAGCGCGCCGAACACGCCGGTACCCCATCCTCCGGCGAAGAACGTGAATCCGACGGCGACGAGCAGCACCAACCAGCGGAGGCGGTACACCGTCCCGCCCCACCATGCGAACACGCCGTGCCGAACCTTTCTCGCGAACAGACCAGCGCGGGCGACGGTAGCAACCCGGCGCTAGCCCGCCGAGGTCTCGGCGTCCTCGGCCTCCAGCTTCCGGGTGGTCTTCGCCCACATCTTGCGGAGCTGCCCGGCGACCAGCCGCGGCGCCCAGCGCTTCAGCCGCAGCGCCTGCCGCGCCTCCGGGTGGGTGATCACCAGAAACCGCCTGGCGCGTACGGCGTCGAAGACCTGGTCGGCGACCTGCTCGGCGGTCAGCTTTCCGCCCTGGATCCACCGGTCGGCGAGGTCCAGCAGCACCTGGTCGGGTCCGCGCATCGAGCCGCCGATGTTGGTCTTCACGAACGACGGGCACACCACCGTCGTGGTGACGCCGTAAGGTTCGAGTTCGTAGCGCAGCGTCTCGGACAGGGAGATCACGCCGGCCTTGGCGACGTTGTAGGAGACCATCCCGGGCAGGTTCATCAGGCCCGCCATCGAGGCGATGTTCACGAGGTGGCCGCCGCGTTGCCGCTTGAAGACCGGGACGAACGTACGGCAGCCGCGTACCACCCCTTTGAGGTTGATGTCGAGCATCCAGTCCCAGTCGGACATCTCGATCCGCTCGATCCGACCGGACCCGGAGACCCCGGCGTTGTTCACCAGGACGTCCAGCCCGTCCCACTCGGTCTCGCACCAGTCGCGCAGCCGCTCCCAGTCGGCGTCGGACCGTACGTCACACCGTTGGAAGGCGCCGTCCAACTCGGCTGCAGCGGCCTGGCCGGCCACCTCGTCGAGGTCGGCGATCAGCACCCGCCACCCGTCGGCGGCGAACCGCCGCGCCATCGCGAGCCCGAGCCCGCTCGCCCCACCCGTGATCGCTATCCGCTTCGCCACGCCGTGCCTCCTGTCCGGGGTGCCTCCGACCTTGACTGGTGCCGTGCCGCGCGTCCATTCTCAATCGCCGGCTCGCGGGCATTGCAGGGAGGTCAGGGTGGCGCGGATCAGGTCAGGGTGGTACGTGGTCGCCGCGTACTCGATGGTCGGCCTCGCGCTGCAGGTGCTGTGGCTGACGTACGCGCCGATCACCACCGACGCGGCCCGCCACTACGGCGTCTCCGAGGGAGCGGTCGGCTGGCTGGCGAACATGTTCCCGCTGCTGTACGTCCTGCTGGCGCTGCCGGCGGGAATCGTGCTGGACCGCTGGTTCCGCGGCACCCTCGCGGTCGGCGCGATCCTCACCGCCCTCGGCGCCGTACTCCGGCTCTTCGGCGGGTACGAGTGGGCCCTGGCCGGCCAGGTCGTGGTCGCCGTCGCGCAGCCCCTGGTGCTCAACGCGATCAGCAAACTGGCCGAGGGCTACCTCTCCGAGCGGCAACGGCCGCTCGGCATCGCGGTCGCGTCGGCGGGCAACCTGGCCGGCATGCTGCTCGCCCTGGTGCTCGGCGCCGCGTTCGGGATCGCCGGCCTCGACTCCCTGCTGCGGCTGGAGGCGGGGGTGGCCGTGGTCGCCGCGGTGCTGCTCTGCCTCGGCCTGCGTACGCGGGGCTCGTCGTCGATCGAGACCCCGGCGCGGGTGTCGCTGCGCTCGCTGGGCGGCCTGTTCGTGGACCGGGAGACCAGGGCGCTGGCCGGCATCGTGTTCCTCGGGTTCGGGGTGTTCATCGCGCTCACCACGTGGCTGGAGCCGCTGCTGAAGCCGGCCGGGGTGTCGACCCCGATGGCGGGGACCCTGCTGGCGGCGATGGTGCTGTCGGGCATCGTCGGTTCGGTGGTGCTGCCGGCGCCCGCGGTGCACCGCCGGGCGGAGCGGCTCGTCCTGGCGGTCACCGTCGCGGTCACCGCCGTGGGCTGCCTGGTGCTCGCGCTGGTGCCGTCGGCGGTCTCGGCCGCCGTGGTCGTCGTGGTGGTGGGCTTCCCGCTGCTCGCCGCCTTGCCAGTGGTGCTCGACCTCACCGAGCGGGTGGTCGGACCGGCTGGCGGCAGCACCGGGGCGGCGTACATCTACCTGGCCGGGAACGCCGGCGGGTTGGTGATCGCACTGGCGGTGCAGCAGTTGCTGGCGACCCCCGCGGCGGCGTTCACGCTGCTGGCGGTGGTTATCGCGGTTGGCGCGTGGTTCCTGCGGGGCCTGCCGCGGGCGACTCCGGAGGGCCACCCGCACGCCGCCATCGCCGACCCCGAGGTGATCGGCTAGTCCTCCGGGTCCTGCCACCCCCACAGCAGGTACGCCCAACCCGGACTTGGGGCTGGTCAGCGGGCGCCGACCAGTTCGGGGACGCGGGGCGGTGGGGTTGGGGTCTCGTCGGACTCCTTGATGCCGTAGCGGGCGTAGAGGCCGCGGAGGAACTTCGGGGCCCACCAGTTGTAGCGGCCCAGCAGGCGCATCGTCGCCGGTACGAGCAGGAGTCGTACCAGGGTGGCGTCGACCAGGACGGCGATCAGCATGCCGGTGCCGATCATCTTGATGAAGACGATGCCGCTGGTGGCGAACGCGCCGACCACGACGGCGAGCAGCAGCGCGGCGGCGGTGATGATCCGGCCCGTACGCTGCACCCCGCTGGCCACGGCGGCGGTGTTGTCGCCCAGGGTGTCCCACTGTTCGCGTACCCGGGAGAGCAGGAACACCTCGTAGTCCATCGACAGGCCGAACAGCAGCGCCAGCATCAGGATCGGCTGGGTCGCCTCCAGGAAGCCGGTGGAGGTGAAGTCCAGCTGGCCGGCGAGGTGGCCGTCCTGGAAGATCCACACCACCGCGCCGAACGACGCGCCGATCGACAGCAGGTTCATCACGATCGCCTTCAGCGGCAGCACCACCGAGCCGAACGCCAGGAACAGCAGCACGAACGTCACCGCCGCGACCAGCAGCCCCATCCACGGCAGCCGGTCGGCCAGCCCTTTGAGCAGGTCCACCAGGTTGGCGGTCTGCCCGCCCACCAGCACGTCGGCGCCTGCCGGCTCGGCCAGGTCACGGATGTCCTGCACCACGTTCCGCGCCTGCTCGGAGGTCGAGGCCCCGTCGTACGTCACGGTGATCACGGTGGAATCGTCCTGACGAGCCGTGGGTACGGCGTCGCGTACCCCGTCGAGGTTCTTGATCTGCTGGGCGAAGTCGGCGGCGTCGGCGGCGGGGGAACCGCTGACCAGGACCCGGATCGGGTCGGCGTCGCCGTCGGGGAAGTCTTCCTTGAGGGTCTCGGACACCACCCGGCTCTCGGTGCCGGACGGCAGCACCCGCTCGTCCACGCCGCCGAACTGCACCCGGGCGAACGGCGACGCCAGCACCAGCAGGACGGCGGTGGTGCCGATCGCGTACAGCACCGGGCGGCGCATCACGCTGCGCGCGATCCGGGCCCAGAACCCCCGGTCCGCGACCGATCCGGTGACCGACGGTACGGTTCGCCGCCGCGCCCACGGCAGCCGCAGCGCGTCCACCCGCCGCCCCAGTACGGCCAGCAGCGCCGGCAGCACGGTCAGGCTGGCCAGCATCGCGACCGCGACGGCGGCCACACCGCCCATGCCCATCGACCGCAGGAACATCTGCGGGAAGATCAGCAGCCCGGACAACGCCAGCGCCACCGTGACCCCGGAGACCGCGACCGTACGCCCCGCCGTCGCCATCGTCCGCGACAGCGCCTCCGACGTGGTGTGCCCCTGGTCCAACTCCTCGCGGAACCGGCTCACCACGAACAGCGCGTAGTCGATCGCGAGCCCCAGGCCGAGCAGCGTGATGATGTTGATCGAGAAGATCGACACGTCGGTGAACAGCGTCATGACGCGTACCACGGTGAACGCGCCGATGATCGCGACCCCGCCGATCAGCAGGGGAGTGGTGGCCGCGAGCACGCTGCCGAACACGAACACCAGCAGCACCAGCAGGATCGGCATCGAGATCATCTCGGCGCGGGCGATGTCCTCGGAGACCTGGCCGTTCACGTCGAGGAAGATCGCTCTCGGGCCGCCCACCTTGGTGGTCAGGCCCGCGGCCTTCAGGTCGTCGCGTACCGCCCGGATGGTGTCGGTGTCGGGGTCGTCGACCAACCGGATCCCGAGGTACGTCGAGTGTTTGTCCTTCGAGATCAGGCTCGGCGCCGGGGTGTCGTAGTACGAGATCACGGTGGTGACCCCGACGTCACGGCGTACCCGGTCGGCGACGTCGACCACGGACTCCCGGAAGTCGGCGTCGGTGACCTTCAGGTCGTCGCTGGAGTAGAGCGCGATCAGGTCGAGGTCCTGCCGGCCGACCTCTTTCTCGATCCGCTGTCTGGCGTGCTGCGATTCGCTGTCGGGCTGGTCGAACCCGCCCTCGGCCAGACTGCCGAACACCCCCGTACCCCAGATCGCTGCGAACGCCACGAATCCCACCGCCGCGACCAGGACCAGCCAGCGGAACCGGCTGACGGTCCTTCCCCACCACGCGAACATGTCCTCGTCCTCTCGGCCTTCGTGCCCTAAGCTGTACGCATCAGTAACCAGCGTTACAGGCGTTTACTATTGCGTACGGCGTAAGCGATGGTCAATAGTGCTAACGGAGGAGGTGTTATGACGGCGCCCACACGGCGGGAGCGGATGCGGGCCGCGACCCTGGACGAGATCAAGCAGACCGCCCGCCAACTGCTCATCGACGAAGGCCCCGCGGCGATCTCGCTGCGCGCCATCGCCCGCGAGATGGGCATGACCGCGCCCGCGCTGTACCGCTACTTCACGAGCCACGAGGCGCTGTTGGACGGACTCTGCGGCGACCTGAAGGACGAACTGATCGGCGAGTTGGCGCAGGCGCGCGACGCCGTACCGCCGGATCAGGTCGGGGCCCGGCTGCAGGCCGCCTGTCGCGCGTTCCGGGGCTGGGCGATCGCGCACCCCGCCGAATTCAGCCTGATGTTCGCCAGCGCCCGCCGCGAGGTCCCCGAGTCGGCGCTGTGTGTCGACGGGATGCCGGCCTCACCCGGGCACGAGGCGGCGCAGCGCTTCGGTGGGGTGTTCCTGGACCTGATCGTCGACCTGTGGCACAGCCGGCACTTCCCGGTCATCGAGGCCGACGTGTTCCCGCCAGAGCTGCGGCGACAGCTGGAACGGTTCCTGCAGAGCGTCGGCCTGTCGGTCCCGGTCGGCGTGGCGTACGTGTTCCTGTCCGGCTGGGTCCGCCTGTACGGTCTCGTCGCGCTCGAGGTGTTCGGTCATCTCGACTTCGCCGTCGGCGACGTGGAGCCGCTGTTCGACGCCGAAATCCGCGCGATGGCCGCCCAGCTGAACCTGACCTTCGACATCTGACGCCCGGCGTTACCAGCCGACGGATTCGCAGCACGCTTCCGGCGCTCCGGCCGGCTCCAGCTGCAGCGTGGCGTGTGCGATGCCGTACTGGTCCTGCAGGGCCGTACGGGCCGCCGCCAGGACCTCTGTGGTGGCGGCGGCCGACGCCACGGTCAGATGCGCCGAGGCGACCTCCATGCCGGACGTGAGGGTCCAGACGTGCAGGTCGTGCACCTCGGTCACGTGCGGCACGGTCAGCAGCTCGGCCTGGATCTGCGCCACGTCGAGATGCTTCGGCGCGGCCTGTACCAGGATCCGGATGGCGGCACCGGCCAGCGCCCAGGTGCGGGGCAGGATGAACACGGCCACGGCCACGGCGACGATCGGGTCGGCGTACGGCCATCCGGTCAGTGCGATGACGACCGCGGCGACGATCACGCCCACCGAGCCGAGGGTGTCACCCAGCACCTCCAGGTACGCCCCCCGTACGTTGAGGCTCTGCTTCGCTCCCGAGCGCAGCAGGACGAAGCCGACCAGGTTGGCGCCGAGCCCGACGATCGCGACCACCAGCATCGGACCGGACAGCACCTCGGACGGATGCATGAATCGGCGGATCGCCTCGACCAGCACGTAGCCCGCGACGCCGAACAGCAGCAGTGCGTTGGCCAGCGCGGCGAGCACCTCCAGCCGGTACAGCCCGAACGTCCGCTGCGCACCACGGCCACCCGGGGCGGGCACCGCCCCGCCACCACCGAACCGGTCGCCGTCGTCAGCACCCGTGCCACCGCCGGGCCAGGCGGCCGCCGCCTGGATCGCGGCGAGCGCCATCCCGATCCCGAGTACGTCGGTGAACATGTGGCCGCCGTCGGAGAGCAGCGCCAGCGAGCCGGTCCACCAGGCGGTTGCGATCTCGAGCACCATCACGGTCGCGAGCAGGACCAGTACGGCGACCAGCCGCGACCGGTACCGCGCACCCGCGCTGGCGCCGAGCCGTACGCCGTGATCGTGTCCCACCGTTGCGTCGTCCTTCCTGGGCTGTGGTCCTACCTGGTTCCCACATGCGCACATTACTATGCGTACATGTTTAACCGGTGCAGATCACGTATCGGAGGTTTGTGGCAAGTCGGGAAGTCGGGTTTGGTGTGAGCGTGGTGGGGCATCCACTGTCACATGTACACACTTCTATGGCTCATCGCAGCTGTACTCGTCATCGCAGGAATCGTCACGATCATCCGGGGCGGCCTGATCTGGGGCATCGTCCTCATCGTGGTGGGACTGCTGGTCGGACCGGGCGGAGTCAGCGTCTTCAGTTGACGGGCCCACAGGAGGCAAGAGCCAGGAAACTGGGTGTCGCTATTTGGCACTCAGTTTCCTGGACCCTTGTGTGACCGCCCCGGTCGTCGGGCATAGACCTCGCATGGCCGAAAACAAGCGCAAACCCGCCAAGCGAACCTCCAAGCGACCCGCCCAGCGCACCGGGACCCAGCGCACCGGAACCCAGCGCACCGGAACCCAGCGCCGCGCTGGTGCCGGCACCGGGCCCAGCGCGCCGCGCGACCACCCGCGCGAGGGGCACGCCGAGTTGCGTACGGGCACCCGGCACAACGCCGAACGGGCGGAGTACCAGTCCCGCGCCGGCCGGGGCTGGCGGGACGAGCGGGACGCCCGGATCGTCGACCACATCCGGGCACTGGCGATGGATGCCGTGGAGCAGGCCGGCAGCGGCCATCCCGGCACCGCGATGAGTCTCGCTCCGGCGGCGTACCTGCTGTTCCAGGAGTTCCTGCGGCACGACCCGACCGACCCGGACTGGCCGGGCCGGGACCGCTTCGTGCTGTCCGTCGGCCACTCCAGCCTCACCCTCTACATCCAGCTCTACCTTTCCGGGTACGGCCTGTCGATGGCCGACCTGCGCAGCTACCGCCAGTGGGGCTCGCGTACCCCCGGACATCCGGAACACGGGCATACCGCGGGAGTGGAGGTGACCACCGGGCCGCTCGGTCAGGGCATCTCCAACGCGGTGGGGATGGCGATGGCGTCGCGCCGGGAGCGCGGCCTGTTCGACCCCGACAACGGGCACGGGCAGAGCCCCTTCGACCACACGATCTGGGTGTTCGCCTCCGACGGCGACCTGCAGGAAGGCGTCAGCCACGAGGCGTCTGCGCTCGCCGGGCACCAGAAGCTCGAAAACCTCGTCGTGCTGTACGACGACAACCACATCTCCATCGAGGGCAACACCGACGTGGCGATGAGCGAGGACGTACTGAAGCGCTACGAGGCGTACGGCTGGCACACGCAGCGGGTGGACGACAGCGAGGATGTCGACGCGCTGCGGAAGGCGTTCGCGACGGCGCGGGACGCCGACCGGCCGTCGATGATCGCGATGCGGTCGGTGATCGCGTACCCGGCGCCGCACGCCCAGAACACCGGCCCCGCGCACGGGTCCGCGCTGGGGGCGGAGGAGGTCGCCGCCACCAAGGAGATCCTCGGTCTCGAGCCGGGCCACGCCTTCGTGATGCCGCTGGAGCTGCTCGAACGGGCCCGGGAAGTGGTGGACCGCGGGCGGGCCGAGCACGCCGGCTGGCTCAAGCGGGTCGCCGACTGGAGCGCGGCGGAACCGGAGCGGGCGGCGGCGTACCGCCGGATCTTCTCGCGGCAACTGCCGGGAGGCTGGTTCGAGGCGTTGCCGACCTTCGAGCCGACCGAGAAGGGGATGGCGACCCGGTCGGCCAGCGGGAAGGTGCTCAACGCGCTGGCGCCGGTGTTGCCGGAGCTGTGGGGCGGGTCGGCCGACCTCGCTGGCAGTAACAACACCACGATGGCCGGCGAGAAGTCCTTCCTGCCGTGGGAGTCTGACACCGCCAGCCCGTACGGCCGTACCCTGCACTTCGGGATCCGGGAACACGGCATGGCCGCGATCTGCAACGGCATCGCCCTGCACGGGCCGCTGCGACCGTACTGCGGCACGTTCCTGGTGTTCAGCGACTACATGCGCCCGGCGGTACGCCTCGCCGCGCTGCAACACGTGCCGGTCACGTACGTCTGGACCCACGACTCCATCGGCCTCGGTGAAGACGGCCCCACCCACCAACCGGTGGAGCACCTCGCCGCGCTGCGGGCCATCCCCGGCCTGGCCGTGGTACGCCCGGCCGACGCCAACGAGACCTCGTCCGCGTGGCGCTCGATCCTGGAACGGCACAGCGGCGTACGGCCGGACGGCCCGATCGGACTGTGCCTGACCCGGCAGAACGTGCCGGTGCTGGCGGAGACCGCCGAAGCGGCCGACGAGGTGGCCCGCGGCGGGTACGTCCTCGCCGACTCCTCCGACGGCCGCCCCGAGGCGCTGCTGATCGCCACCGGCAGCGAGGTGCACATCGCCCTCGAGGCGCGAGCCCAACTGGAGGCGGCCGGCCTCGGCACCCGGGTGGTGTCGATGCCGTGTCGCGAGTGGTTCGCCGAGCAGCCGGCGTCCTACCAGGACGGCGTACTGCCGCCGGACATCGAGTGCCGGGTGGTCGTCGAGGCCGCGGTCGGGCAGGGCTGGAGCAAGGTGATCGGCAACTACGGCGAGTGCGTCTCACTCGAGCACTTCGGCGCCAGCGCCCCGTACCAGGTCCTGTACGAGCAGTACGGCCTCACCCCCGACCGCGTGGTCGCCGCCGTCCACGCCACCCGCGCCCGCCTAGGCCGCATCAAAGGCACCACCACCGGCAACTGACCGCCCCGCCGGGTCAGGTGAGGGGGACCACCAGGCAGGGGCCGCCCAGGTAGACGCCGCCGTCGATGGCGAGGGCCTTGCCGCCGGCGTACTCGTACGGTTCGGTGACGCTGGCCGGGTCGACGCCGAGATGGCTCGGGATGGTGCTGTGGCCGTGCACGATCTGCCGTCCGCCGAGCGTGGCCAGTACGTCGGCCGCGATCTCCTCACCGTGGCCGTCGCGGAACTCGTGCCGGGAGGTGAGGCGGCGGAAACACAGCCACCAGTCCTCGATGTCGTCGCCGGCGAGCACCTCGTGCACCGCGGAGTTGATCTCCGACACCGAGTCGCCGTACGACAGGTACGAGGTGGTGTCCGAGTGCATCAACAGGTGGTCGCCGGCGAGCGCCACCACGCCCAGGCCGGACAGCCACGCGGCGTGCTCGTCGGTGAACCGGTCGAGGTCGCTCTGCTGACCGCCGTTGATCACCCAGACCATCCGGAAGGACCGCTCCGGGTACGTGATCGGCACCATCTCGTCGTCGAACTTGTGGGTCCCGAGCAGCAGCAGCTCGTGGTTGCCGAGCAGCGCGTCGACCTTGCCGCCCGCCGCGGCGGCCTGGTCGCTCAGGCCGCGGATCCGGTCGATGACGCCGATGCCGTCCGGGCCGCGGTCGGTGAAGTCGCCGAGGAACCAGACGGTGGCGTCGTCCCCGGTCCAGTCACCGTCCGCGTCGATCAGCCCGGCGGTACGCAGTGACGCGTCCAGCTCGGTGAGGTGCCCGTGGATGTCGCCGACGGCGTACCGGGCGCCGTCCGCGGCATGGGAAGCAGGTGTGACGGACACGCAGCGGATGCTATAGGTGATCTCGGTGACACGGTGTCGGCTGAACGTATTCCCGCCACGGAAAGATCATACTGAGCTGCGACATGTCGTGAAAAAGCGTTCAGGATTGTGCGACGGGGACCACAGACTCGAACCAGCGGCGGCCACCACACACCCGGCATGACTGGGGTACGTACACCGTCGCGGAATCGCCGTCGGGGTCGACCGCGGACATCGCCTCCATGATCTGGCCGGCCGCGGCGCAGCGGTAGCACGGCACGTGCACGGTCATGACCCCGGAGGATCGGTTTGCTTTCGTCATCGCCGTCAACGCTACCGCTCCCGCCCCACCGCCGCCCGGTGACCTCACAGCAGCAGCCAGCGGCCGCCCAGCACCGCGGCGGCCAGGCAGAACGCGCCGAGCAGCACCACCCAGATCAGGCCGGCCACTCCGGTCAGCCGGGCCAGCTGGTCCGCGTCGGAGTCCGGTGCCTCCCGGCGGCCGCGCTTGCGCTGCAGCTCCAGCACCGGCCAGACCCCGCCGAGCAGCAGGAACCACGTCATGAAGTACGCGAAGCCCGACTGCACCAACGCCGTACCGAACCAGGAGACCGCGAAGACCAGGCCGCCGGTGAGCAGGATCGAGAACACGCCGTACACGTTGCGGATGGCGACCAGCAGCAACGCCAGCAGGGCGATCGACAGCCACAGCAGCAGGGTCACCCGGTCCAGCGCCAGTACGCCGGCGTACCCCGCTCCGAGAAGAGAGGGCGCGGTGTAGCCGGCGAGCAGCGTGAAGACCATGCCGGGGCCGGTCGCCGGGCCTTCCGAGACCGTGACGCCCGAGGTGTCGGAGTGCAGCTTGATGCCGCGCAGCCGGCGCCCGGTGAGCAGCGCGACCGTGCCGTGGCCGGCCTCGTGCACGATCGTGATCACGTTACGGGCGACCCGCCAGGCCGGCCGGTACGCCACCACCAGCAGCGCCAGCACGCCGGTGACCGGCACCAGCCACAGTGGAGGATTGGGTTGCGCTGTGAACGCCGTATGCAGCAACTCGGTGAAGGTACGTAGCTCCATGTCGAGCACAACCTATCGGAGCCGCGCCACGCCGACCGCCCCGGCCGGTCGTCAGCCGGTTGACGGCCCCATATAGTGCAGGTACTGCGCCCGCCGGGCCCGGAAATCGGCCAGCTCGTCCGACCACCCGGCCACCACCTCGTCCGCTGTCGCGCCGGAGTCGATCATGGTATGGAGTCGCGTCGAGCCAGTCAGCTTGTCCACCCAGTAAGGCCGCACCGGATCGTACGAGTCGTACCGCCAGGCGAAGTCCGGGTACTTGTGCGCCTCGACCAGCATCGCCACAGCGGTACGGATCGGCTGGTACGCGTACCGGTCGGTGACCTTCACCTCGACGCCGTTGCACACCACACCGGTGTGCTTGCTGAACGTCGGGCTGAAGTACGCCTCTCGGAACCTCACCCCCGGCAGCTCGTACCCGTTCAACGCGTCGCCCCAGTGGTGGTCCAGGAACGGCGCGCCGATCAGCTCGAACGGCCGGGTGGTGCCGCGGCCCTCGGAGATGTTGCCGACGCCCTCGAACAGGCAGGTGCCCGGGTAGACCAGAGCGGTGTCCGGGGTGGGCATGTTCGGGCTGGGCAGCACCCACGGCAGGTCCAGGTCGCCGTACCGGACGTCGCGGCGCCAGCCCCGGCACCAGACCACGTCCAGCTCGGCGGCGCCCCCCTCGTGAGCCAGGAACTCGCCGTTGAAGAACCGGGCCAGCTCGCCGACGCTCATCCCGTGCTGCTGCACGATCTCCCGCAACCCGACCCCGGAGGTGTACGCCGAGGTCATCATCGGCCCGTACGCTTCTCCGCCGATCGGGTTCGGCCGGTCCAGGACGACGAACCGCAGCCCGGCCCCGGCGGCGGCCACCATCGCCTGGTACATCGTCCAGATGTACGTGTAGAACCGGGCGCCCACGTCCTGGATGTCGAACACCACGGTCTCCACGCCCGCCTTGCCGAACAGCGTCGCGAACTTGGTGGCGTTGGCGCCGTACGCGTCGTACACGGTCAGGCCGGTGCGTTCGTCGATGCCGGTGCCTTCGCTGCCACCGGCCTGGGCAGAGCCGCGGAACCCGTGCTCGGGGCCGAACACCGCGACGATGTCCACCCGGTCGTCGGCGTGCATCAGGTCCACGCCGTGCACGTAGTCGCCGGTGACCCCGGTCGGATTGGAGATCACCCCGACCTTCTGCCCGGCCAGCGCCGCCCAGCCGTCCGCGGCGAGCGCCTCCAGTCCGGTCGTCACCGGCTGCCGCGGCACCTCGCCGGTCGCCGCGAGCGTCGCCCCGCCGAGCGTGGTCGCGTCGTCCTTCGCGGCCGTGACGCCAATCGGGGCCGCGGCCGCGGCCGTAGCGCTGAGCGAAGCGGCGGCCAACCCGGCGCCGGCCGCGCCCGCGACTCCGGTCAGCATCGCGCGTCGTGACACCAGTGCCCGTCGTGACAGCATGGCCGGGCCCCTCACCAGGTGAGGCCGTGGCCGAACGGGTACAGCGCGGTGTCCGGGTCACCGGCCACCGGGATCGCCACCGGCAGCTTGCCGACCGGCGACACCTCGCCGTACACCAGCCGGGCCAGGCCCTGCATCAGCGGCGCGTTGTACGAGTACGCCACCAGGTACGTCGCCGCCGCCGTGAAGTACGCGATGTCGTACGGGTCCCGCGCCGCGACCACGATCACCGGCTTGCCGGTGGCGACCAGCTGCTTCACCAGCTTCTGCTGCTGGCCGTCCGGGTCGGTCGCCGCGGTGTCCCAGGCCTTGTTGGTGAACACCACGGTCAGGTCGTTCGCGCCGGCGGCGGTGACCGCGGCCGCGATCTGCGCGTCGGTCGGCCGGGTGCCGTACGGCAGCGTGGTGACGGTGGCGCCGCGGTCGGTCAGCGCCCTGCCGAACTCGCCGGTCGAGTCGAAAGTGGCGTTGTGGTAGCCGGTGACCAGCACCGACCGGGCCGCCGCCGACAGCGGCAAGAGCCCGGCGTCGTTCTTCACCACGGTGATCGCCCGCTCCGCGATCGTCTTCGCGGCGGCGAGGTGCTCCGGCGTACCGACCTTCTGGGGAATCCGGTCGGGGTTCGCGTACGGGTCGTCGACCAGGCCGCGGTCCCACTTCAGGGACAGGATCCGGCGCAGCGACGCCTCGAGCCGCTCGCCGGAGATCTCGCCGGACTTCACGGCGGACATGACGCCGTCGTACGCCACGTCCATCAGCGGCGGCATCAGCAGCATGTCCACGCCGGCCTTGAGCGCGAATACGGGCACCCGGTCGTCGCCGTACTTGTCGCGTACGCCGGCCATGCCGAGCGAGTCGGTGATCACCACGCCGGTGAAGCCGAGCTCGTTGCGCAGCCGCCCGGTCAGGATCGGGTACGACAGCGTGGCCGGGTCCATCGCCGGGTCCAGCGAGGGCACCAGGATGTGCGCCGTCATGACCATGTCCGTGCCGGCCTCGATCGCGGCCCGGAACGGTGGCGCGTCGATCTGCCGCCACTCGGTCTCCGAGTGGTCGATGATCGGGATTCCGGTGTGGCTGTCGGTGTCGGTGTCGCCGTGCCCGGGGAAGTGCTTCGCGGTCGGGATGGCCTTGCCGCGCCGGAAGCCCTTGATCTGGGCGGCGGTCAGCCTTGCCGCCAGCGACGGGTCACTGGAGAACGACCGTACGCCGATCACCGGGTTCAGGGCGTTGACGTTGACGTCGGCGACGGGGGCCAGGTTCTGGTTGATGCCGAGCGCCCGCAGCTCGACGCCGGTGATCTCGGCGGCGCTGTAGGCGTACGACTCGTCGCGGCCGGCGCCCAGCGGCATCGCACCGGGGAACATCGTCACCGGCGGTCCGAGCCGCAGCACGACGCCGTGCTCCTGGTCGATCGCGACGAACAGCGGCGTGGCCGCCTTGCTCGGCCGCTGCAGCGACGCCTGCTGTACGCCGTTGGACAGCGTCGCCACCTGCACCGGCTGTTGCAGGTTGTTCGCCCAGGTGAAGTAGATCAAGCCGCCGGGGGCGTACTTCTCGACCACCTGCTTCGGGGTGTCGACGCCGTACGTCGTCTGGTTGCTCGCCTTGTCGGCGGCGGACGGCGCGCTCGCGTCGTTGCCGTACGCGATGATCATGAACAGCTGGCCGACTTTCTCCTCCAGCGTCATCTGACTCAGCATGCGGTTCACCCAGCCGGTCCTGGTTTCGCCGCCGGCGGCGCGGGCGGCAGTGCCACCGACTCCCGCGAGGCCGGCGGTCGCGATGCCCGCGGCGAGCAACTGACGACGGGTGGGGGAGTACGAGGGGGGCTGGCTGGCGGAGCGCACGGCGCACCTCCGGGTCCGAGGGGGGAACCTACGGTCCGGAAATTACCTTCGTACTACTACGGGGTCAAGAAGGACAGTTACAGATGGTGCAGCCGGTCGGCCCGGACGGCAGGACGGGCGGTTCGTCTTCGCCCACAGCGCGACCGTCACCGACAGCGGCAGCGGCGAACTGACCGGCATCCGCGGCACCGGCACGATCGACGTCGCCGCCGACGGCACACACACCCTGACCCTCGAATCCGACCTGCCCTGACCAGCGCTCACGCCGTTTCGTCGTACCGATCATTAGGCTGTACGACGTGAATGATCTCCTCGTCTGGATCGACTGCGAGATGACCGGCCTGGACCTGCGCCAGGACGCGTTGATCGAGGTCGCCGCACTGGTCACCGACCCGGATCTCAACGTGCTCGGCGAAGGGGTCGACGTCGTGATCCACGCCGACGACAAGCAACTCGCCGCCATGAACGAGGTGGTCAGCACCATGCACGCCAAGTCCGGCCTCACCGACGCCGTACGCGCCGCCACCGTCACCGTCGCCGAAGCCGAGACCATGGTGCTCGACTACGTACGGCAGCACGTGCCCGACCCCCGCACCGCCCCGCTGTGCGGCAACTCCATCGCCACCGACCGCGGCTTCATCGCCCGCGACATGCCCACCCTCGACGCCCACCTGCACTACCGGATGATCGACGTGTCGTCGGTGAAGGAACTGTGCCGCCGCTGGTTCCCCCGCACCTACTACGGCCAGCCCCCCAAAGGACTCGCCCACCGGGCACTCGCCGACATCAAGGAAAGCATCCGGGAGCTCGAGTACTACCGGCGGACCGTCTTCGTACCCCCGCCAGGGCTTGACGTGGACGCCGCCAAAGCCGTCGCCGCCGAGCTGATCGCGGCAGACGCCGGCGAAACCGTCGCAGCCGAGACCCCGCCCGACGCCCCCGAGGTCCCGTAACCCTGTCGCAGCACCCCCGGGTCCTGTGGCTATCATTGAGCGTCGCCCACGCCACGCGTGTGGCACACGGTGGTTGTAGCTCAGCAGGTAGAGCACCGGGTTGTGGTCCCGGGGGTCGGGGGTTCAAGTCCCCTCAGCCACCCGAGTCGGATAGGCGGAGTGTGCTTGCGGAAAGCGCAAGCCTGCTCCGCCTCGTCATGCCAGTCGGGGGGACGACCCCCCGAGCCCCCCGCGTGCGAGCCTCATCTGCCCGTTTGGGCGCCGTTGCGCACACATCATCTTGGTGCCCCGGCGCCCTTGCCTGTGTGGGTACGCCCGTTGCCGTCGGCTTTGCCGTCGGCTTTTGCCGTCGTGATCAGTTGAGGGCGCTGCCGGCTTTGAAGTCTTCCCAGGACATGTCCCAGGCGGTCCAGCCGTCGCCGTTGCCGACGTGTTTTTCGGTGTGCTTGACAGTCACCGGGTCGCCGACGTGGACCAGGTTGTAGATGTACCGGGCGTTGTCCATCGACACGTTGACGCAGCCGTGCGAGACGTTCCGGTGGCCCTGGTCGCCGACCGACCACGGCGCGGCGTGAATGAACTCACCGCCCCAGGTGAGACGCATCGCATAGTGGATCTTCGTACGGTAGCCGCCGGGCGAATCGGCCGGAATTCCGAACGTCGACGAGTCGAACATCATCTCGGAACGCTTGTCCATGATCACCAGGTTGCCGCTCGAAGAGGGCATGCTCGGCTTGCCGAGGCTGACCGGCATGGTCTTGATCACGTTGCCGTTCTTGGTGATCGTCATCTTCTTCGTCTTGTTCTCGACGCTCATCCGTACGTCGTCGCCGACCGTGACGTTCCGGGCGATCCGGTCCCGCTTGCCGTACCAGCCCTGGCCGAACGGCATGCCGCCGATCGCGATCCGTACGGAGATCTTCGTACCCGGCTTCCAGTAGTCCTTCGGGCGGTAGTGCACCTGGGAGTCGCTGTACCAGTGCCAGGCGCCCTCGACCGGCGGGTCGCTCTTGACGAACAGTCGCCGCTCCACGGCCGCCCGGTCGGTGACCGGTCGGGTGAACTCGATGACCACCGGCATCCCGACACCCACGGTCTCGTCGTCGAACAGGTACAGCCCGGCGCCCATGATCTGCCCGGACCGGTTCATCGTGGTGAACTTCGACTCCTTTGTGGCTTTCGCCCCCTGGGAGTTGGTCCCGGTCACCTTCACGGCGTACGTCGTGCCGTACTCCAACTGCTGCCCGGGCACCCAGGTCTTGCCGTCCTCGCGGAACTCGCCGGGGATCGTCTTGCCGCCGGCCGACTTCAGCACCACGTCGGTCTTCTTGGCGCCGGTGAGCTCGAGGACGATCTCCGTGCTCGTGACGACGTTCTTCGCATCCGGCTTCGGGGAGTCGATCGCCACCTTGATCGGGTGGGCCGGGTCGCCGCCGGTCGCCGGGTCGCCAGGCTTCTGCCACGAAGCCGTACGGCCCGACGTGCAGCCGGACAACACGAGCGCACCGAGCAGCGTCGTCACCACGAGTACGGTGGCGCGACGGGACCGGATGATGGATGTCGCCATGGTCTCCCCGAAGCTCCCATCAGCTGTCAGCAGGTGCTCGACTCCGCCGTCGACTGACGCGGGTCGGCCCCTGTCATATGGTGCCGTACGCGTGCGACATCGCCCACCGGGAGGCGGGTAACCTCGTTGGTAGACGGGCGACAGGACATGCTAATGTTCTGCGCTGTTGCACGTCGTACGCGCCGTTAGCTCAATTGGCAGAGCAGCTGGCTCTTAACCAGCGGGTTCGGGGTTCGAGTCCCTGACGGCGCACCAGCCACACCGCGTCTGACCTGCGGTTTTGCTTGAGTTTCCGATCTTGGCTAGCCGCTAAGATCGTTTGTGTGCTCCGTGTGTGCTCATTCCGACAGCTGTTGTCGATCATGCGGTGAGCCAGCGGCTCGTGCTCCGGGACCAGCGGCACGAGCATGCCGGTTGTGGTCCACCGACTAGCTGCTCGGTGTCGGGCCGGATCCAGATCCCGAGCAAGCGCCCGCAGCTGGTCCAGATCATGGCGGGGGCGGCGCCTGTGGGGTTTCAAAACCCCGCTGCTGGTCTGACTTGGCTTCTACGCGGCGCGTTCGTATTCGTTGATCAGTCCGCCGAGGAGGGGCCGGCGTCTGATCGGCTCGTGGGTCAGGTCGACGGCGGGGCGGTCGGAGCGTGGGGGTTGCAACCGCAGCGCTCGGTGGGGTCGCCGCCCGTTGCAGTGGCGGGCGTACTGATCGAGTGTTCGGTGGAGGTGCCGTTCCCCGACGATGCGCATGCGGTCGGTGACCTCGCGGCGTACGGTGCCGACGAACCTTTCCGCGTAGGCGTTCGCTCGTGGACTGCGGTGGGATCTTGCCGACGGTGATGCCGGCGTCGGCAAGCACGGCGTCGAAGGCGGATGTGAACTGCCCGGCCCGGTCACG
>WNGA01004811.1_pt1 | contig 51522 bp, 49 predicted proteins | sample 5400061 | NCBI WGS metagenome assembly WNGA01 (sample SAMN13153366, study PRJNA577476) | soil metagenome | isolation source: 100 cm soil or saprolite under grassland replicate 2 | place: USA:California | collected 2016-06-15
TGAAACAGCCGCATGACCCCGCCTACTACCTCTGCCCGGCGTGCCAGCAACCCGGGCCGTGGGCCTCCCAGGACCAGATCGCGGCCTGGCAAGGTTGGAAGGCGGAGGAGGACCGGAAGCGCGCCGAGGAGCTGGAACTCCAGCGCCAGGCACAGCTTGCCCAGGTCGAAGCCAGGCGGAGGGAGTTGGAGGCCGCCGCCTCTCTCGCCACGCTGGAGGTCCCTGGCTTCGTCGCACAGAAGGGCGAACTCGTACACCTTTCGATGCCGGCCAAGCTCGCCGAGTGGGGGAAGCCGCGGGGGCACTACGAGAGCGGCCCGAGCCTCCGGGGCGTCTCGTTCAAGATCCCAGGGATGAAGTCGATGCGCGGGTACTACGGAGGGATGAGCCAGCGAAAGTACGTCCAAAGCGAGGAGGGCTGGATGCTCAAGGACGAAGGGACGGCCCTCATCACCAGCAAGCGGATCGTGTTCCGGGGCCAGCAGAAGGCCGTTGAGTGGGCCTATTCCAAGCTCGTGGGCATCGATCGGGACCCGACGAACGACGCCTTCGTCTTGCAGGTATCCAACCGACAGAAGGCGCACGTCGTCATGGTTGACGACGGCGAGGTCTTCGAGGTCGCCGCCACCGCCGCGATCAAGGCCTTCCAGGAAGGCTAGTCCCGCGCCACCATCTCGGCTCGAACGGGGCGAGTGGCCTTCAGAGAGCAGGCGAATGATCCGTCGGAGCAGGCTTCCGCGTGGGCCCAGTGGCCGAGCGAGCACCCGTCCCCGGGGACCCAGTGGACGCGCCGGCCGCACCGCTCGCAGTGCGCGGAGGCAGCAAAAAGGCAGCAAAGTACCCGGCAGAGGGTATGAAAACCCGGCGACCGTGTGACTCCTGTTGATGGCCTGACCAGTACGTTTATCCGTTTCCGCAGGTCGGGGGCCTGGGCGCGTATCGCCTCACACGCGAGAGGTCGATGGTTCAAATCCATCCGCGCCCACCAGCAAGCCCGCAGGTCAGAGGCCTACTCGGTCCTCCCGCCAGCGATCGGCATGACCTCCGAAGGCCCAGCTGTGAGCAACTGGCAGCAGGAGCGCGCCGAGCCGTCTGCCGGGCAGCGTCCACGCGCGTGGCACGCACCTCCAAACCCTCCTGGCCGCTAGAGACCAGCGGGCCTGCGGGCCGCTAGAGCTTGACCAGGTGACCGTTGATGCTGAAGAACGCATCGGCGGTCCCTGTGTTGGAACCCCGCCGAAAAAACACCACCACGGTAGCCCTGGTCCGCGTAGAGCTGCACCCGCTCCGTCCCCAGGTAGGTGTCCTGACCATATTCTGGCCCGTTCAAAGTCAGCGGGAGGAAAACGAATCCGTTTGGATGCACCTGGACACCAGCCGGCCCCGGCCGCTGTCCGATTGGCAGATGCGCATCGACAGACACGGTGTCGACGACCAGCTCATAGCCTGGGGGGACGGTGGTGAGCGTCGCCTGGCCGGAGAACACCCCCGCCGCCAGGAGCACGCGCTTAGCTCTCCTGACGGGTAGGCGGGCCGGGTCGTTGTACTCGGCCACCCGCAGTGCCCCGGTTTCCACCCGAGCCTTGGTCGAGGTCGTCGGGTCCACCAGCGTCACCAGTTGCCCCGCTGCCCTGGCTCCCACCGGCAGCAGCACGGCGAACCACGTCACCGCCGCCATGACCATGAGGAACTGCCGGATGGTGGGAGTCCGGCGCTCCGGATGCGATGCCCGCATCATCACTGCCCCTTTCCCTAGGGTCCCTGCATGGTGAGACGACCGGAAGGGGGTGTCGAATCAGGCACAGGTCGCCGCCGGCCGCGTCCTGGTCCTCGCTCGGGCCCATCGCACCGTGGCCGATATCATGGCCGGCATGCCGAAGCTGGAACTGCCGGACGGGGGCACCGTGGGGCTGCCGGAGGGGGAGCCCATCGGGTCCGTGCTGCCTCCGGACGCGATCGCCGCGCGGGTCGGTGACTCGCTGGTGGACCTGGCCTTCGTGCCGTCAGAGGACGGCGCGGCCGAACCGGTGACCGCGGGCGAGCCCGACGGGCTGTACGTCCTGCGGCACTCCACCGCCCACGTCATGGCCCAGGCCGTGTGCGATCTGTTCCCCGGAGCGAGGTACGCCATCGGGCCGCCCATCGAGGACGGCTTCTACTACGACTTCGACCTCCCGGCGTCGCTGACCCCGGAGGTTCTCCCCCGGATCGAGGAGCGCATGGCCGAGCTCGTGAAGCTGGACCAGCCGTTCGTCCGGGAGGAGCTGTCCCGCGAGGAGGCCCTGGAGCGGTTCGCCGACCAGCCGTTCAAGCGGGAGATCATCGAATCCCTCGACGAGAGCGAGGGCGCGCTGGGCGACCGGGTCAGCGTGTACCGGAACAACGGCTGGTCGGACCTGTGCCTCGGGCCCCACGTCCCCAGCAGCGGACGTCTGGGCGTCTACCAGCTGCTGAGCGTGGCCGGCGCGTACTGGCGCGGCGACGAGCACCGCGAGCAGCTCCAGCGGATCTACGGCACCGCTTGGCCCACCCAACAGGAGCTGGACGACCACCTCCACCGCCTGGAGGAGGCCGAGCGGCGCGACCACCGGAAGCTGGGCCGCCAGCTCGACCTGTTGACGTTCCCCGAGGAGATCGGGGCTGGGCTCGCCGTGTGGCATCCGCGCGGCGGCATGTTCCGCAAGCAGCTGGAGGACTTCGTGCGCGAGGTCCACCTCGAGCACGGCTACGACATCGTGGCCACCCCCCACCTGGCCCGGGGCGGCGTGTGGGCCACCTCCGGTCACCTCGCGAAGTACCGCCAGAACATGTTCCCGGCCATGGTGGAGGACGAGGGCGGCGAGTACTTCGCCAAGCCCATGAACTGCCCCCTCCACGTGCTGATCTACAGGTCCCAGACCCGGTCCTACCGCGACCTGCCCATGCGGCTGTCGGAGCTGGGCACCGTGTACCGGTACGAACGCCCCGGGACCCTGCACGGCCTGCTCCGGCTCCGGGGCCTGACCATCGACGACGCCCACATCTTCTGCCGCCCCGACCAGCTGGTGGACGAGATCCTGCGCGTGTTCGACCTCACGCTCGAGGTCCACCGCACGTTCGGGTTCACCGACCCCGAGATCGAGCTGTCCACCAAGCCCGGCGAGGCCATCGGGGACGAGGAGATGTGGACCCGGGCCACGGACATCCTTCGCGACGCGCTCGACGCCAGCGGGATGGCGTACACGGTGGCCGAGGGGGAGGGCGCGTTCTACGGCCCCAAGGTGGATTTCCACTTCCGCGACGCCATCGGCCGGCGGTGGCAGCTCACCACGGTGCAATGCGACTTCGCCCTCCCCGAGCGGTTCGACATCGAATACATGGGCGAGGACAACGAGCGCCACCGGCCGGTGATGATCCACCGCGCCATCCTGGGGTCGGTGGAGCGGTTCGCCGGGGTGCTCATCGAGCACTACGCGGGGGCCTTCCCGCTGTGGCTGGCCCCGGAGCAGGTCCGGGTGGTGCCGATCGCGGACCGCCACGCGGTCTCGGCGCACGAGCTGGCCGGCAAGCTCCGCGCGGCTGGGCTCCGGGCCGAGGTCGACGACTCGCGGGAGACCGTGCCGAAGAAGGTCCGCGCCGCCCAGATCATGCGGGTGAACTACACGCTGGTGGTGGGGGACAGGGAGATCGAGGCCGGCACGGTCTCGGTGCGGGACCGCGAGGGCCACGAGGTCCGCGGCGTCTCGCTGGACGACTTCGTCGCGAAGGCCACCGCCGAGGCGGAGTCCCGGGCGCTGGAGCCGAGCACGTTCGAGCCCTCACCGGCGGCGGCGTCCGAGTCGTAGGGCTCGGCCGTGGATCGCCTGTGGAGCCCCTGGCGCATGGCGTACATCGAGCGGTCCCATGACGAACCGGAAGGCTGCCTGTTCTGCGAGGTGGCGGCGGGAGACGACGACGAGGCCGCCATGGTTCTGCACCGCGGCGGCCGCGCTTTCGTTCTGATGAACGCGTACCCGTACAACCCCGGGCACCTCATGGTGGCGCCGTTCCGCCACGTCGGAGACCTCGAGGCCCTGGAGCCCGAAGAGGTCCTCGACGCCGGCCGCCTGCTGCAATCGGCCGTTCGGGTCCTCCGCGAGGAGATGTCGCCGCAGGGGTTCAACGTGGGGATGAACCTCGGCCGGGTGGCCGGCGCGGGGATCCCCGGCCACCTGCACTGGCACGTCGTGCCGCGGTGGAACGGCGACACGAACTTCATGCCGGTGGTGGGGGAGACCCGGGTGCTCCCGGAGTCCCTGGAGGACACCTATCGCAAACTCCGCCCCCGGTTCGGCTGATTCCGCTGAGGGACGGGAAGCGTCCGCCGTACGGGCGAAGATCAGATGGTCCTCCCACCGACCGTCGATCTGGAGGTACCGCGGGGCCAGGCCCTCTCTGCGGAAACCGTTCTTCTCGAGGACGCGGATCGATCCGAGGTTCCGCGGCATCACGGCGGCCTGGACGCGGTGCAGGGCCAGGCGGTCGAACGCGAACCGGACCACCAGGCCGACGGCCTCGGTGCACACGCCGCGTCATCGTCCCAGCCCCGGTTCCCCAGGTCGATGGCGGTGGCCTGCTTGGCCAGCTCGAAGTGGTCGGGGGAGGGGACGGGCTCGAACGCGCGGAGGAACTCGCGGTTCCGGACCCGGAGGTCCAGCAAGGCCGTGGCGTCCTCCGGCCGGATGTCGCGGACGCGGCATCGTGCGCCGGCGATCTCGACGGGACGGGGCGCCGGGGTCGCCACTGAGTGCGACCCTACTTGTGGGCCTCCTCCTTCTCCTTCCTGGCCTCGTCGATGATCTTCTGGGCGAGGTGGGCGGGGACCTCCTCGTAATGCGAGAACTTCATCGAGAACGTTCCCCGGCCGCCGGTCATCGACCGGAGGTCGATGGAGTACCGGGCCACCTCGGCCTGCGGGGCCAGGGCCCGGACTCGCTGCTTGCCCGAGCCGGTCTGCTCCATGCCCAGGATCTTGCCGCGCTTGGAGTTCAGGTCGCCCATGATGTCGCCGGCGTAGCCGTCCGGGACCACGATGTCCATCTCGACGATGGGCTCCAGGAGCGACACGCCGGCCAGCTGCGCGGCCTCCTTGATTGCGAGGGACCCCGCGATCTGGAACGCGATGTCGGAGGAGTCCACCGAGTGGAACTTCCCGTCGTACAGGACCACCTTGATGTCCACCATCGGATACCCGGCCGCCACCCCCTCGTTCATCGCCTTCACCACGCCCTTCTCCACCGAGGGGATGAACTGGTTGGGGATCACGCCGCCCACGATGCGGTCCTCGAACTCGAACCCGCCGCCGTGGGGGAGCGGGGACACCTCGATCCAGCACACGCCGTACTGTCCGTGGCCGCCGGACTGCTTCACGTGGCGGCCCTGGGCCTTGGCCGTGCCCTTGATGGTCTCCTTGTACGGGATCCGGGCCGGCCGGTGCGAGACGTCCACGCCGTACTTCCGCTTCATCCGTTCCAGCACCACGTCCAGGTGGGCCTCGCCCATGCCGTACATCACGGTCTCGTGGGTCTCCTCGGACCGCTCGATGCGGACGGTGGGGTCCTCCTCGCGGACCCGGGCCAGGGCGGTGGACAGCTTGTCCTCGTCCCCCTTCGTCTTCGGCTCGACGGCGATCCCCAGCAGCGGCTCGGGCATGGGGATCTGCGCGAGGGTTACCGGGTCGTCCTTGGTGGAGAACGTGTCACCGGTGGTGGTGTGGCCCAGCTTGGCCACCGCACCGATGTCGCCGGCCGGGACCTCGGACAGCGTCTCGTGCTCCTTCCCCTTCAGCGTGAACAGCTGCCCCACCCGTTCGTCGGTCTTCTTCGTGGCGTTGTGCACCGAGGAGTCCGGGCGGAGCTTGCCGGAGAACACCCGGAACATCGAGATGTGGCCCACGTAGGGGTCGGACACCGTCTTGAACACCAGGGCGGTGAGCGGGCCGGCCGGGTCGCAGGACCGCTCCTGCTCGCCCTTCGGACCGGTGACCGTGACCGGGGGCCTCTCCAGGGGGGAGGGGAACACGTCCGCGATGAACTTCGTGAGGAGGTCGATGCCGGCCGGCTTCGCGGCGGCGGTGACGAACACCGGCGCGATCTTCGCGTCCACGAACCCGGCGTGGAGGCCCTTCACGATCTCGTCCTCGGACAGCTTGCCGGTCTCGAGGTACTTCTCGAGCAGGGCGTCGTCGGCCTCTGCCACGGCCTCGGTGAGCTTCTCCCGCAGGGGATCGGCCTTCGCGTGGAGGTCGTCCGGCCATTCCACCTCGGAGCCCTGGGCCGCGTCGTACGTGTAGGCCTTGCCCGAAAGCAGGTCGGCCACGCCGTTGAACGCGTGCTCCTCCCCGATGGGGAACTGCAGGGGCGCCACCTGGGTCCCGAACGACTTCACCAGCTCGTCCAGGGTCCGTTCGAACGAGGCCCGTTCCCGGTCCAGCTTGTTGATGACGATTGCCCGGGGCAGGCCGAGCTCGGCGGCCAGCTCCCATCCCACCTCGGTCTGGACCTCCACGCCGTCCACGGCGGAGACCACAAGGAGCACGGCGTCGGCGGCCCGGGCGGCCGAGTGGACGTCGCCCACGAAGTCCGCGTAGCCGGGGGCGTCGAGGACGTTGATCTTCACCCCGCCGGTCTCCACGGGGGCCAGCGACAGCGAGACGCTGATGCCCTTGCGGACCTCCTCGGGGTCGTGGTCGGAGACGGTGTTGCCGTCCTCGACCCTGCCCATGCGCGTGACGGCGCCGGACCCGAACAGCATGGCCTCGAGCAGCGTGGTCTTGCCGGTGCCGCCGTGGCCGAGGAGCAGGACGTTGCGGATCTGCGAGGGCTCGTAGGTCTTCATGGGTACGGATGCGTCCTTCCGCTCGAAGACTGGTGAGAACGGGGATTCTAGTGCACCGTCCCGGAGACTCCCTCGGCATTCGGGCGCGCCGGACCCCCGGCCGGGGCCGAAAACCCGCGGTGGTACGCTCGCGCGCGATGGCCCCGGTGCGAGTGCGCGAATCGGTGTCGGCGGGGACCCGGCCGACGAAACTGCTGCTCGCAGGGGCCGCGGCGCTGATCGCCGGCGGCACTGCGCTGGTGATCACGGGCCCGCCGCGATGGGCCGGCGCGGCCGCCGCAGGTGCCGGCGTCCTGCTGGTGGTGTCGGGAGCGCAGGTGCTCCGGGACCACCCGCCGGTCGACCTGTTCCTGGACTCGGTGGTGGACCGGGCCTTCGACGGCTGCCTGCTCTCGGCGGTGGCGCTGGTGCTCCGCACCGCCGACCGGGTCACCGCGGCCGTGGCCGCCGCGGCGCTCGTGGCCAGCTTCATCGCCGCCTACGAGCGGGCCCGGGGCCAGGCCCTGGGGTACCCGGTGGAGGACAGCGTCCCGGTCCGGGCGGTGCGGTACGGGCTGGTGGCCCTGGGCCTGCTGGTGCCGGGATGGCTCCGGGGAACCCTCGTCGCGGTGCTCGGGATCTCGGTCCTGGCGATCGCCGTGCGCGCCAGCCAGGTGGCGAAGCAGGAGCGCGAGTGACGGAGATCCCGGCCGTGCGGGCCGCCCCCCCCGAGGACGACGAGCGGGAGACCCTGGGGCAGCGCCTGGCCTGGCACCTGTACACGTCGATGGAGCGGATCGCCATGGGCTGGCCGGAGCGGCCCGCCCGCCTGCTGTTCGAGGGATACGCCCGCGCCGGCTACCGGCTCATGCGGAAGGCCCGCGCCACGGTCTCGAAGAACTACGGGCAGGTCCTGGGCCGGCCGCCGGGCTCGGACCTCGTCCAGGCGGCCGTGCGGGAAGGGTTCTCGCTGTACGCGAGGTACTGGTACGAGTCGTTCGCCGTCCGGACCTGGGACCGGGACCGGGTCGACCGGACCTTCCACATCCAGAACGCGGAGCGGCTCGACAAGGCCCTGGCCGCCGGCCGGGGATGCATCGCTGCCCTGCCCCACCTGGGGAACTGGGACGTCGCCGGGAAGTGGCTGGCCGGCCACTACAAGATGGTCGCCGTGGCCGAGCAGCTCAAGCCCCGGAGGATGTACGAGCTGTTCCTGCAGCACCGCCTGGACCTGGGGATGGAGATCGTGCCCCTCACCGAGGACCGCTCGGCGGGCATCCAGCTCGCCCAGATGCTCGCGGACAACTACGTGGTGACGCTGGTGGCCGACCGGGACCTCGGGGGGCGGGGCGTGGACTGCGAGATGTTCGGGCGGACCCGAAAGGTCCCGGCGGGGCCCGCGCTGCTGTCGCTGTCCACCGGGGCGCCGTTGCTGGCCTGCTCGACCTACACCGCGGACGACGGCTGGCTGTGCCACATCGGCGAGCCCCTGGAGATCGAGCGAACCGGCGAGATGCGGGCCGACGTGACCGCGCTGACCCGGCTGCTGGCCGCCGAGTTCGAACGGGCCATCGCGGCCAGGCCCACCGACTGGCACATGTTCCAGCCGGCCTGGGACGACGGCGACGGGGCAGCCGCGGTACCGGGCGCTCCTCCCGCGGCGGGGCCTCCGGCCCCCGGGTAGGCCATGCGGATCGTCCAGGCCTGCCCCTACTCGTGGGACGCGCCGGGCGGCGTGCAGGTCCACGTTCGCCAGCTGGCCGAGCACCTCCGGGGCCGAGGGCACGAGGTTCTGGTCATCGCGCCGGGGGAGCGTCGGGCGAACCAGCCAGGATTGCTGATCGCAGGAAGGCCGGTGCGGATCCCGTACAACGGGTCCGTGGCGCCGATCTCGCCGTGGCCTTCCACGCTCCGCGCGGTGGGCGCCGCGCTGGCCGAGTTCGAACCGGAACTCGTGCACGTCCACGAGCCGTTCGCGCCGAGCGTCTCCCTGGCCGCGGTGCTCCGGTCGAAGGCCCCGGTGGTGGCGACGTTCCACGCGTACGCTGAGCGCTCCCGGCTGCGGGACGTGGCGGCGCCGGCGCTCCGTCGGGTGTGGCGGCGTCTGGACGTCAGGATCGCCGTCTCGGAGGCCGCCGCCTCGTTCGCCGGTCGCCGGATGGGGGACGGCATGGTGGTGGTGCCCAACGGCGTGGACGTGGAGCTGTTCAGCCACGCCGTGCCGGCCGGGGGGCTTCCCGAGGGTCGCCGGATCCTGTTCGTGAACCGCCTGGAGCCTCGCAAGGGGTTCCGGGTGGCGGTGGAGGCGTTCGGGATCCTGGCCGCCGACCATCCCGACGCCGTGCTGGTGGTGGCCGGGGACGGCGCCGAGCGGGAGGCCGTCGGCGCCCTCCCGCCGGAGGTCCGCCGCCGCGTGGCGATGCTCGGCCACGTCCCGCACGACGATCTCCCCCCGTACCCGGCCGCGTGCGAGGTCTTCGTGGGCCCGGCCCGCGGCGGTGAGAGCTTCGGGATCGTCCTGGTGGAAGCCATGGCCGCCGGGCTGCCGGTGGTGGCGAGCGACATCCCGGGATACCGGGAGGTCGTGCGCGATGGCGAGGATGGCCTGCTGGTCCCCCCCTCGGATCCGGTGGCCCTGGCCGCGGCGGTCCGCACCGTCCTGGACGACCCCGTCCTCGCCCAGCGACTGGCAGACGCCGGCCGGGCCCGCGCCGCGGAGTACTCCTGGGACAGGGTCGCTGCACGCCTGGAGGCCCTCTACCTGCGGGCCGTTCGGTAGGATTCGCCCGTGCTGGCCGTGTGGATCGTCGTCGGGATCGTCGCCCTGGTGGCGATCTACGTCATGTACGTGTTCAACAAGCTCGTGCGAACCCGCAACCGGGTGAACAACGCGTGGTCGCAGATCGACGTCCAGCTCCGCCGGCGGTACGACCTCATCCCGAACCTCGTGGAGACGGTGAAGGGTTACGCGTCCCATGAGCGGCAGCTGTTCGAGGAGGTCACCCGGGCCCGGGCCCAGGGCGAGCAGGCATCCACGGTCCAGGACCAGGCCAGCGCGGAGAACCAGATCACGTTCGGGCTGCGGCGCCTCATCGCGGTGGCCGAGAACTACCCGCAGCTGAAGGCGAGCCAGAACTTCCTGGCGCTGCAGGAGGAGCTGAGCGGCACCGAGTCGAAGATCGCGTTCGCCCGGCAGTTCTACAACGACCAGGTCACGATCTTGAACAACCTGGTGCAGTCGTTCCCGTCGAACGTCGTGGCGGGCATGTTCCGGTTCGGGACCCGCGAGTTCTTCGAGATCGAGGAGACGGCCGCCCGGGGCCCCGTGATCACGACCTTCTCTCCGTAGACCCGGGCCTTTCGTGTACGAGCAGATCGCGAGGAACAAGCGGCGGACCGTCCTGCTCGTGCTGCTCATGCTGGTCCTGATCGTGGCGGTGGGCTACGCGCTGGGCCTGCTGTTCCAGGCCGGCGTGGTGGGGCTGGTCGTCGCGCTGGTGATCGCGGTGGTCATGTCGTGGGCCTCGTACCGGTGGGGCGACCGGCTGGTGCTGGCCTCCACACGGGCCAGGGAAGTCACGCCGGAGGAGCAGCCCCGCCTGCACAACATCGTGGAGGGGATCTCGATCGCTGCGGGGATCCCGAAGCCGCGCGTGTGGGTGGTGCCGGAGCAGGCCCCGAACGCGTTCGCCACCGGCCGGGACCCCGAGCACAGCCACATCGCGGTGACCCAGGGCCTGCTCGACACGATGAACCGCGTGGAGCTCGAGGGTGTGGTGGGCCACGAGATGTCCCACATCGTCGACCGGGACATCCTGGTCGGGACGGTGGTGGCCACGCTGGTCGGCGCCATCGTGCTGGTGGCCGAGTTCATGCTCCGGTGGTTCTGGTGGGGCGGGTTCGGGGGCCGGCGGGGGAGCGACCGGGGCGGCGGCCCCGCGGCGCTCATCGCGGCGGGGGTGGGCATCCTGCTGCTGATCCTGGCGCCGCTGTTCGCGCAGCTCATCAAGTTCGCGGTGAGCCGCCGCCGCGAGTACCTGGCCGACGCCCAGGGGGCCATGCTGACCCGGTACCCCCCGGGGCTGGCCGCCGCCCTCCGGAAGATCCAGGCCGCCCCGCACGCCATGCGCAGCGCGAACAACGCCACCGCCCACCTGTGGCTGGACCAGCCCTCCCGGGTCCAGGGGGAGCGCATGGGGTTCATGGAGAAGCTGTTCTCCACCCACCCTCCGATCGCAGAGCGCATCCGGATCCTCGAGGAGATGTAGCGGCGGCCCGTCGACCGTGTCGAGAAATCGTGGCGGTCCGCCTGGGGTTCGTTGAGCACCCGGGGAACCGCGGGTAGGATCGGGTCGCTCCGATCTCCCCCCAGTTCGGATCGGGCGCACCCGACATGCGAACCCCGGGAACCGTTGCCCCTGTGAGGAGGTCGTCGTCGTGGCAATGAGCCGTCGTGGGAAGTGGGTCGCCGGGATCTCCGCCGGCGCCGCGGTCGTGGCCGCCGGGATCGGCGTGCTGGCCCTGACCGGCCACGCCGACAAGGTGCCGATCATCGGCGACATCGTGAAGAAGCCCGCCACCTGTCCGCTCACCGGCTTCAAGCCGGCGTCGGGGGAGGCCCCCTACCGGCCGGCCCTGGCGGTGAAGGTGGAGAACCTCCCCGAGGCCCGGCCCCAGGCCGGGCTCCAAGCCGCGGACGTGGTCTACGAAGAACCGGTGGAGGGCGGCATCACCCGGTTCATCGTGATCTTCCAGTGCCACGACGCGAAGCGGGTCGGGCCGGTCCGGAGCGCCCGGTTCACCGACGTCGACATCCTGCTGCAGTTCGGGACCCAGACCCTGTTCGGGTTCGCCGGGGGCGCTCCGCCGGTGGAGAAGCGCGTCCAGCAATCCGGGCTGAACGACGTGAACTTCCAGGCGCCGTCGGCCGAGAAGGCCTACACGCGCGACCCCGACCGCGACGCGCCGCACAATCTGTACACGTCCACCCGGGGTCTGTACCGGTCCGGCGGGACCGCCGGCGGCGGGCCGGAGGAGGTGCTCGCGTTCTCCAAGGACGTGCCGGCGACGGCGAAGCGGGCGGTCTCCGTCCACCTCGACTTCTCGCCGACCGCGGACGTGACGTGGACGTACAGGGCGAAGCGCGGCGTGTGGGCCCGGTCCTACGACACGGGCCCGGCCCAGCTGGAGGGGGGTTCGGTGATCGGCGCCACGAACGTGGTGGTCCAGGTGTCGAAGATCCGCACGACCGGCATCACCGACGCCGCCGGCAACGCCTCCCCGGAGGTCGTCACCACCGGCAAGGGCGACCTGTACGTGTTCCGGAACGGGCGCGTCATCAGGGGCACCTGGAGCCGCGCGACGCTCGGCGATCCCGTCACCTACCGGGACGCCAAGGGCCACGCGATCGACCTCGCGCCCGGCACCACGTGGATCGAGCTTCTCCCGGACGACCTCGCGGTGGACATCGCGAGGTAGGCCCCCGCGCCCCCCCGGAGACGGGGCACCCCGGCGGTAGACTGGCTGCGACGCATGAGCGGGCGGGAGGCGAGTTCGGTGGAGCAGCGGGAGACGGGCACGTTCCGGGTGAAGTCCGGGCTGGCCGAGATGCTGAAGGGCGGCGTGATCATGGACGTCACGACCGCCGAGCAGGCCAGGATCGCGGAGGATGCCGGTGCGGTCGCGGTGATGGCCCTGGAGCGCGTGCCCGCCGACATCCGGGCCGAGGGCGGCGTGGCGCGGATGGCCGATGCCTCCAAGGTCGAGGAGATCATGAACACGGTCTCGATCCCGGTGATGGCCAAGGCCCGCATCGGGCACTTCGTCGAGGCGCAGATCCTGCAGGCCCTCGGGGTGGACTACGTGGACGAGTCCGAGGTCCTCACGCCGGCCGACGAGGATCACCACATCGACAAGTGGCAGTTCACGGTGCCGTTCGTGTGCGGGGCCCGGGACCTGGGGGAGGCTCTCCGGCGCCTGGCCGAGGGAGCCGCGATGATCCGCACCAAGGGCGAGGCCGGCACCGGCAACGTCGTCGAGGCCGTCCGCCACGTCCGCACGATCACCACCCAGATCCGCCGGCTGACCACCATGGGGCCCGAGGAGCTGGTCCACGAGTCGAAGAACCTGGGCGCGCCGCTCGAGCTGGTCCGCCAGGTGGCCGCGGCGGGCAAGCTGCCGGTGGTGAACTTCGCCGCCGGCGGGATCGCCACGCCGGCCGACGCCGCGCTGATGATGCAGCTCGGGGTGGAGGGCAACTTCGTGGGGAGCGGCATCTTCAAGTCCGAGGACCCGCCCTCCCGGGCCAAGGCCATCGTGGAGGCCACCACCTACTTCAACGACCCCGACGTCCTGGCGAAGATCTCCCGCGGCCTCGGCGAGCCCATGCGGGGCCAGGACATCGCCGAGATCGGCGAGGACGGCCTCCTCCAGACCCGCGGCTGGTAGCGGGCGAACGTTCACCTCGATCTGCGGTGAGCACCAGCCCTGGACCCCCCTTTCCGGGTGTGCCCGGAGGGTATTCCCGCTCACCACGGCCGTCGCCGAGGCTTCGGGAAGCAGCGGTTTGGCCCCCTCGAGCGTTCTCCTGAGCGAACCGATCTCGGATCGACGCCCGCACGCATCGCTATCCTTGCACTCGATGAAGGTCGGGGTGCTGGCGCTGCAGGGAGACTTCCGGGAGCACGGGTTCGTGCTCCGCGACCTCGGCGTGGAGCCGGTGGAGGTCCGGACCGCGGAGGACCTCGCCGATGTCGAGGCCCTGGTGATCCCGGGCGGCGAGTCCACCGCCATCGGGAAGCTGGCCCGGCAGCATGACCTGATCGAACCGATCCGGCAGCGGGCCTGGAAGGGCATGCCCATGCTCGGGACCTGCGCCGGGATGATCGTGATGGCGGAGCGCGTGGAGGGCGGCGAGCCGCTCCTCGGCCTGGTCGACATCACGGTGCGCCGCAACGCGTACGGCCGGCAGGTGGATTCGTTCGAGGCCGATCTGGAGGTCGAGGGGATCGACGAACCGGTGCGGGGCGTGTTCATCCGCGCGCCGGCGGTGGAGGACCTTGGGCCGGAGGTGCACGTCCTGGCCGAGCACGGCGGCAAGCCGGTGGTGGCCGAGGAGGGGAACCTGCTTGTGGCGTCGTTCCATCCCGAGCTGGTGAGGGAGAGCCGCCTCCACGAATACCTCCTCGGGAAGGTCTGAGTCGCCGTGTCCGGCCACTCCAAGTGGAGCACGATCAAGCGCAAGAAGGAGGCCACCGACCAGCGCCGGTCGGCCGTGTTCGCCCGGCTGCTCCGCGCGGTGGAGGTGGCCGCGCGCGAGGGTGGGGGAAGCGTCGAGGGCAACATGACACTGGCCTCGGCCGTGCAGAAAGCCAGGGAGAGCTCGGTCCCCGGCGACAACATCGAACGCGCCATCAAGCGCGGCACAGGCGAGATCGAGGGGGCCAGGTACGAGGAGATCACGTACGAGGGCTATGCCCCCGGCGGCGTGGCGGTGCTGGTGGAGGCCATGACCGACAACCGCAACCGGACCGGCCAGGAGATACGCCACGCCTTCACCCGGCTGGGCGGCTCGCTGGGAGATCACCACCGACCCGTCCCCGTTCCACCAGGTGAAGCAGGCCCTGGAGGCGGCCGGCATGGCGTTGGCCTCGGCCGAGGTCACCATGGCTCCCACCCTCACCGTCCCGGTGGAGGGCTCGCAGGCCAGGACCGTCCTGGCCCTGGTCGAGGCCCTCGAGGACAGCGAGGACGTCCAGGCCGTCTACGCCAACTTCGACATCCCCGAGGACGTCCTGGCCGAAGCCGGCTAGTCCTGGCGGCGTAGGACCTCCCCGCGCCGTCCCCGGATCCACCTCGGTCTTGGGTCCTGATCTTCCCTTCCTTTGGCGGCCTCGCCCTTCCCTGGCTCCGGAAACGGTGGGCCCGCGGCGATACCAGGGGCGAAAGACCGACTCTTCCTTTCCCCGCGTCCGGCCGACGTTCGCCGGTGGGCACGAAATCCCACGGATGTGATTGCGTCCGCGGCCGGCCCCGCCTAGAGTGAACAGGTGTTCGAAGGCGCCGTGCTCGGCGTGGACCCGGGGATCGCCACCGCGGGCTTGGCGGTGGTCGCCGCCGCCGGCGGGCGGCCCTCCCTGGTGTGGTCCCACACCGTGCGGACCCCGGCCGGGCTCGAGGAGGCCGGGCGCCTGCGGATGGTGTACGGCGCCGTCCGCGACGCCATCGGCGACCACCAGCCAGCGGCGCTCGCTGTGGAGCGCCTGATGTGGGGCCGGAACGTGGGCAGCGCCATGAGCGTGGCCCGGGCCACGGGGGTGATCCTCCTGGCCGCCGCCGACGCCGGCATCCCGGTGGAGGAGTACGCGCCGCTCGAGGTGAAGATGGCCGTGACGGGGATCGGCAACGCGGGCAAGGAGCAGGTCAGGGCCGCCCTTGTCCGGACCCACGGCCTGGAGGGCATCCCTGTCCAGCCCGACGCCGCCGACGCCGTGGCCGTGGCGTTCTGCCACCTCACCCAGTCCCCGCTGCGGCGCCTCCACAAGGAGGCCGCGCGGGCCGACGTCCGGCAGGCCCTGGCCAAAGTCACGCCCCTGGCCGTGGCGGGCCGCCGCCGGCTCCCTCGGTGGGACTCGTGAGGAGGTCCGGGCGGTGATCTCGTTCCTGGAGGGCGAGGTCGTGGAGAGGTCGGCCGACCGCGTGGTGGTGGGAGTGGGCGGCGTGGGCTACGAGGTCCTGGTCCCCGTTTCCACGCTGGCCAGGCTCCCCTCCGTGGGCCGGAGAGTGCGCGTGTTCACACGGCTGCACGTTCGCGAGGACGCCATGGTGCTGTTCGGGTTCGGCACGGCCGAGGAGCGGCACATGTTCGACCTCCTGACCACCGTGAGCGGGATCGGGCCGAAGCTCGCGCTGGCGTTCCTGTCCGTCCACACCCCCGACGGGCTCCGCCGGGCCGTCGCCGCGGGCGACGTCGCCGCCCTGGCCACCGTCCCCGGGGTGGGGAAGAAGACCGCGGGGCGGATCGTGGTGGACCTCAAGGACAGGCTGGGCGCGGGCGACGCGGTCGTCTCCGGGCCCCTGTCGGAGGTCCGGGAGGCCCTGCTGGCCCTGGGGCTCACGCCGGCCGAGGCCCGCGACGCCATGGAGGTCGTGGCCGCCGACGGCGAGTCGCCGGTGGAGGATCTCCTGCGCAGGGCGCTCCAGACCGTGGGGCGATAGCGTGGGGGGCGTGACCGATCTGGAACGGCCCGACGACGACGTCCAGGTGGTGGGCGGGGACCTCCGCGACGACGACCGCGAGCTCGACGCCGCGCTGCGGCCCGCCACCCTGCCGGAGTTCGTGGGCCAGGAGCGGGTCAAGGAACAGCTGGGGCTGCTCATCGAGGGAGCCCGGGCCCGGGGCGAGCTCGCCGACCACCTCCTGTTCTCCGGGCCCCCGGGGCTGGGCAAGACCACGCTGGCCGGGATCGTGGCTCACGAGATGCAGGTGGGGTTCCGCCCGACCTCCGGCCCCGCCCTGGAACGGGCCGGGGACCTCGCGGCGATCCTGACGAACCTGGACGACGGCGACGTCCTGTTCGTGGACGAGGTCCACCGCATGCCCCGCGCCGTGGAGGAGGTCCTCTATTCGGCCCTGGAGGACTTCAAGCTCGACGTCGTGATCGGCAAGGGGCCGGCGGCCCGGTCCATCCGGCTGGACCTCCCCCGGTTCACGCTGGTCGCGGCGACCACCCGTCCCGGGATGCTCACGCTGCCGCTCCGGGAGCGGTTCGGGTTCGCTCCCCGGCTCGACTACTACTCCGCCGAGGACCTGGCCCGCATCGTGGTCCGGTCGGCCCGCATCCTGGGGGTTCACATCGAGCACACCGGCGCCGAGGAGATCGCACGCCGGGCCCGGGGGACACCCCGTGTGGCGAACCGCCTCCTGCGTCGGGTCCGGGACTTCGCCGAGGTCCGCGGCGACGGCCGGATCACCACGGAGGCCGCGCGGGGAGGCCTGGAGCTGTTCGAGGTGGACGACGTGGGCCTGGACAAGCTCGACGTGGCGATCCTGTCCACGCTCATCCGCAAGTTCGAGGGCGGGCCGGTCGGGCTCTCCACGCTCGCGGCCAGCGTGGGGGAGGAGACCGAGACCATCGAGGACGTGTACGAGCCGTACCTGCTCCAGCTGGGGTTCCTGAAGCGGACCCCCCGGGGCCGGGTGGCCACGGACCGGGCCTACCGCCACCTGGGCCTGTCGCCGGAGGGAGCCCTCCCGCTCACGTGACGGCCCGGCCCAACCTTCGGTCGGCCCTGTAGACTCGTTCGGGCTTCAAGGAGGCCGTACCCACATGATCTCCACCTTCACGATCCTGGCAGCGGACAAGACCAATGGCGGCAGCGCCCTGGTCTCGCTGCTGCCCATCCTCCTGATCGGCGTGGTGTTCTACTTCCTTCTGATCCGGCCCCAGCAGCGCCGGACCCGGGCCCAGCGCGAGCTCATCCAGAGCATCGACGAGGGCGACGAGGTCGTGACCATCGGCGGGTTGTTCGGCGTGGTCCGGGAGGTGGACGACGAGTCCGTGCTCCTGGAGGTGGCTCCCGGCACCGAGCTGCGTTTCCTGCGGAGCGCCGTCGCCCGCAAGCTCATGGCCGAGGAGGACACGGAGTTCGACGAGGCCGAGGGCGGCTCCGAGTCCGGCACCGACTCCGGCACGGACGAGGGGGCCGGCGAGCGGAGGTGAGCCCGGAGGCCGCGACGCCAGATCCGTCGGGGGGGCGGAAGCGTCGCCCCGACCCCGACCAGCCGGCCAGCGACCAGCCCATCCGCGAGCTGGCCGCCGACGAGTCCCGAGTCCTGGCCGCGGAACGGCAGGACGAGGACCGTGCCCCGCTGGCCTCGGTCACCTTCGACTCGATCGCGCACAACGAGGAGCTGTCGATGTTCATCGCGTCGGCGGACCGGGTGATGAAGGGGCTCGGCTACACCGAGCACGGGTTCCGCCACGCCAACCTCACCGGGCGGATCGCGTTCAACCTCATGAGCCGGCTGGGGTACGGCGAGCACACCGCGAACCTGGCCCACGTCTCGGCGTATCTCCACGACGTGGGGAACATGGTGGCCCGGGAGATGCACGGGCAGACCGGGGGTCTCCTGGTGTACCAGGTCCTGCGTCGCGATGTGCCGGCGGAGGACCTGGCCACGATCGTCGCCGCCGTGGCCAACCACGAGGAGGCCGACGGACACGCGGTCGGTCCGGTGGCCTCGGCGGTGATCCTGGCCGACAAGTCCGACGTCCACCGGAGCCGGGTCCGCAAGCGAGCCGAGCTCGAGTTCGACATCCACGACCGCGTCAACTACGCCGCCGAACAATCGTTCCTCCGGGTAGACTCAGACGCCCGAACGGTCACCCTCGAACTCACGATCGACACCGAGATCAGCCACGTCATGGAGTATTTCGAGATCTTCCTGGGCCGGATGGTCATGTGCCGGCGCGCTGCCGAGACGCTTGACTGTCGTTTCCGGCTGACCATCAATGGAGCCAATCTGCTGTGAAGAACACGCGCCGCCTGAAGCTGTCCCTGCTGATGATTGCCGCCGTCGTGGCGGCGTCGGTCGCCGGGTTCGTCCTCGACCTCCGCCCCCAGTACGGACTGGACCTCGTGGGCGGGATCTCCGTGACCCTGGAGGCCCCGGAGGGCACGCCGGACGACGTCCTCCAGCGCGCCGCGGAAAACATCCGGAGCCGGATCGACTCCCTGGGCGTGGCGGAGCCCGTGGTCGGCGTGGTGGGCGACCGGAACATCTCCGTGGAGGTCCCCGGCCTGGCCAAGGGGAGAACCCCGGGGCGGGGCGGGAAGTTCTGCGCGTTCCCGTCCACCGGAGGCTCCCTCGGGTGTGACTTCCCCTCCAAGGAGGCCGCCCAGGCGGCCATCATCTCGAACGGCCAGCAGCGGCTGCTGGACCTCATCGGGCGAACCGCCCGCCTGGAGGAGCGCGAGGTGCTCTCCACCGCCCCGTACACGCCGAAGACCCACTTCACGGGGTGCGCGCCGGAGTTCGCTGAGAAGCTCAAGGCGTGCTCGAACCCCAAGCTCGTGGACTGTCCCGTGGCCCAGATCAGCAAGCCGGGGTGCCGGGACGCCGACCTCGCGAACAAGACCGTGACCTACCTGGGCGAGGACGTCCCCGGGGTGTTCAACGCGTACAGGATGGGCAAGGTCGAGATCACCGGTGACGCCATCGCCAAGGCCACCGCCGTGTTCCAGACCGCCTCCTCGACCACCGGGGGGAAGGTGGGGTGGCAGATCAACTTCGTGCTGACGGGCGACGGGACCAAGAAGTTCGGCGAGGTCACCACGCGCCTGGTGAACAAGCAGCTGGCCATCGTCCTGGACCACAACGTGGAGTCCGCGCCCACCATCAACGAGCCCATCACGGGCGGGCGGGGGGAGATCACCGGCTCGTTCACCGAGTCGGAGGCAAAAGACCTGGCGCTGGTGCTGTCCGAGGGTGCCCTGCCGGTGGAGCTCGCCAAGCAGCAGGTGTCCACGGTCAGCCCGACGCTGGGCAAGGAGTCCCTGCACAAGGGCCTCGTCGCCGGCCTGGTCGGGCTGGCCCTCCTGATGCTGTACCTGCTGTTCTACTACCGGGCCCTGGGCCTGGTGACCTGGGCCGGGATGATCATCTGGGCCATCCTCGCGATCACCATCGTGTCCCTGGCCGGGAAGACGGTGGGATACGCCCTGTCGCTGGCCGGCGTGGCCGGCATCATCGTGTCCCTCGGCATCACCGCCGACTCCTACATCGTGTTCTTCGAACGGCTGAAGGACGACGTCCGCGAGGGCAAGACCCTGCGATCGTCGGTGCAGCCGGCGTTCAAGCGGGCCTGGAGGACGATCTACACCGCCGACACGGTGACCATCCTGGCGGCGCTCGTGCTGTACGTGGTCTCGATCGGGTCGGTGCGCGGGTTCGCCCTGACCCTGGGCTTCGCCACGGCCCTCGACATGTTCGTCGTCTACTTCTTCAAGCGGCCCACGGTGTTCCTGATCGCTCGCAACGAGCGGCTGGTGAACATGCGGGGGTTCGGCCTGCGAAGCGGCGTCGCCGCGGACCCGGTGCCCGCGATCGCCGGGGGCTCCGAATGAACATCGGCGAGGCCATCGCCACGTTCCGGGGGCATCGGCAGCCCCGCCTCAAGGTCATCGCTCACAAGCGGTACTGGTTCGCGCTGTCCGGCACCTTCATCCTGCTGTCGCTCATCGGGCTCGCGGTCCGGGGTCTCAACTACTCGATCGACTTCGAGGGAGGCGCCCAGCTCCAGTACCCGAACAACACCGGCGTCACGACACCGGACGTCGTCGGGATCCTGTCGAAGTACGGCCGGAACGACGCGGTGGTGCAGGTGAAGGGGACGGGGTCCGGGGGGTCCCAGGTGGTGGTGCGGACACGCTCCCTGAACGACCTCGGTGGGCCGCCGCAGACCCGGTACACCCTCACGAACACGGCCGGGGCCAGCGAGGAGAGCTTCCAGGGGGCTCTGGCCGAGTTCGGGATCCTCCATCCCCGCCTGAAGCTCACCGGGCAGGAGGTCCGGATCGTCATCAAGCGGGCCCAGGACGTGGTGGGGAAATCGCACGACGTCACGATCGTGTACCGGCCCACCAAAGACCTGAAGGTCAAGGACGTGGAGAAGACCATGGCCTCGCTGGGGCGGGCCGGCGCAGCGGTCCGGATCCTCGACGGGACCGTGGTCATCAAGACCGAGCCGCTGCACCGCGAGCCGCAGCCGGCGCCGTCGCCCACGCCGTCGACCAGCCCGGGGGCGACCCCGAGCGCGTCCCCCAGCGTGTCCCCGACGGCCGCCGGCCCGCCCACTCCGAAGGAGATCCTGGAGGCCCTGGGCAAGCAGGCCGGGATCGACGGCGAGGACATCCTGGTGCGGGACCTGTCCCAGGACACCACCGACGCGGTCGTCGCCTCGCTCGCCGAGCGCGGCGGCGTGCAGCCCGGGGACGTGGAGGTCAAGGACATCGGCGGCGACGCCCGGGCCAAGCTGCTGAACGAGCTGGCCGGCCAGGCCGGGACCACCACCTCCGAGATCGTGATCGACGACGTGGGCGCCACCTGGGGGTCCCAGATCTCGCAGAAGGCCGTCCAGGGCCTGATCGTGTTCCTGGTCCTGGTGACCATCTACATCACGTTCCGGTTCGAGTGGAAGATGGCCGGCTCGGCACTCACGGCCCTGGCCCACGACCTCGTCATCACCGCGGGGATCTACGCGCTGGTGGGACGGGAGGTCACGCCGGAGACCGTGATCGCCATCCTCACGATCCTGGGGTACTCGCTGTACGACACCGTGGTCATCTTCGACCGGGTCAAGGAGAACACCGAGTCGATCGCGCTGGTGGCCCGGGACACCTATTCCGGCGTGGTGAACCTGTCGCTGAACGAGACCCTGATGCGGTCGGTGAACACGTCCCTGGTGGTGCTCATGCCGATCGCGGCCCTGCTGCTGTTCGGCGGCGACACGCTCAAGGACTTCGCCTTCGCCCTGTTCATCGGGGTGGCCTCGGGAGCGTACTCGTCGATCTTCGTGGCCTCGCCCATCCTCGCGTTGCTGAAGGAGCGGGAGCCGCGCTACCAGCAGATCCAGCTCCGCGCGGCCCGGGCGGCGGCCGGCCGGGGCCCGGCGGCCCCCGGCACGACCCGGACCCTCCGTCCGGTGGGAGGCCCGGTCTCCGGCGCCCGCCCGGCGCCCGCTCCCGCAGGGGGCGACGGCGCGGCGTCAGGCGACGGGGCCGGTGGGGGTGCGGGCGAGTCCGCGCCGCGGGGCGGGGCGGGCAGGCCGGCGTCCGGCGGGAAGCGGTCCGGGCAGCGATCCGGCGGCGGAGGGGGCCGAGCGAAGTCCAAGAAGCGCTCGTCCGCCGCGAAGCGCCGCCGCCGGTAGTTCGCGTCCGAACCCCAATGGTCGGGTGCGCCCGCGCGGCCCCGGATGGCCCGGTGCACTAGGATGCCGGGCGGCGCCGAGAAGGGGGACCCGTGGACATCGACAAGATCAAGGCCACCATCAGGGACGTTCCGGACTTCCCCCAGCCCGGGGTGGTGTTCAAGGACATCACGCCGCTGCTGGCCGACCCCCTGGCCTTCTCGACGGTCATCGACCTCATCGTGGTGCACTTCGGGCGGGGGTCGGTGGACAAGGTGGTCGGGATCGAGGCCCGCGGGTTCATCCTGGCCTCGCCGGTGGCATATCACTTCGGCGCGGGGTTCGTCCCCGTGCGCAAGGCCGGGAAGCTGCCCTGGGCGACCACGGCGGCCCAGTACGAGCTGGAGTACGGCTCGGAGACCCTCGAGATCCACACCGACGCGCTGCGTCCCGGCGAGCGGGTCCTGATCGTCGACGACGTGCTGGCCACCGGCGGGACGGCCCGGGCCACGGCCACCCTGGTGGAGGGGCTCGGGGCGAAGGTGGTCGGCATCGCCTGCCTCATCGAGCTCGAGTTCCTCAAGGGGCGCAAGAAGGTCCAGAGCTATGACTTCTTCTCGCTGATCTCTTACTGATGGGAGCCTCGGCTTCGTCGAGGCCCACTCCTCGCGACGGCGGCGCTCCCTGGCCGGAGGGCCGGATCACGCCGCCGCCCGGTCTGGCGGCCGAGGTGCTGTCGCTGGCCCGGGGCCGGGGAGCCTACCGGGCCCTGGTGGCCGCCCTTGGCAGGAGGCGGAGCGCCGCGGCGTCCCTCGCGTGGTGACCCAGGCCGGAGCCTTGTCCCCCGATCGAAGCCTGCGTGGACGCAAAGGTGCAGATGCAGCGGAGGGCGGGTAGCCTTCCGCCGGAACCTCGCATTGACCCGGGGAGATGGCTCGAATGCCAGAGGACGACACGACCGAGGACCCGCCGTCCACCGCGGACGTGGCCCCCACCGAGGAGTCTCCCGGGGTTCCAGCCGAGCAGCGGGGAGCGGCCGACGAGGACCGCACGCCCGAGCCGCAGCCGGTGGGGGAGCGTGCCGGAGGCGTGGGCGCGGGCGGCGCCGGCGCCGTGCTGGAGTCCCCGGGAGGCCCGGGCACGATCTCCCAGGAGGACGAGGAGGAGGAGCGGGAGACCACCCTGAGCCAGGAGCTGGTCGAGGAGGAGACCATCTCCGAGATCTCCCCCGAGATGGGCCACGCCGAAGCCAACCCCCGGGCCGGCGGGGCGCGGTTCGACGAGCTCGTGGCCAAGCGGCAGAAGCAGGGCCTGACGGACGACGAGGCCGACGAGCTGGGCCGCCTGATCGCCGAGCGTGAGGGCCGGGAGTGGACCAGCACCCGGTCCCTGAAGGGCCAGTTCAAGGCCGACACCGCCTAGCCCAAAGCTCACGCCTCCATTCGTTCGGGACAGTTCCGGCCTGGTCTGGAGCGCGACCGTCGCTACACTTGCTCCAGGAGGTTCGCGTGCAGAACCAGGAGCAGGTCCGGGCCGAGCGCAAGGGTGGCCTGCTGTCGCGCCTGCTCCCGGGCGATTCCGGCCCGGCCGAGGGCCTCGAGGCCCTGATCCGCCGGATCAAGAGCGAGAGTCCCCGGGTCGACATCAAGGAGATCCAGCGGGCCTACGCGTTCGCCGAGGTCTCGCACCGGGGCCAGAAGCGTATCTCCGGCGAGGACTTCATCGCGCACCCCCTCGGAGTGACCACGATCCTGGCCGACCTGGGGATGGACACCGTCACCCTCCAGGCCGCGCTCCTCCACGACGTGGTGGAGGACACCGACCTCACGCTGGAGGACATCGGCAAGGAGTTCGGCCCGCTGGTCAGCGTGATCGTCGACGGCCTGACCAAGCTCGACCGGATCACGTTCCGGTCGAAGGAGGCCGAGCAGGCCGAGAACGTCCGGAAGATGTTCGTGGCCATGGCCAAGGACATCCGGGTCCTGCTGATCAAGCTGGCCGACCGGCTCCACAACATGCGCACCCTGGGGTCGCTGCCGGAACCGAAGCAGCGGGCCAAGGCCACCGAGACCCTCGAGATCTACGCTCCTCTGGCGCACCGCCTGGGCGTGCACCGGATCATGTGGGAGCTCGAGGACCTCTCGTTCGCCACACTGCATCCCAAGACGTTCACCGAGATCGCCTCGCTGGTGGAGAAGCGCAGCGGCGAACGCCAGGAGTACCTGGAGGGCGTGATCTCGGAGGTCCGGGGCAAGCTCCGCGAGATGAAGTTGAAGGCCGACATCGACGGCCGGCCCAAGCACCTGTACAGCGTCTACGAGAAGATGGTCCTGCGGGGCAAGGAGTTCAACGAGATCTACGACCTGGTGGGCATCCGGGTCCTGGTGGACTCCGTGCGCGACTGCTACGCGGCCCTCGGCGCCATCCACTCGCTGTGGAAGCCGGTCCCGGCGCGGTTCAAGGACTACATCGCGATGCCCAAGTTCAACATGTACCAGTCCCTGCACACCACGGTGGTGGGCCCCCAGGGCAAGCCCCTGGAGATCCAGATCCGGACCCACCAGATGCACCGGGTGGCCGAGTACGGCATCGCCGCCCACTGGCGGTACAAGGAGGGGGCCAAGGGCAAGAAGGGCACGGAGCAGGCCGAGCTGGCGTGGCTGGGGCGCGTGCTGGAGTGGCAGAAGGAGACCTCCGACCCCCGGGAGCTGATGGAGGGGCTGAAGATCGACCTATACGAGGGGCAGGTCTTCGTCTTCACCCCGAAGGGCGACGTCATCGAGCTCCCGGCCGGCGCCACGCCCATCGACTTCGCCTACGCCATCCACACCGACGTGGGGCACCGGTGCATCGGGGCCAAGGTGGGCGGCAAGCTGGTGCCGCTGGGATACCGGCTCCAGACCGGCGACGCGGTCGAGGTCCTGACGTCGCGGGCCCAGGACGCCGGGCCATCACGGGACTGGCTGCAGATCGTCCAGACCCCCCGGGCCCGCACCAAGGTCCGGCAGTGGTTCTCCCGGGAACGGCGGGAGGACGCGCTGGAGCTGGGGAAGGACCTGCTCCAGCGGGCCATGCGCAAGCAGGGGGTGCCGTTCAAGCGCCTGGCCACCGAGGAGCTGCTGTCCCAGGTGTCCGGGGACCTCAAGTACCCGGACCTCCAGGCGATGTACGTGGCGATCGGCGAGGGGCACGTCTCGCCGCAGTCGGTGGTGGCCCGCCTCACCCGGATCCTGGCCGACGAGGGGACGGACGAGGACGTCGAAGACGTCCCCCTGGCCCGTCCGGTCCGCATCAAGCGCGAGACGGACGGCGGCGTGGTGGTGAGCGGCTCCACCGACGTGTGGGTCCGCCTGGCTCGGTGCTGCATGCCGGTCCCCGGTGACGAGATCATCGGGTTCGTCTCGCGGGGCCAGGGCGTGAGCGTGCACCGGGCCGACTGCCCGAACGCCCGCGCGCTGGCGCGGGAGCCGGAGCGGCTGGTGGAGGTGGCCTGGCGGGAGGGACGGGCCACCTCGTTCGTGGTGGGCATCCAGGTGGAGGCCATCGACCGGCAGAAGCTCCTGGGAGACATCGCCACGGTCCTCGCCGAACACCACGTGAGCATCCTGTCGGCCACGTCCCAGGTGGGGAAAGACCGCATCTCCATCCAGCGGTTCACGTTCGAGCTCGCCGACATCACCCACCTGTCCCGCATCCTGTCCGCGGTGAAGGGCATCGAGAACGTCTTCGACGCCTACCGCGTCGTGCCCCGGTAGCGACTCGACGAGGAGGTTGCGGTGAGGCGATCGCAGCTCCGGATGTACACCGTGGCCGAAGGACGGCTGGAGGACTTCGTGCGGGAGTGGCTGGAGCACGTGGTGCCGCTCCGGCGGGCCCAGGGGGAGACCGCGGAGACCCGGATGATGGTCCCCGTGGAGGGAAACCCTCCGGCCTGAGGCCCCGGGCCGGCCACGACGGCCGCCGCGTTTCCCGCGATGATCCGTCCATGAGGGTGGTGCTCCAGCGGGTGATCCGGGCATCGGTCCATGTCCGCGGCGAGATGGTCGGGGAGATCGGACGGGGATTGCTCCTGCTCCTCGGCGTGGGCGCGGACGACCCCGCGGGAGAGGAGCGGTCACTGGCCGAGAAGGTGTTCCACCTGCGGGTGTTCGAGGACCACGCCGGGAAGATGAACCGCTCGCTCACGGACGTGGGTGGGAGCGTCCTGGTGGTCCCCCAGTTCACGCTGTACGGCGACGTTCGCAAGGGCCGGCGGCCGTCGTGGGTCGCGGCCGCTCCGCCGGAGGTGGCGAGCGAGCGCGTCGAGCGGTTCTGCCGCGAGCTGGAGTCCCTCGGTGCGCGCGTCGAGCGCGGGGCTTTCCGGGAGCACATGGAGGTCGAGCTGGTGAACGACGGACCGGTGACGCTCGTCATCGACGCCTCCGGGCCTTCCGGCGCGGGCTGACGATGACGGGAGCCACACGGAGGGGTTGCTTCTTGTTGCATCTCCCCTGACAGTAGTGTCACAATGAAGGCATGTCGGCGGCCTCGAACTTCACCCGGGCCGACCCCGAGGGCCGGCTGCACGAGGCGGAGCTGACGCTGTGCGCCAGCTGTGGATGCGTCCAGTACCACGCCCTGGACATGTCCGGGCTCGTCTGGGACGCCGGCCCGGAGCCGTCGAGGAGCTGCGGAGACCACTCCTGCCCCTGCCACACGGCTCCCCGCTACGGCGAACGCCGCGCCCCGCCCGACTGACCCCTCAGGGGTCCGGCGGAGCCGCTCGCTAGACTGGCTGGTCCATGGGACCCATGTACCTGGACGTGTTCGACCGCAACGACTTCGGGACGAACTGCTGGCTGGTGGCCGCGGACGGCACCGATGAGGCCGTGGTGATCGATCCGGGGTTCTCCCCGGACCGCGTCCACGCGATGCTTCGTGACGCGGGGAAGCGACCGGTGGCGGTCCTCGCCACGCACGGGCACTTCGACCACATCGGGTCGGCCGGCGAGTTCTGCGGCGACGACCTGCCGCTGTACATGCACGAGGCCGACCGGCTGGCCCTGGAGGATCCCCGGGCCTGGGGGTCCGGGTTCCCCGTCCCCCCCATCCCGGTGAAGGAGGTTCGCACCGTGGTGGACGGGGACCGGCTGGATTTCGCCGGGTTCTCCATCGAGGTGCTGCACACGCCGGGTCACACCCCCGGGAGCGTCTGCTTCGCCACGGACGGATGGCTGTTCGCCGGGGACCTGGTGTTCCGGGGATCCATCGGGCGGTCGGACTTCCCGAACTCCTCTGCAGAGGACATGGAGAAGTCGCTCCGCAGGTTCCTCGCCCTGGCCGACCCCCTGCCCGTGTACCCGGGCCACGGCCCGGACACCACCGTGGGCCTGGAGCGCCGGACCAACCCGTTCCTCCTGGAGATTTCGTAGGTGGAGCTCTTGCCTCCCCGGGGGACCGAGGACCTGCTTCCGCCCAGCTCGGCCGTGATGGCCGAGCTGTACCGGCGGGCCCATGCCGCGGCACGGCTGTTCGGGTACCGGTACGTGGAGACGCCGGGGTTCGAGGACACCGAGCTGTTCGCGCGGACATCGGGCGAGACCAGCGACGTCGTGAGCAAGGAGAAGCTGGGGGCGCCGTTCAAAGTGTTCTACGTGAACCAGGCCTGGCGGTACAGCCGGCCCCAGAAGGGCCGCCTCCGGGAGTTCCGGGTGTTCGGGGCTGAGGTCATCGGCGTGCCGGGCCCGGCGGCGGACGTCGAGATCGTCGCGCTGGCCGCGCGGTTCCTGGCCGACGTCGGGCTCGAGCGGGTGGGTCTCCAGGTGAATTCCATCGGCGACGAGAACTGCAGGCCCGCCTACCGGCTGGCTCTCGTGGAGTACCTGGAGAGCCAGGCCCCGAGGCTCCGGGACGAGCATCGGGTCCGCTTCCGCGACAACCCCCTCCGGGTGCTGGACTGCAAGGACCCGGCCTGCCGGGAGGTCGCGCTCGACGCCCCGCGGATCACCGACTACCTGGACGCGGCGTGCAAGGAGCACTTCGACGCGGTCCTCGTCGGGCTGAAGGAGGAGGGGATCGCGGCGGCGGTCGAGCCCACGCTGGTCCGGGGCCTGGACTACTACACCCGCACGGCGTTCGAGTTCGTCCACCGGGACCTGTCGCCAAGCCAGGGGACGGTGTGCGGGGGAGGGCGGTACGACGGCCTGGCCGAGGTTCTCGGGGGCCGGGCCACGCCGGGCGTCGGGTTCGGGCTCGGGCTGGATCGGGTGGCTCTGGCGCTCCAGACGGAGGGCGTGGCGCTCGAGACGGAAGCCCCCCTGGACGTGTTCGTCGTGGCGTTCGGTCAGGGTGCGGCGCCGAGGGGGCGCGAGCTGGTCCGGCTCCTCCGGGCGTCGGGCGTGGCGGCCGAGGGAGCGCTGGAGGACCGTCCTCTGAAGGCCCAGCTGAAGATGGCCGACCGGACCGGGGCGCGGTTCGCGGTGATCGTGGGGGAGCGGGAGGCCGAGGCCGGGGAGGCCACCGTGCGCCGGATGGCGGACGGATCCCAGAAGACGGTCCCGCTCACCGACGTGGCCATGTGGATCGCCGCCCAGCGGGGGGCGGAGGAGCCACCGGCATGACCGGGCACGCCACCGCGCTGCGAAGCCACGCCTGCGGGGAGCTCCGCGTGACGCACGAGGGGGAACGGGTGACGCTGTGCGGCTGGGTGGCGCACCGGCGAGACCACGGCGGAGTCATCTTCGTGGACCTCAGGGACCGGGAGGGCGTGGTGCAGGTGGTGTTCCATCCCGAGCGGGTGGAGGCCGGGCACCTCGGGGGCGAGTCGGTGCTCCGGGTCACGGGGACGGTCGGCGCGCGGCCGGAGGGCACCGTGAACCCGAACCTGCCGACCGGCGAGGTCGAGCTGAACGCGGAGTCCGTGGAGGTCCTGTCGGAGGCCGAGCCGCCCCCGTTCCCCATCGAGGACCGCATCGAGGCGGAGGAGGGAACGCGGCTGCGGTACCGCTACCTGGACCTCCGGCGGCCCGAGATGGCGAGGGCCATGGTCCTGCGGGCCCGGGTCCTCCGGGAGATCCGCCGGTACTTCGACGAGCGTGGGTTCGTCGAGGTGGAGACCCCCATGCTCACCCGGTCCACCCCCGAGGGCGCCCGGGACTTCCTGGTCCCGGCCCGCCTCCAGCCCGGGACGTTCTACGCCCTGCCCCAGTCGCCCCAGCTGTTCAAGCAGATCCTGATGGTGGCGGGGATGGACCGGTACTACCAGATCGTCCGGTGCTTCCGGGACGAGGCCTTCCGGGCGGACCGGCAGCCCGAGTTCACGCAGCTCGACGTGGAGATGTCGTTCGTCGCCGAGGAGGACGTGTACGCGCTCATGGAGCCCCTGCTGGCCGGACTGGTCAAGGAGATCCACGGCGTGGACGTCCCCACGCCGTTTCCGCGCATGCCGTACGCGGAGGCCATGGATCGCTACGGCAGCGACAAGCCCGACCTCCGGTACGGCCTGGAATTGGTGGACCTCGGCGGGGCGTTCGGGCAGACGGGGTTCCGGGCGTTCGCGTCGGTGCTGGCGGACGGGGGGACCATCAAGGGGGTCCGCATCCCGGGCGGGGCGTCGTTCTCCCGGAAGGAGCTCGACGAGCTGGTCATGGAGGCGAAGGGGCGGGGCGCGGCGGGGCTGGTGTGGATGGCCTTCGAGGCCCAGGAGGTCCGGTCACCCGTGGCGAAGTTCCTGACCGAGGCCGAGCTCGAAGCGGTCCGCTCGACCACCGAGGCCGCCGAGGGCGACCTGGTGGCCCTCGTGGCCGACCGGCCGGACCGGGTGGCAGTGGCCCTCGACGGGCTCCGCCGGCAGACGGCGACCCGTCTCGGGCTGATCCCGGAGAACTCGTGGGCCTTCCTGTGGATCACCGAGCCGCCGGTGTTCGAATGGAGCGAGGAGGAGGAGCGGTGGGTCAGCGTCCACCACCCGTTCACCTCGCCGGCCACCGACGACCTGTCGCCCGAGACGGCCAGGGCCCGCGCGTACGACGTGGTCCTGAACGGGTTCGAGCTGGGGGGCGGCTCGATCCGGATCCACCGGCCAGACCTGCAGCGCCGGGTGTTCGAGGCCCTCGGCCTGACCCCCGAGGAGGCCGAGGACAAGTTCGGGTTCCTGCTGCAGGCCTTCCGGTTCGGCGTGCCGCCCCACGGCGGGATCGCCCTGGGCCTGGACCGGGTGGTGATGCTCCTGGCGGGCAGGGAGAACATCCGCGAGGTCATCGCGTTCCCCAAGACCCAGTCGGGACAGGACCCGCTGACCGGCGCGCCCGGCGAGGTGGCCGAGGCCCAGCTCCGGGAGCTCGGGCTCCGGCTGGCCGGGCCGGCGCCTGCGCGGCCATCGCCCTGACCGCCGCCGGCGCCGGCCGAGGGTCCCTGATGGCTCGGGACCTTCGGCCCGCAGAGTCCGCCGGGCCCGGGAATAGCATCCGTTTCGCGGAGCATCACCCAGGCCGCTGACACGTCGAACCAGCATCGCGAACAGGGAGCCCAGCTCCGGCGGCGGCGCCGGCCCCTCGAACGGCAGAAGGGGCGCGCCCGGTCGGCCGGGAGGGCACCCACCTGGAAGATCTGGGTTCGGGCGTTGGAAGCAGCCAGGGCGATGCTCCGCCGTTTCCGCGCCCGGGCACGGATCGCGCCGCCGGAGCGCGTTTGACACGCCCCGGGACAGCGGGCAGGATCGAGGCGCGGAGCATCGCTCGCGCCGCGGATTCGTCGAACCAGTACTACGAATCCGGGAGTCCGGCTCCGGCCGTGGTGTCGAGCCCCCTCGCCGGGGTTCCCTGAAGCGGCCGGGAGGACACCCACCTACGTGAGCATTCGGTTCACGAGATGCGGGGCGAGAGGTGCTCCGTCTTGACGTGGCGGAACGTCAGCGGTCGTGCGTGGGCCCGGCGCGGAGCGACGACCGGTCGCCGATCCACTGGGCCGGGGGGGCCGCGAGGAGGACGGCCAGGGCGTCGAGGCGGCCGCCGTACGCCGCCCGCAGCTCACGGAACCGGTCCCAGGACTCGTCCGCGGGACGGAGCGGGATCCCGAGGTCCTTGAAGTCCCGCAGGACCTCCTCGAACTCGTCCCGCCCGATGGCGAGCGGCCGCTCCTCCACCCGGAAGTAGTAGAAGAGGTCCTCGACGGCGTGCACGCCGGTGGCGTGGACGTTCCGGGCCCCGGCCATGGGGTCCTTGTCCATGACCGACAGGATCAGCGTGGCCGCGTCCAGGACCGCCCCCAGCGAGGTCACCCACGACGTGTTGTCGTGGGGCGAGCGAAAGAACGCCAGCAGCGGATACGACAGGTGGGTCTCGAGGACGTCGGCCGCCCACCGCTCCCAGTCCCGGAACAGGTCGACCAGGCCCTGCTTGTCGCCGCTCTCGACGGTCCGCCGGATGATCTCCGGCCCCGACGGCGGCGACCCGGCCCGGGCGTCGAGCAGCAGGATGCCCACCTCCCGGCGGTTGAACGACGCGTACAGCACCGGCAGGTACGCGATGACCACGGCCACCAGCCCGAGGCCGGTGGCCCCCTCGGCCACCACCACGGCCCGGGCAAGCCCCGTGGCGACCACGTCGCCGAACCCGATCGTGAACAGTGAGGTCCCGCTGAAGTACAGGGCCGTGGTGAACCGACCGTCGCCCGCCCCGGCGATTCCATCCGAGAACGCGGGACTCCACAGGATCAGGGCGTAGCCCGTCATCACCAGGAAGGCCCACACCGCCAGCAGCACGAACAGGAACCCGGGGGCGGCCACGGCCAGGAAGCGCTCCCGGGCGACCCGGCTCTCCAGGCGGATCCCCAGCCACCGCCAGGGGCGCCAGAACCCCACGAACAGGATCCGGGTCAGCCGGAAGCGCCGGGTCGACGACCGCGGGACCACCAGCGTGGAGAACACGTCGAGCAGGGTGACCGCGATGAGCACGATGCCGGCGGGGAAGGCGATCCAGCGCACGGATGGCAGGGTACCGCGGGCGCGCCGCTGTGCCCGGGACGGTGATCAGGAAGCGTCGGCGGCGGCGGGTGGGGACTGCTTCATGTCGTCCGGGACCCGGTTCCCTCGTCGTCCACGATGAGCAGGATCCCGTCACCGTCCGGCCGGGCGGTTCACGTCCGCTGGACCGGGCAGGGGGACGTTGATCAGCAGAAGGACGCCGGAGCCGAAGAACAGGAGCGCCGCCAGCCACCCCACCAGCCGAGCGCGAGTCGGGTCGTCGGGGGTCAGCAGCGGCCCGATCATGTCATGCATTATCCCTTGTCGTCGGGAGCTTCCTCCCGCTCGCCCGTCCGCCGTACGGAAATGATCCTGTGGGGCCCGGCCGGGACCGGGAAGACAACGCTCGCGTACCTGCTGGCCGGGGCCACGGGCGCGGAGGTCGTGCAGCTCTCGGCGGTGTCATCGGGGGTGGCCGACGCCCGGAAGGTGATGGACCGCGCCGCCGGGGGAATGCTCCACACCGTCCTGTTCGTGGACGAGGTCCACCGGTGGAGCAAGACTCAGCAGGACGTCCTGCTCCCGGCGGTGGAGGCGGGGACCATCACGCTCATCGGGGCCACCACCGAGAACCCCTACTTCTCCCTGGTCACGCCGCTGCTGTCGCGATGCCTGCTGCTCCGGCTGGAGCCGCTGTCCCCCGAGGACCTCCGCACGGTGGTCGAGCGGGCCCTGGCCGATGCCGAGCGGGGCCTCGGCGGGCTGGGAGTCACGGTGGCGCCGGGCGCGGTGGAGCACCTGGTGGAGGCGGCCGGGGGAGACGCGCGGGTGGCGCTCACCGGTCTGGAGGCCTCGGTGCTGGCGGCACGGGCCGGCGGCGAGGCCGAGGTGACCCTGGAGCGGGCCGCGGACGCCATCCAGAAGAAGGCCATCGTGTACGACCGTCAGGGCGACGCCCACTACGACGTGATCTCGGCGTTCATCAAGTCGATCCGGGGCTCGGACCCCGACGCCACGCTGTTCTGGCTGGCCCGGATGCTGGAGGCCGGCGAGGACGCCCGGTACATCGCCCGGCGGATGGTGGTGCACGCCTCGGAGGACATCGGCCTGGCAGACCCCCGGGCTCTCCTGGTCGCGACGGCCGCGGCGCACGCCGTCGAGTACGTCGGCCTCCCGGAGGCCCAGCTCAACCTGGCGGAGGCGGCCATCTACCTGGCCCGGGCCCCGAAGTCGAACAGCGTGATCGCGGCACTGGGCCGGGCCCGGGAGGACGCCGCCTCCAGCGACCCCGTCCCCCTGCATCTCCGCGACGCGCAGTACCCGGGGGCCCGGCGCCTGGGCCACGGGAAGGGCTACAAGTACCCGCACGACTACCCAGGCCACGCCGTGGAGCAGGAGTACCGGCCGGCCCGGTACTCCGGAAAGCGGTACTACGAGCCGTCGGGCCAGGGCGAGGAGACCTCCGGGCCGCCGCCCGGCGAGCCCGGCGTGGAGGGCTGACCCCGGCTCGAACGGCTCCGGCGGCCCCGGTATGATGCGCGGACCGTTCGACCGAAAGGGTCCCTGGTGCTTGCGCTCACTGGCGGCGACATCGCGCTGATCATCCTGGCGGCGTTCTGGGGCGTGCTCGTGATCTTCCTCGGCGTCGTGCTGTGGGTGACGTCGACCGTGCTGCAAAGCACGAAGACGCTCGTCGACGGCATCCGCGACGAGACGGTTCCACTGCTCTCCGAGGTCAAGATCACCGTGACCTCCGTGAACAAGGAGCTGGACCGGGTGGACACGATCATGGAGTCCGCCGGGAAGATCGCCGGGTCGGCCCAGCGGATCACCGCGGTGGTGGAGCAGACCGTGAACACCCCCCTGATCAAGGTGGCGGCGTTCGCCGCCGGGGCCCGGCGGGCCTTCAAGCGCCTCCGGGGCGACAAGTAGGGCTGCGGCTCCGATGCGACGGATCTTCTGGCTGGCCGTGGGGCTCGGTGCCGGAGCCACGGCGGCGGTGATGGTGGCCCGGTGGACCCGCCGCCAGACCGAGAGGGTGGCCCCGGCGAACATCGGGCGGCAGGTCTCCGGCGCCGCGTCCGACCTGGGCAAGCTGGTCCGGACGGCCCTGGTGGAAGGCCGGGCGGCCATGGCCGAGCGCGAGGTGGAGATCCGCCGGGAGATCGGCTCCCCGTAGAGGGGCCGATCGGAAGCGGCCGTTCGGGTCCGCGCCCTTCCCCAGCTGAAGGTCCGGCTCTCGGTTGCCCAGAGGGTGGCCGCTACACTGAGCCGACATGGAGGCGAACCGGATCCGGGAGACGTTCCTGCGCTTCTTCGAGGAGCGCGGGCACCGCCGCGTGCCCAGCTCGTCGCTGATCCCGCCCCCGGAGTCCGGCCTGCTCCTCACCAACGCCGGGATGAACCAGTTCATCCCGTTCTTCCTGGGCCGGGCCCAGCCCCCCACCCTCCGGGCCACCAGCGCCCAGAAGTGCTTCCGGGCCAACGACATCGAGCTGGTGGGCCACACCGCCAGGCATCTCACGTTCTTCGAGATGCTGGGCAACTTCTCGTTCGGCGACTACTTCAAGGCCGACGCCGCGAAGTTCGCGTTCGAGCTGGTCACGGAGAGCTACGGCATCGACGCGGACCTGCTGTGGGTCACGGTCTACGAGACCGACGACGAGGCCGCCGACATCTGGGCCGACCTGGTCGGGATCCCGCGGGAGCGGATCGTCCGGCGGGGGAAAGAGGACAACTACTGGACGACGCACGCGGCCGGTCCGGCCGGCCCGTGCAGCGAGATCTACGTGGACCGGGGGCCGAGGTACGGCCCGGACGGCGGCCCCGCCGTGGACGAGGAACGGTTCATGGAGATCTGGAACCTGGTGTTCATGCAGGACGAGGTGGACGGCGAGGAGAACGTCATCGGGGAGCTGCCCGCCAAGAACATCGACACCGGCGCGGGAATGGAGCGCGTGGCCATCGTCCTGCAGGGCGTGGACAACGCCTTCGAGACCGACGGGCTCCGATCGCTCCTGGAGGTGGCCGAGAGCCTGTCGGGGTCCCGGCACGGCGAGGACGAGCGACGGGACGTCTCGCTGAAGGTGATGACCGAGCACGGCAGGGCCACCTCGATGCTCATCGCCGACGGCGTCCAGCCGTCGAACGAGGGCCGGGGGTACGTGCTCCGGCGCATGCTCCGGCGGGTGGCCACGCACGCGCAGCGGCTGGGGGTGGAGCGGCCGGTGATGGTGCCGCTGGTGGAGCGGACCGTGGAGCTCATGGGCGGCGCCTACCCCGAGCTCGTGGAGAACCGGGACTACATCCTGCAGGTGGCGTCGTCGGAGGAGGAGCGGTTCCGGGGGACCCTCCGCCAGGGCCTGGTCCTGTTCGAGGAGGCGGCCGGCCGGGCCGGGAGCGGACGCCTGTCCGGCGACGACGCCTTCGCCCTGCACGACACCCACGGGCTGAACGTGGAGCTGATCGAGGAGCTGGCCCATGACCGGGGGCTGTCGGTGGACCTCGACCGGTTCGAGGAGCTCATGGCGGAGCAGCGCCGCCGGGCCCAGGAGTCCGTCCGCAAGGGCTCGGTGGCCGGCCACGTCGTGGACGAGGTGGCCGCCCGGGCCGGCCAGACCGAGTTCGTGGGCTACGAGCACCTGGAGCGGGACACCGCCATCGCCGGGCTGGTGGCCGGCGGGGCGGCGGCCGAGGTGGCCGGCGAGGGCGATGACGTCCAGGTCATCCTGCCGGTCACGCCGTTCTACGCGGAGGGCGGCGGGCAGATCGGCGACCGCGGCGTGATCCAGACCCCCTCCGGGACCATCCGCGTCACCGACACCCAGGCCCTGCCCGGCGGGGCCATCGTCCACGCCGGCCGGGTGCAGTCGGGCGAGGTCAAGGTGGGGGAGGAGGCCCACGCCGAGGTGGACCGCGAGGCCCGCGAGGCCACGGCGCGGTCCCACACGGCCACGCACGTCGTGCACTGGACGCTCCGGCACCTGCTGGGGGAGCACGCCCGCCAGGCCGGGTCCCGCGTGTCGCCGGGGCGGCTCCGGTTCGACTTCAGCCACCACGCGGCGGTCCCGCCGGAGGTGCTGGAGGAGGCCGAGTACACGGCGAACTCCCGCCTGGCCGACGACGACGCGGTGCGGGCATACGAGACCACGATGGACTACGCGCGGAGCCAGGGGGCCATCGCGCTGTTCGGCGAGAAGTACGGGGACATCGTGCGGGTGGTGGAGATCGGCGACTACTCCCGCGAGCTGTGCGGCGGCACGCACGTCCCGCACACCGGGAAGGTGGCGCTGGTCCGGCTGCTCCACGAGTCGAGCATCGGGTCCGGGATGCGCCGCGTGGAGGCCCTGGTGGGACCGGACGCGCTCCGCCACGTGAACGCCGAGCGCCGGCTGCTGGAGGAGGTGGTCCAGGCCCTGGGCGGCGGCGATCCCGCCGAGGCCCCGGACCGTGTCCGCCGGGTCCTGGAGCGGATCAAGCAGCTCGAGAGCGAGCTGGGCAGGATCCGCAAGGGCGACCGGGCCTCCGTGGTCGACGCCCTGGCCGCCGGGGCCCAGCGGGTGGACGGTGTGGCCCTGGTGGTGGCGCCGGTTCCCGGCGAGGACGCGAACGGGATCCGCGAGCTGGCCCAGGCCCTCAGAGAACGGATGGAGCGCGACGGCCCCGGGGCCGCGGTCCTGGGGGTGGCCGACGCGACCGGGGCGAAGCTCGCCGCGTCGGTGACGAACACCCTGGTGGACCGCGGCGTGACCGCGAAGGACCTCCTGGAGCCCGCGGCGAGGGCGGTGGGCGGCGGGGCCGGGGGCAGCAAGCCCATCCTGGCCATGGCCGGCGGCGGCAACGCCGGCGCCCTCGAGGACGCCCTGGGCACCATCCCCGCCCGCCTGGCCGAGCTTCTGTCCGCCTCGAACCGGTAGCCGCTGCCATGGGCGAGCAGCCCGAACCCGCAGGCGGACGCTCATCACCGGGCCAGGTGCTGGGCCTCGACCTCGGTGACGTCCGGACCGGCGTGGCCATCTCCGACTCCGACCGGCGCCTGGCCGTTCCCCTGGGCACAGTCCGGGCCGGCGCCCCCCAGGACCTCCGGGCCATCTCCGCGCTGGTCAGCGACAACGACATCACGCTGGTCGTCGTGGGCCACCCGCTGTCGATGTCCGGCCGCCCCGGCCCCCGGGCGCAGCACGCCGAACAGCTCGCCGGCGCCCTCCGCTCGATCCTCAAGGTCCCCGTGGTCCTCCACGACGAGCGCCTCTCCACGGCAGAGGCCGATCGCGCCCTGCGCCACGCCGGGGTCCGAGCCCGAGACCGCCGCCGCACCATCGACAGCTCGGCAGCGACGGTGATCCTGCAGGCCTGGCTGGACGCGCAGCGGGGGGGAAGACCCGGGAAACCGTGATTGCGCGTGTGCCCCCGGTGATCCCTCGCAGTGCGGCCGGGGAGGGGCCGAGGCACACGGCCTGACGTGAGACCAAGTTGGGGGAACCCGGGCTCGGGTATGCTCCCGGACCGTTGAGCGTCGTGGATACCCGTCGGTCGCCGGACTCCCGCTCCCGCTACGCCCGTTCGGGGCGCCGGCGCCACTGGGGCCTCCTGGTGTTCCTGATCCTGGCGCTGATCGCGGGCGGGCTCACCGTGGCGGCGTTCAAGTACATCGACCACTGCAAGGGAGCCGGGTCCACGCACAAGCCGGTCACGGTGACCATCCCGGAGGGGGCGAGCGGCGGCGACGTCGTGGACATCCTGCACGAGGCAGGGGTCCTGCGGTGCGGCGGCATGGTGGAGAAGTTCCTCATGCAGGGGAACCCCAGGGCAGACCACATCCGGGCGGGGACGCACCACCTGACCACGAACATGACCCTGGATCAGGCTCTCGCGGTCCTGTCGAGGAAGCCGCCGGTCATGGAGAAGGTCGACGTCACGATCCCCGAGGGATTCCGGCTGACCCAGATCGCCGATCGGGTGCAGGAGGATTTGGGGATCCCCGCCAAGCAGTTCCTGAAGACCGCGAACAGCGGCACGTACTCGTTGCCGCCGTACCTGCCGGACGGGAAGGAGTCACCGGAGGGGTTCCTGTACCCGCTGACCTACCCGATCCCCGTGAAGACGGCGACGGCCGACTCGGTCATCCAGGTGCTGCTCGACCAGTTCGGCACGGAGGTCGCGGATCTCCCATGGAAGAGCGCGAGGAAGCTGGGGGTGACGCCGTACGAGGTGGTGATCGTGGCCTCGATGATCGAGAAGGAGACCGGGGTGGACCGCGACCGGCCTCTGATCTCGGCGGTGATCTACAACCGGCTGGCCGCGGGGATGCACCTCGGGATCGACGCGACGCTGCTGTACGACGACCCGACGCCCGGGGACAACACGCTCACCGCGCGGGACCTCGAGTCCGACAGCCCGTACAACACCCGGAAGCACACCGGGGTCCCCCCGACCCCGATCGCGAGCCCCCAGGAGGCCTCGATCGCGGCCGCCCTCGAGCCGGCCGACGCCGGCTTCCTCTACTACGTGAAGTGCGAGAAGGACGGGAAGGGCCGGTCGCGGTTCTCGAAGACCAACAACAAGTTCCTGAGGGACAAGGCCGAGTGCCTCGGCACGTAGCGCGCCGCTGACATGGCCCGGCTCGGCGACTGGAGCGGCCCCGGCAGGGCGTCCGGACCCATCCCCGCCGTGCAGTTGTCGGGAACGACCCGGCTGGTCGGGCTGATCGGGTGGCCCGTCGAGCGGACCCTGTCGCCGGTGATCCACAACGCGGCCTTCGCCGCCCTGGGGATGGACTGGGCCTACGTCGCGCTCCCGGTGTTGCCCGACCGGGTGCCCGAGGCGGTGGCCGGCCTGGCCGCCCTGGGGTTCGCGGGGGTCAACGTCACGATGCCGCACAAGGAGGTGGTGGCGCCGCTCATGTCGGTGCTCTCGGACGACGCGGCCCGCCTCCAGGCCGTGAACACCGTGGACTTCTCCACAGCCGCCGGCCCTGCCGGCCACAACACCGACGTCATGGGCTTCGCGCGGTTCCTCTCCGACGACGCGGCCTACGACGCCGCCGGGCGCACGGCGCTGGTCCTGGGGGCCGGGGGAGCGGCCCGGGCCTGCGCGCTGGCCCTGGCCCGGGCCGGGGCCACCTCGATCGCCGTCGCCGCCCGGGACGCCGGCCGGGCCGCCGACGTGTCTCGCTGTCTGTGGGGCCTGGACGTGGAGGTCCGGTCCCTCCCGTGGGCCGCTGCCGCCGGGGTCCCCGCCGACGTCGTGGTGAACGCCACCCCCGTGGCCGACCCCGACGCGCTGCCGCTGCCCCCGCTGTCCGAAGGCATGCTCGTGGTCGACCTCCGGTATCGCCCCCCCGTCACCCCGCTCGTCGCCCGCGCCCACCGGTCCGGCGCCGCCGCCTTCGGCGGCCTCGGGATGCTCATGCACCAGGCCGGCCTGTCCTTCGAGCTCTGGACCGGCCAGGTGCCCCCTGCCGCCGCCATGTCCGCCGCAGCCCTCGCCGCCATGGCCGAGCCTCTGGTCTGAGGCTCGAACACCCGGAAACCCGTGATTGCGCATGTGCTGCGATCTCTGGTGGTTGCGGTGGGTCGGCGGAGGCTGTTTCGGTGGCAGGGGGCCGGCGGGGGTGGCCACCACGGGCCGGTGATCGCCCCCGTGCCGCGGCCACTCACCGTTTCGTGTTCAGCCCCCGGCGACCCTCGCAGTATGATCGGCGAGGAGCCGTGGCACACGACCGGCGAGGGCCGTGGCACACGGCCTGACGTGAGCCCCGGTTGGGGGAACCCGGGCTCGGGTACCTGAAATGGGAGTACGGGCGGGATGGTCTCAAGTCGGTGGGCGTGGCGTGCCGATGCTCAGTGAGAAGCCATGGATCTCGACTTCACGACCCTTGCCTCGAGAGTAGCCGCGCAGGCCGAGGTGCTGGGCTGCGTGATCCTGTCACGCGACGGCCTGGTTCTCGGGTCCTTCCCGCCGAACGGCGAGCGGGACATCACCCCCGGTCTCCTCCGTTTCGCCGCGCTCGGTGAACCCGAGCGCGGCTTCGTGCAATTCTCCGACGAGCTGTGGGCGTACGTCCGCCAGGACGCCTATGCCGCGTTCGCCGTGGCCGAGGCCGGGACCCGGCCCGGGGTCCTCCTGGACTACCTGGAGCAGGCCCTGGAAGTGGCGGAGGAGGCCAGGTCGGACCGCACCGCTGCGCGGGCGCCCGTCCGCGTGGACCTCAAGCGGAAGGGGATCCGGCCCGGACGGACCCTGCGTGCCATGCAGAGCAGCGCGGAGGAGGAGTTCCGGTCGGTGGTCGCCTCGAACCCCGCCGCCGAGCCGGCCGGCCGGGCCGCCGAAGACCCGCAGGATCGTTCCCTGGAGATGGCGCTGGCGGAGGCCGTGGCCCAGGCCCCGGAACCCGACCAGGCGGCGACCTTCGGAGGTCCCGAGCCCGTCCAGGAGGCGTCGTTCCGGGGTCCGGACCCGGTCCACGCCGCCCCCGTCGCCGACCCCGTTCCCCCCGGGGACGACGAGCACGGATGGAGCGCGGATCCCGGTGCGGAGGAGCACGACGCGGCCCCGTTCAATGACCCCGAGCCCCCGCCCGGCGAGCGGCACACGCGAAGCGACGAGATCGACCGGGTCGCCCTGGCCAGGGAGTTCGCCTCGCTGCTTCAGGAGGGGCCCGGCGCTGTCGAAGAAGGACGTTGACGGCAGCTCCGCGTGAGCCGGGGGTCCAGCGTGAGGAAGAAAACCAAGCAGCTCGGCCAGATCCTCATCGAACAGGGTCTGATCACCGACGAGCAGCTGCGTGAGGCCCTGAAGGTCCAGGAACGGGTCCCGAAGTCCCTGGGCCGGATCCTCATCGACCTCCAGCTGATCAAGGAGACTGACCTGGTCCGGGCCCTGGCCCACCAGATCGGTCTGGAGTTCGTGGACCTCGCCGACTACCCGGTGGATCCCGCCTCCACAGCGCTGATCCCGGAGGTCGTGGCCCGCCGCTACCGGGCCCTGCCCATCGGCGAGCGCGACGGGCGGCTCCTGGTGGCCATGTCCGACCCGGCGAACGTATACGCCCTCGACGACATCCGGACGATCACCGGCCGCGAGGTCGAGCCCCTGGTGGCCACCGCGGCCGACGTCACCGCGGCCATCCGGAAGTACTCCGACGTGGGCGGCGAGGTGGACCAGCTGGCCAGCGAGGCCTCCGCCCAGGCCGAGGACTCCATCGACCTGAACATGCCGGAATCGGCCGTGGAAGACGCGCCGGTGGTGAAGCTCGTCCACATGCTCCTGTCCCGGGCGGTCAACGAGCGGGCCTCCGACGTCCACATCGAGCCCACCGAGCGCGACGTCCGGATCCGGTTCCGGGTGGACGGCGTGCTCCACGAGGTCATGCGCTCGCCCAAGAACATCCAGAACGGCCTGATCAGCCGCCTGAAGGTCATGGCCGACATCAACATCGCCGAGCGGAGGGTCCCCCAGGACGGCCGGGTCAGCCTGAAGGTCGGCAGCATCGGGGTGGACCTCCGGGTGGCCACCCTCCCCACGGTGTACGGCGAGAAGGTGGTCATCCGCATCCTGAACAAGGAGTCCGTGCTCCTCCGGCTGGACCAGATCGGGTTCTCCGAGGAGGCCTACAAGCGCTTCGAGCAGTCGTTCCGCAAGCCCTACGGCGCCATCCTGGTGACGGGGCCGACCGGATCGGGCAAGTCCACCACGCTGTACGCTACCCTCAACATCCTGAACCAGCCCCGGAGCAACATCATCACGGTCGAGGATCCGGTGGAGTACCGGCTGGGCGGTGTCAATCAGGTCCAGGTGAACAACCGGGCCGGGATGACGTTCGCGGCGGCCCTCCGGTCGATCCTGCGGGCCGACCCCGACATCATCCTCATCGGTGAGATCCGGGACCACGAGACCGCGCTGATCGCAGTGGAATCGGCGCTCACAGGTCACCTGGTGCTGTCCACCCTGCACACGAACGACGCCCCCGCGGCCGTTGCCCGCCTCACCGAGATGGGCGTGGAGCCGTACCTCACGGCGTCGGCCATGGACTGCGTGGTGGCCCAGCGGCTGGCCCGAAAGCTGTGCGATCGGTGCAAGGAGCCCCACGTCCCCAACGAGCCTGAGCTGCGCGAGGCCGGGTTCCAGCCTCACCAGTTCCAGGATATCGGGCAGTTGTACCGGCCCGTGGGGTGCACGGCGTGCTCGAAGACCGGCTACCACGGCCGGGTCGGGCTGTACGAGGTGATGCCGGTGACCGAGGAGATCGAACGGCTCACCGTGGAGCGAGCGTCGTCCGAGCGGATCCGCCAGATCGCGCTCGAGCAGGGGATGGTCCCACTCCGCGTGGATGGCATCCAGAAGGCGGCGAAAGGTCTCACGTCCGTCGAAGAAATCCTGAGGGTGGTGGTCTAACCAACTATGGCAACGACGACGATGGGCACGAGGTTCGAGGACAGCCCACCCGAGGTCCCGATCCCGGAGCTGCTCGACATCGTGATCGAACGGGGAGGCTCCGACCTGCATCTCACCGCGGGGTCACCTCCGGTGGTGCGGCTGCACGGGGACCTGCAGGTTCTCACCGAGTACCAGCCGATCGTGCCGCGGGCCTTGCAGGCCATGATCTATGCCATCTTGCCCCAGCGCCGGAGGGAGCAGCTCGAGCAGGATCTCGAGCTCGACATGTCCTACTCGCTCCCGGGCAAGGCTCGATTTCGCGTGAACGTGTACTTCCAGCGCGACGCCATCGGGGCGGCATTCAGGCTCATCCCTACCGAGATCCGGTCGATCGAGTGGCTCGGGCTGCCACCCATCGTCGCCGAGCTGGCTCGCTATCCCCGCGGATTCGTCGTGGTGACTGGACCCACCGGCTCCGGAAAGTCGACCACGCTCGCGTCCCTGGTGGACATCGTGAACCAGGAGCGCAAGTGCCACATCATGACCGTCGAGGACCCCATCGAGTTTCTCCACCAGCACAAGACGGCGCTGGTGAACCAGCGCGAGGTTGGTACGGATACGCACGGATTCGCCCAGGCTCTGAAGCACGTGCTGCGCCAGGATCCCGATGTGATCCTCGTCGGTGAGATGCGTGACCTGGAAACCATCCAGACCGCGATCACCGCTGCGGAGACCGGGCACCTGGTGTTCGCGACCCTCCACACGCAGGATGCACCTCAGACGATCGACCGGATCATCGACGTCTTCCCTTCTCACCAGCAGCAGCAGATCCGCATTCAGCTGTCGACCACGCTGCAGGCCGTTCTGACTCAGCAGCTGCTCCAGACGGTGGACGGCCAGGGACGTGTGGTCGCGGCGGAGGTGCTCATCGCCACGCCGGCCGTCAGGAACCTCATCCGCGAAGGCAAGGTGCACCAGATCTACTCGGCGATGCAGGCCGGCGGGCGGGTCGGCATGCAGACCATGGATGCCGCGCTTGCGCAGCTCGTGCGGTCCGGCAAGGTCACGCAGCAGCTGGCCCTCGAGCGGGCGCACGACCCCGAGGAGCTCGGTCGGCTGCTCGGTCCGGGAGCGTGGGCTCCGAGCGGGAATCTCTTGACGAGCGGGTACTCCCAGCGCGGGGGCGGGGTCATCTCAGGAGGCAAGCATGGCTAGCGTGTACACGTATCGCGTCCGCGACCGGCAGGGCAAGCTGGTGACCGGCAGTCTGCAGGCCGACAGCGAGCGTCTGGTCATCTCCCGATTGCAGGAGATGGGGTACGTGCCTGTCCAGGTCTCGGAGAAGAAGGTCGGGATCGGTTCCAGGGAGATCTCGTTCCGCCCCGGCCACGTCAAGCTGAAGGATCTGGCGGTGTTCTCGCGGCAGTTCGCCACGATGGTGAACTCCGGGCTGCCCATCCTCAAGGCCCTGACCATCCTCTCCCAGCAGACCGAGAGCAAGGCCCTGACCGCGGCCGTGACCGAGGTGCGGCTGGACGTGGAGCGAGGCTCCGCGCTGTCCGTCGCGATGGCGAAGCGTCCCAAGGCCTTCAACAACCTGTACGTCGCGATGGTGAGGTCCGGGGAGACGGGGGGCGTGCTGGACTCGGTGCTGCTCCGAATTGCCGACAACATCGAGAACGAGGTGGAGCTGCGCCAGCGGATCAAGTCGGCCATGACCTATCCCGTCGTCGTCCTGGCCATGGTCGGCTTGATCCTGGTCGCGATGCTCTTGTTCATCGTCCCTCAGTTCAAGTCGATCTACGCCGAGTTGCACGGGACACTGCCGCTCCCGACACGGATCCTCCTCGCCGTGTCGGATGTGTTCCGCACATGGTGGTGGGTCTGGCTCCTCGTCGTCGCGGGCGGCATCTTTGCGTATCGGAAGTACAAGAAGACGCCGGCCGGACGAGCGCAAATCGATACATTGAAACTGAAGGTGCCGATCTTCGGCGATCTGTTCCACAAGACGGCGCTGGCTCGGTTCGCGCAGACGCTGTCGATCCTGCTGCGATCCGGGGTCCCGATCCTGCAAGCACTCGACATCGTGGCCGAGACGGTGGACAACCACGTGCTGAGCAAGGCCGTGGTCGACGTCCAGTCGAGTGTGAAGGAGGGGGAGTCGATCGCCCGCCCGCTGGCCAAGCACGCCGTGTTCCCACCGATGGTGGTGCAGATGCTGGCCGTCGGCGAGGAGACCGGGGCGATCGACACGATGCTGTCGAAGGTCGGGGAGTTCTACGACGCCGAGGTGAAGGCGACGGTGGACTCGCTCACGTCGCTCATCGAGCCGCTGATGATCGCGGTGATCGGTGGGTGCGTGGGCCTTGCGGTCATCGCGCTCTATCTCCCGATGTTCAACGTGATCAACCTGATCAAGTAGGCACACGAACTGTGAGGAACCCCGCCGGATGAACCGGCGGGGTTCCGTTCGTTTTCCCAGCCGCGCACAGCCGATCGGCCTAGGGCGAAGAACCTCGGCAAATTGCGTCGTTGTGCCGCTCAAGTCACGGACCGCGATTCCCGATTCAAAGGGGGATCGCGCGCAACGGGCGCGCGCCGGATCACCCAAGGAGGTGACCCAGTGATCAAGGCGTACATGCAGCGCCGGCACGATGAGGAGGAGGGATTCACCCTCATCGAGCTGATGGTGGTCGTTCTGATCATCGGCATCCTGATCGCCATCGCCCTGCCGACGTTCCTGGGAGCGCGTAGTCGGGCTCAGGACAAGGCTGCTTTGTCAGATCTCCGCAACGGCGTGGCCGCCGCCAAGGTGCACTTCACCGACGCGGACACGTACTTTGGCTTCGACAATGCGGCGGCGCAGGCCATCGAGCCCAACCTGGACTGGGGTGGCAAGCTGAAGATCGTGGTTGCTGGTCCGCTGGCGACCACGATCCCGTCGACGCTGATGCTGACCCGGGACAGCGACTCGGGAGCTCATTTCTGCGCGGCAGACAGTGGCACCCAGCTCCATTTCTACAAGACGACTGCAGTCGCGACGGACGTCGGAACTTGCAAGGCAGGCACTGTGCAGTAGTCGCACAACCAACCAAGACAAGGGGCGGCCATCTGGCCGCCCCTTTCGCGTGGTGAGCGGGAATGCCAGGTGAAGGCTCCTGTTCGGCGACGTGGATGCGTTCCCCACCGTGGGTGAGACGGTGATCTCCGGGGACCGTGAGGCTCAACCCGGCCGTCCCGCATCCCGATACCAATGAGCGATGAGGATCATCCGCGCGGCTTGGGGTCGGAGCCTGGCGCGCTTCCGTGACGATGAGGCGGGCTTCACGTTGGTCGAGGTCACCGTGGCCATCACCGTGATCTTCGCCTCGCTGGTCGCGTTGGCGTACACCGCGACCATCGGGTTCTCGTACGAGGACCTGGCTCGCCAGAAGCAGACCGCGACGGGGATCGCCAATCAGATGATGGAACAGGTCCGGGGTCTGGCCTGGGACAAGATCACGACCGGCCACGTGGGCACCGATCTCGGCGCCACGAGATCCGACCTCACCGTGACGAACCCCGATTCCGGGTACCTCGTGACCGGGTGCTCCGGCGACTCCGCGGGGGTCTACCGGTTGTTCTCCTGCGCGGCCGGTTCCCAGATAGGGTCCGGGGAGAAGGTCGTCGCGTCGGCCCTCTCGTGCGCCGCCGGATCGCCCGACTGCGTCTCCCCATTGGTCAGGCATGCCGGGCAGATCACCCAGAACAACATCGTGTACACCTGGCGCGTCTACGACTCGAACAACTGTCCAACGGGCACCACCACTGGCTGCACCGCAGCGACGCCGTATCGGGTCACGGTCGTCGTGACCTGGACCGGTGGGAAACCATCGCCGAACAAGATCGTGCAGGTGCAGAGCCTGTTCTGGTCGCCCAGTGGGTGCCGCAGCACCGCCACCCATCCGTTCGCGGCGCCGTGCCAACCATTCTTCTTCGGCGCGTCCACTGCCCATCAGAGCACGGTCGACATCAGCGGCTCGGTCGAGCAGACCACCTTCGACAGTGGTCGCCTGTCCACGTCGGGCGCGCAGTCGAGCGTGCAGCAGGAGCAACTCTCCCAGGCCCAGGGGAACTTCACCCAGTCCGCGGTGCGCCTCGTGGACGCGGCCGGGACCCGCACGGCGGGTGGGACGACCGCCACCACCTCGGCCGCCGATACCGATCCGGGCACGACCGCCACCACGTGGTCGCGGATTCGATGCCCGGCCGACGTGACCTGCTCGGGGGGTTCCCTGTCAACGGGCACCGGGAACTTCGTCACGTTGTCGGCGCCGGCCGGCGAGACGGGCGAGACCGACAGCACCACGTCAACGGGCGCCGGGAACGTGTGCCCGCCGCCAACCGACACCGCGCAGAGCGACGGGAAGTCGTGCTCGGGTGCGCGCATCCAGCAGGGCGGACCCCTGTCGGCGGCACTCACGCTGGACGGATCGCTCTCGGGGCTGGGAAGCGCGACGGTGGCCCAGATCCTGGCGGCGCCGAGCGCGCAGGACACGACCCTCGTGGACCGCGTCCAGTACCCCACCACGGGACTGTGCGCACCGGTCAGCAACTCCGATGGCTGTCTCGAGGAGACGGGAAGCCGGGCGGTGGGGAGCGTGAGCATCGCGGCGCTGCCGTCGGGGCTGACCGCCCCGGCGGGATGGAGCGGATCCAACGCGTGGAGCGGCTCCTATCTCTCGATCATCGGTTATCGGGATTCCGTGACGGCTGCGGCCGGGACCAACAGCACCTCCAGCTCCACCGGCGCCCAGGTGCCGGCACCGACCGCGACCGTATCGGCCGGCACCGTGTACTGCTGGAACGGGACCAACGGCTACAATTCGGGCTCGCCCACGGCGTCCGTATCCTGCGGCACGCTGTCCCTGCAGGCGCAGGCCGTCAACGGTCGGACCGTGACGGTCACCATCTCCGGGACGATCAACCCGGCGGTGATCAGCAAGTCGCCGGCATCCGCGAGCGCCAAGGTGACCGACGTCACGGCCCAGGTCACGGCACCCACCGCGACGATCACCTACGTGGTCGTGCTCGACGGCAATGTGGCGCAGCCGGCCGCCGATCTCACGATCACCGTCAACCTGAACGCGTTGGAGGCCAGCGGGTCCTACGCGGTCGCACCGACATCGAATTCGTAGACATGAGAGGCGGAATCATGGCCCGGATCAACCGGCGGAGCCGAAGCGAGCGGGGGATGACGCTCGTGGAGGTGCTCGTGGCCATGGCCATCATGAGCATCGTCCTTCTGGTCTTCACGTCGGTCCTGGGCTCGGTCCAGAGCGGGGTGGCCCGCCAGGATTCCCTGAGCCAGACGCTCGATCAGGCCCGGCTGGCGCTCCAGCAGCTGGATCGGGAGCTGCGGTCCGGCAACGTGCTGTACGACCCGGCTCTGGAGAACGCGGCCTCCGGAGTCCCCGGTCGGATCGCGTCGTGTTCGGGGTGTGTTCCGGGCTACGCGCTCCGCGTGTACACGCAATCGAACGCGGACACGCGCGGCACGTACAGGTGCGTGCTGTGGAAGATCGCCGGCCAACAGATCTTGACCCGTCAGTGGCCGCCGCTCGAACCAGGCAATGCCTCCGACTGGCGGGTCGTGGCGACGGGGATCGTGAACCAGGATCTGAGTCAGCTGGCGTTCAGCCTCGATCCCGACCCCCTGAAGGGCGGCCGGACGCTCAATGTCCTGTACGCGGTCAACTCGAACCTCACCCGTCGTCCGACGCAGACGGTGAGGATCCAGGCCTCCCTGACGGGCCGGAACACGTCCTACGGATATCCGTCCGACGTCTGCAGGCAGACACCATCCGGGTAGGAGACGACGATGCTCATCCGTATCAGAGACGACGAGGGAGGGGTCGCGATGATCGTCTCCCTCATGGTGATGTTCGTGGTCCTGCTGCTGAGCGTGGCCGTCTACGCCCAAGCGATTCACAACACTTCGCAGAGTGGCTATGACCGCAAGCGCCTGCAGTCGGTCGGTTCGGCTGAGGCGGGCCTCGATTACTTCTACAACTGCGTCGAGCAGACGCAGGCCTCCACCATCACGTCGTGCGCCGTGACGGGCAGTGTGGGCGTGGCGCCGGGGACGTCGCAGTTCACGATCACCCCCACGTGGTACAGCGACCCCAACGGCACGACCGTCGCCACCGGCCCCTTCTCCGATACCAACAGGCCGCAATCGGTGAAGGTCGTCTCGCTCGGGACGACCGACGGAACGACGACGCGGAAGATGGAGAGCTTCATGGCCCTCACGCCCGTGTTCGGCGGTTTCGCGGGCGCCGTGGTGACCGACAACTCTCTCGGCCTGGTCAACAGCTTCGTCATCTCAGGGAACAACATCCTGGACGGGGACATCTACGTGACCTGCGAGGTCTCGCAGGCCACGTGCAACGCCGCGCTCACGTCGGGCAACCAGACCATCAAGGGAAGCATCTACGTTCCGAAAGGCAGCCTCAGCATCTCGACCGCAGTCCACATCTACGGGAGCGCGTGGGCGAACGGCTCGGTCACGGTCAATCATCCCCAGGCCCTCGTGGACCACGACGCCACCTCGTCCGCGTCGTCGCTGTCGGTCTCCGGCGGCAACGTGACCGGAGTCGGAACCTACTGCACCGGGTCGGCGCCGTCGTCCACGTATGTTCACGGGGGTACGGTCCAGAGGTGCCAGGGGCCGCCTCCCACTCCATCGTTTCCGCATCTCACGTACAGCGACAGCTCTGCGCCCCTGACCGATCCGTTCTGGCGGACGGGGTGCTCCAGCAATCCGGTCACGGATTGCTACGCGCTGAAATCGTTCGAGGATTCGAGCGCGAGCGCGTGCACCGCGGCCCGGAGCTACATCGAGGGCACCGGCTCGGGGACGTTCGACGGCGGCAACGGGGTTCCGGCCGGGTACAGCGGGGTCCTGGTCCGGATCCTCTCGACGTGCACGTACAACTCAGGCAACAACGCCAACATCAACGTGGGCGGGGATCTGGCCATCGTCTCGAACGGCAGCATCCAGCTCAGCCAGCAGTCCACCTGGACGGGAGCATGCTCGCCGGTCGCATGTGTGAACGGCTCCCGCAAGATGTTCCTGGTCGTGCCGTGGCCCCAAATCAGCTGCCCCACCGGCGACATCACCGTCGGGAACAACACCAACTTCAACTCGATCATCGCGGTCGGGGTGTACACGCCGTGCACTGCTCACATGAGCAACCAGAATGCGTTCTACGGTCAGGTCGTGGGGGGGACGGTCGACATCGGGAACAACTGGAACATGAACTACCGGCCCGTGATCTTCCCAGGGGCGCACGTGAGCGGGTTCAAGCAGGACATCGCGTACATTCGCGAGGTCGCATAGCCGGGGGGCCCGGAGAGCGTCGACCAGGCGACACCGAGTCAGCCGGCGGCGGTTCTCCGCCGGTTGCGCACTGTGAGGTGAGGCTTCCCTCGTCAGCCCCGCGAGAGGTTCCCGCCGCGTCGTCTCCGATAGGCTTCGCCGCAGCCCGGGACGGGGCCCAGGCCCGAGGTGGGAGAACCCCATGACGCAAGCATGATCCGCACGCTCGCCTTCGGGTTCGTCGGCCTCCTCATCGGTTCGTTCCTCACCGTCGTGATCCACCGGGTGCCTCGCCGGGAGCCGATCGGCCGGGGACGATCCCAGTGCCCCGCGTGCCACGCCGTGATCCACGCTCGGGACAACGTTCCCGTGGTGTCGTGGCTAGTGCTCCGCGGGAGGTGCCGGAGCTGCGGTGCCCGGATCGCGGCGATCTACCCGCTGACCGAGCTCGCGACCGCAGGTCTGTTCGCTGCCGCCTCGCTGACAATCGACGACTTGTGGGTGGCGATCCTGATGGCCGCATTCCTGGCCGTGCTCTTGGCGGTGTCGGCCATCGACGTCGCGCACCGCATCATCCCGAACCGAATCGTGTACCCGGCAGTCCTCGCGGCGGCGATCGCCACCACGGCCATCGACGTCGCCGGTGGGCCGCTCGATGCGGTGCACGGCCTGATCGGACTCATCGCATTCGGCGGCGGCCTGCTGGTGATCAGCATCCTCTCTCCGAAGGGGATGGGCATGGGGGACGTGAAGCTCGCGGCGCTGATCGGCGTGGTGCTCGGCTCGGTGGCTCTGTCCCGCGTGGTGGTGGCCGCGTTCGCCGCGGTGTTCCTGGGAGGGGTGGGAGCCATCGTGGCGCTCGCCATGGGCCGGGGTCGCAAGAGCGCCATCCCGTTCGGTCCCTACTTGGCCGCAGGCGGAGCGCTGGCCGTCTTCGCCGGGCGCCAGATCGCCGACACGTACCTCCGCCTGATGACCTGATCGCGAGGGGAGCCCGGGTCCGGATTCCGGTCCAGACCAGCGAGCTTGGCGCGGTTGTCCCCGGGGGTGACGAGCAGCTGGCCTGCGACGTCGGTCCCACCCCGCGAAGCGCGAGCAGGTTCGGAGCCGTGGCCTCGACGAGTGGGACGAATGCACGGTCGAGCTCCGCGCTTACCTCCGTACCTCTGACCTTCGGCCGGCCTCCCGCGGGGAGGCGATCCGGCCCGCGCGTGTGGGCCGTTCGGGGGTCCTCCGCACGACTGAGGCTCCTGAGCATCATTGACCATTTGTGTTAATTACACTTATGTAGTTTAGCCTCAAGTGCCGATAGATACCCAACGAGGTGTTTGACAACAAGTGTGACCAGAGTTACGTTCGGTTCCATCGTACGACATGTGACAGGAGAGGGAAGGGAGGCAGGAGTTAAAGATGGTGCATTTGAGGCCCCTGTTGAAGTTGTGGAGGTTGTGACCATGGGCAAGCGGCGACCGTTCGTGGGGGACCGTCTGCTCACCGTGGGCGAGGTCGCGGGGACCATGCGCGTCTCGAACATGACCGTCTACCGGCTGATCAAGAGCGGGCAGCTGGCGGCGATCAGGGTCGGCAAGAACTACCGGATCCGGGAGTCGGACGTGAACCGGTACCTCTCGGATCGATCGGTGCGGGTGGAGGGCGAGTAGCGAACGTGGCGAGGACTCGGATCGGACTGGACGTGGGCTCGACGGCCGCCAGGGCCGTGGAGCTCAACGTGAGCTCGGACCCGCCGGTGCTGGTGCGCGCGGCACAGGTCCCGATGCAGCCCGGAGCCATCGAGAACGGCGAGGTTCGCCAGCCCGAGGCCGTGACCGAAGCGCTGCGGGAGCTGTGGCGCCGGGGCGGGTTCAAGGGCAAGCAGGTCTACATGGGGGTGGGCAACCAGCGCGTGGTGGTGCGTGAAGTGGCGCTGCCCTGGCTGCCGGTCAGGGAACTGAGGGAGTCGCTCCCGTACCAGGTGCAGGAGTTCATCCCGATCGCGGTGGAGGACGCGGTGCTGGACTTCGACCCTCTGGACGAGTTCGAGCAGGAGGGGCGCCGGATGATCCGGGTGCTCCTGGTGGCCGCACAGCGGGCCATGGTGGACG
>WNGA01000686.1_pt1 | contig 51513 bp, 48 predicted proteins | sample 5400061 | NCBI WGS metagenome assembly WNGA01 (sample SAMN13153366, study PRJNA577476) | soil metagenome | isolation source: 100 cm soil or saprolite under grassland replicate 2 | place: USA:California | collected 2016-06-15
CGGCACCGGCCTCTCCGCCCGGACAAATCACTCGAAAGACACCCGCCGGGCGGGGTCATCCTCTCACTGAGTCACGGGCGAAGAGCACCGGCACCAACCTGACGACAGCCCCAGACGGGACCGCGACACACTCACAGTTCTCTCGCCACGCGGCTCTCGTCGTCGCTCAGAAAAAGAATGCTGGAGACAAGGACTTCGCCAAGTGCGGCCTGGGCGGCGCCTCGTGCTCCCGTGTGAACAGCGTTGACCGCCACTTTGCCATCGACGAGCTCGCAGTCCTCGGTGTGCAGTCCGGCGCGTGTCGCCGGCCGCGCTGCATACGCTTGGCAGATGCAGCCCACGCCCGGGAGCCTCGTCGAATCGTTCGCGGTCAGATGACAGCCCGCGGCGCTCCCGTGCCGGTGTCGGACTGCATGGCGTGCCGGCTCACGACCGGCGAGCTGGAAGTGCCGGGCGGCTGCATCCACCAAACCGATCATTGGCGGGTCGAGCACTGCATCGGGCCTCTCGGTGTTGGAACCTTGATCGTCAAGCCGAGACGCCATGTGCTCTACGTCGCCGACTTGACAGACGAGGAAGCCGAGGAGCTCGGTCCGCTTCTTCGCCAGACAGCAAAGGTCGTCGAGCACCTCACCGAGGCGGAGCAGGTTTATGTGACGCTGTGGTCGCATGGGCCGGTTCACATTCATTGGGTCGTCCAGCCCGTGACGGCGAAGCAGGTGGAGGAAGCAGAGCTGCACGGGCCGCGCCTGCAGGTGCTCATGTTCGACTTGGGCGAGTCGCCGGACCCCGTAGAAGCCGCGACCTTCGCCGAACGAGCACGCTCGACCTGGCCGGTCGCCTAGCTATGGACCAGAACCCAGCCGGGGTGCAGGAGCTACGTCTGGTCGTGACCACGTCGGACTACGACGACGCGCTCCCCTTCTACCGCGACGTGCTTGGCCTTCGTGAGCAGGCAACATTCACCTCACCAGGCGGCCGCCTCACGATTCTGGAGGCCGGCCGAGCGACGCTGGAGCTCGCTGATCCAACGTACGCCGAGTTCATCGACGACGTGGAGGTCGGCCACCGGGTCGCCGGTCATCTGCGCGTGGCCTTTCAGGTCGACGACTCGGCGGCCACGACGAGGGCGGCAGAAGCCGCGGGCGCGAAAGTGATCGCCGAGCCCGTGCGGACTCCTTGGAACTCACTCAATTCGCGTCTTGCAGCGCCGGGCGGTCTTCAGTTGACGCTCTTCACCGAGTTACCGAGCTAGACGGCTGCTTCTCGGCTCCGCCGCAACTCGCGCTCATCAGCACCACCCGCCGTCGACTCGACGGGCTCATCCGAGCCGCGCGAGCAGCTCCCCGTACTGCTCCAGGTGGCGGTCGCCCAGGAACTCTGCGCCGGCGCGCGCCCTGGCATTCGTGCCGAGACGATCGGCTTCGGTGCGGTCGCGCAGCAATGTCTCCACCGCCGTGCCGAAAGAAGCGAGGTCGAACGGGTCGGCGACAAGCAGGCCGTGCGCACCGCTGACGATCTGGTCGACGATGCCCCCGACGGCGCTGGCGACGATCGGCCGCGCCTTCCACATCGCCTCCGCCACCGTGAGCCCGAAGCCCTCGGCGATGCTCTTCTGGACGACGACCGCTGCGTGGCGCTGCAGCGCGTTGACGATCGCGGCCGCCTCGTCGGGGTCGGCCATAGGCGTGCAGGCGAGGTGGACGTGACTGCGGGCGGCGTGCGGCAAGGCGCGCCAGAGCTCGATGCACTCCTCGAGAACCGCGGCCGCCTCGGGGTCGTCTGCGACGCCGGTGACCGCCGGCCCCACGAGCAGGAGATGCGCGCCGAGGGACGGGTCGACGTGCTCGGCGAACCCGTTCATCACGCCGGGCATGTCCTTCATCCGATCCCAGCGCGAAACCTGGACGACGACCGGCGCCTCCGCGGGGGGCGGCGGCCCGGTTTGCAGCACGTCGACCCGCCGGTTGATGCGGCCGGGCGAGCCGTCGCGGCGCGTGAAGGGGATCGCGGGCGTCTCGCCGTCGCCTCCGATCAAGCCGGTGTAGCCGAGGATGCGGCGGACGTTTCGCTGCGAGATCGGCTCGTTCTTGGCCGAGAACGGGTCGATCGAAGGAGGGATGACGTACAGCCTCGACTCGTCGGCCCAGGATGGCGCGAAGGCCCGCCGCGAGAACACGAATGCCTCGACGTCCTCGAGGTACGGGCGCAAGAACGACCACGAGCGCTCGGTCCATTCGTTCGGCTCGTCGGCTCCGACGTGACACCGCCAGATGACCCTTGCTCCCGCGCTCCTCATCGCGGCGGCGAGAGCCGCCGGCTGAGGATCGTGGATCAAGACGACGTCGTTCGGCTGAACGAGCGCGCGCAGCTCCTCGGCGTTTCCGCGCAGCGTCCGCTCGTAGTGCTTTCTCTCGGCGTCACCGAGGGCACCGCCGTCTCCGGGCGAGCCGTAGAGCCCGTTGTGTATGCGCTTCGTGATCTCGAAGAAGGCCGGATCGCCCTGGATCACGAGCCAGCGGATGTCGAGGCCGGCGCCGCGACCGTACGCGAGCAGGGTCTGCAGCATCTCGGCCACGCCCCCGCCGGTTGCGGTCGAGTTGATGTTCAGCACGGTCCGGCCTCCGAGCAGAGACTCCGTTGCCTCGGCGATCGCCTCGTAGCGGGCGGTCCGGTCGGGCCCGATCAACGGCTCGAGCCTGGCGGCGTCGAGCGCCTGCACGTCGACTTCCTGCAGCTTGGTGCGCTCCTCGACGGTCAGTTCGTCCTTCCGATCTCTTCTGCCCAGGCATCGATCGCGTCCCAGTCCCGGGCGTCGCTTGCCGGCATGCGGTTGAGCGGGAAGCGAAGCTTAGCCGGGTCGATCACCCCGCCGAACACCGCAACCGCGCGCGGTTCGATCTCCGGAGTCTTCTGAAGCGCCTTGTCGAGCTGCGCGCGAGACTCGGCTAGGCCCTTCGGTTCAGCGGTCTTGGGGCCCAGAGCGAAGATAGCCACGGGACGTTCTGCCAGCTCCCGGCGATGCTTGGACAGGAACCGAACGGCATCCTCGTGCCAGCGCCCGAAATACAGCGATCCTCCGAGGACGATGCCGTCGTAGGGCGCCAGATCGTCGACGTCTGCGGCTGGGCGGAGCTCGACCTCGCGCTCGCTCGTGCGCAGCTTCTTAGCGAGCGCCTCGGCGACCTCGCGCGTCGATCCGCGCTTGCTCCCGTAGGCGACGAGCAGCGTCAACGTCACCACCCTGGGAATCGGTGCCGAAGCCCGCCGACGACCGCCCGCAACCCGCTCCAACCGAGCGTTTGTCCGTTCATCAGTGACCTGCCGTCGCGGCGTGAATGTGGCCGCGGCGCACGACGAACACCGGCCGCCGGCTCTCGTGCAGGACGCTTCGCGACACGCTGCCCAGCAACGCGCTGGCGACCATGCCGTGGCCCCGTGAGCCGACGACGATCATGTCTGCGTCGATCGCGTCCCCGAAGGCGACGATCTCGTCCGCAGGGTTGCCGACGAGCAGCTCCGTCTTGGCTTCGAGGCCTCTTCGAGCCGCGATCTCGGCGGCTTCCTCCAGGGGCGCTCGGTCCAGCTCGTCGAGCTCATGCGGAACGGTCGGAGCAGGGGCGGCGAAGCCCCCGTACGGCAAGATCTCGACCGCCGGAGCAACGTAGACGAGAAACGGCGTCGCTCCTTGCTCCTCGGCGAGCTCGAGCCCGAGCTCGAGCGCCTCGCGCGCGGAGTCCGACCCATCGATTGCGATCAGGATCCTCTTCATCGTGTCCTCCTTCGGCTCCCAGTGATAGGCCTCGTGGGCGAGCCGGGGCTGCTCGGCGAGGAGTGGCGCCCACGTGCTGAACGCGCCCGAGTTGAGGCGGTCGTTCAAGAGGCGAGACAGCCTTTGCGCGACACCCTCTCCCTCGAAGACGAAGACGACGATGTCGCGCCCGACGTACACGACGTGCTGGGTGAGGCCGGCTTGGCCAGGGTCAAATGGGGGTCCGGCGGCGACTAGCTCTCTGGCACGCGCCTCCGACCCTTCCTTCAGTCGCGCGGTAATTGCCACTCGTTCCATGCCGCCATCGTCACTGGGGAGCAAGGGTGCGACATCCGGTCTGGCGCCGATCCGGCGCGCGGAGAACTACGGATTTGTGGAGAGCGCGGAGCTCCGGCCCACTAGGCTCTGGTCCGGTGCTGGATTGCTGAACGGGCTGTCCGACCAGCTCTCCGGAGCGTGGTGGGCGTACCTGCTGGTCTTCGGCCTCGCCTACGCCGACGTGCTCTTCCCGCTGCTGCCGAGCGAGACGACGGTGATCACGGCCGGCGTCCTCTCGAGCGCCGGCGACATGCACCTGTCGCTCGTCATCCTTTCAGGGGCGGCCGGGGCGATCGCCGGCGACAACACCGCCTACCTGCTCGGCCACTACTTCGAGGTGCCGCTTCGCCGCCGCTTCTTCTCGGGCGAGCAGGCACAAGAGCGGATCCGCTGGGCCGAGCGGCAGATCAACGAGCGCGGGGGGCAGTTGATCGTCCTCGGGCGCTTCATCCCGGGAGGCCGGACGGTCGTCTCGTTCGCCTCCGGCTGGCTCGACATGCGGTGGCGGCGCTTCATCGCCTTCGACCTGGTCGCCGGCGTCGTCTGGGCCTCGTACGCCGCGCTGCTGGGGTACTTCGGCGGCAAGGCGTTCGAGCACGCGCCGTGGAAGGGGCTCCTCCTCGCTTTCGGGATCGCGCTTGCCGTCACGGGCGCGGTCGAAGGGGTTCGCTGGCTGCGGCGGCGGCGACGCGGCTAGAGCCCGGTGCACCGGGCTCTAGCCTCCGTTCCGGAGGAGGTCAGGGGCCCGGCTGGACCGCAACCACCTCGAACGACGAGCTGACGTAGACCGTGACCCGGGAGCCGTCGGCCTTGCGCATGTGTGCCTCGTAGGTCGCGTTGCCATCGGCGTCGGTCTCGAGCCGCTCGATCGTTCCGGCGGAGACGCGGTCGAGGGCCGCCGCACGCACCTTCGAGGCCGTGTCGCCGGTCAGCGCGTGCTCATCTGACCGCTGGGGAGGCAGGCCGCCGGCCCGGGCGTTCTTCGCGGCGGGCGAGGTCGTGTTCGAGCCGCCGCTGGAAGCGGCCCCGGCGATCGCCGCTCCGCCGAGCGCGAGCGCTGCGACCGAGGCGACGATCAGGGCGGTGTTCTTGAGCTTGTCCGTCATCTGGCTCCTTCCTGTCGTTTGCACGGACAGCCCAAGGAGACCAGCGGCGTCTGAGAAAGCTCTGAGCGCGCGTTAAGAGCTTCGTATGAATCAGCCGACGAGGACGCGCCAGACCACCCGGCCGAGGTGACGGCGATCGTGCCGCACTACGCGATGAGCGGTGGCACCCTGATCGCGCTGGCGGCCGACGAGATCGTGATCGACTCGCACTCGGTGCTGGGGCCGGTCGACCCCCAACTCGGCCAGTACCCTGCCGCCTCGGTGCTGGCCTCGTTGCAGGCGCCGGGCGAGCGCGACGACCAGACGCTGATCCTGGCCGACATGTCACGAAAGGCGATCGTGCAGGTCGAGAGCTTCGTCGGGAGACTCTTGGAAAGGAAGCTTGGCCCGCGGCAGGCGCGGGAAGTCGCTCGCCTGCTCGCGACCGCCACCTGGACGCACGACCACCCGCTCCAGCGGGCCGAGCTCGAGTTGCTCGGCCTGCCGGTCAGGGTCGGGATCGGCAACGAGGAGCGCGAGCTGCTCGACCTCTACCCGCAGCCGCGCGGGCGCGAGGCCGCGGTCGAGTACGTCCCGGCTGCGCCGGTCCCGCAACGCGGCCACGATGGGGTCCACACCGAGCCACGACAGTAGCGCCCGCCGCGAGCCGGATACGATCGGCTGCGGGACGCGATGACCCTCGCGCAGCTTTCGATCACCGTCGCCCTGCTGGCAGGGCTGGGTCTCGTGGCCGGCCGGGTCGGCCTCTCCGCGATCCCCGCCTACCTGCTCGCCGGGCTGCTGCTCGGCCCTCACGAGCCGAAGGCCCTCAGCATCGTGCAGCCCTCCGAGGTGACCGACTTCGTCGCCGAGATCGGGCTTGTCTTCCTGCTCTTCTTCCTCGGGCTGGAGTTCACGGTCGGCCGCATCGCCCGCAGCCGCGGCCACGTGTTTGTGGGCGGCGCCGTCGACGCGGTCGTGAACGGTGCGCTCGGTCTCCTGGTCGGTCTCGCCGCATTCGGCTTCAGCTTCGCCGCGTTCATCCTCGCCGCCGCGATCTACGTCTCCTCGAGCGCGGTCACGGTCAAGGGCCTGATCGACTTCCGGCGGCTCGCCGACGACGAGACCGACCTCGTGCTCGCGATCTTGGTCGCCGAGGACATCGTGATCGCCGTCGTGCTGGGCTTTGCGTCGGGCGGCGGCGGTGCGGCTGCCGAGACGTTGGCGATCGTGGGCAAGGCGATCGGCTTCATCGCCGTCGGGCTCGCACTCTCGAAGTGGCTCAGCGGCCCGATCGACCGCTTCCTCGACTGGCTCCCGCGCGAGATCTTCCTCTTGACGGCCTTCGCGTTCCTCGTCGGCTCCGCGGCCCTCGCGCAGGAGCTCGGGCTCTCGGAGGCGGTCGGCGCGCTGATGGCCGGAGTCGTCCTCTCGGGCACCTCGATCCGCGAGGAGATCGAGGAGCGCTTCTTCAGCTTCCGCGACGTGTTCGCAGCGCTCTTCTTCTTCGTCTTCGGCCTCTCGATCGACGTCGGGAAGCTCGGCAGTGTTGCCTGGCTGCTCGCCCTCGCGGTCGCGGTCAGCCTGGCCGGAAAGATCGGCGGCGGCTACCTGAGCGGCCTGCTCGGCGGCTACAACTCGCGGCAGAGCCTCAACGTGGGGATCGCGCTCGTGGCGCACGGCGAGTTCACGATCATCCTGGCCCAGGTCGCCGGCGGAAACCCGCAGATCGCCGGCGCGACCCAGGAGAAGCTCGCCGCTTTCGCAGGGCTGTACGTGCTGATCACCGCCACGCTCGGGGGCGCATTGATGAAGGAGTCGAAGGCGATCGGACGACTGCTCTTCGTAGACTGGAGGCGAGATGCCCGTCGACCTGCGTGAGACGCGGCTGCCCGGGGTCGGGACGAAGTTCACCTTTCGTCTGGACGACGGCGGCCGGCTTGCGGTGATCCTGCACAACGACGGCAAGCGGGAGCTCTACTTCTTCCGCCACACCGACGACGAGGAGCCGCGAGCGGTGATCCGCCTCGACGACGACGAGGCGCGCCAGCTCGGGGCCGTGATCGGCGGCGCCTACGAGCGGCCGAAGATCGTCGAGGACCTCGAGATGGCCCTCGGCGAGCTGCTGATCGAGTGGGAGCCGGTTCCCGACGCGAGCCCCTGGATCGGCAAGACCCTGGCCGAGAGCGGCTTCCGGGCCAAGACCGGGATCACCGTGATTGCGATCCTCCGCGAGCCCGAGCCGGTCACGGGGGCGCAGCCGGACGACGTGATCAAGCGCGGGGACACTCTGGTCACGGTCGGCAAGGCTGGGCAGTACCGGGCGTTCCGTCAGTTGCTCGCCGGGGCCTAGTTCCCTAGCTAGCTCCTGCGATTCCGGGCGAGCCCTGGGCTAGGCGCTCCACGGGCGCACGGCGCCGACAAAACCGAACCAGTACGCCGGCTCGGCGAGCGACGAGATCTTGACCACGTCGCCGGTATGCGGGGCCTGGATGAAGCGGCCGCTGCCGATGTACATGCCTTCGTGCTGCGGACCGCGCGCGCTCGGCTCGAAGAAGACGAGATCGCCGGGCCGGAGCTCGCCCGGCGGCACGCGCGCGCCCTCGTAGAACTGCGAGCCGGTGTAGTGGGTCAGCCGAATGCCTAACTGCGCATAGGCGAACATCGTGAGGCCGGAGCAGTCAAAGCCGCCGATCGGGTCGGCGCCGCCCCAGCGGTAGGGCACGCCGAGGTACTGCATCGCAATCCGGACCGCCTGGACGCCGGTGGCCCCACCCGTCGGCAGCCCGAGCAGCGGCTCGGGCTGCGCGCGATCGCCGCTACCGGTGTCGACGCCGTGGCCGGCGACGCCGAGCGCGAGCCACGACAGGCGTGCGGCACGGTGGCGGTGCACCGACGGCAGCGCGGCTCGAGCGAGCCCGACGAGGAGCTGTGAGCCGGGGTCGATCCCGAGCGAGGCGTCTCCCGCCACCAGGCGCAGGCCGACGACCCCGCTGCCTTCTCCGGGCACGACGGCCTCCTGCAGCACGACGAGGTAGCTCCCGGGGCCGAGCGGCACGAGGGTGTTCGGCTTCGCTGCGACGGCCCGCCCGTTCACCGTCAGCCCTTCGACGCGGGCGCCGCGCAGACCGTGCGCGGGCACGACGATCCGCTCCGCGTAGACGAGCCCGCCGGCGAGGGTGACCCCGACCAGGGAAACCCCGCGTGGGCTGCGGGAGGCCGAGTCGAAGCGCAGCGTCCAGCCGCCGTCGTGGACGCTCGCAAAGGAGCCCGAGCCCGCGTTGGCAACGAGATGCCCGTGCGCGTCCCGCACCTCCGCGATCCCGGCTGAGGCCGGCGCCGCGCCGACGAGCGCGAGTGTCGCGGCGATGAGCGCGCGCCGAATCATGAGGAAATGGTTACAGACTCACGGATGGGCTGCCGGCACCCAGTGCGGCCCACCCCAGGTCAGGTCGTACGGGTAGTGGTGGATCACATGCGCCCAGATGGTCCAGGCGAGCCAGCGGGAGGTGCCGTAGAAGAACGCGGCCCGATAGAGCGTGAGCAGCGCCCCACGCGGCACTACCCGGTTCGCCCAGGGCCAGAAGGCATCCGCGCGGTAGATGACGTTGTCGAAGTAGACGCTCGTCAGCACACGCCAGCTAAAGAACCCGTACACGATCCAGACGAAATCCCACATTCCGCCGAGCCCGCTGAAGTAGGCGGCGGCGTCGGTCACCCGGCCGGTCTGGCCCGCGTAGGCCCAGGCGTCGAGGTGGAAGTGCTGTGTCCAGGGGAAGAGCGCCATCGTCCCGACGGTGTCGCCCATGTCCGTCAGCGTGTGAGCCCACTGGCCGATCAGGAAGCTGACCGCCCAGAGCTTGCTGCCGAAGACCTTCCAGACGATCAACGCGATCACGACGCCGTAGATCAGCGAGTGCGTGAAGCCGAAGCCGGGCCAGCCGCGGTGAAACTGGGCCGGGTTCGAGGCCTTCAGCTCCCAGGGCCCCAGGTGAATCCCGTAGATGAACCACTTGGTCATCATGTCCGGCGAGTACGAGCCGATCAGCAGCGGCACGAAGGCGACCTTCAACTTCAGGTGCCGCTGGAACGCGTAGGGCTCGAGGTCGTGTGCCGCCCAGCTCAACGGAACCTCCTCAGAGCTGTCGGTACGGCCCACGCGGACACGAGCAGGTAGGCGACCCCGACCCAGAACGAGAGCAGGAAGTCCAGGTAGGCCACCCCGATCGAGATGTACACCGCAGCCGCGAGGCAGTAGCCAGCGAAGACGATCAGGTCGTGCCGGCTCGGTTGATCGGAGAACCTCACTCGCAGTCGCAGGTCCGCTCGCCGAGGAGGACGCGCCGCCCGCAGGAGGCGCAGAAGCGCTCGCCGCGCCGCATCGCTTTGCGGAGCCGGGGGACGGCGAGCAGGCCGGCGAACACGAAGGCGAGCAGCACCGAGGCGAGGTCGGGGTCGGGCATGCAAGTGAGAGGCTAACGCCGATGGAAGAAGTGCTCAGCCCGGAGGCGATCGCGTTCGTGCACGACCTGGAGCGGCGGTTCGGTCCCCGGCGTCGCGAGTTGCTCGCGGCCCGCGCCGAGCGGCAGGAGCGCCTGAACGCCGGCGAGCTGCCGGAGTTCCTGCCCGAGACTCGCGAGCTTCGCGAGAGCGAGTGGGCGATCGAGACGGTGCCGGAGCCGCTGCTGGACCGCCGCGTCGAGATCACGGGACCGACCGACCGCAAAATGGTTATCAACGCGCTCAACTCGGGCGCCCGGATGTTCATGGCCGACTTCGAGGACGCCAACTCGCCGACGCGGCGGAACATGCTCGAGGGTCAGGCGAACCTGACCGACGCGATCGAGCGGACGATCGAGCTCGCGGCCCCGGACAAGACCTACCGGCTGAACGACGAAGTCGCGGTCCTGCTCGTCCGCCCGCGCGGCTGGCACCTCGAGGAGCGCCACCTTGAGCTCGATGGCGCGCCGGTCTCGGCGAGCCTGTTCGACTTCGGCCTCTACCTCGTCCGCAACGGCCGTAGGCTGCTGGACGAGGGCGCGGGCCCCTACCTCTACCTGCCGAAGCTCGAGAGCCACCTGGAGGCTCGGCTCTGGAACGACGTCTTCACGCACACCGAGGAGACGCTCGGCCTCCCGCACGGGTCGATCAAGGCGACGGTGCTGATCGAGACCGTGCTCGCCGCATTCGAGATGGACGAGATCCTCTGGGAACTGCGCGAGCACGCCGCGGGTCTGAACGCGGGCCGCTGGGACTACATGTTCAGCGTGATCAAGAAGTTCCGCGACCGGCCGGAGTTCGTGCTCCCGGACCGCAACAGCGTGACCATGACCGCTCCGTTCATGCGCGCCTACACCGAGCTGCTCGTCAAGACCTGCCACCGCCGCGGGGCGCACGCGATGGGCGGGATGGCAGCGTTCATTCCGAGCCGCAAGGACGCAGAGCTGAACGAGCGCGCGCTCGCGAAGGTGCGCGACGACAAGCGGCGCGAGGCCGGCAACGGGTTCGACGGAACGTGGGTGGCGCATCCCGACCTCGTGCCGGTGGCGCTGGAGGAGTTCGACCGCGTGCTGGGAGAGCGACCGAATCAGCTCGAGCGGCAGCGTCAGGAGGTGGAGGTAGGCCCGGCCGAGCTGCTCGACGTCGCGGCCACCCCCGGCGAGGTCACGGAGGAGGGCCTACGCAACGATGTGAGCGTCGGAATCCAATACCTCTCAGCGTGGCTGCGCGGCAGCGGCGCGGTTGCGATCGACAACCTAATGGAGGACGCGGCGACGGCCGAGATCGCGCGCTCGCAGGTGTGGCAGTGGGTGCGGCACGGCCGCTTCGAGCGCGAGCACGTGCGACGGGTGATCGACGAGGAGCTCGACCGGCTGCGGGCCGAGTTCGGCGACGAGGTCTTCGCGAAGAGCCGGGCGGCCGAGGCGAGGGAGCTCTTCGAGCTGGTGGCCCTGGGCGCGGAGCCGGCCGAGTTCCTGACGCTGCCGGCCTACGCGTACCTCGATTAGCCGGTCAATGGGCCGTCCGGGCTTTCTCGCCGGACCGAGTGGACGGGGACCCTTTCCTACTGGCACCGTCTTCTCGTTGTGATCGCCTTGCGCAGGATCGCCTTCCCGTTCTGGCTCGCGCGAGCGCGCCTCGCCAGGCGGCGGGAGCGGCTCGCCCTGGTCGTGCTCGGCCTCGGCGCTGCGGCGGCCATGCTCGGGGCCATCCTTGCCGGGACGGTCGCGGCGGAGGACCGCGAGGTGGGCCGGAAGGTCGCTGCTTTGCCGGAGACGGTGCGGGCCGTGCGAGTGAACTGGTTCAGCGTCGGCGGCCAGGCGGCGCCGTACGCACAGCTCGACACTCGGGTCCGCGGGCAGCTTCGCAATGTCGTGGACGTGCGACCGACGGCCACCTCGCTCTACCGCGAGAGCCAGCTCGGCGGAGCCCTGCTCGGGCTGGGCGCAGTCGACGGGCTCGGCCGTTGGGTACGCCTGCGCTCGGGTCGCCTGCCCCGGCGGTGCGAGCCGGAGCGCTGCGAAGTGCTCGTGATCCGGCGCGGGGGCCGCATCCCGAACGTGCCGGGCCTGCGGCTCGTGCCGGTGGGCGAGGGCGATCTACGCTCGGCGACCCTGTTCGGCGACGCTGTGCCTGCGGAGACGCTGCGCCAGTCGGCATTTGTGCGGAAGATCGCGCGCTACCACCGGTCCGCGCCGCCGCCGCTCGTGCTCGGGAACGGCGTCGCCGGCCTGGACGCCTCGCCACGGCTCCACAACTCGTACCGCAGCTACGGCTGGGTGGTGCCGCTTCGGCGCGGCGCCGTCCGCTCGTGGTCCGCGGGAGCGCTGGCGAGCCGGATCGAGCAAACACGCTCGGTGCTCCAGGCCCAGGCGTTCGGGTTCGAGCTCTCGGCCCCGGTCGAGGAGCTCCGCGCCGCGGCCGACGCGGCCAAGGTCTCGGGGCGACGGCTTCTCCTGCTCGGCGGTGAGGCGGTCGCGCTGCTTCTCGCCTTCGCGGTGCTCGCCGCGGCGCGGCTGCGCCGAGACGTGGACGGCGCGCGGCGGCGGCTCTTCGCAAGCGGCGTGCGACGCTGGCAGGTCGGCTTGCTCGTGGCGTTGGAGTCGGCCGCGATGGCGTTCACGGGGGCGCTGCTCGGCTGGGTCGCGGGCTCGGCGGTGGCCTCGGCAATCGCCGGCCGGGCGAGCGAGCCGGTCTGGGAGCTGCTACGGCACTCGGTGCTCTCGTGGCGCGGGATCGCACTCGCCCTGGTGCTCGCCGCGGTGGCGACGCTCGTGCTCGCGGCAGCGCTGACGATCCGCCCGTTCGCAGTGCGCGGGGTGGCCCTGTCGCCGCTCGACGTCGCTGCCCTCGGCGCCGTTGTGGCCGTCGCGGTCGCGCTGGCTCGGGGCGCCGCCGACGCCGGCGAATTGCTCGCCGGCAACGGCACCGGCATCGTCCTTCTTCTGTTGCCGGTGCTCGTGGGCTTCGCGGCCGCAGTCGCGGCGGCGCGCCTGCTGCCGGTCGGCCTGCGGCTGCTCGAGCGCGCGGTGCCGAAGGACGCCCTTGCCTTCCGACTCGCTGCGCTCAGCCTCGCCCGCCGGCCCGGCTACGCCGCGGTCGCGGTGGGCTTCGTGGTCGTTTCGATCGGCCTCGCCCTCTTCACCGAGACGTACCGCTCGACGCTCGTGCGGGGGCAACGGGAGCAGGCCGCGTATGCCATTCCCGCCGACGATGTCGTCCGGGAGGACCTCTCGCAGCTCGTGCCCGTCCGCTCTGCGGTGACGCCCGAGGTGGAGCGCTCGCTGGGCCCGGGTGTGAGCGTCGAGCCCGTGACCCGCCTGACCGGGAGCATCCAGGGCGCCGCCGACGTGACCGGAATCGCCGTGTTGGGCCTGAAAGGGCCGGCGTTGCGCCGGATCGACGGCTGGCGCGGAGATTTCTCGTCGAATTCGCCGGACGAGCTTGCACGGCGACTTGAGCCGGGTAGGCCGGTCGCCATTCGAGGGGCGGCGCTGCCGCCGGGGGCAACCAGGCTCGAGCTCCCCATCACCGTCATCGACAAGGACTTCGGCGTGGCAGCGAGCATCCTTGGCGGCGACGGCTCGTTCACCACGATCGAGCTCGGGCACAACACCGGCCCGCGGCCGCAGCTCCTCGCCGCGGCGATCCCGCCGGCGGCGCGTGGCGGCAGCCTCGTCGCGTTCCGCTTCGAGCCGCCGCCGAAACTCGAGGAGCGGGGGGCCGACGCGGGCGCTCCGGCGGTTGGGTCGGTCTCGCTCGGTCTGCCGCGCGCGGACGGGAAGGTGGTGACCGACTACGCGGACTGGATCGGCACCACGGGGGTGAGCCGCCTCAAGCCCGGCGGAGGGCTGCGCTTTGGGCTCACGCTGACGAACCAGGTCGACACCTACGTGCGCCCACGCCAGCCGACCGACGGCCTCCGCCTGCCCGCTGTCGTCTCACCGCGCATGGCCGAGATCGCCGGCCCTGATCGGCTGCTCGGGATCGTGGTCGCGGGGCAGCCGATCGTCTTCCGCGTGGCGGCGGTGGTGAGGCGGTTCCCGGGAACCGCCTCGGCCGAGACGGAAGACTTCGTGGTTGCCGACGGGGCGACGCTCAGGTCGGCCCTCAACGCCTCGGCACCCGGCGCGGGCTTCCCGACCGAGCTCTGGCTCGAGGTTGCAGGATCGCGCCGGTCGGCCGTCGAGGCGCGGCTGCGCGAGCCGCCGTTCCCGCTGCTGGCAGTCTTGTCGCAGGCGGCCCTCGAACGCTCCCTCCACAGCGAGCCGGCAGCCCGCGCCGCCCTCGCGATGCTGGAAGCGGCGGCGCTGACGGCGATCCTCCTCGCGCTGCTGGCGCTCGTCCTCGGCGCAGTCTCCGAGCGGCGGGACGAGGCGGCGGAGTCCTTCGACCTCGAAGCCCAGGGGACGTCGCCGGCGCGCCTCCGCCGCCAGCTGCGGCTGCGCGCTCTCGTGGTCGCGGTCGCGGGCGTAGCCGGCGGGATCGTCACCGGGCTCGCGCTTTCCCTGCTCGTCGTCCGGTTCGTCGAGCTGACCGCCAACGCGACCACGCCGAGCCCGCCGCTCACGCTCTCGTTCGACTGGCTCGTGATCGTCCTCTCGGGACTGCTCGCGATCGGGCTCGGGGCCGTCCTCGTCGGCCTGGTCACCGGCCGCGCCTTCCGCGAGCCTTCGCCGACCCGCTACGGGGAGGCCGGATGAGCGCCGCCGTCGATGTCCGAGACCTCTTCCGGGTGCACTCGACGCCCGAGGGCGATGCGGCAGCGCTGCAGGGGTTGACGCTGACGATCGCCGAGGGAGAAATCCTGACCGTGCTCGGGCCCAGCGGCGCGGGCAAGACCTCATTCCTGCGCATCCTCGCCGGGCTCGATCCTCCCTCGGCGGGAACGGTCCGGGCCCTGGGCCACGACCTGCGCACGCTGGGCATCGCCGGCCGCGCACGCTACCGCTCGCAGACGATCGGCTATCTCGACCAGCACTTCTCGCGAGCGCTTGCACCGGAGCTGACGGCCCGGGAGCTCGTCGGGATCAGGTTGCGCGCCGAGGGCGTGGAGCGCGAGGTGCGCGAGGCGAGGTCGCTCGCCCTGCTCGGTCGCGTTGGCCTGGCCGGCAAGGAGGACGCGGTGCCGGGCCGGCTCTCGGGTGGCGAGCAGCAGCGGGTCGCCCTCTGCGCGGCCGTCGCGCACCGCCCGCGGCTCCTCTTGGCCGACGAGCCGACCGGAGAGCTCGACGAGGCGAACGCGCGACTCGTCTACAAGGCGATCGCCGAGCTCGCGGAAGCCGAGGGTTGCACGGTCGTGATCGTCAGCCACGACCCGGCCGCAACCGCGATTGCGAACCGCTTCGTCCACATCCGCGACGGGCGCGTGAGCGAGGAGTCGATCCGCGGCGCGGACGAGAGCCTGATCGTCGTCGGCCGCGGCGGCTGGCTTCGGCTGCCGCAGGAGTTGCTCGACCACGCCGGGATCGGCTCCCGGGCGGCGGCTTCGCTGGACGAAGACCGCATCGTCGTCGTCGCGGCCGGGGGTGACGGCAGCGCGCCGCAGGAGCCGGAGGCGGCCGCGGTCACGCTCGTGGGGGAAGAGACCATCGCCTTCCTGCGCGGGGTCGAAAAGACGCACGGCCGCGGCCCCGCGGCGGCGCATGTCTTCTCCGGCCTCGACGCCGTCTTCGAGGGCGGTCGCCTGACGGCTGTGACCGGGCCTTCCGGGTCGGGCAAGACGACGCTGCTCCACCTCCTCGCCGGGCTCGAACTCCCCGACGCGGGCGAGATCGAGGTCTGCGGGGCGGCGATGCAGGCGCTCGACCGCACCGCCCGCGCCGAGCTGCGCCGGCAGCACGTCGCCTTGGTCGGACAGCAGCCCGGGCTCGTTCCGTTCCTGAGCGCGCGCGAGAACGTCGAGCTCGCCGAGGCGATTCGTGGCCGGAGCGGGGAAGAGGCGCACGAGGCTCTGGCTTCGGTCGACCTGGCCGAGCGCGCCGGTCAGCGTGTCTCACGGCTCTCGGCAGGTGAGCAGGTTCGCGTCGCCGTCGCCCGCGCGCTCGCCACCCGGCCGCGGCTGCTGCTTGTCGACGAGCCGACCGCGCGCCTCGACCAGGCGAACGCGCTCACGCTTGCGGCGCTCCTCTCGAACCTCGCGCGCGAAACGGGCGCCGCGGTCGTCTGCGCCACCCACGACCCGGTCGTGATCGAGCAGGCCGACACGGAACTGCCCCTGACCGGAGCGGAGATCCCGGCCCGGCCTAAGCTCACGCTCCCGCCTAGTTCCAAGTAACAGTCTGCAACTAGGTTCTTGGACCACGCCATTATCGAGATGCAGGCGTTTCTGTGTCCAAGTAACAGTCTGTTACTTGGAGGAGTACGCTGCTTGGACATGGCAGAGAGTGTCGCCGGGGGGATCAGCCTCGAGGAGCTCCAGCTTGCCGCCCGGAACCACGGGATGCCGCTCGAGGCCCTGCGCTTGCCGGTCACGCCGGTCGGGCTGCACTATCTGCTGATCCACTACGACGTGCCCGTGGTCGACACGGTGACGTGGCGGCTCACGGTGTGCGGCAAGCACGAGTTCTCGCTCGGGCTCGACGAGCTACGCGAACGGCCCTCGGTGGAGGTGACCGCGACGATGGAGTGCGCCGGCAACGGCCGCGCCCGTCTGGAACCGCGGCCCGTCAGCCAGCCGTGGCTGCTCGAGGCAGTCGGCACCGGACGATGGGGAGGCACGGCGCTGCGCCCGCTGCTGGAGGAGGCCGGCGTGACCGACGGCGCGGTCGAGGTGCTCTTCACCGGGCTCGACCGCGGCGTCGAGGGCGGGGAGGAACAGGCCTTCCAGCGCAGCCTGCCACTCGAGGAAGCGCTGCGCGAGGAGATTCTCCTGGCCTACGAGCTGAACGGCGCGCCGCTCCCGCCCCAGCACGGCTTCCCGCTGCGCTTGCTCGTCCCGGGCTGGTACGGCATGACGAACGTCAAGTGGCTCGAACGGATCGAGCTGCTCGACCGACCCTTCGACGGCTACCAGCAGGGGCAGAGCTACCGTCTCCGACAGACCGAGGACGAGGAGGGCGAGCCGCTCCGGCGGATGTTGCCGCGCTCGCTGCTCGTCCCGCCGGGGATCCCGGAGTTCTTCACTCGCGACCGCAGTGTGGCCGCCGGCGAATGCGTGCTCGAGGGACGCGCCTGGTCGGGGCTGGCGCCGATCGCGCGCGTCGAGGTGAGCACGGACGCCGGCTCTACCTGGGCCGAGGCGGAGCTCGATCCGCCCGGGGGTCGCTGGGCCTGGCGTGGTTGGCGCTACCGCTGGAGCGCGCAACCCGGCGAGCACGTCCTCTGTTCTCGCGCGCGCGACGAGGCGGGCAACGAGCAGCCGCTCCAGGCGGCCTGGAACCTCGGCGGCTATGCGAACAACGCGGTGCAGACGGTGCGCGTCGCCGTCACCTGAGAGCGAGCGTCAACGCCACCGCCACCGCCACCGCCACGAACGCGCATCGTCCCTTTCCTGGGGGAATCGATGCGCCGCTATCGTCTCTTGCGTGCGCCGCGGGCAACTCGCCCTTCTTGCCGGTGGCATCGTGGTCGCCGGCGCCGTCGTCGCCGGTTACCTCGTGTACGTGCAGCGGCAGCCTCGCGACGTCGTCGGCTCGGCCACCGTCGAGTTCGACGCGAAGGAGACGCCTGGGAAGACGCGGGCCGAGCCGGCTGAGCGGCGGCTCCCTTGGCCGACCTACGGAGTCGATCGGGAGCGAACGCACTTCGGAGCCGGGTTCACGCTTCGGCCTCCCTTTCGGAGGGTCTGGAAGGTCTTCGCCGACTTCAGTTTCATCGAGTTCCCGCCCGTGATCGGGTACGGGCGCTTGTACTTCGGTACGAACCACGGCCGGGTGCTCGCGCTCGAGGCCCGCACCGGCCACGTCGCCTGGCGGCGAGAGTTCGGCCGCTGCATCGCCTCCTCCCCCGCGCTTGGAAGCGGGGTCGTCTACGTCGCGCTCATGAGCCCGGCACCGTGCGAGCACGCAGACCGTGCTGCCTCTGGACTGCTGGTCGCGCTGAACGCGCGCACCGGCAGAGTCATGTGGCGTTTTCGCGCAGGTGTGATCGAGTCGTCACCGCTGCTCGTCGGCGGGCTCGTCTACTTCGGCTCCTGGGACCATCGTGTCTACGCGGTGGACGTCGGGACGCATCGGGCACGCTGGACCTTCACGACCGGCGGCGAGGTGAAGGGAGGGCTCGCCTTTGCCCGCGGAACTGTGTACGCGGGGTCGTATGACGGCCACGTCTACGCGCTGGGCGCCCGCACCGGGAAGCTTCGCTGGTCAGCAGGTGCGGAGCGCCGACTGACCGGCCGAGGACGCTTCTATGCAACGCCTGCGGTTGCCTACGGCCGCGTGTTCGTCGGTGCGACGGATGGGATCGTCTACGCCTTCGGAGCGCGGAGTGGGCGGTTGTTGTGGGCGAGACGGACCGGCAGCTACGTTTACGGAGCGGCGGCCGTCTGGCGAGGGGCGGTGTACGTCGGCTCCTACGACCATCGCTTCTACGCGCTCGACGCTGCGACCGGCGCCGTCCGCTGGAGCTTCGCTGCAGGACATCCCGTCTCAGGCGCGCCGACGGTGCTCGACGGCCTCGTGTACTTCTCTACCTGCGGCTCCTGCTCGTCGCAGGAGTCCGACGCTCGCGCTCGCCGCACCCGTGCGCTCGATGCCCGGACCGGACGGCTCGTCTGGACGTTCCCGGACGGCGAGTACAGCCCTCTGGTCGCCGACTCGAGCCGCGCCTACCTGACCGGCTTCACGAACGTGTACGCCCTCGCGCCTGCGAATTGAAGCGTCGACAGCGCCCGCCTTTGGCCTTTCACTCAGTTCGCAACGGTGAAGTCGAAGAACGTGAGCCCGATGTTCCCGCGGATGTCACCCGCGGCCACCTCGAGCCGGTAGCTCCCGTTGTGCACGCTCCTCGAGCTCCAGCCGTGCGCCAGGTAGAAGCAGAAGTAGCCGGCCCAGCCGGGGTGGTTCATCCGTGTGCCTTGCGCGTAGACGCCACCGTAGCGTGGCCGCGTGAGGACGCGCCCGCGGAAGTCGTGCGCCGTCCGCCAGCCGACGACCACCCTCGTCCCCTGCAGGATTCTCCAGCGGAGCAGGGCCGGCGTTACGGGCCACGGCCCGGGCTTGACGTCCGGGGCGATGTCGAAGGAGTCCGCAACGAGATCGACGGTGCCACGGACCGCAAGCGGATCGCTCCACCGGCCGGCGTGCCGGAACGTCAGCCTGGCGGTCGTCGGTGACGTGCGGTCGAGGAACGGCCCCAGCCCGCCGGCGCGCAACGGGTTGACATAGCGACCCGACAGGAGCTCGGAGAGATGGACGTGGTTGAAGATCGCTCTCGTCCGACCGAGCAGCGTGTGACGATCCACCCGCTGACCTTCTCTGACCGTGGGGACGATGTGCCAGTACTCGAACGTACGGACGCCGGATCGAACCTCGACCGTCCAGGTGCTGAGCAGGTGCGCCGTTCCCGCCTGGATCGCGAAGACGGCCGTGTTGCCCCGGGCCGAGATGTCGATCCCGAAGTGGAAGCTGCGCTGTGAAGAGTCCATCGAAACCCGCGGGTCGTCGAGGTATGCGCGCACCGGGTGGGGAGAGCCGAAGGGTTTCAGGGGCCAGTCGTACGACGAGCGGCGCTCCGGCGATCGGGACGGGATCGAGAGAGACCGCGTCGGCGTCGCATGGGGGCGGGTGGCCCCGCCCTTGGGCAACCAGGGCCACGACGGCACCGTGGTGGTGCTCGCGGAGGCGAGCTCGGCGCCGTCGGGTCGGAGGGTGGTCTGGTGAAGAGCAGCAAGCGCGAGCGGTAGCAAGAGGATCAGGCGAAAAACCGTCATTGTCTGTCTCCTTCCGTCTAGTCGTTGCCTAGTCACTGACTAGACAGTAATAGACAGACAATGATTAGTCAAGCATAGGCTTTATATAGCTAACCTATGCATAGCCGTATGCTGTATCCTGAAGGCATGGCCGACGAAAAGGCACAGCTGGGCGAGAAGATCCGAGCCGCACGAGCGGCGAAGGGGTGGAAGCAAAAGCACCTCGCCGCGCAGGTCGACGTCGAGCCGATCACGGTGTCGAGGTGGGAGCGGGGGGTGACGGCGCCCGACCTGGAGGTGATCAACCTGGTCGCCGAGGCGACGGAGAAGCCGGTCAGCTACTTCGTCGGCGGCGGGGAGGCGGAAGGGGCGGCCTCACCCGGCCTCGCGGATGCGGCCAGGCGGATCGAGGCCGCCGCCCTCCAGCTCGCGAACGAAGGTGATCGGATCGCCGAGTTGCTCGCCGAGCTGCGGGACGAGCTAGGCCGCGCGGGCTGAGATCCGCAGCATGAGCGCGTAGGCGGCCGCTGTCGGCGGTCGATCGGACGGCTGCTTGGCGAGCGCCTGGAGCACGACCTCGGAGAAGCCGGAGGGAAAGTCCGGCCGCGACGCGCACGGGTCCGACGGCTCGTTCTCGAGGATCGCGAGGGTCGTCTCGACGAATCCGGGTCCGATGAGCGGCGGGCGCCCGGCGATGCACTCGTAGGCGACGCACCCCAGGGAGTAGATGTCCGCCGCCGGTCCGGCGGGCGAGCCTCGGATCACCTCAGGGGCGAGGTACTCGAGCGTCCCGACAACGCGCCCGGGTTTCGTCAGCACGGTCGCGGCAGCGCCCTTCGCGAGCCCGAAGTCGGTCAGGAAGGTCGTGCCGGTGGAGGCGACGATGATGTTTGAGGGCTTCACGTCCCGGTGCACGAGGCCTTCGCGGTGCAGCGTGTCCAGCCCCGTGGCGATCTCCGCCACGACTCGGAGGAGGGCGGAGAGTGGCAGCGGCCCGTCCAGCTCGAGCAGGTTCGCGAGGGTGCGGCCCTCGACGTAGTCGGAGACCAGGTACGGCCGGCCGCCTGCCTCACCTGCCTCGAGCACGGGCACGAGATGCCTGTGCTCGAGGCCGCTCGCAATCCGGCCCTCGCGGGCGAAGCGGCGCCGATAGGTGTCGTCGGTCGAGAGCTCTCTGCGCAGGAGCTTGAGAGCGACAATCGTGCCCTCCGGCTCCCGAACGGCTCGGTAGACGATGCCCATGGCCCCCTCACCCAGCACGGCCTCGAGTCGATAGGGCCCCACCGTCTCGCCGAGCGCGGGCCCGGCTAGCTCGGGCGGCCCGGGCATGCTGCGAGAATAGAGCCACCGGAGGCGATGTGCTAGAAGGACTCATGCCGCCGACGCCCCGGATCGGCACGCTGTTTGCCGGATACCGGATCGAGGCGATTCTCGGGCGCGGTGGGATGAGCATCGTCTACCGGGCGGAGAATCCGCGGCTTGGGAACCAGGTCGCTCTGAAGCTGCTCGCACCCGAGCTGACCGAGGACGAGAGCTTCCGCGAGCGCTTCGTCCGTGAGTCGCGCGGAGCGGCCTCGATCGTCCACCCGAACATCATCCCGATCTACGACGCCGGCGACTCGGAGGGCGTGCTCTACATCGCGATGCGCTACGTCGAGGGCCCGGACCTGCGGGTTCTCGCGAAGGATCCGGCAAGCCTCGAGCCAAGCCGTGTGGCCAGACTCGTAGCGCAGGTCGGGAGCGCCCTGGACGCGGCGCACGCACGCGGGCTCGTCCACCGAGACGTCAAGCCGGCGAACATTCTCGTCGAGGAGGGTGCCGAAGGAGATGATCACGCCTACCTCGCCGATTTCGGCCTGACGAAACACCTGGAGTCGCGCAGCGGCATCACGGGCTCGGGCCAGTTCGTCGGGACGATCGACTACATGGCGCCGGAGCAGATCGAGGGGCGACAGGTCGATGCTCGTGCCGACCTGTACGCGCTCGGGTGCGTCGCCTTCGAGTGCCTGGCAGGAGCGCCGCCCTACCGGCGCGAGACGGAGGTGGCTGTTCTCTGGGCGCACATGCGCGACGAGCCGCCTCTGCTCAGCGAGGCACGTCAAGGGCTTCCAGAGGCCGTCGACGGAGTGCTGGCAAAGGCGCTGGCGAAGGATCCCGCCGAGCGCTACTCGCGCTGCCGGGACTTCGTCGGGGACCTGCGCGCAGCACTCGGCGAGGAAGGTGTGCCCGCTCTCGCAACGACGAGGCTCGAGCGATCTCCGGCCGAGAGCGCCGACCCGGCGACACGCCTAGCCGACGAGACGCCTGGTGGTGCGGGCGGCGGCCGCAGGCGATTGGGGCGGGTTGTGCCGGCAGTCGTCGGCGGCGTGCTCCTCGGAGCGGCAATCGCCTCGTCGGCCTTCCTGGTCACGCGCGACGGCTCCTCGAAGGTCGTGACCAAGGAGACGACCGTGGAGGCGGCAGGGGCGGATCTCCTGCGACCCCTGATCCCGCCGGGGATCCGCGGAACCTGCACGGAGCAGGGCAAGCTGAGCCCTGACTTCTACCTGAGTGTCGCCTGCCGGCCCAGGGGCGGCGCCGATCGGGTTCAGTACAGCCTCGCCCGCGGCGGTCCGCAGATGCTCAGGCATTTCCTCAACCGCGTCCGAGCGGAGGGCATCCCGGTCTCCGGGAACACTCCCGTCACGAGCGGGGACTGCAGTATCGGCGAGAAGGCCGTCCAGTTCTGGGTCGCGCGGGGGAGAGGCGGGCACGTGGCGCTCACGGCTCCGGGGCCGACCGACCAGATCAAGGGCGACGTACTGTGTCACCAGGAAGGCGACCGCAGCTGGATCGAATGGACCGACAACAGGCTCAACGTCTACACGACTGCCTATGGGCCCGAGGCCCTGCGCCTGTACGACTGGTGGTCGCGACTCGCCGGCCCCAGGCCCTAGATGGGTGATGCCATGAGATCGTCCGACTCGGGGCGCGAGCTGGCAGCTCTGGGGCACGGCGACGGGACGGTGGCGATGCCGGCAGCATCGCTGCCGGCCCGGCGCTGGGAAGCGGACGACCGGCGGACGCCGGCTGCGCCGGTCTCTGCCGGACGGGAGCGGCCCAGACACGCCAGATCGCGCAGCCGAGCGCGCGAGATCGTGGCATCGACCATCTAGCCCGGCGGACGCAGCACCGCGAACTGGTCGGTGATCTCCAGCCGCCGCGAGCGGAAGCGGTAGAGGGCTGCCGGCCGGCCGCCGACCCGCCCGGGCTCGCGCTTCTCGCCTGTGGGCTCGAGCACGCCGCGCCGCAGCAGAACGCGTTGGAGGTTCGTCGCCGAGACCTCGTGTCCAAGCGCGGCCACATAGATCTCGCGCAGCTCGGACACCGTGAAGACCGGCGGCGCGAGCGCGAACCCGATGTTCGTGTACGAGAGCTTGGCCCGCAGCCGGTCGCGGCCGGCGAGCACGATCGTGCGGTGATCGAAAGCCGGCTCGGGCAGGCGGGCGACCGGCTGCCACTGCGTATCCTCGGGCACGACGGGATTGAGATCCGCGGGGACGAGCCCGAGGTAGGCGGTGGCGAGCTCCCATTCGAGCGGGTTGCGGTTCGGGTCGCTGAGCGTCTCGAGCTGCTCGAGGTGGGCGAGCTCGCGCACGTCCACCTTCTGGGCGAGGTGGCGGCGGATCGACTGCTCGAGCGTCTCGCCCGGCTCCAGGTAGCCGCCCGGGAGGGACCACGCGCCGAGGAACGGCTCGCGGGCACGCTGCCACAGCAGCCCCTGCAGCGACCCGTCGCGGACCTGGAGCACGACCGCCAGCGTGACGTGAGCCGGCCGCTCCCTGGTAGACTCCTGTTGAGGTTTTCGCCCCACAGTCGTAAACCTAGCTGAAGCGTACGGCAACACAACGGGAGGGCTCAAATGCGCGCATTGATCATCGTCGACATGCTCAACGACTTCGTCAGCGGAAAGCTCGCCAATCCGAAGGCCCAGGGGATCATCGAGCCGTTGCAGCGGCTGCTCGCCCACGCGCGTGACCAGGGCTGGGTGGTCGTGTTCTCGAACGACGCGCACCACCCGGACGACCCGGAGTTGCGGGTCTGGGGAGAGCACGCGATGGCCGGGACCCACGAGGCGCAGGTGATCCCGGAGCTCCAGCCCCGCGACGGCGAGATCGTCTCGCCCAAGCGCGTCTACGGAGCGTTCGACTCCACCGGGCTGGACGAGCAGCTCAAGGAGCGCGGAGTCGACGAGGTCGTGATCACGGGCCAGCACACTCACATCTGCGTCCGGCACTCCTCGTACGGGGCGCTGACTCACGGCTACCGGATCACGATCCCGAGTGATGCCGTGTGCGGCTTCGAGGGCGTCGACGAAGACCAGGCGCTCGCCTATCTGGAGCTGGCATACGGCGCGACGATCACGACGGTCGACGAGCTCGCCGGGACGCCCGCGGCCACCCGCACCTAGAGACCCGATCGACGAATGACCACGGCGAACATCGCAGTCCCCGCCGGGCGGGACGTCGAGCAGGTCCTCCGCGAGGGTGGCCTCTCGCGCTTTCACAAGAAGGCGATCGTCGTCACCGGCGCCGCCTGGACGTTCGTGGCGATGGAGATCCTGCTCATCGGCTTCGTGGCGCCGATCTTCGCCGTCACCTGGAACCTGAGCGGGACGATGCAGGGGCTCGTCAACAGCGCGGCCCTCGCGGGCTCGCTCTGCGGCTCGCTTGCGCTCGGGCGGCTGGCCGACCGGATCGGGCGACGGGCGATCTTCCAGTACTCGATCCTCTGGTACGCGATCTTCACGGCCGCCACCGCGCTCGCCTGGGGGCCGTGGTCGGTAATGACCTTCCGCTTCCTCGCGGGCCTCGGGATCGGCGGCATGCTCGTCGTCGACCCCTCGATGCTGACCGAGTACCTGCCGCCGCAGCGGCGCGGGCGGCTGCTCGTGTTCCTCGACTTCTGGTGGCCAGTCGGCTTGCTCCTCGCCACGGGCCTCTCCTGGGTCTTCATCGGCCACTCGATCGGCGGCGAGTGGAGCTGGCGCTGGCTCTTCCTGGCCGCCTCGTTCCCGGCGCTCCTCGCCTTCGTCGCCCGCCGCACGCTGCCGGAAAGCCCCTACTTCCTCGCGCGCCGGGGGCGCAGCCGCGAGGCGGCGGAGGTGCTGACCGAGATCACCGGTCACGCCGTCGAGCCGGACGACTTCAGCGCGCCCGCAGAGGAGCCCTCTTCGGCGCGCGAGCTCGTGGCGCCGCTCTGGCGCGGGCGCGCGGCCACGACCGCCCTCGTCTGGATCGCGCTCAACATCTCGTACTACGGCCTCTTCCTCTGGCTCCCGTTCGTGCTCCAGACCGAGAAGAGCTTCAGCGTGAACGTGTACCTGCTGCTGACGCTGAGCGCGCTCTCACAGTTTCCGGGGTACGCAGCCGCGATCTGGCTCGTCGAGCGGATCGGGCGCAAGCCGACGCTCGCGATGTTCCTGCTTCTCGGCGGCGTCTCGGCGTACACGTTCGCGGTGGCCGACTCCTCCGGTGTCTACATCACCGCGCTCTTCTTCGTCGGCTTCTTCAACCTCGGCGCCTGGGGCGCGGTCTACCCGTACACGGCAGAGCTCTTCCCGACGCGCCTGCGCTCGACCGCCTTCGGCGTGATGGAGAGCGTCGGCAAGGCGGCCGCGATCGCGGGGCCCTACATCTTCGGCAACCTCAAGGACGCGACCGGCAGCACGACGTGGTCGCTGACCTTCATCGCGATCGTGATGGCCGCGGGCGGGCTTGTGGCCGCGATCTTCGGCCGTGAGACCCGCGGGCACAAGTTGGCCTAGCCGTCTACGATCGGAGCGGGGCAAGTGGCGCTCGACCGTCGAGACTTCCTCGCGCGCAGCGGGTTGACCCTCGCCGCCGCCGCGTTCGGGCCGAAAGCGCTCGCGGCGGGCGCCGAGGTCGAGTCGCGTGCCCCGCTCGGCTGGCGTAGCGCCCGCTCCGAGTTCCGCCTACGACGTGATCGCGTTCACCTCGGGGCATTTCTGCTCGCCTCGCACCCGGCACCGGTGCGCCGCGCGATCGAGCGCCATCGGCAGGCGCTCGACTCCGACCCGGTGGGCTACTTTCATCGAGAGTGGCTGGTTCGCGAAGCTGCCGTGCTTCGCGCCGCCGCGGGCTACACGGGCGGCCGCGCCGCGGACATCGCGCTCACAGACAGCACAACGATGGGCCTCGCGCTCCTCTATAACGGGCTCCACCTTCGCTCAGGCCAGGAGCTGCTGACTTCGACCCACGACTTCTTCGTCACTCACGAGGCTTTGGAGCTAAAAGCGAAGCGAGCCGATGTGTCGGTGCGGAAGATCCCGCTGTACGAGCAGAGCGTTGCTGCCTCGGCGGATGAGATCGTTCGACGGGTCGTCGCCGCGGTGACGCCGCGTACGCGCGTCGTGGCGCTGACCTGGGTGCACTCGAGCACCGGTGTCAAGCTCCCGATCCGGGCCATCGCCCGCGCGCTCGCGCCGCTGAATCGCGGACGATCCGAAGCCGACCGGATCCTCCTCTGCGTCGACGGCGTCCACGGGTTCGGCATTGAAAGCGTGCGGCTGCCGGACCTGGGCTGCGACTTCTTCGTCACCGGCTGCCACAAGTGGCTCTTCGGCCCACGCGGAACCGGCCTTGTCTGGGGAAGGCCCGATGCTTGGCAGCACGTCACCCACACGATCCCGTCCTTCACGGGGACGGGAACGCCCGGCCGCGCAATGACCCCCGGTGGCTTCCATTCGTTCGAGCATCGGTGGGCCCTGGCAGAGGCGTTTCGATTCCACGAGCGGATCGGCAAGGCTCGTGTCGCGGCGCGGACGCACACGCTCAACAGCCGGTTCAAGTCCGGCCTTGCCGCGATGCGGCACGTGAGCCTGCACACGCCTCGCTCGCCGTCGCTGTCGGCGGGGCTCGTCTGCTTCGACGTCCGCGGGATTCCTCCGGCGCAAGTCGTTGACCGCCTCCTCCAACGCGGGATCATTGCCACCGTCACGCCCTACACGCCTTCCCTCGCGCGCGTCGCCCCGAGCATCCTGAACACGCCCGCGGAGATCGACCGGACTCTGCGAGCACTCAGGGCGCTTGCCTGAGAGCCGGTGTCAGCCGCCTGCGATCGCAGCGACGACCCGGATCTCCGCGTCGGCCTCGAGCGACTCATCCAGGTCGTCCACCTGGGCCTTATCGACGTAGACGTTGACGAGCGGGCGCAGCTCGCCGCGCTCGTCGAAGAGCAGGTCGCGCACGGGGAGCGCCCGCAGAGCCTCGCGTGCCGTCTCGGCCTCGACTTCGAAGCGTCCCGCGCCGCCTGCCTCCGTGGCGAGCAGCGACGGGAGCAGGACTACTGCCACTCGGCGGCCTCCACCGACAGGATCGTCGGCAGGTAGCGCGCCGCCTCGAGCCACTCGCTGCCGCCGTCGGGTGAGACGAAGACCGAGCCGCTCTGGGTGCCCAGGTAGATCCCGGCCGGGTCGAGCCGGTCGAAGCTCATGCCTTCCCGCATCACCGACTGCCAGGCCTGCTGCGGCAGGCCGCCCTCCAGGAGGTCCCAGGAGGCGCCGCCGTCGCGTGTGCGGTAGACGCCGAGCCGCCCGTTCGGCGTAACGCGGTTCTCGGCTCCTTCCTCCGGCACGACGTAGGCCGCGTCAGGGTCGGCGGGATCCAGCGCAAGCGGGAAGCCGAAGCCGCTCGGGAGGCCGTTGCCCTCGAGCCGCTCCCAGGTCTCGCCGCGATCGTCTGAGCGGTAGACACCGCAGTGGTTCTGCTGCCAGAGGCGCTTCGGCCGGGCCGGATGCAGGAGCAGCTTGTGCACGCACTGGCCGACCTCGGGGAAGTTGTCGTCGGGGAAGAAGTCGGCCGCGACGCCGGAGTTCTTGGGCGCCCAGCTCTCGCCGCCGTCCTCGCTGCGGAAGGTGCCGGCGGCGGAGATCGCGACGTAGAGGCGGTGCGGGTCCCCCGGGTCGACCTGGATCGAGTGGCAGCAGAGCCCGCCCCCGCCCGGGTTCCACTTCTCCCGTGTCCAGTGCTCGAGCAGCGACTGCACCGGCTCCCAGGTGGAACCGCCGTCGCCGCTGCGGAAGAGCGCGCCCGGGGTGCCCCCTAGGAAGAGCGTCTCCGGTTCGTCGGCGTGGCCCGGCTCGACATGCCAGGACTTCTCCCACGTCAGCCCGTTTTCCTCGGGGAGCCCGATGCCCTCGGCTCGCTCCCAGTTGGCGCCAAGATCCCGCGAGCGGTGGGCCGTCGCGCCGTAAACCCAGTTGTTGGTGGCGGCGTGCAGCGTCCCGTCGCGCGGGTCGCGCATCGCGTGGAAGACCTCCCAGCCGGTCAGGTGCGGCCCTTCGACGCTCCACTCGCGGCGGGCTTCATTGCTCGTGAGCACGAAAAGCCCTTTGCGGGTACCAACGAGGACGGCGACTCCCATTGAGCGACTAGCCTAAAGGCGCCGACTCGGCGGCGCCGACCAAAGAGGCCGTGCGGGCTCGGCCGCGCGGCCGTCCAACCCACCATTCTCGGAGGCGAGACTTCCGGGGCGCCTGGGCGAGTAGCCTCCAATCGAAAGGAGTGACATGACGACTCTGAGCGAGAAACACCGCGAGTTCCTCGAGCAGCCGTACGTCGGGGAGGTCACGACCCTGCGGCCCGACGGCTCGCCCCACACCACTGTCGTCTGGGTCGACACCGACACGGACCAGGTGCTGTTCAACACGGCCGTCGGCCGGGCCAAGGAGCGGTATCTGCGCCAGGATCCGCGCGTGTCGCTGATCGTCGTCGATCCGGAGAACGCCTACCGGTGGGTGTCCGTGAACGGAAAGGCAGAGCTGACGACAGAAGGCGCGGACGAGCAGATCGACAGGCTTGCCAAAAAGTACCTCGGCCAGGACGAGTACCCATGGCGCAAACCGGAAGAGCAGCGGATCACGATCCGGATCCATCCGGAGCGCGTCGAGGCGACCGGGCTCGACGAGTAGTTGCGGCTCACGCTCTGCGAGGTTGGCCCGCGCGACGGCCTTCAGAACGAAGCCGAGACGCTGGAGCCGGCGTCGCGGGCGGAGCTCGTCAACCGGCTCGCGGCGGCTGGTCTGCCGCGCGTCGAGGCGGCCAGCTTCGTGCGTGCCGACCGCGTGCCGCAGATGGCGGGCGCCGAGGAGGTGGCCGCGGCGATCGAGCGCCGGGAGGGGACCGAGTACTCGGGACTCGTCCTGAACGCGAAGGGCTACGAGCGCCTCGCCGCCTCCGGGCTCGACCGCGTCAACGTCACCCTCGGCGCCACGGAGAGCTTCAACCGTCGCAACGGCGAGATGTCGCGAGACGAGGCGCTGGCGCAGGTGGAGGCGATCCTGGCGTCGGCGACCGAGCCCACGACGGCAACGATCTCGGTGGCGTTCGGCTGCCCGTTCGAGGGGGAGGTGGAAGAGGGCGAAGTAGCGGCGCTCGCGGCGCGGCTCGCGGCCGACGAGATCGTCCTGGCCGACACGATCGGGGTCGCCGCCCCGGCGCAGGTGCGGCGCCTCGTCGAGCGGGTGCGGGAGCTCGGCAAGCGCACCGGTTTCCACGGGCACAACACGCGCAACACCGGCTACGCCAACGCGCTCGCGGCGCTCGAGGCCGGTGCGGAGGTCCTGGACGCCTCGATCGGCGGGCTCGGCGGCTGCCCTTACGCGCCGCGTGCGAGCGGCAACGTCGCCACCGAGGATCTCGTCTACCTGCTCGAGAGGGAGGGGATCCCGACCGGGATCGACCTCGATGCGCTCGTGGAGATCTCGACCTGGCTGGAGGGCGTGTTCGGCCGCAAGCTCGAGGGCCAGGTCTACCGCGCCGGCGCCTGGCCCTGAGGCGCCGCTGGGGCTACGAGACGGTCTCTAAGGCGGCAGTCTGGAAGGCGGCGACGGCGAGATCGATCTCCTCGTCACCGGTCTGCCAGTTCGAGACGGACAGGCGGATCGCCTTGCGCCCGTCCCAGGTGGTGCCGCTCATCCAGACGGCGCCGCTGTCCTGTACGCGCCGCAGCACGTCGTCGGTGCGCTCGTCCGACTCGAAGCGGAAGAGCACCTGGTTGAGGACGACCTCGTTCAGCAGCTCGACGCCCGGCAGCTCGGTGAGCGCCTCCGCGAAGCGGTCCGCGCCCGCGCAGCAGCGCTCGACTAGCTCGGCGATCCCGCTCCGGCCGAGCGAGCGCAGGGCCGCGTAGACCGGGAACCCGCGGGCGCGGCGCGAGAACTCCGGCACCCAGTCCACCTGGTCGCGCACGCGCTGCTCACCCTCGTCCTGAATCAGGTACGAGGCGCTGACGGTCATCGCCGCCCGGTGCGACTCCGGGTGCGCGCAGAAGACGATCCCGGAGTCGTAAGGCACGTTCAGCCACTTGTGCGCGTCGGTCGTCCAGGAATCGGCGCGCTCGATGCCCTCGACGAGGTGCTGCCGCTCAGGAGCGACCGCGGCCCAGAGACCGAAGGCGCCGTCCACGTGCAGCCATGCCCCCGCCTGTTCGCAGGCCTCGGCGATCGCCGGTAGGGGATCGAACGCGCCCGTGTTCACCTCGCCGGCCTGCGCGCAGACGATCGCCGGGCCCTCGCCGAGCTGCTCGCGGAGCGCGTCGATCTCCAACCGGCCCTGGTCGTCGGCGGCCACGACCGTCGGCGCTCCGAGCCCGAGCAGCCGTAGCGCGCGGTCGACGGTGACGTGGCGCGTCTCGCCCACGAGCACGCGCACCCTCGGTGCCCCGGTCAGGCCGTCGCGGCCGACATCCCAGCCGACGGCGTCGAGCACGTGGAAGCGGGCCGCGGCGAGACCGGTGACGTGGGCCATCTGCGTGCCGGTGACGAAGCCGATCGAGGCGTCGGAGGGCAGCCCGAGCAGCTCGACGAGCCATTCCCGGGTGATCTGCTCGACCACCGACGCGGCTGGGCCACCGGCGTAGAGCCCGGCGTTCTGGTCCCAGGCCGAGGTGAGCCAGTCCGCCGCCAGCGCCGCCGGCAGCGCGCCGCCGATGACGAAGCCGAAGTAGCGGCCGCTCCCGATCGCGACGACCCCGGGCTCCGCGCCTGCCGCGAGGTCCTCCAGCACCTGCTCGGGATCGACTGGCTTCTCGGGCAGCGGCCCGCCGAGCGCAGCGCGGAGCTGCTCCGGGGTCGCCTGCGGGAAGACGGCCCGCTCGCCGAGGCTCTCGACGTAGTCGGAAGCGAGCTCGGCCGTCCGCCGGAGCAGGTCGCGCGCGTCGCTCATGTGTCCAGCGCGAAGAGCTGTGCGTCGCGCCTCCCGAGCTTGATGTCGCGCTCGTACTCGAGCCCGAGCTTGCGTGCAACGTTCTCGGAGGCCGTGTTGCCGTGGATGATCAGCGCGATCAGGCGCTCGGCACCGAGCCCGTTCAGCGCATAGTCGCGCGCCGCGCCGGCCGCCTCGGTCGCGTATCCCCGGCCCCAGAAGGCCCGGCCGAGCGTATAGCCGACCTCGACCTCGATCGGACCGGAGGGCTGGGACCGCGTCGTCGGCTCCCAGGTCTCGCTGTTCCAGACCAGGATGCCGACGCGCCCCATCAGCACCCCGTCGTCCCTGCGGACGGTGGTGAAGAGCCCGAACCCGTCCACCTCCCAGCGCTCGATCATGCGCCGCACGGACAGCTCGGTCTCGGCCCGCGTGAGCGTGCGGCCGTCGCCGACATAGCGCATCACCTCCGGGTCGGCATACATCGGCGCCAGGGCCTCCGCGTCCTCGGGAACGGGCGCGCGCAGGACGAGCCGTTCGGTCTTCAGCTCCAACATTGGGCGCTAGCCTAGTCGGGCATGAACCGCTTGGCAGACGAGACGAGCCCGTACCTCTTGCAGCACGCGGACAACCCGGTGGACTGGTACCCGTGGGGGGACGAAGCACTCGCGCGCGCGCGCGATCAAGACAGGCCGATCCTGCTCTCGATCGGCTACGCCGCCTGCCACTGGTGCCACGTCATGGCGCACGAATCGTTCGAGGATGCGGCCACCGCGGAGCTGATGAACGAGCGCTTCGTCAACATCAAGGTCGATCGCGAGGAGCGGCCCGACGTGGACGGCGTCTACATGGACGCGATCGTCGCGCTGGCCGGCCACGGCGGCTGGCCGCTGACGGCGTTTCTGACCCCCGAAGGCGAGCCGTTCCTCGGCGGCACCTACTTCCCGCCCGAGCCGCGGCACGGGATACCGGCCTTCCGGCAGGTGCTCCTCGCGGTTTCGGACCTCTACCGCGAGCGGCGTGAAGAGGTCGCTCACCGCGCGAGCGCACTGATCGAGGCGCTCCAGCGGGCGGCCGCGGCCGCGCCCTCCTCGGAGCCCTTGACCGAGTCGATCCTCTTCCAGGCCGTGCGGCGGCTCGGCGAGCTGGCCGACCCGGAGTGGGGCGGGTTCGGCGGCGCGCCGAAGTTTCCGCCGGCCTCGGCGATCGAGTTCCTCCTGCGCCGTGGCGTTCCAGGACGGACGCACGAGCAAAGCCCGCACGTCCTTCAACGGGCATCGCAAGACGATGCCCTCGAGCTCGCCGCGAAGACGTTGGACGGCATGGCCGCGGGCGGCATGTACGACCTCGTGGGCGGCGGTTTCCACCGCTATTCCGTGGACGAACGCTGGCTCGTCCCGCACTTCGAGAAGATGCTCTACGACAACGCGCTGCTCGTCCCGGCCTACCTGCACGGCTGGCTCGTGACCGGCGACGAGCGCCATCGCCGGGTCGCCGAGGAGACGCTCGAGTACCTGCTGCGCGAGCTGCGACTCGAGGAGGGCGGCTTCGCCTCCTCACAGGACGCCGACACCGACGGTGTCGAGGGGCTGACCTACACCTGGGCGCCCGGCGAAGGCGCGCCGGAAGAGCTGTTCGAGCCGTTCGAGGACGGACGCTTCGTGCTGCGCGGCGACCTCGACGACGAGATGCGAGCCCGGCTGCTCGAGCTCCGGTCGCAGCGGCCGCAGCCCGGTCGCGACGACAAGGCGATCGCCTCGTGGAACGGCCTCGCGCTGGCGGCGCTGGCCGAGGCGGGACGGCGGCTCGACCGAGACGACTTCGTTTCCGAGGCGCGCGCTTTGGGGGAGTTCCTCCTCGGCCCGCTCTCGGATGAGCAGGGCCGCCTCAACCGCAGCCGCCGCGCAGGTCGCATCTCCGGCACCGGCTTCCTCGACGACTACGCGAACGTCGCCAACGGCCTCTACGAGCTGCACGTCGCGACCGGCGAGCTGCGCTGGCTCGAGGAGGCTCACCGCCTGGCGCTCCTCGCGGTCGAGCTCTTCGCCGACGACGAGCGCGGCGGCTTCTTCATGGCGGCCGATGCTGACGGGCTGGTCGCCCGCAAGAAGGAGCTCTTCGACCATCCGATCCCCTCGGGCAACTCGATGCTCGCCTACGTGCTGCTGCGGCTGGCCCGCATCTACGGCGACAGCGAGATGGAGCGGCGCGCCGTCGGCGTGCTACGCCTGCTGGGCCAGGGGCTCGCACAGGCTCCGACCGACCTTGCCCACGCTCTGAACGCGCTCGACCTCTACCTGGCGACGCCGAAGGAGATCGCGATTGTCGGCCCGCCCGAGAGCGAGGTCGCCCGTGCCGCGCTGGAGCCGTTCGACCCGAACGCCGTCGCCGCCTTCGGACCCGCCGAGGGCGTGCCGCTCCTCGAGGGCAAGGATCTCGTCGAGGGCAAGCCGGCGGTCTATGTCTGCGAGCGCTTCGTCTGCCAGCGTCCAGCCACGAGCCCCGCCGACCTGCGGCAACCGAACCTCATCTCCAAGTAACAGACTGTTACTTGGAAGAAGCATCGCGGCGCTGCGCCCAAGCGGCTGCAAATTCCAGCGTTCGAGCCCAACTAGTAACAGACTGCAACTTGAAGGGGACACGCCCCCGGGCACGTGGTCAGAGGACGGGACGCGCTAGACCGGCGCAGCGCTTCCGCCGTAGAGTCCTTCGCCGATGGCGATGCTCTCGGTCGAGCACGTGACGCGGAGGTTCGGCGGGATCGTCGCCGTCGACGACGTCTCCTTCGACGTGGGCGAGGGCGAGATCGTCGGCCTGATCGGCCCGAACGGGGCCGGCAAGACCACGATGTTCAACCTGATCACCCGGCTGTATCGGCCCGACGACGGCCGGGTCGCGTTCGAAGGCCAGTCGCTCCTGGGGACGCCGCCGCACGGGATCGTGAAGCTGGGGATCGCGCGCACGTTCCAGAACGTCGAGCTGTTCCGCTCGATGACCGTGCTCGAGCACGTGCTCGTGGGCAGGCACGCTCGCCGCGGCCGCAGCGCTCGCGAGCTGGTCGAGTACGTCGGTCTGGCCGGCCTGGCACATCACCCTGCCGCCCAGCTTCCGTACGGCACCCAGAAACGCGTCGAGCTGGCACGGGCGCTCGCCTCGGGACCGAGGCTGCTCCTCCTGGACGAGCCGGCGGGCGGCCTCAACCACGAGGAGGTCGAGCACCTCGGCTCGCTGATCCGCAGCCTCCGCGACGACTTCGACCTCACTCTGCTGCTGGTCGAGCACCACATGGGCCTCGTGATGGGCATCGCCGACCGCGTGCACGTGCTCGACTTCGGCCGCCTGATCGCGAGCGGCACGCCCGCCGAGGTGCAGGGCGACCATGCGGTGATCGAGGCGTACCTGGGAACCACTGATGCCTAAGCCGATCCTCGAGCTCGAGGACGTCGAGGCCCGCTACGGGCCCGTCAAGGCGCTGCACGGGGTCTCGCTGACCGTGGGCGCGGGCGAGGTCGTGGCCGTGCTCGGCGCCAACGGCGCGGGCAAGACGACGACCTTGCGCGCGGTCTCCGGAACGGTGCGCCGCAGCGGCGAGATCGTCTTCGCCGGCAAGCGGATCTCGCGGAGGTCGCCGGAGGCGGTCGCGCGCCTCGGCGTCGCTCACGTGCCCGAGGGGCGCGGCACGCTGACCGACCTGACCGTGCGCGAGAACCTCCGCCTCGGCGCGTACGTGCGCCGCGACCGCCAGGCGATTCGGGAGGACGGGCAGCGCGTGCTCTCGTACTTTCCCTGGCTCGAGCACCGCGCGGGCCAGCGCGCCGGGACACTGAGCGGCGGCGAGCAGCAAATGCTCGCGCTTGCGCGCGCGTTGATGCTTCGCCCGAGGCTCGTCCTCCTCGACGAGCCCTCGCTCGGACTCGCGCCGATGGTGGTCAGCGAGATCTTCCGCATCGTGGGCGAGCTGAACGAGAAGGAGGGTCTGACGGTGCTGGTGGTCGAGCAGAACGCCGCGCTCGCCCTCGAGGCCTCCTCCCGTGCCTACGTGCTGGAGGTGGGCAAGGTGGCGGTCGAGGGCTCGAGCGACGAGCTGCGCCGCAACGAATCCGTCCGCCGCTCATACCTCGGCTACTAAGCCATGCTGACTATCGACCGGTCATTTCAGACGGACACGCATGCGAAGCCTGCGCGTCCTGACAACGCCGCCGCAAGCGACGGCTTGCTCGGCTACTGAGCCATGCTGACTATCGACCGGTCATTTCAGACGGACACGCATGCGAAGCCTGCGCGTCCTGACAACGCCGCCGCAAGCGACGGCTTGCTCGGCTACTGAGCCATGCTGACTGTCGACCGGTCATTTCAGACGGACACGCATGCGAAGCCTGCGCGTCCTGACAACGCCGCCGCGAGCGACGGCTTGTTCGGTTACTAATGGTTCTCGCCTTCGACTGGACCCAGCTCGCCCAGCAGATCGTGATCGGCCTGGCCTCAGGCGGCGTCTGGGCGACGCTGGCGGTCGCGCTCGTGCTGATCTACCGCTCCACCGGCGTCGTCAACTTCGCACAGGGCGAGATGGCGATGTTCTCCACGTTCATCGCCTGGTCGCTCGTCCACCACGGGCTTTCCTACTGGGCCGCGTTCTTCCTCACCGTAGCGATTTCGTTCGTCGGTGGCGTGGCCGTGGAGCGGGTCGTGATCCGGCCGGTCGAGAACGCACCCGTGCTGACGGTGGTGATCGTGACGCTGGGCTTGTTCTTCCTCGTCAACGGCGCGGCCCGTTGGATCTGGAGCCCGGAGGTGCGCAGCCTGCCGAACGCCTTCTCGACCCGGCCGATCGACATCGGGGGAGTCGCTTTCTCGATCCAGGACCTCGGCACGATCGCCGTCTCGCTCGGGGCTGTCGGCCTGCTCTCGCTCTTCTTCCGGTTCACGAAGCTCGGCGTCGCGTCGCGCGCCGCGGCCGTCAACCCGGAGGCGAGCCGTCTGCTGGGCGTTCGCGTCAGCTGGATGCTCGCGCTCGGCTGGGGGCTGGCGGCGGGGCTCGGCGCTGTCTCCGGGATGCTGACCGCCCCGGCCCTCGCGAGCTTCGACCAGAACCTGATGCAGCCTGTGCTGCTCTACGCCTTCGCAGGCGCCGTGCTCGGCGGCATCGACAGCCCCTTCGGCGCAGTGGTGGGAACGTTGCTGCTCGGCGTGCTGATCAACCTGATCGGCACCTACGTCGACTGGGTGGGCACCGAGCTGCGGCTCCCGGTCGCCCTCGCCGTGATCCTCGGCGTGCTGCTCGTCCGGCCGGCCGGGCTCTTCGGGCACGCATCGGTGAGGAGAGTCTGATGCGGCAGCGCGCGCTTCGCAGCGGCGTCTGGCTGCTCGTCGCAGGGGCGGCTCTCGTGACATATGTCCTGGCGCCGGCCTTCGTCAGCGACTTCCACTCGCGCGACCTCGCCCACGCTGGTGTCTTCTTCATCGCGATCGTGGGGCTGAACCTGCTCACCGGCTACACCGGCCAGATCTCGCTCGGCCACGGCGCGTTGATGGCGATCGGCGGCTACACGACCGCCGCCCTCGTCGTGCACGAGCACTGGCGCGACGTCTGGACGATCCCGCTCGCCGGGCTCGCCGCGGGGATCGTCGGCTTCGTGATCGGCATCCCGGCGCTGCGGCTCTCCGGCATCTATCTCGCCCTCGCCACCTTTGCGTTCGCCGTGGCGATGCCGTCACTGCTGAAGCGGTTCTCGGGCCTCACGGGCGGCGGCCAGGGCCTGCGGTTGCTGGAGTCCGCGCCCGAGCAGGTGACGGGGATCAGCGGCACGGTCACGATCTTCGGCCACTCGATGACCCAGAACCATTTCCTCTACTACCTGACCTGGGCGATCGGCTTGCTCGGCTTCCTGCTGGCGTGGCTGATCGTCCGCGGGCGGCTGGGGCGCGTCTTCCGCGCCGTACGCGACAGCGAGATCGCGGCCGCCTCCGCCGGGATCAACCTCGCCGGCTACAAGACGCTCGCCTTCGCGCTCAGCGGCGTCTACGCCGGAGTCGCGGGCGCGCTGCTCGCGATCCAGGACGAGATCGTCAACCCGCTCACCTTCACGTTCCTGCTCTCGATCTTGATCCTCGTCGGGACCGTCGTCGGCGGTCTCGGCTCCTTGCCCGGGATGGTGCTCGGCGCGCTCTTCGCGCAGTACCTGCCGGACCTCTCGACGCGCGTCTCGAACGCCCAGGGTGTGCCCGACTTCGTCTACGGCGCCGCGATCATCCTCGTGATGATCCTGCTCCCGACCGGAGCCGGCGGGCTGCTCCAGCGCGTGGTCAGACCGCTAACAAGCCGGCTATACACTCGTCCCTAACGGCGATGGGGAGCAAGGTTCACGTCATTCTGGGTGCCCTGGTGGCGCTCGCACTCGCGGCTGTCGCGTCGGGCGCAGGCACGCCCGGGGTCACCTCGAGCGAGGTGGTGATCGGCGGAACGACGCCGCTCAGCGGCCCGGCCTCCGCCTACCAGTCGGTCGCGCGCGGGGCCGCGGCGTACTTCAAGTACGTGAACGCCAAGGGCGGCGTCAACAAGCGCAAGATCAGGTACATCTACAAGGACGACGCCTACGACGCCGCAAAGACGAGCGAGAAGACCAGGGAGCTCGTCCAGCAGGACAAGGTTTTCGCGATCTTCAACAGCCTCGGCACGGATCAGAACCTCGCAACCCGGCCCTACCTGAACGCGATCAAGGTGCCGCAGCTCTTCGTCGCGAGCGGCGCGACCACCTGGGGCAAGGACTACAAGCAGTACCCGTGGACGATCGGCTACCAGCCGAACTACCAGGCCGAGGGCACGATCTACGGCCGCTACGTGGCCAAGACGAGCCCGAAGACCCGAATCGGCGTCCTCTACCAGAACGACGACTACGGCAAGGATCTGCTGAAGGGCCTGAACAGAGGCCTCGGCTCGAAGCGCAACCTGATCGTCGCCAAGCAGAACTACGACGTCAACGACGCCGACGTGCAGTCGCAGGTCGCGCGCCTGAAGGCCGCGCGCGTGAAGACGCTGATGCTGTTCGCGACGCCCAAGTTCGCCATCCAGTCGTACGTCTACTCGCGCAAGCTCGGCTGGAAGCCGAAGGTCTACGTGAACGCGGTTTCGAGCGCCGCCAACATCATGGGCCTCGCCACCGTCGGGACGAGCAAGAAGCAGACGGAGGGCTCGCTCAGCATCGTCTTCCTGAAGGACCCGACCGACGCGCACTGGGCGAAGGACCCGGGCGTCAGGCTCTACCGCACGATCATGAAGCGCTACAAGGGCGGGAATCCGAACGACGTCTACGCGGTGTACGGCATGTCGGCCGCGCATACCTTCGTGGACACGCTCAGGCACGCCGGCAAGAACCCGACCCGCAGCAGCATCATGAAGGCTGCCGACAACCTGAACATCAAGAACGACCCGTTCCTTCTTCCGGGGATGACGGTCAAGACGACCGCGAGCGACCGCTTCCCTCTCGACCAGGCGAAGCTCGAGCGGTACCACAACGGGCGCTGGGTCGTCTTCGGCGGCCTCTTCCGCGTCAGGTAATCACTAAGCTCGCGCCGTGGAGGCGCAGGCACTCGTCGAGGCGTCCTGGGAGGAGCTCGCGCCCGAGGCCCGAGCGCTGCGCGAGGCCGGCCACGGGAGGCTCGTCACCTTTTCGCCAAAGGTCTTCGTCCCGCTGACGAAGCTCTGCCGCGACGTCTGTCACTACTGCACCTTCGCCCATCCGCCGCGTCCAGGAGAGCGCGCCTACCTGAGCGAGGAGGAGGTGCTCGAGGTGGCGCGGGCCGGCGCCGCCGCCGGATGCCACGAGGCGCTCTTCACCTTGGGCGACAAGCCGGAGTTGCGCTACCGCGCCGCGCGAGAGGAGCTGCGCGAGCTCGGCTGCGAGACGACGCTGGAGTACCTGGCCCGTTGCGCCCGGCTCGTGCTCGAGGAGACGGGCTTGCTGCCGCACCTCAACCCGGGAGTGCTCACGGACGAAGACGTGCGCGCCCTGCGGGAGGTCAGCGTCTCGCTGGGTCTGATGCTGGAGAGCCTCTCGGAGCGGCTCTGCGAGCGGGGCGGCCCGCACTTCGGCTCGCCGGACAAGCGGCCGGCGAGACGGTTGGAGACTCTCGAGGCCGCCGGCCGCGCGCAGGTGCCGTTCACGACGGGGATCCTGATCGGGATCGGCGAGACGCGCGCCGAGCGGCTCGAGGCCCTGCTCGCGATCCGGGACTCGCACGAGCGGCACGGCCATGTGCAGGAGGTGATCGTCCAGAACTTCCGCGCCAAGCCGGGCACGCGGATGGCGGCAGCGCCGGAGCCGCCGCTGGAGGAGCTGCTCTGGACGTGTGCCGCGGCGCGCCTGTTGCTCGGCCCCGGCTGGAGCATCCAGGCCCCCCCGAACCTGAGCTACGACCATTTCCCACAGCTGCTCGAGGCCGGGATCAACGACTGGGGCGGCGTCTCGCCGGTGACGCTCGACCACGTCAACCCGGAGGCGCCGTGGCCTGAGCTCGAGCGGCTAAGGCACGGCACCGAGGCGCACGGCCTCGAGCTCGCGCCGCGCCTGTCGATCTATCCGCGCTACGTGGCCGAGCTGGAGCGCTGGGTCGACCCGAGCGTCGCCTCGCACGTGCTCCACGCAGCCGATGCAGACGGTCTTGCCCGGGAGGGCGCGTGGGCCGCCGGGGCGCCCGGCTTGCCGCCGCGGATCGAGCTCCGCGGTCGCGCCCGCGGCCCGGTGGCCGCCGCCCTCGCCGCCTCCGCCCGCGGCGAGGCGTTGGACGAGGATCACGTGACCACGCTCCTGCGCGCCCGCGGGCGCGACCTGGCCGCGGTGCTACGGGCCGCCGACGAGCTGAGGCGCGAGGTCAACGGCGACACCGTCAGCTACGTCGTCACCCGCAACGTCAACTACACCAACGTCTGCTACTTCCGCTGCGGCTTCTGCGCCTTCTCCAAGGGCCGGCTCGCCGCCGACCTGCGCGGCAAGCCCTACCTCGTCTCGCTGGAGGAGATCGTCCGGCGGGCGCAGGAGGCCTGGGAACGCGGAGCCGTGGAGATCTGCCTGCAGGGCGGCATTCACCCGGCCTTCACCGGCGACTACTACCTCGAGGTCTGCCGCGCGCTTCGGGACGCCGTCCCGGGAATCCACGTGCACGCGTTCTCGGCCCTCGAGGTGTGGCAGGGCGCCGCCACCCTCGGGCTCGAGCTCGAGGACTACCTCTCGCGTTTGCGGGAGGCGGGCCTCGCCTCGCTGCCGGGGACAGCGGCCGAGATCCTCGACGACGAGGTTCGCGTCGTCATCTGCCCGGACAAGGTCACGACTGCGCAGTGGCTCGAGGTGCACGAGGCGGCCCACCGGGCCGGGCTGCGCTCCACCACGACCATCATGTTCGGCCACGTGGAGAGCCCGAGCAGCTGGGCGCGGCACCTGTTGCGTCTGCGCGAGCAGCAGCAGCGCAGCGGCGGCTTCACCGAGCTCGTGCCGCTCCCGTTCGTGCACATGGAGGCGCCGATCTACCTGAAGGGTCGTGCACGCCGCGGCCCGAGCTTCCGCGAGGCGATCCTTCTCCACGCAGTTGGGCGGCTCGCGCTCCACCCGTCGATCACGAACATCCAGGCCTCGTGGGTGAAGCTCGGCGTCGAGGGCGCCAAGGCGGCGCTGCGGGCCGGCGCGAACGACCTCGGCGGCACGCTGATGAACGAGTCGATCTCCCGCGCCGCAGGCGCGGCGCACGGCCAGGAGCTGCCGCCCGAGTCGATGGAGGAATTGATTCGCGCCGCCGGGCGCACCCCGCGGCAGCGCACCACGTTCTACGCCGACGCGCCCGAAGAGCGACGCCACGCCTCCTTCGGCGCAGCGCCCCTGAGCGAGCCGGTCAATCCGCCGGTCAGCGAAGCGGGCCTGGCCGCACCGCCGAAGCTGCTCCGCCCTGCGCTCCTCGCCCGCTAGGAGGGCTTGACGAAACATCGGCTATGCCCTCGGGCCGCCCTGCCCGCCCCGATGCTGCGTCCTCAGTCGCACCGATAGCTGCGGCTATCGGCACTCCCTGCGTCCCTTGCCTCGGAACGAGCAGCGCACCCCGAGGACGAGCGACGTTCCGCCAAACCCTCCTAGTCATTCCACCACTCCTGTTCCGTCTCCGCGTCGCCGGGGCCGGTGTGCGGCGCGCCGATCGCAACGATCTCCACTCCCTCGGAACCGGCTTCGAATCCCCGCATGGTCTCCTTGGGAACACGGATCGCATCCCACTTCTTCAGCTCGACGATCTCGTCCTCGAGCTTGACGCGGACGCTTCCGCTCACCACGAGGTAGATCTCTTCCTGCGTCTTGTGCCTGTGCCCGAACGGCACCCGGAAGTTCGGCGCGAGCCGCTGGTAGCTGATTCCAGACTGCTCGAGCTCAAGGGGCACGCGTGCCATCCGCGCCTCGAGGTTCGGCGCGAGGCCGAAGTTCGGAGCCTGGTCCTCGACCTCTTCTTTCAGGTTCACCTTGGTGTAAGCGGCCACTCGTGCCTCCTTGTTCGCGGAACGCGATGCTACGATCCGACCTGATGATGCAGCTTCTCGAATAGCGCAGGAGGCAAACGCGGCGCCGCCGCGGTAGCTTCCCCAGGCCTCTCGTTCGAGAGGCTTTTTCATATCTGGAGGCACGGTGGAGACGTACGACCCCAAGGCGATCGAGGCGAAGTGGCAGCAGGTCTGGGAGGACGAGCGTGCCTTCTACGTCGAGAATCCCGCGCCGGGCGACCAGCCGGGCGACGAGTTCTACATGCTCGAGATGCTCCCCTACCCCTCGGGCGACCTGCACATGGGGCACGTCCTCAACTACACGCTGGGCGACGTCGTCACGCACTTCAAGCGCCGCCAGGGCCTGAACGTTCTGCGCCCGATGGGCTACGACTCGTTCGGGTTGCCCGCCGAGAACGCCGCGATCAAGGAGGGCGGGCACCCGCGCGAGATCACCGAGCGCAACATCGCCAGCATCGAGCGCCAGATGCGCCGCCTGGGCTGGGCGATCGACTGGGACCGCGTGATCGCCGCGCACGAGCCCGAGTACTACCGCTGGACGCAGTGGCTCTTCCTCAAGTTCTTCGAGAAGGGGCTCGCCTACCGCAAGGAGGCGCCCGTCAACTGGTGCCCGAACGACCAGACCGTTCTGGCCAACGAGCAGGTGATCGACGGCCGCTGCGAGCGCTGCGGCGCCGTGGTGGAGGCCCGCAAGATGGAGCAGTGGTTCTTCCGGATCACGGCCTACGCGGACGCGCTGCTGAAGGACCACGAGCTGCTGGACTGGCCGGAGCGCACGATTCTGATCCAGCGCAACTGGATCGGCCGCTCCGAGGGCGCCGAGCTCCTGTTCCGGCTCGATGAGCTGGACGTGGACGTGCCCGTCTTCACGACGCGGCCCGAGACCGTCTTCGGCGCGACCTTCTTCGTGCTCGCGCCCGAGCACCCGCTCGTGGACACGCTGGCCGGGCAGGCGTCGAACCCGGACGAGCTGCGGGAGTACGTGCGCAAGGCGCTGATCAAGCGGAGCGAGGAGCGGGCAGCCGCCGAGAAGAAGACCGGCGTCTTCACCGGTCTTTACGTCACCAACCCGGCCACGGACGAGCCGATCCCGGTCTGGGTCGCGGACTACGTGCTGATGGAGTACGGCACCGGCGCGATCATGGCCGTGCCCGGCCACGACCAGCGTGACCGCGAGTTCGCCGAGCGCTACGACCTGCCGATCCGGGAGGTGGTCGACGAGGAGAACGGCGTCCTCGTCAACTCGGGACAGTTCGGCGGCCGATCGGTCGAGGAGGCAAACCATGCCATCGTCGAGTGGCTCGGTGAGCATGGCCGCGGGCGGCCGGCCGTCAGCTTCCGCCTCCGCGACTGGGGCTTCTCTCGCCAGCGCTACTGGGGCTGCCCGATCCCGATCATCTACTGCGAGCAGTGCGGGATGGTGCCCGTTCCGGAGGAGGACCTGCCCGTGCTCCTGCCGGAGGTCGAGGACTTCCGGCCAAAGGGAAAGCCGCCGCTGGCTTCGAACGAGGAGTGGCTGCATGTGTCCTGTCCGCGCTGCGGCGGCCCGGGGGTGCGCGAGGCCGACACGATGGACACCTTCGTCGACTCGTCCTGGTACTTCCTGCGTTACGTCGACCCGCACAACGACCGGGCCCCGTTCGAGCGCTGGCTCGCGGATTTCTGGGCGCCGGTCGACCAGTACGTCGGCGGGATCGACCACGCGACGGGCCATCTCCTCTACTCGCGCTTCTTCGTGAAGGTGATGAACGAGCTGGAGCTGGTCGGGTTCCGTGAGCCCTTCCAGCGACTCTTCCACCAGGGCTGGGTGCGGCAGGGCGGCTCGAAGATGTCGAAGTCCCGCGGGAACGTCACCGCACCCGACGAGCTGGCCGACATGTACGGCGCGGACGCGGTGCGGCTGTACATCCTCTTCGTGGGCCCAGCCGACCAGGCGATGGACTGGACCGAGGAGGGCGTGGAGGGCATCGCACGCTTCCTGCGCCGACTTTGGCGGATCGTCAACGAGGCCGCCGCGGCACCCGAGGGCGGCGAGGGCGGACCGCTCGTGCGCAAGGCACACGAGACGATCGCCCGGGTCAGCGACGACATCGGTCGGCGGTTCGTCTTCAACACGCCGATCGCGGCGGTGATGGAGCTGGTCAACGAGTTGGGGCGGGATCCGGCCGCCCCGGGGGGCCGGTTCGCGGCGGAGACGGCCGCGTCCTTGATCCAGCCGTACGCCCCGCACGTCGCGGAGGAGCTGTGGTCGCGGCTCGGCCACGAGCGGCTCTGGGAGCAGCCGTGGCCGGTCGCGGATGAGGCGGAGCTCGAGAAGCAGACGTTCGAACTCGTCATCCAAATCAACGGCAAGGTGCGAGACCGGGTCGAGGTCTCCGTGGACGAGTCGGAGGACGAATTGGTGGCGCGGGCGAAAGCATCCCCCCGCGTGCAGTCGCAGCTGGACGGGCGCGAGGTGCGCCAAGCGATCGTCGTGCCACGCAGGCTCGTCAACCTCGTGGTCTAGCTCGGCACGCTTTCGACACGAAGGCGTCGCAGACACGTGACGGTTTCTCCGGCACGCTCGGGAGATGCCGGAGTTCCTCCTCCAGCGGCGGCGGCTGCTCCTGGCCGTCGCGGGCTCGCTCGCGCTGATCCTGCTCGCAGGACGCTTCGTCCTGGGCGCGGGAACGACCACGGTGGCGCCGCTCCCCCCGCCGCCGGCTGAGGGCGCGAGTGTCACCGGGCTGCCGGCCGCGCGGGTGGTGGTGGACGTCGTCGGCGCCGTGCGTCGGCCGGGCCTGTACCGGCTGGAGCAGGGATCGCGGATCGCGGACGCCGTCGCCCGTGCGGGCGGGGCCACCGGCAAAGCTGACCTCGCGCTGGTCAACCTGGCCGCGCCGCTTGCCGACGGCGAGCAGGTGGTGGTGCCGAAACGCGGTGCCCCGGGAGCCGCAGGGAGCGGGGGTGGGGCGGCGGCAGGCGGGCCTGGGGTGTCCACCGGCCCGGTGCACCTGAGCACCGCGACCCTGGATCAGCTCGACTCGCTACCCGGTATCGGTCCGGTGACCGCGCAAAAAATCCTCGACTACCGCGCCAAGCACGGCGCGTTCAACTCAGTCGACGAGCTCGACGCAGTGCCGGGAATCGGGCCTTCGCGGATGGACCAGTTGCGCGACCTGGTGGCGCCGTGACCGCGGCGCGGGCCTCGCCTCATCTTTTTGCCGCCTCCCTCTGCGCCGGGCTCGCGGTCTCGAACGTGGCGCGTGCGCCGTGGGCAGCCGTGGTCGTGATCGCCTGTCTCGTCGCGTGCGGCGCAATCGCCGCGGCGGGTGACCGTAGATTCTGGCTGCTGTGCACGGCACTCGTGCTGCTTTCGTGGTGGTGGGGCAGTGCGCGTCTGCAGGCGCTCGATCGCAGTGTGCTGCTCGCGCGGGTGGACACTTCCGAGCGGGCACGCGTGGTGGTGACCGCACCGGCGCGGAAGTTACGTTTCGAGCTGCGCGTGCCGGGCCAGGTGCGCCGGTTCGGCCGGCTCCGTCTGCGCGAATCAGTCTTGCTCGAGCTTCCGCCTGGCCGAGCGCCGCCTCAGGGCGCCGTGCTCGAGGCCGTCGCGACAGTTCGGCTCCCGCGCCCCGCGAAGGGGGGCTTCGACGAGCGAACCTGGCTGCGGCGCCACGGTGTCCACGTCGTGCTGCGTGCCGACCGCTGGCGCGTCGTCGGCCGCCGGGGCGGGCTCGGCGGCATCGCAGACCGGCTCCGCGCCGCCTTGGCGGGCTCGATCGCCCCGGGCCTGCACGGCGACCGTCGCGGAATCGTCGAAGGTGTCGTGCTCGGCGACGAACAAGCGCTCTCGGAGGGGCTGCGGCAGCGCTTCCGCGCTTCGGGGCTCTACCACCTGCTCGCCGTGTCAGGCCAGAACGTCGTGCTCGTGGCAGGAGGCGCGCTCGCGCTCGCGTGGCTGATCGGACTGCCACGGTGGCTCGGCCAGGGCGGTGCGCTAGCGTCGATCGGCGGTTACGTGCTTGCGGTCGGAGCACAGCCGTCAGTAGTGCGGGCGGGAGTCGCGGGCGGGCTCGTCTCGCTGGCGTGGCTCGCCGCCAGGCCGGTCGACCGCTGGTACTTCCTCCTGCTGGGCGCGCTCGTGCTGCTCGCGTGGAACCCGTACAGCCTGCTCGACCCCGGCTTCCAGCTTTCGTTCGCGGCGGTGGCGGCGATCTTCGTGCTCGTCCCGCGGTTTGTCCGGGTCCTCGAGGGCTACCCGCTCCCCGCGAAGCTCGGCGCGGTGCTGGCGGTTTCCACAGCATGCGGCCTCGCGACCGCGCCCGTGCTCTGGCTCCAGTTCCACGCGGTGCCGCTGCTGACCGTGCCTGCCAATGCGCTGGCAGCACCGGCGGTCGCGCCGCTGCTCGGCCTCGCATTCGCGAGCGCGCTCGCGGGCCTCGTGTTCGCTCCGGCAGCCGCCGCGATCGCCTGGGTCAACGGTTGGTGCGCCGCCTACCTCGCAGGCTGCGCGCGGGTCGTCGGCGGGCTTCCCGGGGCGCAGGTCAGATCGGGCCGCTCGCTGGCGGTCCTCCTCGCCCTGGCCACCCCCGCCGCGGCCTATGCTTGGCGGCGGTGGCAGAGCTCCTCACCGCGTACCTGATCACCGGCACCGACCGGCCGAAAGTAACTCGAGCGCTGCGCCGTTTGCGGGATCGGGTAGGCGAGGACGCGACCGAGACGCTGAGCGCTGCCGAGTCGAGCGGCGAAGACGCCGTAGCCTCGTGCAACGCTCTCGGCCTCTTTGCGGTCGAACGGCGCCTCGTCGTGGTCGAGCAGGTCGAGCGCTGGAAGGCGGCCGACGTGAAGGCGATACAGGAGTACCTGCGCAAGCCTGCCCCGACGAGCGTCCTCGCGCTTCTCGGCGAGGAGGTCAAACGCGACTCAGCGCTGGCCAAGGCGGTCGTCAAGGCAGGCGAGGTCCTGGTCTACGACCTACCTACGCAGGGCCGGAGCCGCAAGGCCGACCTGCCCAAGTGGGTTGAACAGCAGTTTCGCGAGCGGGGCATCGTGATCGACCACGACGCGGCTCGAGCCCTCGTCGAGCTTGCGGGCGACAACGCCGACGAGCTCGCGACCGAGGTGGACAAGCTCACCACCTGGGCCGCCGGCGAGCGAATCGGAGAGCGAGAGGTCGCTGAGCTCGTCCCCGCACGCGCCGATGCCCCGCCCTTCGACCTCACCGACGCCTGGGGCCGGCGCGACGTGGCCGCGGTACTGGCGGCCAGCGAGCGAATCGTCGAGCGCTCCGGCGACTCGCCCCGCGACGTGTTCCTCCGGACTGCCGGGCTGCTGACGAACCACGTGACGCGCGTGCGCGAGTGCCAGAGGCTGGACGCGGAGGGGGTACCGCCGGCCGCCGGGGCGGACCGGCTGAAGCGCAACCGCTTCTACGTGCAGAAGCTCTACGAGCAGGCGCGCAACTTCACCGAGGAAGAGCTCGGCGACGCGGTGATCCGGCTCGCCCGGCTCGACCTCGCGCTGAAAGGCGGTAGCAAGCTCCCGGGCGAGCTCGAGTTCACGCGGGCGCTCGTCGACATCACCCGGGCTACGGAGGCGGCGCGGGCCGGCTAGGAGCCGGAGCCGCCGGAAACAAGCTTCGCCGCCTGCGCCTTCTTGCGCGCTGCGGTGTTGCGATGCAGTGCACCACGGGACGCGGCTTTGTCGATCCAGCGCACAAGCTCGCGGTGCTCGGTGGCGATCCGGTCCTTGTCATCGTCGGCCACGGCCGCACGAAGCCGGCGGGTCAAGGTCTTGACAGTTGAGGCGTAGCGCAAGTTCTCGAGGCGCTCCTGCGCCGCGATCCGCACTCGCTTTTTCTGCTGTCTGAGGTTCGGCATAGCGCGAAAATGCCCGCTCTGCGGGCCGGACGATCGTAGCAGCCACCCGCCCGACACTGTTTCGGCACATTCCCGTGGCAGACCCACGCGCGGCCTTCGAATAGGCTCTCAGCGGGGAGGAGGTCGGGCTACCGGCCCGGCGCAACGGCCCGAAGTGACACGGCCAGAAGGGACGACGCCGACGGAGCGCGTTCCTATACTCGCTCGCGTGGACGAGCAGCGCGCGGCCCGCGGCCGACGGCTGGCGCGGTCGACGGCGCTCTTCGCGCTCGCCACCGGCATCTCCAGGATCCTCGGGCTCATCCGCGAGATCGTCGCCGCGTACTACTTCGGCGCTGCCGGCAAGATCAACGCATTCACGGTCGCGTTCCAGGTGCCGAACCTCGTCCGCTCGCTGGTCGCCGACGCCGCGCTCTCCTCCGCCTTCGTCCCGGTGTTCAGCGAGTTGCTCGAGAAGGGCGAGCGAAAACGAGCCTGGCGGGTCGCGTCCACCCTTTTCTGGCTGATGCTGCTCGGACTTGGCGCGCTGACGGCGATCTTCATCGTGATTGCCCCGCTCGTGATCGCCCCCTTTGGCCAGCCCGGCGGCGACGAGCAGCTTGCTATCGCCCTCTCACGGATCCTCTTCCCGATCGTCGTTCTTCTCGGGATCTCGGGCGTGATCGTCGGAATCCTCAACAGCTACGAGCAATTCACGGTGCCCGCCCTGACACCGGTCTTCTGGAACCTCGCCATCATCGCGGGACTCGTGCTCGGCGTTCCGCAGGCCGACTCGATAGACGCCAAGCTCTACGTCTACGCCATCTCGATCGTGATCGGCACCGTGATCCAGGTGCTCCTGCCCTTGCCGTGGCTACGCGGGCTCGACGGCCGTCTCCAGGTCGTGCTCGACTGGCGCGACCCAGCGGTGAAGCGCGTTTTCTCGCTGATGGTGCCGGTGACGCTGGGTCTCGGCCTGATCAACTTCAACCTCGTCGTCGACACGCTCTTCGCCTCGAGGCTGATCGACCCGAACCTCTCGCCGAGCGCGATCGACAAGGCCTTCCGCGTCTACATGCTTCCCCAGGGAATGTTCTCCGTCGCGGTCGCGACGGTGCTCTTCCCGTCGCTCTCCCGCCTTTCCGCCCGGGGGGACATGGACGGCTTCCGCCACATGGTCGCCGTCGGCCTGCGCCAGATTGCCTTTCTGCTCGTGCCCGCGAGCGTTCTCTCAGCCGTGCTGGCGGAGCCGATCGTCCGCCTCCTCTACCAGCGCGGCGAGTTCGGCCCGCTCCAGACGCCGGTCGTCGCGGCCGCGCTCGCCGCGTTCGCCGCCGGTCTCACGTTCAACGGGATGATGCTGCTGCTCAACCGGGCCTTCTTCAGCCTCCAGTCGGCGTGGGTCCCGACCGGCGTCGCGCTCGGCAACCTCTGCCTCAACGCCGCGCTCGACACAGCCTTCTATCGCTTCGGCACCTGGGGGATTCCTCTCGCCACGACGGTCGTCAACATCGCCGGCACCGCCGCGCTCCTCGAGCTCCTGCGCCGACGGCTTGGTCGGCTCGAGCTCGCGGAGACCGCGCGCGCGTTCGTCCTGATCACGCTCGCCTCGGCCGTCCTGGCCGGGGTCGCCTACGGCGTCTGGCGCCTGCTCGACGAGGAGCTCGGCCGAGCTCTCGGAGCCCAGATCGTCTCGCTCGGGACGGCGCTCGTCGCCGGCTCGCTCGCGTACGGAATTTCCTGTCGTTTGCTGGGAGTTCGCCAGCTCCAGGCGTTGCTATGGTTGCGATCTCGCCGCCGCTCCGGCTGAGCTCGCATGGACCAGGACCGCATCCGCAACTTCTCGATCATCGCCCACATCGACCATGGGAAGTCGACGCTGGCCGACCGGATCCTCGAGGTCACCGACACGGTCACCGGCCGCGATATGCGCGCGCAGGTGCTGGACTCGATGGAGCTGGAGCGCGAGCGCGGCATCACGATCAAGGCGCAGGCCGTCCGCGTGGCCTGGAAGGGACACCAGCTGAACCTGATCGACACGCCGGGGCACGTCGACTTCACGTACGAGGTGTCGCGCTCGCTCCAGGCGTGCGAGGGTGCCCTACTCGTCGTGGACGCCGCGCAGGGTGTCGAGGCCCAGACCGTCGCGAACGCGTACCTGGCGATCGAAAACGACCTCGAGATCGTCCCGGTCGTGAACAAGATCGACCTGCCACAGGCCGACCCCGACGGAGCGGCCCGCGAGACCGCCGAGCTCGTCGGCGAGGATCCGGAACGGGTGTTACGAATCTCGGCCAAGACCGGAGAAGGCATCGAGGCGGTGCTCGACGCGCTCGTCGAACGGATCCCTCCGCCGACCGGCGAGTTCGAGGCGCCGCCCCGCGCCCTGGTGTTCGACTCCTCGTACGATCAGTATCGCGGCGTCGTTGCGTTCGTCCGCGTCGTGGACGGCGTTTTCGAGCCCGGCGAGTCGCTGCGCGCGATGGCGCAGGGGACCCGCTTCGAAGCCGAAGAGGTCGGCTTCTTCTCCCCGACGATGGTCGCCGCGGACACGCTGCTCGCCGGTGAAGTCGGCTATGTCATCACCGGCCTCAAGGACGTGAGCAAGCTACGCGTCGGCGACACGCTGACCTCGGAACGCCGATCGGCTGCCCAGCCGCTGCCCGGCTACAAGGACGTCAAGCCGATGGTCTTCGCGGGCCTCTTTCCGACCGACTCCGACGACTACCCCGAGCTCCGCGACGCGCTAGAGCGGCTCAAGCTAAACGACGCAGCGCTCTTCTACGAGCCGGAGACCTCACAGGCGCTCGGCTTCGGCTTCCGCTGCGGCTTTCTGGGCCTGCTGCACATGGAAATCGTGCGCGAGCGCCTCGAGCGGGAGTTCGACCTCGACCTGCTCGTCACGGCGCCCAACGTCGCCTACCGCGTCGTGACCAAGGCGGATCAGGAGGTCGAGGTGCACAACCCGGCGGAGATGCCGAGCGAGATCGAGCGCGTGGAGGAGCCGTACATCAAGGCCTCGATCATCGTGCCCAAGGACTACGTCGGGCCGGTGATGGAGCTGAACACCGAGCGGCGCGGGCGCTTCGACCACATGGAATACCTCTCCGAGGTGCGTGTGCTGCTGGTCTACGAGCTGCCGCTTGCGGAAATCGTGCTCGACTACTACGACCAGCTCAAGTCACGCACGCGCGGGTACGCGAGCTTCGACTACGACCTGATCGGTTTCCGTGAGGGCGACCTGACCCGTGTCGACGTGCTGATCGCGGGAGAACCGGTGGACGCCCTCTCCCTGATCGTGCACCGGGCCGGCGCGTATGCCCGCGGCCGCGCGCTGGTCGACCGGCTGCGCGAGGAGATTCCGCGCCAGTTCTTCGACGTCCCGGTGCAGGCGGCGATCGGCTCTCGCGTGATCGCGCGCGAGACGATCAAGGCGAAGCGCAAGGACGTGCTCGCGAAGTGCTACGGGGGGGACATCTCGCGCAAGCGCAAGCTGCTCGAGCGCCAGAAGGCGGGCAAGCGGCGGATGAAGCAGGTCGGCTCGGTCGAGGTGCCGCAGGAGGCATTCCTCGCCGTGCTCAACCTGGACGGGGGCAAGAACGGCGGGAAGAAGTGAGCGGCGCGGCACGGCACCTGTACGTGCATCTACCCTTTTGCGCCTCGCGCTGCGGCTACTGCGACTTCGTCACCGTGGTCGGGCGGCAGGGCCAACACCGCGTGTACGTCGACGCGCTGCTTGCCGAGCTCGCGCTCCGGCGAGAGGCGCTCGCACCGCGGCTGGAGAGTGTCTTCCTGGGCGGCGGCACGCCGACGCTGACCGAGCCGCGGGAGCTGGAGCGCCTGCTGATGGCCCTGCCACCGGCGAGCGAGGTGACCGTGGAGGCAAACCCCGAGACGGTGACACCCGGGCTCGCCGCACTGCTGCGGGACTGCGGCGTGACGAGGGTCTCGCTCGGCGCCCAGAGCTTCCGACCATGGCTGCTTCGGGTGCTCGAGCGGCAGGCCGGCCCGGACGACGTCCGGCGCGCGGTCGACGCTCTGCGCGATGCCAGGTTTGACAACATCTCGCTGGACCTCGTCTACGGGATCCCCGGCCAGAGCGCCGCCGATCTGGAGGCCGATCTGAGCGACGCGCTGACGCTGGAACCGGAGCACCTCTCCTGCTACGAGCTGGAGGCGAAGCCGGGGACCCGCTTCACCCACGCACACGGCGCGGAGCTCGCACGCCAGGGCGAGGCAATGGAGTCGTACTTCGAGTGCGTCGTAGCCCGGCTGACGGGCGCCGGCTATCGCTGGTACGAGACGGCGAACTTTTGCCGGCCGTCCACGCTCGCGGACGGGCGCGACCTGCGCTCGCGGCACAACCTCGCCTACTGGCGCGGCCGGAACTACCTGGGTCTCGGCATCGGCGCG
>WNGA01001856.1_pt1 | contig 51503 bp, 58 predicted proteins | sample 5400061 | NCBI WGS metagenome assembly WNGA01 (sample SAMN13153366, study PRJNA577476) | soil metagenome | isolation source: 100 cm soil or saprolite under grassland replicate 2 | place: USA:California | collected 2016-06-15
ACGAGTCCGGCGCGTGGATCGCCCGCGTTCCTCGAGTTCCGGGTTGTCATACATACGGCCGGACGCTGGATCAGGCACGGCGGCGGATCAGGGAAGCGCTCAGCCTCTGGGTCGAAGATGCGGCCTGCGTGAAGTTCGAAGTGGAAGTCCGCCTCCCGCGTGAGATTCGGCGCGAACTACAGAAGAGTTCGTCTGCACGCCGGCGGGCCGAGCGCGAGCGGGCCGAAGCTGCGGCCGCGACCAAAAGCGCGGCGAACGCTCTCGTCCGAGAGCTGAGAGTGGGAATGCGGGACGCGGCGGAGCTGCTTGGAATCTCGCATCAGCGAGTCCAACAACTCGTGCGCTCGAGCTAGTTGCCGGGCTGCCAGGACCGGATCAGCTCGCGCTGCTCCTCGGTCTCCGGCCTGCCCTCGAGCCAGTCGAAGGTGTCCTCGACTGAGCGGCCGTGCCTGCGGAGGTAGCAGCCGATCACCGTGCCCGTGCGGCCGATCCCGCCGCGACAGTGGACGAGGACGGTGCGGCCCTCGGCGAGCGCCTCGTCGACCGCGTCCAGGATGGAGGCCATCTGCTCGTGGCTCGGAGTGGAGAAGTCGCGGATCGCCATCCGCCGGTGTTCGATCCCGTCGTGCGCGTACGGGACGAGCTCGCCCTCCTCGGTCAGGTCGATGACGAAGTCGACGCCGGGCGGAAACGACTCCGGATAGCAACCGCCGTACAGTCGCTCTCCCACCTGGAACCAGTCACGCATCCGGTCATTGAAACAGCCGAAGGCTGGTATACTAATCGTATGACAACTCAAGTACCAGTCCGTCTGACTGAAATGGACCTGGCCGCTCTGGACAAGGCGGTGGCGCGCGGCCGCTATGCGAGTCGAAGCGAGGCGCTCCGCGCCGGTCTCGCGCATGTGCTCAAAGAAGAGCGTGACTTCGAGATCGAAGAGGCCTACCGCCGCGGGTACGGAGAGCATCCGCAGGAGGAGTGGATCGGGCAAGCCGGGCTTGCGCTGTTCGCGGCCTGGCATCGTGCTGAGGGCGGCGAGCCGCTCTGAACCGGGGGGACATCTACGACGTCGAGTTTCCCGATGGTCGGAGGCCCGGTGTCGTCCTAACGCGCGATCGAGCCATCCCAGTCCTTGCGAATGTGACGATGGCAGGCGTGACAGGAACGATCCGTGGGCTTCCTACCGAGGTGCCTCTCGATCAGCGTCACGGCCTTGACCGGGAGTGCGTGATCAACTGCGACAACCTGTTCACCATCCCGAAGTCAGCTCTTGGCCCTCGCCGCGGCGAGCTCGACCCGGAGTCCGGAGCGCGACTGCGGGAAGCCCTGATCCTCGCGCTCGAGCTCGACTGAAAGGGAACGGGGCGGCCGAAGCCGCCCCGCCCGAACCGAACGAAACCCGCGCTACTGAACCGTGAAGCCGCCGTTCGCGCGGTAGAAGAGCCACTGATCCTGCATCCGCGCCGTCTGGCCGGAAGTGAACTGGTCGTAGCAGGAGTCGTAGGAGTAGTCCATGTAGTTGTGGATCGAGTCGAGCCCCGGCTCGGAGCAGCTGTCCTGCCCCTCCGGGCACCCGCGCGTCGCGATCAGCTGCGGTGGCGTGTCGTCCACGTAGTCGCCCCAGTGGTTGCAGCCGCCCTGGAAGACGTGGTAGAGCCCGAGCCAGTGGCCGGACTCGTGGGTTGCCGTCTTTCCGAGGTCGTACGCGCCCGCATAGCGCGTGGACGTGTGCAGCATCGACTCCCAGTCCACGACGATGCCGTCGATCCACGGCTTCGTCTTGTAGCTGGACGGGAAGTACGCCCAGCCCAGGTACGCGCCGGCGGTCGTCAGATACAGGTTCAGGTCGCTGGCGTCGCCTCTGTGGAGCGCCTTCTTCATGTCGCGCTCCGCCGACGAGCCCGGCCCCGCGTAGAACCAGGCTGCGTTGTCGGTGCGGTCGGTGCCCGCCAGCCGCCAGCGGAAGCCGGTATTGACGCCGCCTTCCTGCCCGCTGTAGCCGTTGTTCATCACCCTGATCTGGTCGGAGATCTGCGTGTTGGTGACCGCGCCGATCGAGCCGTCGGTGACGCTGTGGACGTACACGTCCACCGTCGCCCTGAAGCCAGGGCCTCCGCGGCCCCTGGCATAGGCCGGAACTTCTTCGGCCGTCTGGCTCAGAGACGGCTCCCTCACTACAGTCCCACGCGCCCCCGCCGGAACGGACAAGACGCGCCCGAGCGAGCTGTACGTCGTCGAGAACGGGTTGCAGAGCATGCTCGCCTTCGCCGCGTGCGTCGCAGCGGAGGCGGTCGAGGCAGTCAGCGCCGCGACCGCGGCGAGCGCGGCCAGCAGAGCCAACGGTAGGAATCGCTTCATTCGTTCTCCCCCTTACGAGTTGTTGGCCGTCAGTGCAGCTTCGGGCAGCGTGCCCGCCGGCCGATCGACGTACACGATTCCCCCTGAGGCGGGAATCCATGCCCGCTCGAACTGCTCGCGGTCGTAGATCTGGCGCACCTGCGCGTCGGTGTCGTGGGCGGGGTCGTAGGCGATGACGTTGCCGTCCTCGGTGAAGCCGCCGATCACGAGCAGGTGGCCGTTCGTGCTCTTGATGGCGTTGTCGAGCTTGTTCGAGCTCCATGCGACCGAGGCGACGAGCGGGACCTCGTAGGTCTTGATGAAAGTCTCCGCTTCACGCAGGTTGTGGAGCATCGTGACGTCGGCGACCAGGCCCTGAGCGGCCGCGTAGGCGGTGTTGAAGGGCCAGTTGCCGGCACCGTTGTAGTGGTAGTCGTAGACCTGCTTGGCAGTGAAGTCGACCACGGCATCCGGGTGGTTCGGGCCGTAGAGTGGGTCGTCGTAGACGTACTGGTAGTTCGAGGGGTCGGGGCTGTAGCCCCAGGTGTCCGTCGACCGCCTGGCTGTTCATCTTCGCGCTCGGAAAAGTGTTCTTCTGGTTGCGCAGGTTGGAGGCGATCGCGCTCAGTCTCGTGACGCTCGGCGTCGCCGTCGTCGTGGTGCGGCGGTAGAGGGTCAGGCGGAGCTGGTAGGCGATCGCCGGATGGTCCTTGGCGAAGAAGGTGTCGATGGCGACGTAGCCGTCCTTGTCGCCTTGCCCGCCGACCGAGGTGCGGTGGAAGTCGGCGTCACCCGGAGCCCAGTGCGTGTCGGTGTCGCCATACGCCCAGCGCCCGAGGATGTACCACTTGGCCCAGTGGCCGTCGTCCATCTGCGGGCTCACCTCCACCTGGATCCAGGTGCCGGGCGGCGTCTGCGCGTTCCAGGAGGCGACGAGCTCGTTGAACTGGAAGTCCAGCAGGGTGGGCGCGGACGTCCAGGTGCCGTAGGCGTACTCGCCCGAGCCGTTTGCCCCGTCGCCCGAGTAGTTGGCGAAGGGGTCGGTGTAGTTGAACGTGTCGATCGGCGTGCCGAGTCGGAGCGCGCCTCCCGAGTAGGTGAGGCCGGCGCGCGTCCCACCGGAGAGGTCGAAGGTCTTGAAGTTGAGCGGGTAAGGCTGGGCCGCGAAGGCGTGTGGCGCAGCAGCTAGGGCCGCAATGCCCGCGGCGAGGACGACGAGGCGTCGGACGGCTTTCATGGCTTCTCCCCTTGATCGCTGACGCCGCGAGTCTGACACGGTGCCAGGCACGGCGTCAACACTGCCGCGGATTTGGCACGGTACGGAAGTCTTTCCAGCCCATTGAAATTTGTGCTTGCTAGTGGGAGACTCTCGCGCCTGGAACGACTGAGAGCCTCGCGCGGCCTCGACTTTCTCTTCTGCGGAATCGGCTCAACGTCGCGATCTCGCGTGCGCAGTGCCGCGCGTACCTCGTTGCCAGCCCTCGGCTGCTGGACGCCAACGGCAAGGCCATCGAGCAGATGCGTCTCGCGAACGCCCTCTTCGCCGAGCTCGCTGAGACTCTGCACGAAGCTAGCACTCCGGTGTGACACCATGTGGTGTATCGTGACACCATGGCGCGCACGCAGGTCTACCTCGCGGACGAAGAGCTCGAGCTCTTGGAGAAGGCGAGCCGGGCGACGGGCGCCTCTCGCTCCGAGCTGATTCGGCGCGCGGTCCGGTCCGCGTACGGCGAGCCGGATATGAAGGAGCGGCTGCGGCTCCTGCGTGAGTCGTCGGGGGTGTGGCGCGACCGCACCTTCACGGGTGCCGAGTACGTGGACGCGATGCGCGGTGACCTCAACGAGCGCTTGAAGCGACTCGGCTTCGAGTGAAGCTCGTCGACTCCACCGTCGCGATCGACTATCTGCGGGCGCATCGCCCGGCCACCGAGCTGCTCGAGGAGACGTTGGGACGCGGCGAGCCGCTTGGGGCGAGCGAGATCGTCCGGTTCGAAGTGCTCGCGGGTGTTCGGGAGGGAGAGCTGGAGCGAGTGGAGAGCTTCTTCGGCGCTGTCGCGTGGTTCCCGATCGACGAGGTCGTCTCAAGGCTGGCGGGCACCCTGGCAAGCCGCTTCCGCCGGGGCCATGTCGGCATCGACGCCCCCGACTATTTGATTGCGGCGACGGCCCTCGCGCTCGATGCGGACCTCCTGACGACGAACGTCAGGCACTTTCCGACGCTCGAGGGCTTGCAGGCCGCGTATTGAGGTGGGGAACCGACGGCCCGCAGACGGCGTGGCCGCGTACTCCGGCGTCGCCTGAGTCGGAGCGCTTGCTATGAACTCGGGAAGCGCTGGCCGAGCACCTCGTAGCGCTCGACCGAAGTCCGTTCGCCTCCCATTCGATCCCTGAGATCGCCCAGTCGCTGCGGCATCTCCTCGAAGGTCGGCTCGGCCGCCTGCAGGTTCTCCAGGGTGTCAAAGAAGCTGACCGTCAACACCTTGGCGCCCGCCCGATCGACCAGCTGCATCCCTCCCAGCCAGCCCGTCATGCCCTCGAGGATCGGCATGACCCGCTCCTCGACCGCCCCCGCAACCTCGGGCGTCGGCTCGTTGATTCCCTCGAATCTGCTCACGCGCGCGAACATGAAACCTCCCTCTCTGGATGGCGTCAGGACTCTACTGCGCGAAGAGCGGGCGCGCCGCGCGTGGCCCGCCCGCTCTGTTCCAATAGTCCTAGTTCTCGTAGGCGAGCACGATCTCGGGCAGCTGGTGAGTGTTCCCGTCGGGGCCCGTCCAAGTATCCAGAGTCGTGTCCGTATAGATGACCGCGGCCTTGCCGCTGACCGGATCCTCCGCCACCTCGAACAGGTCGAGGAGCTCGCGGTTCGCCGTGCACGCTGAGCCGTTCAGGCAGACGATGCCCACGCGGTTCGGCGTGTTGCTGACGAACCCGGTGCTCCACACGCCTCCGAGGCGCTGCGTGTCGTACGTGTTCCAAATCGCAGTCGGATCATCCGTAGATGCTGCGGTGGAGCCGTAGTAGACGGCGTCCACCTTGCCGTTGAGCGCCGCCACCCACGGCATCACCGTCGTGGCGGGTGTACCGGGTAGCGCCGTCGTCGTCCAGGTCTGGCCGTGGTCGCTCGACTCGGACACCCACACCGTGTGCCGGTCGGTGAACGCGGCATACAGCGTCCCGTTCGCCTCGTCGACGGCCATCGCCGGCCAGAAGTTGGCCAGGTTGGTGAAGAGCGGCTTGTGGAAGACGAGCTTCGTCGTCCACGTCAGTCCGCCGTTCGTCGAGCGGGCGACGTAGATGTTGTTGAACGCGGAGCTCGTCCCCTTCTGAATGCTCGCCTCGCCGGCCGCGTACGGCTGGTACACGTAGCCGGTCGTCGGGTCGGCGACGATCGGGCCGATCGAGTTGTTGAAGGTCGAGTTGCCGGTCGTGCTGCCCTGTCCGGGAATCGGGCTCGCGACCCTCCTCCACGTCCTGCCGTCGTCGGTGGAGCGCCAGACCTTGATCAGCGTGCTGTTCACCGAGTCGTGGTACGAGAGGTACGCCGTCGTCCCGATCGTCGTGATCCACTCGCGGTCGGCGCCCGCGGTGTCGAGCACCTTCGAGGTGCATTGCGACTTGTTGGTAGCCGTTGCCGGACAGCGCGTAACCGACACGCCGAGCTGGAAGTTGTTGAAGATCGGGTTGAAGATGAAGTCGAGGTCGGCGAGCAGGATCGTGCCGGCCGAGGTCACCTCGACGTCCGCGTCGCCGTCGCCCATGTTGACGCGGCCTTGACCCTGGATCGGCAGCCGTTGGTCCATCGCTCCGAAGTACGCGAGCGGATTGTCCCCGAAGTGGCCCTTCCACAGGTTGACCTGGAACGGCAGCCAGCCGAGGCCGTCGACGGCCATGGTGTTGCTCGGCCCGCCGAAGTCGATCGCGGGCTCGCTGTCGCCGCTCTGGCACTGTTGCAGGCCGCGTGGCCCTTCGCAAGGAGATACGGCCGCTAGGCTGATCCGGATGGCCGAGACCGTCGCAGCTCCCGCTGGCTACCGCGTCCGCAGTCCTCGGATGGAGGACGTGGACGCGGCCTTCGCGCTCGTCCGCGAGATTCAGACCGCGGACTACGGCGCGCCGCAATTCACGCGCGAGGACATGGGGGTCGCCTGGAAGCTCACCGACCTGCGCAACGTGTGGCTGATCGAGGACGAGGAGGGCGCGCTGGTCGCGTTCGGCGCCATCCGGCCGCGCCATCCCACGCGGCTGCGGACGTTCGCGGGGGTCGCGCCTGAGCATCGCGGTCGGGGGATCGGCTCCTTCCTGCTCGGCCTGATAGAGGGGCGGTCGCGAGAGCTGGCTGCGGAGGCGCCTGCCGGGGAGACGGTCATGATCGGCCAGGACGTCGGGCAACTGAATACGGACGCCGGCCCCCTGCTCGAGCGGCTCGGCTACCGGCTCGCGCGCAAGTTCTGGCAGATGGGGATCGATCTTGGGGACAAGCCGCCCGAGCCGCAGGTGCCGGAGGGGGTTGTGATCGAGCCGATGCGGGAGGGCACCGAGCAAGAGATCTTCGAGACGTCCGAGGAGGCCTTTCGGGACCACTGGGATTACGTCCCGCACGACTACGACGAGTGGCGCGCGTGGATGGTCGAGCGGCCGAGCTTCGATCCCTCGCTGTGGCTCGTCGCCTACGACGGCGAGCAGGTCGCTGGCTCCTCTTTGAACTTCGTCGAGCCCGGTGAGGCCTGGGTCGGCGTGCTGTCCGTGCTGCGTCCATGGCGGCGGCGCGGCCTCGGTCTGGCCCTTCTGCACGCGAGCTTCCGCGAGTTCCGGCGGCGCGGGATCCCGAAGGCGATGCTCGGTGTGGACGCTGAGAACATCACCGGCGCGACGCGGCTGTACGAGCGCGCCGGCATGCACGTGGTGCGCGAATCGAGCGTGTACTGGAAAGAAGTTTCGCGCTCCTGACTTTCGACTGACTATTCAGTCAACTTTACGCTTGTTTAGTTCTTTCCCGCTTTGGAAAAAGAGGGGTATTCCGCCGAACAATTCGGCGCACTGCGGGGAGAAGGGGAGGATTCTGTGGCAGCGAGGGCCCTGAACGCAGAAGCGTCCAGGGCCTCGCGCGAGCTTTGGAAGGTCGCCACCGCGGGGCGCTAGACGTGCGCGCGCTCAGCGCGCGCAGCACGCGGGGAGGGCGTCCGCGGCGGACGCTCTCTCCCGTTAAGGCCCCGGGTGGCTACGAGTAGCGATAGACGATGCGGCCGCGGCCGAGGTCGTACGGGGAGAGCTCGATCTTGATCCGGTCGCCGGGGTAGACCCGGATCCGGTATCGGCGCATCTTGCCGGCCGTGTAGCCGAGCGTCTCGTGCCCGTTGTCGAGCGCGATCTTGAAGAGCCCGTTCGGGAAGGCCTCGACGACCTCTCCCTCCAGCTCGATCTTCTCTTCCTTCTCGGCCATCCCGCTCCCTCTGTCTCTGTGAGATTAGCCCGGCGCCGGGACGGACCCGGCGCCGGGACCCGGATCGCTAGGCGATCGGGGCTACGTTCGTCGCCTGAGGGCCCTTCTCGCCCTCTGCGGGCTCGAACTCGACCTTCGCGCCTTCGTTCAGCGTCTTGAAGCCGTTGCCGGCGATGTTGCTGAAGTGGACGAAGAGATCCTTGCCGCCCTCGTCGGGCGTGATGAAGCCGAATCCCTTCGACTCATCGAACCACTTGACAGTTCCGGTTGCCATGAAAAAAACACCTCCCTTACCAACTCACGAACGGGTAAGGAAGGCCGGAGCCGACCGGTACCGCTCTCGTTTACTGCGTCCAGGGTAGCGATTCTCGTCGGCGGTCAGGTGTGCTCGGGCACGCTTCTGCACTTTCGGCACAAAGTGGGCACTCACGCGTGCGGAAGTTTTTGGCTCAATGGAGGCATGGACGACATCCGCCGCTTCCGCCGCCGGGAGAAGCCGAGCGTCAAGCAGATCTACGCGCTCGCGGCCGCGCTCTGCGAGCGGGCGGGGGAGGAGTTCCCCGAGAGCACGCTGGAGGCCTCGGACCTCATCCAACGGCTCCGGGAGGAGAACGGCGACCCGCGGGCGCGGCTGCCCGGGCCGGCCATGGCCGCTCGGAAGGGAGGAGTAGCGGCTAGGGATATGACATAATATGGTTGTGGCCCGAAAGCAGACACTCGTGCAGCTGAGCGACGAGCTGCTCGCACAGCTCGACGAGATCGCAGCGAGACGCAAGCTCTCGCGCTCGCAGCTGATACGCGATGCGCTCGAGCAGTACCTTCGCGACGAGCACGAGGCGGAGATCGACCGCGAGATCGTGGAGGCGTACACGCGCATGCCGCCTCCCGAGCACGATCCCTGGGCGGAGACGGCCGCGATCGAGTCGATCCGCGCAGAGCCCTGGTGACCCGCGGCGAAATGTGGTGGGTCGAACGCCCGCACGTCGGACGTCGCCCGCATCTCGTGCTGACGCGCGCCGAGGCGGTCCCGGTGCTGCATTCTGTGATCGCGATCCCCGCGACGCGGACTATCCGCGGGCTTCGCATGGAAGTCCCGCTCGGGCCCGAAGACGGCATGCCGGCGGAATGCGTGCTCTCATGCGACCACACCACGCTTGTGCCCAAGGCGCTCTTCACGGATCGAATCTGTCAGCTACGCGGAGAGCAAATGCATGAGGTCTGCCGCGCGCTCGCACTCGCGACGGGCTGTTCCTGAGCGGCCTTCGCCGAGCGTCAGTCTGCGAGGATCCGCGGCGTGCCCCCGCCGTTCCGGATCGGCGTCATGCAGCTCACCATGGAGCCGGTCGAGGAGATGGTGGCGACCGCGCGCGCCCTCGACCGGGCGGGGTTCGACACCATCTGGCTCGCCGAGGCGTATCCGTGGTGGCGCAAGCACCAGATGGAGGCGCGCTCCTCGACGGTGGCGTCCGCACTGATCGCGGAAGCCACCGAGCGGCTCACGGTGGGCTGGGGGATCATCTCGCCCTTCACGCGCCATCCCGTGCAGGTGGCGATGGATGCCCGCGTCGTCCAGGAGCTCACGGGACCGGACCGCTTCATCCTCGGCTTCGGCACCTCGAAGATCTTCCTCAACAACGCGGGCATGCAGACGAAGAAGACGCTGGGGCCGATGCGGGACGCGGTCGCGATCGTGCGCGGTGTGCTCGCGGGTGAGGAGTTCCGCTACGAAGGCGACACCTGGAGCGCGGACGTCCCCGCTCTCGACCGCGGGGCCGACGCTCCGCGGACCGTTCCACCCGTGTACGTGGCCGCGACCGCGCCCAAGATGCAGGCGCTCGCCGGCGAGATCGGCGACGGCTGCCTGACCCCGTCCATCACGACGCCGGCCTTCGTCCGCTACACGCGCGAGAACGTGAAGACGGACATCGACATCGGCTGCACCATCGTCGCCTCCATCGGCCGTGACCGCGACGAGGGCCGCGACGGCGCGCGCGAGATCGCAGGGATGTACCTGGCGAACAAGGTGCAGAACATCCGCGGCGCCGCCGACACGCTGCTCGACCTGGCCGGGCTGTCCCAGAAGGAGATCCGCCCGATCGCCGACGCGATGGAGCAAGGCGGAAGGCTGGCGGCCAAGGAGCAGGTGACGGACGAGATCCTGGACAAGTGCAAGCCGATCGCGGGCACGCCGACCGACTGCATCGAGGCCATGGAGGAGTACCGCGAGGCCGGCTGCACCCACGTCATGCTCGAGCTATGGGGCGACAAGCGGCGCGAGCAGATCGAGATGTTCGGCAGCGAGGTGCTGCCCCACTTCCGCTGATGAACGTCTCGATCGACCGCGACCGCCTCGTCGAGCTGGCGCTCCACCTCGTCTCGACGCCGTCCTTCACCGGCTCGGAGGAGCAGATGGCGACGCTGATGCGCGATGTGCTCGCCGACCTCGGCCTGCAGGTGCAGTGGCAGCAGGTGGAGGAGGGCCGCGCGAACGTGCTCGGGACGCGGGCAGGCGCAGGCGGAGGGCCCGCGCTCATGTTCAACGGCCACATGGACACCTCCTACTCCGGGCGCGAGCCGTGGCTGCAGGGTATCCCCGGCTTCCAGCCGGAGGGGTTCGAGCGCGACGGCCGCATTTACGGACTCGGGATCTCGAACATGAAGGGAGCGCTCGCCTGCTATGTGGAGGCGGTGCGCGCTCTGCAGGAAGCGGGCGCTCGCCTGAAGGGCGACGTGCTGATCGCGGCCGTCGTCGGCGAGATCGAGAAGGCGCAGCAGGGCGACGCGCAGGGCGCCGAGTTCCGCGGCTACGCGGCCGGCTCGCGCTACCTGGTCACGCACGGAGGCGCCGCCGACATGTGCATCCTCGGCGAGCCGACCGAGAATAAGCTCGTGCTCGCCCACTTCGGCTCGCTGTGGCTGCGGCTGTCGACGCACGGGCCATTCGTTCACACCGCCTTCAGCGAGGGCCGCCGGGACGAGAGCTCGATCCTGCGCATGCGGCCGGTGCTCGAGGCCGTGCTCGAATGGCTGCCGTCGTGGGAGGAGGAGATGTCCTATGGCGACACGCGCGGTGTCGCGAACGTCGGCTCGATCGAGGGTGGCTTCGGCTGGCGCGCCTCGCGCACGCCGCATCGCACCGATCTCTATCTCGACCTGCGCGTCCCGCCCGACGTGTCTATGGCGGATGCGCGCCGCAAGGCACTGGAGTTCGCACGTTCGCTCGACGGCGTCGACGCCGAGGTGTACGTGACCGCCCCGGGTGCCGAGGTCGAGGAGGGCCATCCGCTGGTGGCCGCGCTCGCCGACGCGCACGCGCAGGTCTTCGGCGCGCCGCCGGAGCGAGACGTCGTGCGCTGGTTCTCCGATGCGTCTGTGCTCACTCGCTACGGGATTGGGACAGTCAACTACGGCACTTCGAGCGGGCTCCCCGACGCGGAACTGGGGGAGAATCTCGAGATCGACGGGCTCGTAAAGACGGCGGAGGTGTACGCGCAGGCTGCGGTCAAGGTGTGCGGGGCGGCATGAGCGACGTCGACAGGCTTCCTCCGAACCTGCCGGTGCCCGAGGACGACGGGGCATGTGGCCACCTGCAAGGACGGATGCTCCCGCAGCTCACGCTGGAGTCGTCGCAGGGACCGGTCTCGCTGCGCGCGCTCTCGGTGGATCGCCTTGTGCTGTACATCTACCCCCGTACCGGAAAGCCCGACGTGCCGGCGGGCGCCGAGTGGGATGCGATTCCCGGCGCCCGCGGCTGTACGCCGCAGTCGCTCGGGTTCCGCAATCGCTATGCAGAGCTGCAGGGGCTTGGAGCGAGCGTGGCGGGACTGTCGGCGCAGGCGCTCGAGGAGCAGGTCGAGTTCGCGGAGCGCAACGACATCAGCTATCCGGTCGTGGCCGATCCGGAGCTCAAGCTGGCGGCTGCGCTCGGGCTTCCCACGTTCGAGTTCGAGGGGATGACCCTGTACAGGCGCGTGACGCTCGTCGTCGAGGCGTGCGCCGTCGCGAAGGTGTTCTATCCGGTGTTTCCGCCCAACGAGAACGCGGCCGAGGTCGTTGCGTGGCTGAGAAGCCGCTAGCCGTGCTGCGCGACGTGGCCGAGAGCGACCTGCCGGTCTTCTTCGAGCACCAGCTCGATCCGGAGGCGACCGAGATGGCGGCGTTTCCGGCCCGCGACCGCGAGGCCTTCGACGCCCACTGGAAGCGGATCCTGAAAGACGAGACCGTGAGGGTGAAGACGATCGTGGTCGACGGTGCGGTTGCCGGCAACGTCGTCACCTTTCAAAGGGACGGCAAGACCGAGATCGGCTACTGGCTCGGGCGGGAGTACTGGGGCCGGGGGATCGCGACGCAGGCCTTGGAGGAGTTCCTGGCGGCCATCGACGAGCGCCCCCTGTACGCGGGCGTCGCCCAGCACAACGCCGGCTCGATCCGCGTGCTCGAGAAGTGCGGCTTCCTGCTACGTGGCGAGGAGCAGGACGGGATGCTTCTCTACGAGCTGCGATGAAGCTGGTCACGCTCGACGACGGCAAGGTGGGGCGGCTCGAGGGCGACCGCGTGGTCGAGCTCGACGTCGGCTCGATGCGCGAATACTTCGAGCGCGACGAGGTGCCGCGCGCGACCGGGGAGGAGCAGCCGCTCGCCGACGTCCGCCTGCGGGCGCCGATCGTCCCCAAGAAGTTCTTCCACACGGCAGGCAACTTCCGCGAGCACGAGGAGGAGTCGAAGCGTGTCGGCTGGTCGCACCGGATCGCGCCCTGGATCGTCTTCTTCCAGAACGTGGACGCCATCATCGGCCCGGACGACCCGATCGTCTACCCCGAGCACCTGACCGAGGAACTCGACTACGAGCTCGAGCTGGCGGTGGTGATCGCAAAGCCGGGCAAGTGGCTCGGGCCGGAGGAGGCAGGCGACTACATCGGGGGCTATGTGATCTTCAACGACATCACTGCCCGCGACATCCAGCGCCGGGAGATGGAGTCGGGGGTGTTCTCCTTCTGCAAGGCGATCGACACCTTTTGCCCGCTCGGGCCGTGGATCGTGACTCCGGACGAGATCGGCGATCCGCACGACCTGGCCATGGAGCTGCGCGTGAACGGCGAGCCGAGGCAGCGCTCGCACTCGGGGAACATGTCCGTGACGATCTCGGAGATCCTCGCCCACTACTCCGCGCTCGGCTACAGCGCCGGCGACGTGGTCTCGACCGGGACGGTGTCAGGCGTGGCCGGGTTTTCTGAGGATGCGGCCGAGCTGTATTTGAAGCCCGGCGATGTGATCGAGGCGGAGATCGAGAAGATCGGCGTGCTTCGGAACCCGGTCGTCTCCTGGCAAGAGGCGCACGGCGAGCCGGCGCCCGAGCGGGTGCGGTGGTGAGCGGGTTCCGCGACGCGTTTCCGATCCTGTACGTCGAGGACGTGGAGCGGGCGGTCGACTTCTACGTGTCGCTGCTCGGGTTCGAGGTGAAGGTTTCGGTGGCCGGAGGGGGCGCCGGCGAGCTTCAGTTTGCGTTTCTGGAGCTGGAGCCGCTCGGGATCGGGGTCGGGCGGCGCCACGAGCACAGTGCGGGCGAGTTCGAGCTGTGCGTGTACGCGGACGACATGGATGCGGCCGCGGAGCGGCTGCGGGAGGCGGGGACTGAGGAGCTCATGCCTCCGCAAGACGAGCCGTGGGGCGAGCGGCGTGCGTACTTCCGCGACCGCGACGGGCATCTGATCCATCTGGCGATGCCGCTGTGATGGGCGCGGGCTCCCGTCTTAACTCCACAATCTGCCCCACCCGGGTGGGGGAGTGCCACCCGCGTTACCAGGCTCCGAGCCTACCCCGAAAATCCGCACCCGTGGGTCACAGAAGCGTGCCGAATGCATAAGACCGTCACGACCGCCGCCCAATGACCTGGCCCCGCGACGACGCCAAGCTCGACCGCGTCCGCGCGCTCATGGCCGCCCAAGACCTCGACGCGCTCGTCGTCCGTGCGCCCGACAACGTCCTCTACCTCTCCAACTATTGGTGCATGAAGGGCTACGACGTCGTCGTCTTTCCGCGCGAGGGCGAGCCGACGCTGATCGCGATCGAGCCTCAGCTGGACGACGCCGCGCGCGCGGCCTGGACGAGCGACCTCCGTCCCTTCGTCGGCTATCACCCCGACGACCCGCGCCCACCCTGGATGCGCTCGCTCGACCTCGCCGTCGCCGTCTGCGCGGAGCGCGGCCTCGACCGCATCGGGCTCGAGCTCTCGCAGGGAACGCAGGTCGCCGACCGCATGGTCGGCGAGCCGACCGTCTTCACTGCCGGTTTCTTCGAGGCGTTCCCGACCCGCATGGACGCCTCGCCCCTGCTCGCCGAGGCCCGCGCGCTCAAGACCGAGCAGGAGCTCGAGCGGATGCGACTCGCCAACGACCTCGCCGCCGAGGCGATGGAGCACGTCAAGGAAAACCTCCGCCCGGGGATGACCGAGAGCGCCGCGGCGGCCATGTGGGAGGGCTACGTCCAGGCGAACGGCCCCCGCTACAAGGGCAAGGTCGAGTCGGCCCGCGGCTTCTCGCTCGTGTGGTCGGGGCCTGGCATCCGCACCTTCACTGCCACCGGCGATCGCCCCATCCAGAAGACTGAGCCCACGCTGTTCGAGATCTGGGTCTGCGCCGACGGCTACTGGTGCGACCACACGAAGAACGTCTGCCCCGGCGACTTGGACGCACGCTACGGCGACCTTCTCGACCAGCTGCTCGCGGTCTTCAACGAGGCCACCAACTACGCTCGCGACGGCGCCGACCTGCCGGGCCTTGATCGCCTGATCCGCGAGCGCATCGGGGAAGCGGGGTACCCGGGGCAGCCTTCGCATCCGATCGCACACGGGGTCGGCGCCCGCGCGCACGAGCCTCCGTACGCGCACCAGGCCGGATCGGGCACGATCCAGGCAGGGATGGTGCTCGCGATCGAGCCGGGGATCTACTGGGAGGGAGGCGGCGGCCTCCGCCTTGAGGACAATTTCCTGATCATGGGAGACGGGAACGAGAAACTGTGCTCCTTCCCGGACGACTTCCGATGAGCGAGCAGATCTGGACCGGCGACTTGAACGCGCCCGCGGCGATCGGCGGGCAGGTCGGGCTGTACGACACGACGCTTCGCGACGGCGAGCAGACGGTCGGCGTCGTCCTCGACTCCGAGCAGAAGCTTGACATCGCCCGCGCGCTGGACGAGCTCGGGGTCGACCGGATCGAGGCCGGCTTCCCGCGCGTTTCCGCGGATGATCAGCGCGCCTTCGAGCTCATCCAGCGGGCCGGCCTCCGCGCCGAGATCTGGGGTTTCTCCCGCGCGCTCCGCGCCGACGTCGACGCGCTGCTCGAGCTCGGTGTCCAGGCCGCCGTGATCGAGGCGCCGGTCTCCGACCGCAAGCTCGAGGCCTATCTGCTCGACCGCGAGGAGGTGCTGCGCCGGATCGTCGACGCGATCTCGTACGCGACGCAGAGCGGCATGACGATCGCGTTCTTCGGCGTGGACGGCACCCGCGCCGAGCTCGACTTCCTCGAGACCGTGTACAAGACCGCGACCGAGGCGGGCGCGCAGGACCGACCTGGGCGAGGTCGCGCTCGCGCTCACAGCCCTGTACGGCGTCGAGACGAACCTGCGCCTCGAGCGCCTGCGCGACGTCTCGGCCCGCGTCCAGGCGCTGTCCGGGTACGAGCTCGAGCCCTGGAAGGCGCTCGTGGGCGAGACCCTGTTCACGCGCGAGAGCGGCGCGGTCGCGAGCCAATTCCACGACCCGCCCTCGATCGAGCCCTACTCGGCCGACCTTGTCGGCGCCCAGCGACGAATCGTGCTCGGCAAGAAGAGCGGCATCGACAGCATCCGGATCAAGTGCGAAGAGCTCGGCCTCGACGTCTCCGAGGAGGACGAGCGCCGGCTGCTGGCCGAGGTGAAGCGGCTCGGGGCCGAGAAGCGGGGCCTCGTCCTGCGCTGCGATGACGCGTGTCTGCGTCGTGGGCGCGGGCGTGATCGGGAGCCTGTACGCGGGCCACCTCGCGCAGGTGGGAGAGGTCTCGGTGCTGACACGCCGGGAGGGGCATGCCGAGGCGCTGAACGCCGAGGGTCTGCACGTCTCGGGCAAGAGCGAGCGGCAGGCGGCCGTCTCGGCCACGCGTGATCCCGCCGCGCTTCCCGACGTCGACCTCTGCATCGTCGCGACGAAGGCGACCCATCTCGAAGCCGCGGCGCAGGCGCTCGAGGGCCGGCTCCCGGGCGCAACGATCATGACCGTGCAGAACGGGCTCGGCGCCGAAGAGATCGTCCGCGCGCACGGCGACTGGCCGCTCATCTCGGCGGTCACCTTCATGAGCGGGACGAAGCACGCCGACACGCATGTCGAGTACATCCTCGACACCGAGACGTGGCTCGGGCCGTACGAGTCGACGCCGCGGGAGAGCGTCGACGAGACCGCCCAGCTGCTTGCCTCCTCGGGGCTGAAGGCGCGTGCGTTCGACAATCTGCGGCCCGCACAGTGGTCGAAGCTGATCTTCAACGCGACAGTGAACTCCGTGGCGGCGCTGACCGGGCTTCCGCACGACCGCCATTTCGCGGAGACTGCGCGCCCCGACGACCTCGGCCGCGTCGTTCGCGAGCTCATGGAGGAGGGAACGCGCGTCGCTGCCGCGGCGGCCATCGAGCTGCACGAGGATCCCTGGGATATGAACATTCACGCGACGCAGCATGGAAGCGCGCACTATCCCTCTATGCTCGAGGACGTCCAGGTCCGGCGTCCGACCGAGATCGACCTGATCACCGGCTCGCTCGTCCGTGAGGCCGACCGGCTCGGCGTGGACGTGCCGCAGCACCGGGCGCTGTACGCGCTCGTCAAGGGGATCGAGGAGTCGTGGTGAGGGTCTGCGTCGTCGGGTGCGGGGCCGTCGGCAGTCTGTTCGCGGCGCATCTGGCCCAGCTCGAGGAGGTCGAGGTTTGGGCGTACGACCTGGCCCGCGACCACGTCGAGGCGATCAACCGCGACGGGCTGCGGCTGTCCGGGGTGGGGGAGCTCGTCGGCCGGATGACGGCGACGAGCGAGGCGGCGGAGATTCCGCGCTGCGACTACGGCATCGTCGCGGTGAAGAGCATGCATACGGACGCAGCGCTGGCGGCCACGGCCGGCGTCTTCGACGACGAGAGTGCGGTCTGCTCGGTGCAGAACGGGATCGGGAACGAGGAGACCGTCGCCGAGCACGTGCGCTTCGTCATCCGCGGAACGACCTTTCCCGCAGGGCACCTGATCGCGCCGGGCCAGGTCGGGTGGGACACGAAGGGCGACAGCTGGATCGGGCCCTTCGAACCGAGCGGAACGCCGATGGGCAAGGTGGAGGGGCTGGCGGAGCTGGTGACGCGCGCGGGGATGCCTACGCATGCGCTAGCCGACGCGCGCAGCGCGCAGTGGACGAAGGCGATCTTCAACGCGGCGACGAATCCGGTCGGAGCGCTGACCGGGCTCGCGCACGGGGAGGTGTGCGACTTCGAGCCGACCCGGCGGCTGGTGACGCAGCTCTGCGATGAGGGAAAGGCGGTGGTGGCGGCTCTCGCAATCGAACTGGATCACGACCCGGAGGAGATGGTCGACCACGCCGCGCGCGTCGCGCACGATCACAAGGCGAGCATGACGCAGGACGTGGAGGCGCGGCGGCAGACGGAGATCGACTTTCTGAACGGCGCCATCGTGGAGCGTGGGGAGGAGGCGGGCGTGCCGGCTCCCTTGAATCGGACGATGTGGGCGCTCGTCAAGGCGCTCGAGGATTCCTGGGCGCTTGCGTAGGGATGCTCCACCCCGAGTTGGGGACGAATTTCTGCGAAATCGGCACCGGGGCGTTTCCCACGCGTGCATCTTTCCGCGCTACCCTCGCCTCGGGAGGAGGGTGGCCTGAACTTCCCCACCCTCTTCCTGGGCGGGGAATGAACTTAAGAACCAGCCGCGCGCGCCCTGACCTCCGCGCCGGCGTGCTGCCCCTGCCGCTGCGATGGTGTTCTTCCTCGTGATGCGCCGGCGCCGCACCAGACGGCCCGTCAGCGAGAGGGCCGGGACGGCGCCGTAGCCTCATCCCGGCCCCCCGCCGAGCGTCACACCGCTTCCCAGCTCCCCGCTTCCGCGAACAGGAGCGATCCCGGAGTCGTCAGCGGCTCGCCGGTCTCCACGAGCGTCTTCAGCCCGGAGAGAACCATCATCCAGCCTCCGTACAGTTCGTCGCTCGCGCCCTCGCGCAGCTCGTCGTGAGTCACCAGCAGGCGGCAGGAGTCGTCACCGACCGGCTCGATCTCCCACGTCACCCGCGACGGCCCCTCGGCCTTCACCACGTCGTTCCAGTTGGCGCTGAAAGTCTGCACGAGCCTGCGCGGGGGATCGACCTCGAGGTTCTCCCCCTCCGTGATCACCGCGCCTTCCGGGCTCTTGCCCTCGTACCGCGAGCCCGGGGCCCAGTCAGACTCGACGTTCAGCCCGAAGGTGTACTTCCGCCGCTGCTCGGGATCGGTGATCGCCTCCCACAGCCGCTCCGGGCTCGTCTTGATGTAGATCTCGAACACCCTCTCCATCTCATGCCTCCTCGAGTTGTCGTTTCAGCTTGGTCAGTGCACCCGCCCACGGCTCCGCGTACTTGCTCACCCAGCGCTCGTGGACGAGCTGGATGGGGACCGGATTCAGGAAGTGGAGCTTCTCCCGCCCGCGCCTCCTGGTCGTCACGAGCCGCGCCTTCTCGAGCACCCGCAAGTGCTTCATGACCCCGAAGCGGGTCATCTCCAGCTGCGACTCGAGCTCGGTGAGCGTGCGGCCGTCACGCTCGAACAGGCGGTCGAGTAGCAACCGGCGAGTGGGATCCGCGAGAGCCTTGAAGACGCGGTCGTCATCGGTCACGGAGAGATGATACGTGACTAAAAGGTCACATGTCAAGCCAGTATCGTCTCGCGCGTGGCGATCCCGCCGGAAGGAGAGAGGCGCCTGCGCGCCGTCCGCGCGGCCATGCGCGACGCCGAGCTCGACGCGCTCGTCGTGTCCGGGAGCGAGTACACGGGCTTCGACGGGGCGGTGCTGTACCTGTCCGGCTTCCAGATCGTCCACCGCTATGCGTACGTGCTCGTTCTGCTGGAGGGGGACCCGGCGATCGTGTTTCCCAGCGAGGCGCGCTACGTCGGGGAGCACGAGGCGGCCTGGCTCGAGGAGCGGGCATTCGCCGACACGCCGGGCGAGTGGCTACGCGACCGCTGCCGAGGATGCGCGCGCGTGGGCGTCTACGGCCTCGACTACGTGATGAACGTGCGCGACTACCGTGCGCTGGCCGGCGGCAAGTACGCGATCGTCCCCTTCGACGAGGAGTTCGGCGAGCTCCGGGCTGTGCGGGAGGCGGTCGACATCAACGAGGAAGGCTTCTGGGCCGTGCTCGCCGCCTACGAACCCGGCAAGACCGAGGCGGAGATCATGGCGCCCGCGGCGGCCAGGTTCGTGGAGCTCGGAACCGGCCGCCATGCGATGAACATGGTGCTGGCGCACGGCCCGACGGGCGGGGCGCGACCCGAGTTCGTCATTCCCAGCGAGACCCGCGAGGTGACGCCGGAGGACCTGCTCCTGTACTCGCTCGAGATCGGCGGGCCGAGCGGGCACTGGGCGGAGGTGTCGCGGCCGATCATGGCGGGAAGGCCGAGCGCCGTCACGGCCGAGATGCTCGAGGCCTACGGCGAGTACGCGGACGCCGCGCGCTCGGTGATGAGAGAGGGCTCGACCGCCCACGACGTGCACATGGCCGCGTCGAAGCCCTTCCGCGACCGCGGCTTCCAGCTCGGGCACGTGACAGGCCATTCGATCGGAATGACCATGATCGAGCACCCGCGCATCGGCGAGGGCAACGAGACCGAGCTGCTCACTAACATGGTCTTCTCCATGCATCCGCACGTGATCGCAGGCGACGGCTCCTGCCTGTACATGCAGGAGACCTGGCGGATCGGAGACGAGGGCGAGCAATTGTCTTCGCTGCCGATCAAGGTCTTCAACGGGTCGGAGCGGCGATGACGGCTGCTCGCGCGGAGCCCATCGACGTTCGTTCACTGGAGCACAAGAGCCTCGTCCGGCGGGCGCGGTTGCTGGCGTGGGGCGGGATCGGATGGCACGCCGTCGAGTTCGGGATTGCCCTCGGAGCCGGAATCGCGGCCGGTTCGATCGCGCTCATCGGGTTCGGCATCGACAGCCTGATCGAATCCGCCGCAGGCGCCGTCGTTCTCTGGCGCTTCGCCTCGCGGCGCTCACACCTGGACAGCGCCGAGCGGCGGGCGCAACAGCTGATCGGCGCGAGCTTCTTCGTGCTCGCCGCGTACATCGCGGTCGAGTCCGTCCGGACGCTGGCCGCAGCCGACCACCCGGGCGTGAGCTGGATCGGGATCGGGCTCGCCGCCGTCACGGTCGTGACCATGCCGCTGCTCGCGGCGGCCAAGCGCCGGGTCGGAAACGCGCTCCACTCCAGCGCGGTCGTCAGCGAGGGGGCCCAGAACATGCTCTGCGCCTACCTCTCCGTGGCTTTGCTCGCCGGCCTGGGCGCGAACGCGCTTCTTGGCTGGTGGTGGGCCGATCCGGCCGCCGCGCTCGTCATCGGCGCGTTCGCTCTGCGCGAGGGTCTCGACGCCTGGCGCGGCGGCGCGTGCTGCTAGACGAGCGGCACCGTGTCGGAGCGACGGCGCTGCCCCGGAAACTCTTCACGCAGCCGCTCGACGTCGTACGGGTCGAGCTCCCAGCCCACCGCCCCGAGATCCTCTTCCAGGTGCTCCGGTGAGCTCGTCTTCACAATGGTGACCACGCCCTCCTGCGCGATGAGCCAGTTGATGGCGATCTGAGCCGGTGTCCTGCCGTACTTCTCCGCCAGCTCGTCCAGGATCGGCGTCCCGCGACGGGTGAGCACGCCCAGCTCGACCGGCCGCCAGGCGACCAGCATCACGTCGTTCTCGCGGCAGTAGTCCAGCAGGCCCGAGCGCTCGGGCTCGCGGTAGACGAGGTTGTAGTGCAACTGGTTCGCGACGACCGGATTCTTCGCTGCCTCCTGCGCCTCGTGGAGCCGCTCGACGCTGAAGTTGCTGACGCCGACGTGCCGGATCTTCCCGCGCTCCACGAGCTCGTCCATCGCGGCCATCGTCTCAGGTAGCGGAATGGAGGGGTTGGGATGGTGCATCAGGTACAGGTCGAGGTAGTCGGTTGCGAGCCGCTCGAGCGAGGCCTCGGCGGAACGCAGCAGGTCGTCGCGGCGAAGGTGGGCCGGCGCGACCTTCGACACCAGGAAGAGCTGGGAACGGTCGACTCCCTCGATCGCGCGCGCCACGAGCTCCTCGGCGTGCCCGCTCGCGTACCCCTCCGCGGTGTCGATGTGCGTGATGCCCCGTTCGATCGCTGCACGGATGGCGGCCACGTCGCGCTCGTCGTCGCCGTGGCCCATCTGCCACGTTCCGAGCCCGAGTACGGGAAACTCGAGGCCGCTGTCGAGCTTCTTGGTTGGGATCACGCGACTTCGGCGTGGATGCGGCCCTTGGCCTCCCGCAGCGGCCCGCCCGCCCGGCCGGCCCGCGTGGCCAGGATCTCGGCCATGATCGACACGGCGGTCTCGGCGGGGGTGTGCGCTCCGATGTCGAGCCCCACCGGCCCGGAGATGCGGTCGAGCGCATCTTCCGCGACGCCCTCCGACAGCAGTCGCTCCCGGCGCCGCTCCTGGTTGCGGCGCGAGCCGAGCGCGCCCACATAGAAAGCGTCTGTCGCGAGCACGCCCTTGAGCGCTGGGACGTCGAACTTGTCCTCGTGCGTCAGCACGACGACGGCGGTGTCGCTGCCCGGGTCGACGCGCGCCAGCACCTCCTCCGGCCAGGCGACGATCAGCTCGTCGGCGCTGGGGATGCGCTCCTTCGTGGCGAACTTCGCGCGGGCGTCGGCGACGATCGTCAGCCAGCCGAGCTGCTTCGCCGTGCGGCAGAGAGCCTCGGCGGTGTCGACCGCGCCGAAGACGAGCAGACGCGGCGGCGGGCCGTACACGTCCGCGAACACCTTGCGATCGGGCAGCTCCACTAGATGGCTTTGGCCGCGGCGCAGCGGCTCTTCGGCCTCGGGGTCGCCTTCGTGCGCGAGCGTCTTGGCCCCGAGCTCCTCTCCCTCGACCACGGTGAAGAGGACGGCGCGCTCGTCGTTCGCGAGCACGGTGCGGACTCGGTCGACGACCGTGTCCTCGGCCTCGTCGACGAAGACGTCGATCTCGCCTCCGCACGGAAGACCCACGGAGACCGCGAGCTCGTCGGAGATGCCGTAGGTGGCGAGGCGGGGGGCTCCCCCGGCGAGGACTTCCCGCGCATGCTCGTACACGTCGCTCTCGACGCAGCCGCCGGAGACCGAGCCGGCCATCTCGCCGCCTTCCGAGACGGCGAGCTTCGAGCCGACCGGGCGCGGGGCGGACCGGCGTGTGGCGACGACGGTCGCCAGCGCCACTCGCTCACCCTGCGCGCGCCAGCGCTCGACTTCCTGGAGAACCTCCTGCATCCAGCCGGATCGTAGCGGCGCGGTGCTGCGCTACCGGACGCGGATCTTCTGCGTCATCCGGGTCGGATGCAGCGAGCAGAAAAGCTTGTACACGCCCCGCCGGCGGAAGCGGTAGGAGAACGTCCCGCGCGTCGTCGAGGGCGAGGAGAAGCCGACCGGGCCGCTGGCCAGTGTGACGTTGTGCGCGACCGCGCCGACGAAGTGCCAACGGAACCTGGTGCCACGCCGGATCGAGACGCGTTGTGCTCCGTAGCGGTAGTCGCCCACCCACGTGCTCTTGACGTGGCGCACGGGCCCGCGGGGCCGGCGGAGGAGCGGGAGGTGGACGCGTGGAGGAGGCCCGGGATTGCCGAGGCCGATATCGAGCGGCGGCACCGCCGGGCAGCCCGTCACCTGCCCGGGAGCGAAGTACAGCAGCATGATCCCCATCACGCGTGTGTGCGGGAGGCTGTTGTCGTACACCGCCTTCAGCCGCAGCACGTGTCCGGTCGCCACCGGGATGCCGGTCGTGCTGCGGAACCAGGACATGTGCACAGGCCCGGGCTCGTGCATGACCGGCTTGGGCTCCAGCCCGCCCCAGGTGGGAAGCGAGGAGAAGACCCGTCGGGCGCACGTGCGGTCGGAGAGGTCGAGGCGAATCCCACCACCGTGCAGGTGGCCCACGCCTTCCACCAGGCGCCCGGGCTCGAGCATGGGGAAGTCGGTGCGCTTGGAGAAGGTCGAACCGGGTGCGCCCGTTCCCGGAACGTCGAACACGGGGTCGGCGCTGCAGTTGTGCTCGTCCAGCCAGATCGGCTTGACGGGAACGAGCGGCGCGCCGGTCTCGTACCGCACGGTGTAGCGCACGTACACCGTCTCGCGCTTGTTGTGGTGGTTCATCAGCATCGCGAGCATTCCCCACAGATTCGAGCCCAGGTTCGGGTAGCCGTAGCCGGCCGGAAGCTGCACCTTCGTCCGCTCCTCGCCGGTGGCGTAGAAGCGCTCTGCGGGAATGGGCGAGCGGCCGGCGCACGTGGAGTCGGGCACGCCGAGCTTGGCGAAGACGACGTGGTGGAGCATGACCCGGTTGAGCGGGAGCACGGCGCCCTTTCCGTCCACGACGTCGGCGTCCATTCCGACCACGTAGCCGTCCAGCTTGGGAGAGTCGGCGATCTGGGTCGGCTGCACGACCTCGAAGGGCTTGAGCGTGATCGGCTGGGAGCGGAAGACGAGCGTCTGGACGCCCGCCTGCGCACTACCCGTGAGCGCGAGGGCGGCGGCTCCCGCGAGCACGAGCGTCTTGATGCGTCGCGCCACGCCTCGACCCTACCAGCGGCCGGGAAGGCGCCTCGAGCGCGTCGGTAAGATGAACACGTGAGCTGGCTTTCGATCGCGCTGCTCGCCTGCGCCGTCCTCGTCTTGATCGGCGCCGAGTGGCCGCGGCTCACACGGCGGGTGCGAACCCGGAGCGAGGAGCGCCGCGAGCGCGCGCGCAAGAAGGAGACGCTCCGGCTCATCCAGACCGAGAGCGAGGAGTTCGCCGCCAGCGTGGAGCGCGACCTGTCGCAGCTCCCCACCACCGAGGAGCACGACCGCAAGACGCGTCGGGACTAGCGGACGCGGAAGCTGACCGAGAGCCGCCGCGTGTTCGGAAGGATGCGCGCGACGTTCTCCATGTTGCGCGACTCCTGGTAGTCGGAGACCTGGAGCGCGAGCCGGTGCTTGCCCGGCTGCAGTGGGCCGATGGGGATGAGGATCTGGTTTCGCCGCGCCGAGTAGCGTGCGCGGGTCTCGCCTCCATCGGTGCCGGCGAGGATGGACGCCGGATAGACGCCCGATCCGCGGTCCTTGGCAGACACGCGCAGGGTGCCGCCTTGGCGGACTGAATGCCTCAGCAGGCGAAGGACCGGTGGGGACGTGTCCCCGATCCAGAACCGGAACCGGAAGCGGCCCGCCGTCGCGCGGCGGGTCGAGTCGAAGACGACGTCGTACCTGCCGGCTTTGGGACGGATCGCTCCCGCGGCGCGTACCTGCTGCAGGAAGATGGGGAGGTACGGATTCAGGTTGACCGGGAGCGCCGCGTAGCCGGTCAGCTTGTTCTCGTTTCCGGCGACGACCACGCGCGGCTGGATGCGGACACCCCGCGCCTGGCGGAGGACCGCGACGCCGAAGTTCGCCACCGGCGTCCGCAGCCGCACCCGAAAGACCTGCTCGGGGCCCTTGAGCACGACAGGGATGCCCGCTCCGCGGGGATTCTCCGGGTAGCGGTAGCGGGAGACCAGTGCGCGCCTGATCTTCGTGTTTCCGCGGTAGGTGCCGGTCCGACGCAGCACTCCATGGTTGTGGCGGCTTAGGTTGGGCGTGATCAGGCGGCCCCAGTAGGGAATCCGCCTGCGCTTGCCGCCGCGTGTCAGCACGACGAAGCCGCTCGCGTCTCCCTGGGCTCCGCCGGCCGCGGACGCGGAGACCTTCAGGACCCCGGGGACCGACGCCGTTGCCGGTGCGCGGACCTTGACTCCCACAGGCCGGGTGCGCTGCTGGACGGTCACGGCCCACGTCCCGGCTCCTCCTCCGGCGTCCTGGAGCGAGATTGACCGTGCGGCCGACCTGCCGCGGCGGAGGTACTGGAACGACAGGTCAGCCGGGAGTGCGAACAGCAGCGGCTTGTCGGCGTCCGGGAGGTAGATGAGGCCGCCGCCCTCGCGCAGAGGCAGCGCTTCGCGCGTCTTCTTGCTGTTGGTGTACACCGGCCGTCCGGTCTGGACGAGCGCCGACTTGACCTCGGCGACGGTCCAGCCCGGGTGGCGCTGGCGGAGCAGCGCCGCTCCGCCGGCGACGTGCGGGGCGGCCATGCTCGTCCCGTCCCAGGAGTCCCAGCCGCCGGGCACCGAGGAGAGGATGTTCACGCCGGGAGCGCTCACGTCCGGCTTGAACCGCAGCGAGATCGGGGTCGGCCCGGACGAGGAGAACGATGCGATCACGCGCCGCTTCGTAGTGGCGGCGGTCGTGATGGCCTTCGGGGCGCTCCCGGGGGAGGTGATCGAGCCGCGGCCGAACTCGCTGTAGTAGTTGTCGGCGGCGAGCGCGGGAACGACCCCCGCGTCGGCGGCGGCGTCGATCGCCTTGACCACCAAGTCACGGCCGGGCTCGATCTCGGGCTCTCCCAGCGAGAGATTGATTACGTCCATCCCGTCGCGCACCGCGCTTTCGATCCCGGCGGCGATCTCGGCGGAGTTCCCGTCCAGGCCGACCCCGGAGTCGGTCGGGATCGTCAGAACTTTGTAGTTGCCGATGTATGCCTTCGGGGCGATCCCGGACACGCGGCGGCCGCTTCCCGCGTTCACGCCGTGGTCGCCGGCGGCGATCCCCGCTACGTGCGTGGCATGCTCGGAGAAGACCGGGTCGAAGGGGCGTGAGGTGTAGCGCCACTTGGGTGAGGGCGGAGGGAAGGCCCGGGCCACGATCACCTTCCGCGTCGTGTAGGCGGTCTGGCCCTTGGGGAAGCCGGGCGGCATGGTGAAGCCCGACGCGTTGAAGACCGGGTGGCGCTGGTCGACGCCGTCGTCGATCACGCCGATCTTGATCCCCTGGCCCGCGGTCGAGAGCGACGGCCCCCACAGCATGGGGGCGCCGATCAGCTGGGGGCTCTGGTAGAGGCTGCGGCGATAGTGGACGGAGCGGTACACATGCGCGACTCCGGGGCGGGACGAGAGCCGCTGGATGTCCTTGACGGGCACGACGACGGCGAGGGCGTCGAGGACGACCCGGTAGTGCCAGCGGACGCGTGCGGCGGGTATGGCGGTAGTGATGCGGTGCTGGAGGTCGGTCTGTGCGCGGGCGAGGTTGCGGAGATAGGCCGCGCTCGTCGGGGTGCGGAAATCGAGACGGCGGTTCTTCGCGGCCGCGGAGAGGACGCGGCTGTCGGCGAGGGCGCGGGCGAGCGGCGGCGCGTCGAGGGTGACGACGACCTCGGTCGCTCGGGCCTTGGCGGAGGCCGTAGCGGGGGAGGCCGCGGCGAGGGCTGCAGCCGGAAATGCCGCCAGTGGCGCCGCAAGCAAGAGACCCCGCTTCAAGCCGACATCGTAGCCCTGGGCCGGCCGACGATTGTTGCGAAGTCGGTGCAAATCGGGCGCTCATACGCGCGCCCTACCTGGCTACGATCGCAGCAGGGCGGAGGGTGAGAACCAAGCCCCACCGGGGTGGGGCAGTTCTCACGTTCTAGACGTCCGAGGCGTGCGGTTCGCGCGGCCGGATGCTCGAAAGACCGCCGCTAGACTTGGTCCACCCGCGGATGTGGCGGAATTGGTAGACGCGCACGGTTCAGGTCCGTGTGGGCGTAAGCCCGTGGAGGTTCAAGTCCTCTCATCCGCATAGCCAGATTCGGCTTTTCTGCCCCCATTCTGCCCCTGTACGCATCGGGCGCGACGTCGTAGGCGTCGAAAATGGCCCTTATCTGCTCGTTGGTTCGCTTGAGCCAGCGGGCGTAGGTGTCCTCCAGCTGGACAACGGACGTGCCCATGATCGCGGCCAGGTGCCAGAGCTGCACACCGGCCTCGATCGCCCAGGTGGCGAACGTGTGCCTGCAGTCGTAGATGCGGCGATGCTCGATCCCTGCGGCTCGCAGTGCAGACGTCCATTCCCGATAGCGGAACTTCTCGATGTCGATGTAGCCGCCTTTGGGTGCCGGGAAGAGGACGGGCGTGTCGATTCGAGGCGGCATCGCTTCCAGCGCCTCGAGCACGATCCGGCGAAGCGGCACGGCCCGGACCGAGCCGGGGGTCTTGCCACCCTCCCTCAGGCCGCCGCTGTAGCGGCGCCTGACGTGCGGGACGTTCGTCTCGAGGTCGGCTCGCCCCCGCGCTTGCGTTGCGCTCGACCAGGCCGCGCTCGAGCGCCCAGGAGAGCGCCTGCCGGAAGGCGCGAAAGACGCCCCTGGCGAGAGCCGGGCCGCAGCGTCTCGCGCCAGTCCTCCAGCTGGATCCGGCGCAAGCCGTCGGGGTGGCGGTCGCCGAACTCGGCCCGGGCCTTGGGAACCTGCGTGGTGAGGGTTCCGCGTCGTGGCCGGGTCGACGACGTGCGAATAGGCGCGGGCTCCGACTCGCCAACGCCGGCGAGGCCGCGCTCGTCGTAGACGCTGCGAGGATCGCCGGGGCTTGCGCGAACGGCAGGGCGGGTCCATACTTCTCGCCTCACACGAAGTCGGCGCTCTGCGGCAGCCCCGGTCCTCTTGAGCGTCTCCACGAAAGGAAAGGAACGGACGATGCTCAAGCGCACGTTACTCACTGCTCTCGCGGCCTCGGCAACCCTGGCCTTCTCGGCCAGCGCTCAGGCCGCCTACCTGACCCTGGGCACGACCAACACCAGCAACGTCCCGACCACGCTCAGCGGCAGCACGGTCGGCTCCGAGCTTCTAGTCAAAAACAGCAACGGCGTCAGCACGAACGCCTTCGGGCTGTACGGGCTTCTGACCGCCACCTCGCCCACCGTCAACGTGGCGGCTGTGCGGGGGGCGAACAACGCGACCAACGGTCACGGCTACGGCGTTTGGGGCTCGCAGGCCGGCTCGGGTTCAGGGGTGTACGGGTTTACGCCGAGCGGCAGGGGCGTGTGGGGCAATACCACGAGGGGGATCGGGGTGCGCGGATCCAGTTCAGCGGGGACGGGCGTCTACGGGACCCACGCGGCGACGACCGGCGCGAGCGCCGGCGTGCGCGGCGACACGGGCTCAACGGCTGCGAACGCGACGGGGGTGTACGGGCTCGTCTCCAGCAGCTCGCCTGGAGCCAACTCGGCGGGTGTGCTCGGTGTCAATAACGGCACCGGAACCAACGGCGTTGGCGTTTACGGCTCACAGGCGGGGGGCGGAACGGGTGTGTACGGCACGAGCGCCGGCACCGGCGTCATCGGGGCCTCCTCCGGTCACGGGGCCGGTGTGTTCGGCACGAGCACCTCTGCCTCTGGTGTCTATGGACAGGGCGGCGAGGAAGGTGTTTCCGGATATGGCGGCACCGATGGCGTCCTTGGAGAGGGTGGCCTCTACGGCAACGGCGTCAGGGGCCACAGCGACTATGGCTATGGCATCTTCGGCGTGAGCGATCGCACCGCTGTCTTCGGCCACAGCCTACAGAGCGCAGCCCCGCACGCCGGGGTCTGGGGGAAAAACGACTCCAGTGGATTTGGAGTCCTCGCCGAAAGCAACAACGGCCCCGGCATCTACGCGGACAGCACGCACGGATCCGCTGGCTACTTCGAGGGCCCGGTCTACATCACCGGTGGCTGCACCGGCTGCGCTGGGGCAGCACTCAAGATCGACCACCCGCTCGACCCCGCGCACAAGTACCTGCAGCACTCCACCGTCGTCTCCCCGCAGATGAAGGATGTCTACGACGGGGTCGCGACGACCAACGCCAGGGGCTTCGCCACCGTCAGGCTGCCGCGGTACTTCCAGGCCCTAAACCGCAGCTTCCGCTACCAGCTGACCGTGGTTGGCAAGGCGCACTGGGACGCGAAGGCGGCGGTGTGGAGTGAGATCAAGAACAACCGCTTCACCATCCGCACCGATCAGCCGCGTGTGAAGGTCTCCTGGCAGGTGACCGGGATCCGCCACGACCGCTACGCGAACGCAAACCCAACGAGGGTGATCGTGGCCAAGCCCAAGGCCGACCAAGGCAAGTACCTGCACCCCGAGCTGTACGGAAAGCCGAAGTCAGAGGCGATCGGCTACGTGAAGCCGCCCCGCATCCCCTCGAGGCAGGGTCAGAAGCGGTAGCGGCGGTGGCCGGACTGGCGGAGCGCGGTTAGTCCGGGCTCCGCCAGTCCCCCTCAAACGCTCGGTTCACGCCGCTCAAGGAAGAACCCGGGCGGAAGAGGTCGCCGCCCGGGTTCTTCGCGCTTTCAGCTCTTCGCTCGAACGGGGAGGACGGCCCGGGCCGTCCGTCCCCGAATCGCCCTCAGTTCAGCAAGCACGTCACCCGGGCATCGACGGCCTGCCGCGAACCAGCCTTGTTGCGGAATGTGAACGCCCACGATCTGTTTGAGGTGCGACGCATCCGGATCACCTGGACCACGCCCGTGTCTGGGGTCGCAAAGCCACCCGCAATCGCTTGGCGACCTGGGAGACATGTGGCCTTCATCTCCTGGGTGGAGTCGGCAGGGATGGTTGCGTTCTGCACTGCGTCAATCGTGGCGGCGAGCTTCGGTGCCGTCACGGAAGTGTCGGCGAGCTTGCTGGTGCTGACCGACTCATCGGCCAGCTTGCTCGGCCCCACCGCCAGATCGCCGAGCTTTCCGTTGGTCACGGCCTGAGGAGCGAGCTTCGCCTCCGTGACCGCCTGATTCTTGATCTTGTTGGTGACGACGGAGCGCTTGTGCAGCTTCGTGTCGGTCACGGCCCCGTCCTTGATGCCCTTGGTGCCGATCTTCGTGGCGGCGTAACCGACGCCTCCGAGTGACACGAACAAGGCGGCCAGCGCCACCACCATCGCGGGCGACGGCCGAAATCGATTCATCATCATTCACTCTCCCCTCGCTTGGAACGATTGAAGACTCTTGTGTTCCAAGTCGGGGCGCGACATCCTTCAAAGGATTCGCCGGACGGTGCCGTACTCGTCGACGCGCTCAGGTGAGGCGCAAGAGCTCGAAGCTCAGGACGGCAGCACGGCCAGCACCTTGTCCGCGTGGTCGTCCGGGCTCACGCGGCGCATGATCTTTGCGACCTTCCCCTCGGCGTCGATGATGAAGGTCGACCGCTCGAAGTAGGGGCTGTCGTCCTTCTCCACCCCGTAGGCCTTGCCCGCCTCGTGGCCGGGGTCGGCCAGCACCGGAAACGGGAGCTCGTACTTCGCCTTGAACTTGGCCTGCGCGTCCTGCTTGTCGGAGCTGACGCCGAGGACGACCGCGCCGCGGTCTTGAAACTCCCCGTACACGTCGCGGATCCCGCACGCCTGGCGCGTGCATCCGGGCGTGTCCGACTTGGGATAGAAGTAGAGGACGACGGGCTTGCCCCGGAACGACGACAGCTTCACGGTCTCGCCCGAGTCACTCGTGAGCTCGAAATCAGGTGCCGGCTTGCCTTCCTCGACCATCTCTCCTCCTTGGTGGGCTGGCTCTCGATGGTATCGCTCGCCGAAGCTACGCTGATCGGATGCGGAAGCTGATCGCGAACATGAACCCGGCCCTGCGCGGGTTCCTGATCATCGCCCTGATCGCCGGCGTCATCGTGGCGCTGTCCCTCTACCAGACGCTCACGGCGCTGTGGCTTATCGCCCGGATCGCGTTCTTCCTCGCGGTCGCGTTCTTCATCTTCCTGATGTGGAGGGAGCGCCGCGGCGTGATCGCGATGTGGCCGAGGCGCGCGCAAGTGGTGTTCTACGGGGCTGCGCTGCTGATCGTCGCCGACCTCGGCGTCTTCTTCTGGCGGGGCGTCTCCGGCTCCGATGCGCTCGCCTTCTTCGTCGTGCTCGGCGTCTCGGGGTTCTCGATGTGGCGCGTCTGGCGCGACGAGCAGTCTTACGCCTGAACCCGCGCGACTGACCCGTCCAGCTCACCCAACGCCACGCGGATCTCGGTCGCGCGGCCGACGAAGATCGGCGTGTCCCGCTCGGTGTACTTGCTCGCCTCGCTCTCGCGCAGCGTCAGCATCAGGTGCATGAAGTCGGCAGGCTCCTCGCACTCGAACGCGGTCATGAACTCTTGGTCGTCGATCCCGAACGAGTAGGTGGTGTGGTTGGTGATCGTCTTGAATTCGGCGCCGATGCGCATGTGCTCGTCCATCGCCAGCTGCCGCTCGTCCTCCGGAAGCGCGTACCACGGACGCACCTTCACGAACGGGTACACGACGAGATAGGGCGCGCCCCGAGGCACGATCTTCCGCGCCTTGCGCGCCTGCGTGTACTGGGACGTCTTGGTGGTGGCGAGATACGAGTACGGCGTCTGCAGCCATCCGGTCAGCGGCGTCGAGTTGAGCGCCGCACCGAGCTCCCCCAGGTCGTCGTAGCGCTCGGTGATCTTCCACAGGAAGAAGTCGCTGTCGGGGCGCACTCCGGTGAGCGAGTACGAGCGCAGAGATTCCATCTGCCCGGCCCATTCCTCGACCACCTCGGCGAAGGCGTCCTTGCCCGCTTCGCGCTCGTCGATCGGGAGCCGCCGCCAGGCCGGATCGACTTTGTAGAAGGTGTACGCGACGTACTGCCCCGCCATGAATCAATCGTACCCTGAGGGCTAGGCTAAATCCGTGGCTGGAAAGCTCGAGAACAAGCTGAAATCGCTCCCTGCGAAGCCGGGTGTCTACCTGTTCAAGGACGCGCACGGCCGGCACCTCTACATCGGCAAAGCCAAGTCCCTGCGCTCGCGCGTGCGCGCATACTTCCAGGCCGGCCGTGACCGCACGACCATCCGCGGTCTCGCCGAGCGCATCGCCGATGTCGAGGTGATCGTCACCGGCACCGAGGTGGAGGCACTCCATCTCGAGCAGAACCTGATCAAGCGCCACCGCCCGCCTTTCAACGTCCGTCTGCGCGACGACAAGTCGTTCCCGTACATCGCCGTCACCGTCGACGACGAGTACCCGCGCGTGATGTTCACGCGCGAGCGCCACCGGCGGGGGGTCGTCTACTTCGGGCCGTACGCGAACGCGAAGAAGGTGCGGGAGACGCTCGATGTGCTTAACCGCGTCTTTCCCTACCGGCCGTGCGAAGGGCCCAAGCCCGGCCGTCACTCCGGCATCCCCTGCCTCGATTACCACATCGAGCGCTGCCTGGCGCCGTGCGTCGGGTACGTCTCCAAGGAGGACTACCGGAAGATCATCGAGCAGGTGATGGAGTTCCTCTCCGGCGAGACTCGCCCGGTGCTGGGCGACCTGGAGCGGAAGATGCAGGAGGCCGCCGCCGGCGAACGGTTCGAGGATGCCGCGCGCTACCGCAACCGGCTCTTCGCCGTCCGCCACCTTGCCGAGCGGCAGGCGGCGGACAAGGCCGCGGTCGGCACAGTGGACGTGATCGGGATCGCGACCGAGGACGACCGCGCCGCCGTCCAAGTATTCCCCCTGCGCAGCGGCAAGCTGATCGACCGCTACAGCTTCCACCTCGAGAACGCGGAAGGTCGCGACCTGACGACCTTGCTCGAGGCCTTCTGCCTCGAGTACTACGGCTCGGCCCCGAGCGTTCCCCCGCAGATCGTCGTGCAGCGTGGGGTGGAGGACACCTCCGCGCTGGCCGCGTTCCTGTCGGAGCGACGCGGCGCGAAGGTGGAGGTGCGGGTCCCCGCGCGCGGCGAGAAGCGGCGCCTGGCCGAGCTCGCCGAGCAGAACGCGCGCATCGCGCTCGAGTCGGACGTCGCCCAGGTCGAGCAGCGCCGTGCACGCCGCGTTCGCGCGCTGGAGGAGCTGCGCGAGGCGCTCAACCTCGAAAGCCTGCCGCTCCGGATCGAATGCTTCGACATCTCCAACATCCAGACAGCGTCGCCGGTCGGCTCCATGGTCGTGTTCCAGGACGCCCAGCCGAAGAAGTCCGACTACCGCAAGTTCGGCGTGCGCGGCCTGGACGGGCAGGACGACTTCTCCGCCATGGCGGAGGTGATCTCCCGCCGGTTCGCCCGGCGGCGGGACATGCCGGTCGGGGAGCACGACGCCTCCTTCGCGGCGACGCCGAACCTCGTCGTGGTGGACGGAGGCAAGGGCCAGCTGTCGGCCGCGCTTGCCGCCATGCAGGCGTTCGACCTTCCGCGCGTCGCGGTGATTGCGCTCGCGAAGCGGGAGGAGGAAGTGTTCGTGCCCGGCCGCCCCGATCCGGTCCGGCTCGATCGCCACTCGCCCGGCCTGCAGCTCCTGCAGCGGATCCGCGACGAGGCGCACCGGTTTGCGCTCGGCTTCCACCGCCAGCGTCGCGACGCGGCGGCGCGCGAGTCGATCTTCGACACGCTGCGCGGCGTCGGCCCGGCCCGCCGCCGCGCTCTCCTACGACATTTCGGCTCCACGGAAGGCGTGCTGACGGCGACGCAGGAGGAGCTCGAGGGCGTGCCGGAGCTCCCCGCCAAGACGGCGCGCGACATCTACGCGCAGCTGCACAAGGCGGGCCGGGCCTAGGCGGCGGCGCGCTCGGCTTCTGCCTCGCGGTCGGCCTCCGCCGCCTGCCGCCAGCGCAGCGTCTTCAGCATGATCGCGATCGCGCCGAAGCCGACCACGACGTTGACGAGGATGACGGTCAGCTTCATGCCGACCGCGAACGCGAGCAGGTCGCCACGCGGCGCGACGCCGTTGAGGACATACAGGATCAGCGCCTGCTCGGTGCCCGCACCGGCAGGCGTAAACGGGAACACGGTCGAGAGGCTCTGCACGACCTGAACGAGCAGGGCGTTGTGGCCGCTGGCGGGGATGCCAAAGGCCTTGAGGAACCAGAAGATGGCGAAGAAACGAAGCGTCCAGTCGCACGCCTGCCACAGGGCGACGCCCCCGAAGTAGCGCGGCCGGTCGCGAAAGATGGCGAAGCCCTGTGCGACCCGCTGGCGGAAGTCCTGGATCTTGTGCGCCGCCAGGATGAGCCCGAGCACCGTGACGACGACCACGCCGAGCAGCACGTTCAGCATCAGCTTGTAGTGCTGGAAGAACCAGTCCGCGTCGGGCAGGTGTGGGAGGACGCTGAGCCCCGGGAGGACGCCCGCGGCCAGCGCCCACAGCATCAGCGTCCCGGCGGCGACGAAGTCGAACACGGTCAGCCCCACCTGCGTCGCTGCGAGCGTTACGTAGGTGCTGCCGGGAACCCGCCTCTTGGCGATGTACAGCTTGGCCAGGTCACCGACGCGGGCCGGGATGATCGCGTTCACGCCGACGCCGGCCACGTATGCGCCGTAGATCTCCCGCCAGCGGAACTCGGCCTCCGGATAGGAGGCGCGGATCATGTTGAACCAGGCGCGGGAGACCGCCACCATGCGCAGGAGCTGGCACGCGACCGCGGCGGCGAGGAAGGTCCAGTGGACCGACGCGAGCTGGTCGAAGAAGTGCTTGACCCCGTGAAAAAACGCGTCCACGGAGGGCCGCTACGGCCCTGAGCCGTCCGTCGAGTCGGGCTCCATGAAGGGGTAGCGGTAGTCCGTGGGAGGGATGAAGGTTTCCTTGATCGTCCGCGGCGAAACCCAGCGGATCAAGTTCCACATCGATCCCGCCTTGTCGTTCGTCCCCGAGGCCCGCGCGCCGCCGAACGGCTGCTGTCCGACGACCGCCCCCGTCGGCTTGTCGTTGACGTAGAAGTTGCCGGCCGCGTACTCGAGTGCACGGTCGGCCTGCTCGATCGCGGCCCGGTCGCGCGCGAACACCGCCCCGGTGAGGCCGTAGGGGGCGCCCTTGTCCACCAGCTCGAGCGCATGCTCGTACTCGTTCTCCGGGTACACGTAGGCGGTGACGACGGGGCCGAACAGCTCGTCCCGGAGCAGGCGGAAGTCCGGGTCCCGGGTCTCGATCACCGTGGGGGAGACGAAGTAGCCCTCGTCGTCCCGCGTCTCCCCGCCGACCAGGACGTCCGTGTCGGCGTGGGCGCGCGCCTCCTCGATCGCCTCCTTCTGGGTGCGGAACGAGCTCTGGTCGATGACGGCGCCGACGAAGTTCTCGAAGTCGGTGACGTCTCCCATCTTCAGCGAGCCGACCTGTTCGACGAGGCGCTCCTTCAGCTCGGGCCAGAGATTGCGAGGGGCAAACACGCGCGAGGCGGCGGAGCATTTCTGCCCTTGGTACTCGAAGGAGCCGCGCACGATGGCGGTGGCCACGGCGTCGACATCCGCGGAGGGGTGGGCGACGATGAAGTCCTTGCCGCCGGTCTCGCCGACGATACGCGGATAGTTGCGATAGCACTCGATGTTCTGGCCGATCGTCTTCCACATCCCCTGGAAGACGCCGGTCGAGCCGGTGAAGTGGATGCCGGCGAGATGCTCGCTCGCGAGCGCGGCGTCGCCGATGCGGGCGCCGGGCCCGTAAACGAGGTTGATCACGCCGTCCGGGAGGCCCGCCTCCTGCAGCAGCTTCATGATGAAGTGCGCCGAATAGGCGGCGGTCGATGCCGGCTTCCACAGCACCGTGTCCCCCATCAGCGCCGGGCTCGTGGGCAGGTTCCCGGCGATCGAGGTGAAGTTGAAAGGCGTAACCGCGAAAACGAAGCCCTCCAGCGGGCGGTATTCCATGCGGTTCCAGGTGCCCGTGGAGGAGATCGGCTGCTGCTCGTAGATCCGGGTCATGAAGGTGGGGTTGAAGCGCCAGAAGTCGATCAGCTCGCAGGCGGCGTCGATCTCCGCCTGGTGGGCGGTCTTGGACTGGCCGAGCATGGTGGCCGCGTTGAGGGTCTGGCGCCACGGGCCGGCCAGGAGCTCGGCTGCGCGGAGGAAGACCGCGGCCCGTTCCTCCCAGGGAGTGCGCAACCAGTCGTGCCAGGCGTCGGCCGCCGCCGCGATCGCGCGCTCGACCTCGGCCGGGCCTCCCTGGTGCGCCTCGGCGAGGACATGGCTGTTGCGGTGGGGCATGACGACCTCGGCGGTCTCGCCGGTTCGCAGCTCCTCGCCGCCAATCACGCAGGGAAGCTCGATGCGCTGGCTTTCCATCTCCGTCAGGCGCTGCTGCAGCTCGCGGCGCTCGGGCGAGCCGGGCGCGTAGGAGAGGACGGGCTCGTTCGCCGGGGCGGGGAGGCGGAAGATTCCGGTTGCGCTCATAGCGCGATTGTAGATTCAGGGGGATGGAGGTCTTGCGCTACGAGGCTCCGGGCTGGGGCGTGGGGGAGGTGGCGGTCCACGGCGAACGGCTGCTGTACCATGAGCTCCCCTGGCCGGGCCGCTTCGAATCGGACCCCAACCGCCCCCAGGGGATTCCCCGAATCCCTGTAGTCAGCGTAGCCGGCGAATCGTCGCGCGTGGGTGCCAGCTTCGCGAGAAAGGTCGTTCGGCGGCTGACGCGCTACTTCGCCGGCACCGCCGAGGCGTTCGACGACCTCGAGCTCGACTTGTCGGGCTACACGCCGTTCCAGCGCGCATTGACTGGGGCGCTCAGGACGATCCCGCGTGGCGAGACGGTCACCTACGGCGAGCTTGCTGCCCTCGCCGGCCGGCCGGGCGCTCCTCGCGCCGCGGGGAATTTCTGCGCCGTCAGCCGCTTCGGAATCATCGTTCCCTGCCACCGCGTGGTCGCCTCCACGGGGCTGGGCTCGTACGGCTCGTTCGGCACGGGGTACAAGCAGCGCCTGCTCGACCTGGAGGGGGCCCGTGTCCCTCTCTGAGGACCTCCGCAACGAGCTCGCCGCCATCGAGCCGCGCAAGGACTGCGACCTGCTCGCGGAGCTGTCCGGGCTTGCCCGAGCGGCGGGAACGGTTCACCTCCTCGGCCGGCGCCGCGTCGCGCTCCACCTCGATCTGCCCAGCTCAGCAGTCGCGCGGCGCGCGTTCACGATCCTACGCCGCCTCGGCGTCGACTCCGAGATCCGGACCTACCAGCGCCGCGCCTTCGACCGCGGCACGCGCTACCAGCTCCACGTCGCCGGAGACGACCGCGCGTTGCAGGTCCTCCACGAAGCGGGGGTACTGACCGCTCGGCTCGCTCCGCTCGAGGTACCGCCGCAGCGCGTCGTTCCCCGCGCCTGCTGCCGCAGCGCCTATCTTCGGGGGACGCTCCTCGGGGCGGGCTCCCTGAGCGGCCCGCGCTCCCCACACCTTGAGATCAGACTGTCGAGCCTCGACAGCGCACGCTTCCTCGCCTCCGTCACCGAGCACGAGGACGTCCGGCTCGCCGTCCTCGACCGCGGTCGCCACGCCGTCGCCTATGCGAAGGGCGCCGAGATGATCGCCGGCGCGCTCGCGCTTGCGGGCGCGAGCGATCTCGCCCTCGTGTTCGAGGAGCGGGCGGTCGTCGCCGACACGCGCTCGCACGCCAACCGGCTCGCGAACGCCGATCACGCCAACCTGGTGCGGACGAGCCGCGCCGCGCACGCGCAGCTCCAGGCCGTTCGCCGGCTCGAGCGTGAGGGGAAGCTCGAGTCGCTGTCGGCTCCGCTCCGAGAGGCGGCCCGGCTCCGAGTCCGCCACCCGGCCCTGCCGCTGCGCGAGCTCGCGCTGCGATCGGGCCGGCCCGCCAGCAAGGCGGCGATGCACCGCCGCCTGCGCAAGCTGGTCGAGCTCGCCGGCCTCTGAGGCCCAGCACTGCCTGCGGAGTTCAGTCATACTTGCCACAAGGCGGGTCCGTGCTCCTCCGGCGGCGGATATAGACCCCGTCCGCCGTCACGGTCCTGAGCGTGGTCAAGCGGAGGGGGGGTCGACCTCGGAGCTCTCCCTCCCGCCCGCCTCTCTCGCGTGTCTGGCCGGCATCGCTCTGGCCGGGCGAAGCCCGGCCCCGCGTGTTGCCCTGACGCCGCCGGCTGCGCTCCACTCGGGCGCCCGTGCCGAGCCGTGTCCGCCCTCGCTTCGCTTGCCGCCGGCGCTCCACACACGCGAGAGGGTCCCAAGCAGCTGCCCACCGGGTCGCTCGGTCGTCTGGGCCGCGCGGCCGCTCGCGGGGGCCCGGGGATACAATCGCCGCCCGCCGAGCGAGAGGGAGGACGATGGCGAAGAGGGTCGGGATCAACGGATTCGGACGGATCGGGCGGAACTTCTACCGCGCCTACCTGGAGCGGAAGCCGGGCTTCGAGGTGGTGGCCGTCAACGATCTCGCCGCCCCCGATGTGCTCGCCCATCTGCTGCGCTACGACTCGACGCACGGAGTACTCGAGGGCGACGTCGAAGCGTCCGAAGGCGGAATCAGCGTCGAGGGTCAGTCATTCCAGGTCCTGGCGGAACGCGATCCCGCCGGTCTTCCGTGGAAGGACATGAACGTCGATGTCGTCGTCGAATCGACCGGGCTCTTCACCGATCGCGAAGGCGCGTCCAAGCATCTCGAGGCCGGCGCGAAGAAGGTCCTCATTTCCGCCCCGGCGACCGATCCCGACCTGACGATCGTGCTCGGCGTCAACGACGACGTCTACGACCCGGACAAGCACAACATCGTCTCGAACGCTTCCTGCACGACCAACTCCGTCGGCCCGATGGCCAAGATCCTGCTGGACAACTTCGGGATCGAGTCCGGCTTCATGACCACGATCCACGCGTACACGACCGAGCAGCAGCTCCAGGATCAGGTGGCGATGACGCGCAAGGGAAAGCCGGACCTGCGCCGCATGCGCTCCGCCGCCTCCAACATCGTCCCCGCCTCGACCGGGGCCGCGAAGGCGATCGGGGAGGTCATCCCCGAGCTCAAGGGGAAGCTCGACGGGATGGCGATGCGCGTCCCCGTCCCGGACGGAAGCGTCACCGACCTCGTGTGCGTCCTCGATCGCGAGGCGACCGCCGACGAGGTGAACGAGGCCTACCGTAGCGCCTCGGGCCAGGACGGCTGGGACGGGATCCTCGAGTACACGGAGGATCCGATCGTGTCCTCGGACATCGTCGGCAACTCGGCCTCCTGCATCATCGACGGGCTCTCGACGATGGCCCACGGGAACCAGGTGAAGGTCATCGGCTGGTACGACAACGAGTGGGGCTACTCGTGCCGGCTGGTCGACGTGATCGACCGCCTGCTTTGAAGCTCACCCACGTCCGGCTGCTCCTGGACGACTTCGCCGAGGCGTTCAGCTTCTACCAGGACACGCTCGGGCTCACCTGCACTTTCGGTGACGCAAGCGGGCCCTACGCGGACTTCGACACGGGCCCGGCCACGCTCGCCATCTTCACCCGCGAGGCGCAGGCGACGACCACGGAGCTACGGGACCCCGGCGACGGCGCGCTGTACCCGATGGTCGTCGACGACGTCGACGCGGAGGCCGCGCGGCTCGGGCTTCCCGTGCCCGTAAGCCGCACTGACTGGGGCATCCGCGTCACCTACGTCCGCGATCCGGCGGGCAACCTGCTCGAGCTGTACAGCTCGAGCCCGATGGAGGAATGAGGCACCCGCGCTCGGTCCGCGATGCGGACGTGGCCGGCAAGCGCGTCCTTGTCCGCGCCGACCTGAACGTCCCGCTCGAGGACGGGAGCGTGGCCGATGACACCCGCATCCGGGCCTCATTGCCCACGCTCGAGTTTCTCCGTGACCGAGGTGCTGAGGCGATCACGGTCTGCTCGCACCTCGACCGGCCGACAGGCCCCGATCCCGCCTACTCGCTGAAGCCCGTGGAGGCGAGGCTGCGCGAGCTCTACGGCGGGGAGCTGGCCGTGCTCGAGAACACGCGCTTCGATCCCGGTGAGTCGAAGAACGATCCCGGATTCGCGCGCCGGCTAGCCCAGGGCCAGGACGTGTTCGTCCAGGACGCGTTCGGCTCCGTGCATCGGGCCCATGCCTCGACGGTTGGCCTCGCGCAGCTGCTTCCCGCCTATGCCGGGTTGCTGCTCGAGCGGGAGCTAACGGAGCTGGGGAAGCTGCTCGGCGACATGGAAAGGCCGTTCGTGCTCGTGTCCGGAGGGGCGAAGGTGGAGGACAAGCTCGGCGTCTTGCGCAACCTGGGCGGAAAGGCCGACACGGTGCTGGTCGGCGGGAAGATGGCCGAGGAGCTGCGCGGGGGAGACCAGCTCGGGTTTCCGGTCGAGCTGCCGGTGGACGTCGTGGCCGCCGCCTCGTTCGAGGAGGACGCCGAGCCCAAGGTCGTCCCCTACGATGCCGTTCCCCACGGCTGGCTCGGCCTCGACATCGGCCCGGAGACGCGTAGCCGCTTCGGGGAGCAGATCGCGGCGGCGCGGACGATCTTCTGGAACGGGCCGATGGGGGTGTTCGAGTGGCCGCGCTTCGCGGAGGGCACGCGGGCGGTGGCCGAGGCGGTCGCGTCTTCGGATGCCTACTCGGTCGTCGGAGGCGCCGACTCGATCCGCGCGCTGGCCGAGCTCGGCCTTCTCGACAGCGTCTCGTGGGCCTCGACCGGCGGCGGCGCCGCCCTCGAGCTGCTGGAAGGGAGAGAATTGCCGGGAGTGGCAGCGATTCCCGAGGCATAGATGCTGATCGCCGGCAATTGGAAGATGAACAAGACGGCCGCCGAGACGGCCGACTTCTGTCGCGCGCTGAAGGAGAAGCTCGCGTCCGCCGAGGGAGTGGACGTCGCCGTGTTCCCGCCGTTCACCTCGCTGCCGGCAGCCGTCCGCACGCTCGCGGAGACGGAGATCGCGGTTGGGGCGCAGAACGTCCACTGGGAGCCTGAAGGAGCCTTCACTGGGGAGGTCTCGGCGCCGATGCTGACCGAGCTCGGCGTATACGCGGCGATCATCGGGCACTCGGAGCGGCGGCAGTACTTCGGCGAGACAGACGAGGGAGTGTCGCGGCGGGCGGGGGCGGCCCTGCAGGCCGGGCTGTCCGTGATCGCCTGCGTCGGCGAGCTGGAGTCGGAGCGGGAGGCCGGGGAGACCGAGGACGTCCTCCGCCGCCAGGTGTCTGTGCTGCCGGAGGACGAGCAGCTCGTGGTCGCATACGAGCCGGTGTGGGCGATCGGGACGGGCAAGACCGCTACTCCCGACCAGGCACGAGAGGCGCATGCCTTCATCAAGACCATGCTCGATGCTCCGGTCCTGTACGGCGGCTCGGTCACGGCAGAGAACGCCGGGGACTTGCTGAGCGAGGAGGGTGTGGACGGGGCGCTCGTCGGCGGCGCGTCGCTCGATCTCGACTCGTTCGTGTCGATTTGCGAGACGGCAGCTTCCCTCTCGTAGCGCTGGTCATCCTGGACGGGTGGGGCTGTGCCCCGCCCGGCCCGGGGAACGCGGTCGAATTGGCCGAGACGCCCGTGTTCGACCGGCTGTGGGAGCGTTGCCCCCACACCGCGCTGCGCGCCTCGGGGAAGGCGGTCGGTCTCCCCGAGGGCCAGATGGGCAATTCCGAGGTCGGCCATCTCACGATCGGCTCGGGGCGCGTCCTGCTCCAGGACCTCGAGCGCGTCAACCGAGCGATCGAGGACGGAAGCCTGTTCGACAACGAGGCTCTCGTCGGCGCGTTCGAGCGCGCGCGCGGGCGCGGAGGCGACGTGCACCTGCTCGGGCTCGTGTCCTACGGCGGCGTCCACTCGCACATCGATCACCTGCGCGCGCTGCTCGAGCTTGCGCGCCGGCAGGGGATGGAGGAGCGGACGTGGATCCACGCCTTCACCGACGGCCGCGACGTCTCTCCCCACGCCGCGGTCCACGATCTCGCGGAGCTACCCAAGGACAGGATCGCGACCGTCTGCGGCCGCTACTACGCCATGGACCGCGACGGCCGCTGGGAAAGGACACAGAAAGCTTTCGAAGCGGTCACAGACCCGCAGGCATCATGCCCACGGGGGTCTGATCCTGTGGTGGAAGTGCAACGAAGCTATGACGAAGGCGTCACGGACGAGTTCATCGAGCCGGTGGTGATCGAGGGCCGGCCGCGCCTGACGACGAACGACACGGCCATCTTCTTCAACTTCCGCCCCGACCGGGCGCGCCAGCTGACCCAGAAGCTGCTCGAGGCCGGCTTCGACCTCACCACCGTGACCCGGTACAGGGATGAGTTCGACTGCCCGGCCGCGTTCAGAGAGCAGGACGTATCCGAGACGATGGCGCAGGCGCTGGCCGAGCACGGGATCCGGCAGCTGCACGTCGCCGAGACCGAGAAGTACGCCCACGTCACCTACTTCTTCAACGGCGGGCGCGAGGCCGAATGGACCGGCGAGACCCGGATCCTCGTCCCCTCCCCGCGAGACGTCGGAACCTACGACGAGAAGCCGGAGATGTCCGCCGCGGAGGTGGCCGGGCGCTTCGCCGAGGAGGTGGGAAAGGGCTACGGCTTCGCGATCGTCAACTTCGCCAACCCGGACATGGTCGGCCATTCAGGCTCGATCCCCGCGGTCGTCGCCGCGGTCGAGGCCGTGGACACGTACTTGGGTCGGGTCGTGGAGGCGGTCGAGGAAGCAGGCGGTGTCAGCCTCGTCACCGCCGACCACGGCAACGCGGAGCAGATGCTCGAGCCGGACGGCGAGAGCCCACACACCGCCCACACCTCGAATCTCGTGCCCCTGATCCTCACCGCCAAAGGCCTGGATCTACGGGATGACGGAGAGCTGTCCGACCTTGTGCCAACTGCGCTTTCCCTGCTCGGGATCGATTCCCCGGCGGAAATGACGGGTCGCAGCTTGTTGCGTGGAAGCCAGCAAAAGTAAGGAATCTCTTAATGGACCCTCTTACCTCATTCCAATCCGATCGCGATTTTTCCTCGTTATACTCCTGACCCTTGTCTCTGGCCCAACCCGATCCAGGCGTCCTGCGGAAGGCGCAACATGGTGACGAGAGAGCGTTCTCGGTCATCGTCCGCGCCTACGAGACTCCGGTCTTCAACTACATCGTGCGGCTGATCGGAGACCGTGCCCTCGCGGAGGATCTGACCCAGGAAGTCTTCCTCCGCGTCTACCAGGGCCTGCCGAAATTCTCGCTCCGCTGCCGCTTCACGACCTGGCTCTTCCAGGTGACGAAGAACCGCGTCCTGGACGAGCTGCGGGCCAACGATCGCCGGCCGCGCGCGCTGGTGGCGGTCGAGGACATCCCGCCGATCGAGGTCATGGACGCGCCGATGGAGCGGATCGAGGCCATCGACGTGCTCTGGCGCGCTGTCGAGGAGCTGAACGTCGACCTGAAGATGGCGCTGCTGCTGCGCGACGTGGTCGGCCTCTCCTACAGCGAGATCGCCGACTCGCTCGAGGTCACGCTCGCCACCGTCAAATGGCGGATTTACAAGGCGCGTGAAGAGGTGCAGCACGCGCTGGAGCGCGAGGGCGTCGGCTTCGGCAAGGAGGAAGCGCCTGCGGAGGCAGAGGGCGCCGGCGCCGAGGTCGTTCCGCTACACCCCATGCCCCAGCCGCTCGGCTAGGGCGTCCGGCAGCTCCCGCTCCCGCATCTCATCCTGCGTCCGCTCGACCGGGTACTCGACCCGTCGGAACGAGGCGCTCTTCTCATCGAAGTCGAGGACCAGATAGGCCGCGCGGGGATCGCCGTCGCGCGGCTGGCCGACCGATCCCGGGTTGAGGAGGAAGCGGCCCTGAGAGAGGTCGACCTCTGTCCCGTCGGGCGCGTGCTCGCCGGTCAGGCGGTCGTCGACCAGGCCGGCCCGAATGGGGATGTGGCTGTGGCCGACGAGGACGAGCGGAGCCGAGGTCTGCTCGAAGGCGGCCTGGATGGTGAAGGCGTCGAGCACGTACTCCCACACCGGGTCACGCGGGCTGGCGTGGTAGAGCTCGACGCCTGCGTCGTCGACTCGCGCGGACGGCTCGAGCGCCTGCATGTACGCACGCGCCTTCTCGCCGAGTACGCCCTGCGTCCAGCGCGCAGCGGCCGCGGCCTCGTCGTTGAAGTCCTCCACCGGAAGCTCGCCCAGCACGACGAGGTCGTGGTTGCCGACCAGGCACAGGTCGGCCCGCTCGGACGAGAGCGCGCAGCACCGATTCGGCCGCGGGCCGTAGCCGACGAGGTCGCCGAGGCACCAGATCGCGTCGGGCCGCTGGGTCTCGAGCGCACTGAGAACCGCCTCGAAGGCGTGTAGGTTCCCGTGGATGTCGGAGATGACAACGACCCGCATGATCGAACGAGTCCGCACGGGCTGGACCTGGCGCCGAATCGCGCGGATCGCAACCTTAGCCGTCCTCGCAGCGCTGTGGATCCTCGCCGCGGGCTACCTGTGGCGGACGAGGGTGCCCTCCACCCTCGACGTCTCGCACCTGGACGCGCGCAGGTATTTCAGCCCCGCGGAGCTGTCGCGCACGGAGAGCTACGAGCGCTTCGTGCGCATCGATTGGCTGCTGGCCGCCCTGGCCTCGCTCGGCGCCCTTGTGTTCATGGCGTGGAAGGCGCCGAAGATCACGCCGACCATCGGGATCGGGCGGATCGGCAAGGGGCTCATCATCGGGATCGTCACGCTGACCGTGCTCTGGTTCGTCGGGTTTCCGTTCGCGCTCGCGGAGCGGTGGTGGGAGGGACGGCACCACCTCGTGCGCGGGAGCATCGTGCCCTGGCTCTTGGCCCAGCTGCCGATGCTCGCGACCGAGGCTGTCTTCGCCTGTCTGAGCTTCTTGATCGTCCTGGCGCTGGCCGGCTGGTTTCCGCGGCGGTGGTGGATCGCGGCGGCACCCGCCTTCGCCGGCCTCACTCTCCTGTTCGCCTTCGTGTTCCCGTGGATCGACACGCTCGGGACGCATCGCCTGCACGACCCGGCGCTGAGGGCAAAGGCCGCGGAGTTGGAGCGGAAGGAGGGGGTGCAGGGAACGCCCATCCGCGTCGACGATGTCAGTGCCTACACCAGGCAGGCGAACGCGATGTCGGAGGGGATCGGACCGAGCCGCCGCGTGATCCTGTGGGACACCCTGCTCAACGGACGCTTCTCGGACGACCAGGTCGTCGTGGTGATGGCGCACGAGCTCGGCCACACCTCCCGGGGGCACATCTGGAAAGGACTGGCGTGGTTCGCCCTCTTCGCCCTACCGGGGACGTATCTGATCGCGGTGGTGACGCGCCGGCGCGGCGGGGCGCGCGACCCGGGGCTGCTTCCGCTCGGGCTGCTCGTCCTCTTCGTCCTGCAGCTCGTTGCCCTGCCGGTCACGAACGTGATCTCGCGCCGGTACGAGGCGGAGGCCGATTGGATCGCCCTTCGGACGACCCGCGATCCGCCCGCAATGCGGGAGCTCATGCAGGGCTTCTCACGGGCGAGCCTCCAGCAGCCGAACCCGCCCACGTGGGACTACTTCCTGCTCGAAAATCACCCCACCATCGCGCAGCGCATCGCCATGGCGAACGCGTGGGCGAAGCGGAACCCCTAGGACTCGTCGTCTCGGGGCGGGGCCTCGGGCAGGTTGCGGATCCCCTCGGTCGTCTGCCACTTCGACCACGAGTCCTGCATCGCGTCCAGCAGCTCCTTCATGAAGCGCGTGGACATGTTGACGCGCGCAACGACCACACCCGGCACGTCGCCTTCCTCGACCTCGTGGTCGACGCGGGCGAAGGTGACGGTGAACTCGTACGGCGAGAAGCTGATGTTGGCGAAATTCGCGTAGACGCCGCCGAGGTGCTCCGGGTCGAGGTGGATGTTGAGGTTCCGCGACTGGCCGTCGTCTTCCACGCTCCTACGATACTACGCAGGTGGATAAGGCCCTCAACGCGGTCATACGGCTGGCCGGCGAGCTCGCCCGAGCCGTTGGTGCGCCCGTCCAGCTGGAGCGTCCAAGCGACCCGAACCACGGCGACTTCGCCACGAACGTCGCGCTCCAGCTTGCCCCGACCCGCAAGCGCCCTCCCCGCGAGCTGGCGGAGGAGATGGCCGGCGCGGCCGCGGCCGTGCCGGCGGTGGAGCGCGCCGAGGTCGCCGGCCCGGGGTTCCTGAACCTGTGGGTGACGCGTGACTGGTACACGGAGGCGCTGGCGGAGATACTCGAGGCCGGGCCGACCTACGGCGGAGGATCCGCCCCGACACCGGAGCGCATCCAGGTCGAGCTCGTCTCCGCCAACCCCACGGGCCCGCTGACAGTGGGCTCGGCCCGGAACGGCGCCTACGGCGACTCCGTCGCCCGCCTGTTCGAGTTCGCAGGCCACGAGGTCGAGCGGGAGTTCTACGTCAACGACGTGGGCACGCAGATCCAGCTCTTCCGTGAGGCGGTCGCGGCGCGCGCCAGGGGAGAGGAGCCACCGGAAGGCGCGTACAGCGGCGAATACGTTCAGGAGATCGCCGAGCGCGGCGGCGACCCGGTTGACCAGGTGCTGGGAGAGATCGCACGCGAGCTCGAGGCCTTCCGGATCCGGGTCGACACCTGGGTTCGGCAGAGCGAGATCGAGCCGCTCGTCCCGGAGACGATCGCCGAACTACCGCTGTACGAGGAGGAAGGCGCGCAGTGGCTGAAGACGACGCAGTGGGGCGACGACAAGGACCGTGTCGTCGTCCGCTCTGACGGCCGGCCTACCTACTTCGCCGGGGACATCGGCTACCTCCGGCACAAGCTCGTGCGCGGATTCGACCGCCTCGTGTACGTGCTCGGAGCGGATCACCACGGCTACATGGCCAGGCTGAAGGCCGCGGTCGGCGCTCTCGGCCGCGACCCGGAGATGCTTGAGGTGCCGCTCTACCAACTCGTGACGCTCAAGGAGGGCGGCGAGGCGAAGCGGGTCTCGAAACGGCGCGGCGACATCGTCTTCCTCCGCGACCTGATCGAGGCGATCGGCGTGGACGCGGCGCGGTGGTACCTCGTATCGCGAGGCCCGGACCAGCCGATCGAGATCGACGTCGACCTCGCCGCCGAGCGGACGCAGAAGAACCCGGTCTACTACGTCCAGTACGCGCACGCGCGCATCGCGGGCATCCTCCGCAACGCAGGCGACTCCGAGGTGAATGCCGAGGCCCCGGCCGAGCTGGCGCAGGAGGAGAAAGACCTGATCAAGCGGCTGGCCGAGTTTCCCGGAATCGCCGCCGAGGGTGCCGAGCGCCGCGGCCCACACGCGATCCCGAACTACGCGATCAAGGTCGCCGACGACTTCCATCGCTTCTATCACGAGCACCGGGTACTGGAGAGCGACGCTCAAGCGTTCCGGCTCGGCCTCTGCCGCGCGACGCAGGCGATCGTCGCCCGTTCCCTCGACTTGATCGGCATCGAGGCCCCGGAGCGGATGTAAGGATCTCACTATGGCTCAGGCTCCCGACCGCAACCTCGCGCTCGAGCTCGTCCGCGTCACGGAAGCTGCGGCAATGGCCGCGGGTCGCTGGATCGGCCGCGGCGACAAGGAAAGCGCCGACCTGGCCGCGGTGGACGCGATGCGGGCGATGCTCGACACGGTGGAGATGGACGGGATCGTCGTGATCGGGGAGGGCGAGAAGGACGAGGCCCCGATGCTGTTCAACGGCGAGGAGGTCGGCGACGGCAGGGGGCCGCAGGTTGACGTTGCCGTTGACCCGCTCGAGGGGACGCGGCTGACCGCGCTCGGGCAGCCGAACGCGATCGCGGTGATCGCGGTTGCGGAGCGGGAGACGATGCTCTTTCCCGGCGCGGCCGTGTACATGGAGAAGATTGCCGTGGGGCCGCAGGGAATCGAGGCGGTCGATATCGAAGCCTCCCCGACGAAGAACGTCAAAGCGGTCGCGGAGGCCAAGGGCGTTTCGCCGCGGGAGATCTCCGTGGTCGTGCTGGAGCGGGACCGCCACAACGATCTGATCGCCGAGCTGCGCGAGGCGGGCGCGAAGGTGAACCTGATCCGGGACGGGGATGTCGCGCCGGCGATCGCGGCGGCTCAGGGCGGCACGGGCGTCGACATGCTGTACGGGATCGGGGGAACGCCGGAAGGCGTCATCTCTGCCGCAGCGCTCAAGTGCGTCGGCGGCGGCATCCAGGGGAGGCTGTGGCCCCGGAACGACGACGAGCGCCAGGCCCTCCTGGACGCGAGCCTCGATCCTGCGCGGGTACTGACGACCGACGATCTCGTCTCCGGCGAGGACGTGTTCGTGGCGGCGACCGGCGTGACCACCGGTTCTCTCCTCCGCGGCGTGCGTTACCTCCCGAACGGCGCGGCCACCGACTCGATCGTCATGCGCTCACGCTCCGGGACGGTCCGGCGCATCGAGGCGACCCACCAGCTCGACAAGCTCGAAGCGCTGACCGGCCGCAAGTACCGCTAGTCCCAGGTCTCCAGGATCGGATACCGCGTGCGCGCGTCCAGGCAGTCGGCAGCGTAGAGGGCGACGCCGAGATCGCCCGTCCACAGCGAATAGCGGCCGCGGCCTCGCTCCGCGCGCATCCGCTTGGCCTGCTCCAGCGCATGGACGGCGAAGCGACGGGCGCGCTCGAGCCAGCGGTCGTCCTGCGTTCGCTCGAAGGCCTTGAGAAACGCCCAGCCGGCGCCGGCCGTTCCGTGGCAGAGCGAGGGCCCCTTCTCGTCGCCGCATGGACCGGCCTGCCAGGCGAGCTCTGCCCCTGCCAGCAGCAGCTCCTCGTCCAGATACGACGCCGCGCAGGTAACGATGCCGGGCGAGCCGTAGTCCCACTGGACGCGGAGGTCGGTCTCACCCTCAGCCGTCGGCCAGTTCGCTAGGCCGTCCTCGACGACGGCGGTCCGGACGAGCAGGTCGTCCGTCTCCTGGGCGAGCTGATCGTGTCCCGGCTGCTGGAGCAGGACGAGCACGTTGCCGACGACGCCGTGAAACGGGCCGAGCCCGCGGTACACCTCTCCGTGGAGGACGTTCGGCCACAACCCGTCGGGGTCGCGGGCCTCGAGGAGCGTCGTAGCCGACTTCCGAGCTGCGTCATCCCAGCGGCTGCCGCTCGTCCATTCACGCATCAGGAGGGCTGCGAGCAGCGTCCCCGGCGTCCCCCACATGACGTCGTTGGCCGGGTTGGCCAGGTTCTCGCGGACGAGGGCGTGGAGGTCGCCCGCCAGGTCGTCGCCCGGATCAAGTCGCCAGAGGACGAGCAGGATGCCGGTCTCTCCCATGTACAGCGCGGGATTCCACGGCTCGGGGCGGGGGAGAACAGTCAGGACGCCCGGCTTCTCGCGCCAGGCCTCGAGCGCGCGCCGGGCGACGCCGGCCAGGTCGAGTCCTGTGTCGGCGTGGCCTCGCTCCCGCAGCCGATCGAGGGCCCACACGACGCCGGCGGCCCCGACGTAGAGCGTCTTCAGTGGCTTCGGTGACTGCCAGCCGTCCCATTCGTCGGCCGGCCAGAGCAGCTTCGGGCGGCAGGCCGCATCGGTGTCCGCGACGATCTCGGCGATCGAGTCGCGGACGAAGCCCTCGTCCCAGGCCGTCTCGGTGAGCGGCTCGTGAAGCTCCGGGTCGTAGAGCTTGGTCACGGCGACCCGCCACCGCTGCAGCGTCCGCGCTCGACCGCATAGGCGGGCACGCACCGTAGGCGCCCGCCGTCTGCGAAAGAACTCCCTGCCTCGTCGATCGCCCTGGCGACAAGGCGCGGCTGGTCGACCTGAATCACGTGACGGCTGCCGAGTGCCACCAGGTGGAGCGTATTGGAGGAGTCCGCGAGGAGCTCGTGCTGCATCTTTGTCCAGCTGCGCTCCGCGCTCGAACTCGAGTAGGTCCGCCGACCGTGGCTCATGACGATCATCGGCAGGTCACCAAGTTTCCCCGGCTCCTTCAGCGCGCGGAGGTCGGGGGCGAGGTCCAGGTCGGTGATCTGGTCGACTAGCTTGCCGCCGAGTGGAATAGGGGCGGATTCGCTCGGCGAGTCGACAAGGACGAGCCCGGAGACGTCGGATGGATACCTGCGCACGTAGAGCAGCGAATCGAGCCCTCCCAACGAGTGACCCGCGAGGACGATCGGGCGCTTCAGCTTCGCGGCGCGTATCAGCGCATGGATGTCCCGGACGTTCCGGCTTAGACTCCCGCAACGGCACGGACGAGCGTCACTTCGCCCTACTCCCGCTCTGTCGAAAGCGCAAAAGCGTACGTTCCGCACATTGGCTCGGACCTTGGCCCACGCCTGAGTCGGGATCCCGAGCCCCGAATCTGCCAGGACCACGGGCCCCGATCCGCTGCACGCCAGCCAGAGCCTCGTGTGCGCATCGACGCGAACGGACTTCGCGAAATCGCTTGTTCCCGGGCTGCCACACCCTGCACCGGACGCCGCGAGCACGACCGCGAGCGCGGCGCCCCAACCTCGTTTCATGCCTTAGGCCGCGACCTTCTCTTCCATGTCAGGCGAATAGCTCCCCGATCGGGCTAGCCCGTTCATGCGCGCGCGATGGAGGTACGCCTCCTGTGCGGCGGCCGCGTTGTCCGGGTCGCCGCCCCAGGCCTTGAGCGCAGGCGCCTGCAGCGCGCGTCCATACGAGAAGCTGAGCTCCCACGGATGCGGGCCGAGCGCGTTCATCGCGTTCAGGTGTGCTGTCGCGTCCTCGTCCGACTGACCCCCGGAGAGGAAGACGATCCCCGGTACCGCGGCCGGCACGTGGCGGTACAGGCAGTCGAGCGTTTGCTCGGCCACCTCGCCGACGCCCGCCTGGTCGGAGGCGTCGTAGCCCGAGAGCACCATGTTCGTCTTCAGGAGCGTGCCGCGCAGGTCGATGCGCTGGTCGTGGAGCTCCACATAGAGGCCCTGCAGGACGCGGCCCGTGGCGAGCAAGCTCTCCTCGATCGAGTGCTCCCCGTCCATCAGCACTTCCGGCTCCACGATGGGGACGAGGCTCTGCTCCTGCGAGAGGGCCGCGAAGCGTGCGAGCGCGTGCGCGTTCGTCCACACGCAGTACTCGCTGGGCGTGTCCGGGCCGATCGAGTACGTCGCGCGCCACTTGGTGAAGCGTGCGCCGAGGCCGTAGTACTCCTCCAGGCGCTCACGCAGTCCGTCGAGCCCCTCCGTGATGGTCTCGCCCTCGGTGAGTGCGAGTGGCTTCGTGCCCTTGTCGACCTTGATTCCCGGGATGATCCCCTTCGACTCGAGCAGCTTCGGGAACGGTGTCCCATCGCCTGCCGACTGGCGGATCGTCTCGTCGAACAGGATGACGCCGCTGATGTGCTCCTCGGCGCCCTCGGTGGTGAAGAGCAGGCCTCGGTAGAAGCGGCGGTTGTCCTCTGTGGACTCGACGCCGATCGAGTCGAAGCGCTTCTTGATCGTGCGGTCGCTCTCGTCCGCGGCGAGGATCCCCTTCCCCGGCGCGACGAGCGCCGTTGCGGTCTCGTGCAGCTCGGACATCAGGCCTCCCTGTCGAAAGTTGTCGAGTCATTATCCCCGACCAGGGACTGTCCCTGGGACAGGTCCCAGAGGGACACGTCGTTTGCGAAGAAAGTGGGAAAGGTCTCCCCGGGCCGGGCGTGCCGGCTCGGACTGTGCGATCTTTTCTACGCCGGGGAGGCTCTTCATCGTCCTTCGCGGGCGACCCTTCCGGGTCGCTTCCGCGTGCGCATAAACGCGTCAAGCGAGGCGCTATCCTGAGCGGCGAACGCGGACGTAGCTCAGTCGGTAGAGCATCAGCTTCCCAAGCTGAGGGTCGCGGGTTCGATCCCCGTCGTCCGCTCTTGATCCGGAGGAGGACCTTCTTGATACCGGCGGCGCTGCTGCTGGCGGGCGTCGTCGCTTCCGTCGGCTCCGGACGCACCCTTCCGCGAGCCGGCGTGCTCGACAAGAGCTTCAGCCACGACGGAAAGGTCGTCACGCCCTTCGGAAACGCCTTTGCCGACGCGTATGGCGTGGCCATCCAGCGCGATGGACGCATCGTGGTTGCCGGCGGACGAAGCGGCAAATGGAATACCGAGTTCGTACTGGCCCG